>Ga0206796_1071_pt1 | contig 23228 bp, 18 predicted proteins | sample Alteio_BWOrgCont_68_FD_152895 | JGI IMG/M metagenome (GOLD analysis project Ga0206796, IMG submission 152895) | Enriched cells from forest soil in Barre Woods Harvard Forest LTER site, Petersham, Massachusetts, United States -... | ecosystem: Environmental > Terrestrial > Soil > Temperate forest >...
GCGCGCGTGAAACTCGCGGAACGCCGCTTCGTCGCCCGCTGCGAGCCGGCGCGTGAGCTCGGTCACGCCAAGCGGGGCCGGATCGTCCGTCGTGAAGGCTGGCGGCACGGGACGGATTCCGGTCAGCGAAAACGGGGCGGAGATGGACGCGGCGGCAGGCAAGGGGACTAAGGTTTGGGTGTCGGCGGCGAGGCGACCGGGGTGGGGATAAAGGAGACCGAAAGGTCGTTGATTGTCATGCCAAAAGCCTCGCCGGGTTTGGCCATCGCGGCCGGGGCGCCGAGCACCTCGGTGGATTTGCCGCTGCCACGCTGGAAGGACATCTTGTAGAGAATGGCGCCGTCCGGCTGCTGGGTGGCGGTGATTTGGCCGATGATGTCGCCCAGTGTCAGCACCTTGGTCTGGCCGAGGAGGAGCACGATGGACTGCTTCATTGCCGTCTGGCCGAGCTTGAACTCCAGGTCGCCAGTGATGGGGTGCGACGAGGATGCCTTTCGCATAACCCGGTCTTCGGCGGCCAGGGCTTGCTTGTAAGCAATGGGGTCGGACAGGCCCGGGCCGCTGTCTGGATAGGCAGATTCGTAGGCGTTGCCCCACGGATCATTGGTGAGGGTGCCCGCGGTCAGGCCCGCGTTCGAGCCGATGACAGCCCTGCCGCCCATCGCAGTCACGATTTTGTGGGTGACATCAATGGCGTCGTCGCTGCCGATGACGATGAGCAGGTTGGCGCCATCGTGAAACCGGAACGTGGGGTTGTCCTTCGTCGAAGGGGAGAGGGCAGACAACGTTTCCATGACGATGGTCTCGATTTCATTCACCTGGGCCCTGATCTTCAGTTGGTGTTCCTTCAACAGATCGGCCGCGCTGGTTTCCGGGTTGGGGTGTGGCTCGGGCGTTACGTTCAGCTTCGGCCCGAACAGGCCCGAGAGATTGAAGGTGGCGACGTGGCGTGGCGCGGGCGGTTCGCTTTTGGGGCCGGCGCGGGCGATCACATAGGTGGTGGAGTCCCAGACGAGGCCGGTGTCGTTGCTTTCGCCCACATAGGCGCTGTTGTCGGTCGGCCAGCTTTTGGTCATGGTGAACAGGCTGCCGGTGGAGGCGGCCAATGCTTCCAGGGTTGCATCCAACTGGCGGAGATCTTTGCCGCTCCAGTTCAGGGTGACGTTGTTGAGCAGCAGGCCGGGATCGCCGGTGAAGATGATGTTTTGTCTGGGAAACAGGTGTCGGATTACGTCCACCACGTTGCCGAGGGTGGCGGGCTGGGTCTGTCCGTCGTCCAGCACGATGCGTCCGCCAGTGATGACGAGGCCGCCCCTGTGCTGGGCGAGGGACTGCCGCCAGCCGGCAGGTGTTGCAGGGACCGGCGGCGCTGGCGGCGAGCCGTCGGCGGGATAACCGGGAGGCGGTGGCGGGCCGCCGGCGGCGCGGAGGCCGGCGACAGCGACATAGGCGAGCAACGCAGCGAGGCCGGCGGCAGCGAGTCGATGGGAGAAGCGGAGCGGTGATTTCATGGCGGAGGCGAGGGCAGGCAGGGTTGGATTGGTATGTGTTCACTTGCAACACGTCTGCCGGCAGCGGAATCACGCAAATTATGTCATCCCCTGTCGCCTGATGGCAAAAGCGCCGGCGCACAGGAGGAGCGAAAGCAAGATCGGGGGTTGCGATGCACCGGCCTCGCTGATGCCGGACCGGGGGCACCGCCCCGGCCACAACGGACGCTCCTACAGCTGTTCGGCGAGGGCGACGGCCTTGAGGAGGGCGGCAGCCTTGTTGACGGTCTCCTGATACTCGGCGGCAGGGTCGGAGTCGGCCACCACCCCGCCGCCGGCCTGGATGTGGATTAAGCCGTCCTTAAGCAGCGCCGTGCGGAGCATGATGCAGGAGTCATGGTTGCCGTCGTAGCCGAAGTAGCCGAGGGCACCTGCGTAAAAGCCGCGCCGGACCGGTTCCTTTTCCGCGATGATCTGCATGGCCCGGATTTTCGGGGCGCCGCTCACCGTGCCGGCAGGAAAGGTCGCCCGCATCAGGTCAAAGGCGGTCTTGTCCGGCGCAATGCGGCCTTCGACTTGGGAGACGATGTGCATGACGTGGGAGTAGCGTTCGACCACCATCATCTCCGGCACGGTCACGCTGCCAAACTGGCACACCCGGCCGATGTCGTTGCGCGCCAGGTCCACGAGCATGAGGTGCTCGGCTTTTTCCTTGTCGTCGGCGAGGAGCTCCTTTTCGAGGGCGACGTCCTCTTCATGGGTCGTGCCGCGTTGGCGGGTGCCGGCGATGGGACGGATTTCCACCAGGCCGTCCGTCAGGCGGACGTGCACTTCGGGCGAGGCGCCGACGAGCGCGAAGTCTTCCGTCTCCAGGATGAACATGTAGGGCGAGGGATTGACTGTGCGCAGCGCGCGATAGAGATCGAGCGGCGTGCGCGTGAACGGGCGGGTGAAACGCTGTGACGGGACGACCTGGATGATATCGCCGGCCCGGATGTATTCCTTCACGTCATCGACGAGGTGTTCGTAGGCGGGCCGGGTAAAATTTCCTGGCGGCACCGTAATCTTAGGAGTTGCGCCGAGCGCCGCCGGGACGAGCTCGCGCGGCTGGCGCAACAGCTCGAGCAGGTGGTGCAGTTCGGCGACCGCCGCATCGTAGGCGGCTGCCGGGGCGGGGCCGACGTGGGCATTGACGCACAGCCGGAGGGTTTGCTTGGCGCGGTCGAATATCAGCAGCGAGTCCGACAGCATGAAGTAGAGCAGCGGCACGCCCAGCGGATCCGATTTGGCCGCCGGGACGGTCGGCTCGATGCGGGTGATGTATTCGTAGCCGAGGAACCCCACCGCCCCGCCGGTGAACCGCGGCAGGCCGGGCAATTGCACCGGCCGGAAATCGCGCAGCTCGGCCTCGATCAACGTGAGCGGGTCGGGCGGAGTGGGGAGGGTTTGCACCGGCTGGCCGGGGATGCGGATTTCGGTCGTCTGCGGGCCGCAGGCAATCACCTTGCGCGGGCGGCAGCCGATGAAACTGTAACGCGAGAGGTGTTCGCCGCCCTCCACGGATTCGAGGAGGTAGGACGGGCCGGCGGCCTTCAGCTTGGCGTAGGCCGAGACGGGGGTCTCACAGTCGGCCAGCAAATCGGCATAGACGGGGATGACGTTGCCCTGCCGGGCGAGTTGGAGAAAGGTGGAGCGATCAGGAAAAATATGCATGGAGACGGGCGGAGTTTTTAACCGCAGATGGACGCGAAGGAACGCGAATTGGAACAAGGACAAACGGCGGAAGCGAGAATGCATCCGCCCGGGCGACAGGCACAGCCGCTGTCACCATCGGCGCAAGGGCACGGCAGGCGTGAGGACGAACCGGAGGTGCGGGGCGGGGGAGTTCATTCGACGGTCACGGACTTGGCCAAATTGCGGGGCTTGTCCACGTCGCATTTGCGGGCGCAGGCGATGTAGTAGCTCAGGAGCTGCACGGGGATGGTGGCCACAATCGGCAGCACGGCTTCGTGGCAGTCGGGGATGGTGATGATGTCATCGGCGAGACCGGGCGGCAGCTCGCAACCCTCGGTGGTGATGACAATGGCCGGGCCGCGCCGGGCCTTCACTTCCTGGATGGAGGAGACCAGCTTGTTGAAAATCTCCCCCTTGGGGGCAAAAAACACGCTCGGGCATTTCTCGCTGATCAGCGCGATGGGGCCGTGCTTCATCTCGGCGGCGGGATAGCCCTCGGCGTGGATGTAGGAAATCTCCTTCAGCTTGAGCGCGCCCTCCAGCGCGATGGGGAAGAGCGAGAGGCGGCCGAGAAAGAGAAAGTCGGCGTGCTGGGCGTACCGCAGGGCGATCTCCTTGATCCGCGGCGCCTGTTCGAGCATGCGGCGGACGAGGTCCGGCGCGCCTTTGAGCGCGTTCACGTACTCGACCCCGTCGGCGAAGCTCATGTCGCGCATGCGCGACACATGGAGCGCGAGCATCGCGCCGATGAGCAGCTGGGAGGTGAACGCCTTGGTCGAGGCGACGCCGATCTCGGGGCCGACGTGCTGGTAGATGCCGCCGTCCGCCTCCCGGGCGATGGTCGAGCCGACCGTGTTGTTGATGGCGAGCACCTTGTACCCCTTGCGCTTGGCCTCGCGCATGGCGCCAAGGGTGTCGATGGTTTCACCAGACTGGCTGAAGACGAAGAACAGCGGGTTGCCCGAGAGCGGGGCGTTGCGGTAGCGGAATTCCGAGGCGTAGTCGGCCTCGACCGGCACACGCGCAAAACGCTCGATGAGATGCTCGGCGACGAGGCAGGCATGCCAGGCGGTGCCGCACCCGAGAAACACAAACCGGTCGATCTGCCGGAACTCGACGGGGCCGAGGTTGAGGCCGCCAAATTTCGCGGTGCTGCCGTCTTCGGAAAAGCGGCCGCGCATGGAGTTTTCCAGCGCGGCGGGCTGCTCGAAAATCTCCTTCTCCATGAAGTGCGCGTGGCCGTTGAGCTCGGCGGCCTCGATGTCCCAGGTCACGCGGTCCACCACCGGCGACACATCCTCCTGGTCGAGCGTGGAGATGAAAAATTCCCTGGCCGTGACATGGACGACCTCGCCGTCCTTCAGATAGACGACATTCTGGGTGTGGCTGATCAGCGCGGCGACGTCGGAGGCGATGATAAACTCGTTGTCGCCCACGCCCAGGATGAGCGGCGAACCCTTGCGGGCGGCGACGAGCTCGCCGGGGGCCTCGGTGCAGATGACGGCGATCCCGTAGGTGCCCTCGACATGGCGCAGGGCCTTCCGGACGCTTTCGAGGAAACGGCTCTCCCCGGCATCGGCGGGTTCCTTTGCAAAATGGTAGGCGATGAGGTTGCAGAGCACCTCCGTATCCGTCTCGGAGCGGAAGGTATAGCCCTGGCCGGCGAGAAATTTTTTGATCGCTGCATAATTTTCGATGACGCCGTTGTGGACGAGGGCGAACTTGTCGTCGCTGCTGAGGTGGGGGTGGGCGTTGGCGTCGGTCACGCCGCCGTGGGTGGCCCACCGCGTGTGGCTGATGCCGGTGGTCCCGGTGAAATGATGCTTTTTGGCCTCTTTGGCCAGGACGCCCACGCGCCCGGTCTTTTTGGCAAAATCAATGCGGTCGTTTTGCAGCACGGCCAGCCCGGCGGAGTCATAGCCGCGGTATTCGAGGCGCTTGAGGCCCTCGAGCAGAATGGTGACGGCCTTTTGACGGCCGACATAGCCTACGATTCCACACATGATAAAATTGGGTTGGTTGACCGACGCTTTAGGCTGGCGAAACTACGCCCACGCCCAAACGTGGCGCAAGGCAATAGACCAAAACCCAATGAGCATCCAAAAACAAGTCCTGGCAGTCGTGATGGGCGGCGGGCGCGGCACGCGCCTCCATCCCCTCACGGCGGAGCGTTGCAAGCCGGCGGTTCCGCTGGCGGGCAAATACCGGCTCGTGGACATCCCCATCAGCAACTGCATCAATTCCGAGATCAACCGGATCTTCGTGCTGACGCAGTTCCAGACCGCCTCGTTGCACCGGCACATCCAGAATGCCTACCATTTTGATCCGTTTGGCGGCGGTTTCGTCGAGATTCTCTCGGCCGAGCAGACCGAGAAAACCTCCGACTGGTACCAGGGCACGGCCGACGCGGTGCGGCGCAATCTCCAGCATCTGCGCAATCTCCCCCACGAGCTCGTGCTGATTCTCTCGGGCGACCAGCTCTACCGGATGGATTTCCGGAAAATCATCGCCGAGCATCTCGCCAGCGGGGCGGATGCGACCATCGCCGCCAAGCCCTTTCCCCTTTCACAGCTGGAGGGGCTGGGCCTCATGCAGGTGCGGGACGACCTCAGCATTGCGCGCTTTGCGGAAAAGCCGAAGGACCCGGCGGTCATTGAGAGCCTCGTGCTGGGCGCCGCGCTGGAGGCAAGGCTGCAGCCCGCGGCCGGCGGCGAGAAACGCTGCCTCGCCTCGATGGGCATCTACGTTTTCAACCGGGCGGTGCTGGCCGACGCGCTCGCCGGCGCGGAAAAAGATTTTGGCAAGGAAATCATCCCCGGCCTCCTGGGCAAAAAAAAGCTGCAGGCCCATCTCTTTGAGGGCTATTGGGAGGACATCGGCACTGTCCGCGCGTTTTTTGACGCCAATCTGGCGCTGGCGAATCCGCTGCCGCCGTTCAATTTTTTCGACCCCGATGCGCCGGTCTACACCGAGGACCGTTACCTGCCGGCCTCCAAGCTCAACGAGTGCGCGATCGATCACGCCGTCATTGGCGATGGTTCGATCCTCAACCGCTCCACCATCAAACGCTGCGTGCTGGGCGTGCGCTCCCGGCTTGGGGAGGACACCTGGTTGCAGGATGTCGTGATGATGGGCGCGGATTATTACGAGACCGAGGCGCAGCAGCGGGCCGGCACCGACCGCGGGCTTCCCGCGCTTGGGCTGGGCCGCGGCTGCCGGATCGAGCACGCGATCATCGACAAGGAGGCGCGGGTGGGGGACAACGTCCGCCTCTCGCCGGCGGGCAAGCCCGATGGCAATTACGCGCACGGCATTATCATCCGTGACGGCGTCCTCCTGGTGCCGAAAGGCGGCATTGTGCCGAGCGGAACCGTGATCTGAAGGGAACATCCCAAACCGGCCGGGGTCGGGAGGGGAGCGGCATCGCTGCGCGCCCGCCGCTCCCACGATCGGGCTTTGACTCGCTCACTTTCCCAACTTAACTCAACCAACCATGAATACCATCCACCCCATCGTCGCTTTTGTCCAACGCCTGCCGGGCCGTATTTTGGCCGGCGGCAGCCTGGCCGTGGTTCTGCTCGCGGGCGCCTTGCCCGCGGGCGCCCAGCCATTCGGGCCATCCGCCATGCCTCCGCATCGTGATGATCTGCGGGTCATCATTGAAAACTCCCGTTCGGGTCCGCGGTTTCGGGCGGGGCCCAAGGGGGAGGAATTTTATTTTGTGCGCGGCATCCCGCCCGGGCGGCTGATTGACCGTCGCGAGACCCTGCTCGATCTGCTGCTGCATCCCGCCGTCAATTCCCTGGCCTGGGGCCTGGGCGAGCTCGCCAACGCCGAACTCGCGGCCGCGCTCGGGCTGCCGGTCCGCACCCCCCTGTATGCGGTGCAACCCCGGGTGGTGGTGGTCTCCGCCGTGCCGCCGGGATATTTTGTCGCCGAGGCCCTGCCGCAGGATGTGGCGCTGGTGTATGCCGGCCCGCGGGGCGAGCCCGTCGTGCTGGTCCGGCGTGTGCCGCCGGGGGCGGTGATTGCGTATCAATCCTCGCCGACCGGCGTGGTTTTGAGCGAATGCATCGTGGTCCCGCCGGTGCAGATGGCCGTGATGCCGGAGCCGCCGCCGCCCCTCCCCGCCATTTATGCCAGCCAGGCCGCGCCCGCGCAGCCTGCCCCGCCCCCGGCTCCCCCGGTGGCGATGGCCGCAGGGAAAACGAGCACCGTGCTCTATGATGCCAACCACAACCCCATCGGGGTTTATGTCACCGATCCGGATGGCAAAAAGGAATTTGTCCCCATTGCCCCGTAAGGCCGGCTGAAACTGGCCGGCCAGCGGAAGGCGGTGGCTAAAGCGCCACCACTTCCCGCCAGTATCATCTCCTCTGGCTTGCGTCAGACCGCGTTCCCCATCTGCGCCAGCGGGACGACCATGAAAAACCCGCAGTCAATGCCGTATATTCATGGTAGCATTCATCTATCGTCCGAGCGCCTCGCGGCTTTGGCTGCCAAGGTGTATGGGAGCCAGCCCGTTGGTCCAGATGGTGGGCGGGGTCGCGGGTGTGAACGGCGGATGAAATAGGGCATGGGCCTGGAGGGAGGCCGCTTCAGCATTGCCAGCGTGCGGCGGCGGCTACACGGTTGCAGAGCAGGAGGGGTGGCAGAGTGGTCTATCGCGGCGGTCTTGAAAACCGCTGTGGGCGCAAGCTCACCGGGGGTTCGAATCCCTCCCCCTCCGCCATATCGAAACAAAGGGTTCGCTCCGTGAGGAGCGACCACGGTTTAACGGCTGAACCAGAGGCTTTTTTGCAGTCGAGGACAAGGTTCGAGCCGAAAATTTTGACGGCGAGAGCCTTTTTCTCCGGCAATGTGCCGGATTCTACGATTTTACCTGCGGCGTGAGCCTCATGAATCCATGTTCTGAACGGTTCGAGCCAAGTATTCCGGCCTCGTGAGAGGGCGGTGCTTTGCTCCTCCAACGCCTTCTTGCGACCCATGAGGGTCACTTTCTCCGCGACGTAGGCGTCGCGCTCGACGATGCCGTCGAGGAAGGCGTCCAAGAGCTTTTGGAGCCTGAGGTTGATCTTTCCAACCTCGGCACGCTTTTCCGCTGCCAGCGCAAGGCCGGCTTGGGCCGACTCCTTCTTGTCGGTCTCTAGCCGTGCGAGCATGGCTTGGGCGAAATCCTCGCGGAGCGAAAACGGCGAAAGGAGGTCGGTGATCTGTCCGGCGAGGGCTTCTTCGCGGACATAGGGCTGGCCGCACCGCTGCGCCTTGTTCTTCTTGGTGCAACGATAGTAGGTGTGGCCCTTCTGCACCTCGGCGGTGATGGCCGCGCCGCACTCGCCGCAGCAGAGCAGCCCCGTGAGAGCTTTGGGAGCCGTTTTCCGCTCGGCGGGCGACCAGCGGAAGCGGCGGTTCATGACTGCCTGCACATCGTCAAAGAGCCGCTTCGTGATGATCGCCTCGTGTTTGCCCTCGTGGATTTCGCCCGCGTAGAAAAAGTGGCCATAGTGGATCGGGTTGGAAAGCATCCTCGTAACGAAGGAACGCCCGTGGAGCTTGCCGCCCTTCGTCCGCGCGCCATTCTCCGCGAGGAAATGGCGGATGTGTTCTTTTTCTTCCGCCACATTGCAGAGCGGCTCGACGAAATTATTCCGCGCCTCACAAACCGCCCCAAAACAAAAGCTCCCGATGGTGATCCAAAGGAGGAAGCCTGAAGCAAGTTCAGCGCGTGACGAATGCCGCCCGACAGGGCGGCAACCAGTCAATCCGTGGCGGCAGAGCCGCAATTCGTCGGTCGGCAGGGTGACGCCCGTAAAACCCGTTAAAACGGGTCGCGTCGGGCTAGGCGGCGCGAAACGGCGTCCCCGACGCCGGGGGCGTCTCGACCCTTTCCAAGGGGCGAGTCGCTAGGCTCCCCATCCTGTCCGTCGCCCCGAACCGTCGGACTGAAAGCGAGGGGCCGAATAGGCATCCGAGCGTCAGGCCGACGGTTCGGGGCGGGACTTTCAGAACCCGCTTTTGCGGGTTCAACCCGTCCGGTTTTTGGTGGATTTCCTAAAGGACAAACTTGTCCTTTTAACCCGTCTAACCCGTCCGTGGGTGAACCCGTGCACGGCGCGTGAGCGCCGGATGAGGAGGCTTTTTGGCGAGCACGACTGTTCAAGAACAGTGCGAGCCAAAAGCCGACGAAGTCGGGGATGCCGCAACGCGGCAGAAACGCGGGAACCCCTTGCAAATTAAGGACGTTTGGGAATCCGTGCCTCTCCCCATGTGGGGAGGGGTGTGGGGAGGGGTCAAATCGCATCGTTACGAGGGCAGTTGTCCTTGAAAAAAGGTTCGAGCGGAGTCAAAGAGTCGCGCCACTTTTGTTTTTCGCAGTTTTCGCGCTGACGCGCGAGAAGTGAGGTGGGGACGAAATTGAAATCCGCCACGAGTTGCCAATGGGTTAGGAAGGTCACGGTCAACGCTTGCCCCGCCACAAAAAAGTTCGAACCGGTTTTTTTGAGGAAATCCCTCTTTTGCTCGGGATTTCCTTCGGCGAGCAATTTTGCCCCGTGTTTGGCCTCCAAAACGAACCGGATGGCCGGTTCGAACCGATTGAGGCGGTTGGATGCAAACGCCTCCAATTTGCCCCGGATTTCGGCCTTTCGGTTAATCAGGGTGTGTTTCTTGGAAACATACTCTGATTCACCGATCTGCTCGGAAAGGCGCATGTCGAGCAAGAGGTCAACCCGCTTGTCGCACGCGGCGAGGTCGGCTTTGAGCTTGGCGACGGCGGCTGCTTGGCTCTCTGCAGCCGCCGCGCGTTCCTGCTCAAGCTCGCTGACCATTTGGTCGGCGATGGCTGCCTCCAACGTCACCTTTGCGATGGTGCGGTCAGCTCGTCGGCTACGCGGGTCGCGTCGTGGACGATGCGGCCATCAGGGAGACCAACCCGCGCTACCGCTTCCCGTCACCTCGGGTGTGGGATGCCAAGAACTTTATCTTCGATACGTCGTTGTTCCTTTACAACGGCTTTCGGGTCAAAGCCCCTGCGGACAGCCTGATCGTCGTCCAGAGCTTCACCTCGGTCTGGTGGCTGCATCAAAACGGCCTGCCGCAAGCGGTGGCAACGATGGGAGCCGACTGCTCGGAAAGGCAGGCGGAAATCATCGTGTCGCTGGTGAAGCCCTCAGGCAGCGTTTGGCTCATGCCTAATGGCAATGGGGACGGACGGCGTTGCGGGCAATCGCTCTTGGCTCAAATCGCCCCCTGACCGGGTTCACTTTTTTGAGCCACCCCAAATGTTAGTCTGAGGGATGGTTTGGGGTGATGGGTTGGGAGGATGCTGGCCCGACGGAGGGAGGCCGGAGGCCGACCGGAGTCGGGGCAGCAGGAAGGGTTTGGGCGAAGTGGGCGGGGCTGCGGTAGCCGAGCCGACTGTGGGGCCGGCGGGTGTTGTAGTCAGGGCGGAAGTCCTCGATGACGACCCGCGCCTCGGTCAGCGTCCAGAGCTGCTCGCGGTTCAGGCACTCGTCGCGGAAGCGCCCGTGGAACGACTCGACGAAGCCGTTCTGCCACGGGCTGGCCGGCTCGATGTAGATGGTCTTGATCCCCTCCTCCGCCAGCCACTGCTGGAGGGCCGTGGCGATGAACTCCGCCCCGTTGTCCGAGCGGATGAACTCCGGGGCCCCGTGCTGCGCGATGGCCTGCTGCACCAGGGCAACCACGTCGGCCGACTTCAGCGCCCGATCGGCCCGCAGCACATGGCACTCGCGGGTGTGCTCGTCGAGCACGGTGAGCATCCGCAGGGCCCCGCCGCGCACGGTGGCGTCGGCGATGAAGTCCCACGTCCAGACATGGTTCCGATGCGTCGCCTGCGTCGGCCACCCGGTCGAATGGCCCCGGCAGGCCCGCTTCCGCTTGGTCGGCGGCACCCGCAGGCCCTCCCGGTGCCGCAGCCGCTGAAGCTGGCGTTTGCCGACGGCCCAGCCTTCTTGCCGCAGCAGGGCGGCGATCCGGCGGTAGCCGTAGCGCGGGTGCGCCTCGGACAGCGCGTGGAGTCGCGCCACCATGGCCTGGTGCCGTTCCCGGCACGGCGCGGCCCGATACCACCAGGTGGCCCGGGCCAGCCCGAGCGCCCGGCACGCCTGCCGCCCGGAGCACACGCGGGCGGCCACCGCCGCCTGCGCCAGTTGCTTTTTGTGCCCCGGGCTCACAGTTTTTTTTCGTTCACAAACCGCAGCACGCGGTTGTCCAGCAGCGCGTCGGCCAGCATCTTCTTCAGCTCCGTGTTCTCCCGCTCCAGCTCTTTGAGCCGTTTGGCCTCGTTGACGTCCATCATGCCGAACTCCCGCTTCCAGCGGCAGCACGTCACGGCGGAGATGTTCTTCTCCTGGCAGATCTCCGTCACGCTGCGGCCGCCGTCGGCCTCCCGCAGCATGCGGACCTTCTCTTCGGTCGTGTATCTTTTGCCTTTCATGGTCTGGGTTCCTTTCGGTTCCCAGACTAACATCCAAGGTGGCTCAAAAAAGCGAGGTCACGTCACCCCTACCGGCTCGCGCGATGGGTCAGACTGGCGGGCGGCGAACAGCCGACAGATTTGACGGTTGAACGATTGAAAGCGTGTTTCGCACTCTAAAGTGCAAGCGACCCGTGAGGGGCGCTTTTTTTACTCCTAATACAGTGCCTTACAAGAAACTGTGGAAATGATTATTAAAAATCCCAATATGCCAATTAAGGCGAAGAACCCACTGACCTAATGGGAAAACCGCATTATTTATCCCTTAGTATTTCTGATGCAATAATATACAGACTGCATAAGGATCCAGTTCCAGTTAGAACAAGTATTCCGATGTGATAATATTTTGAGATTGAATAATTGACCTTATCTACCGAAGCATTTGCAGAACGGGAGATTAAAAATGCAATGGAAAACAATAATGTGCCGATTAAAGCACGAACGCAATTCCCTGAGCGGCTTAGATTACCAATTGGAATTGTGCATGCAACGCCAATAATCCAAAGTGCAAATGCAACGCCTGAGACCCATCTAAACCGTTCGATTTTCATTATTACAATAATACAAGTTACATGGGGGCATTAAAACCAGGCCCGACACTACGCCGTAAACGATTCAACTCATCCTGTCCACGCGAAAGTTGTTGCTGTCTCCATGCAGGCATGTCTGTTAGGATGCCAATATGATAATCATCATGTAACAGATCGAACAGTTCTTTTGAAAATTTGCGGCATGTTTTGTTTGATAAAAGCCAATAGGATGATTGCTCGCCAACGATGCTGTCGAGAATTTGTGTCGCCTGTGCATCTTCACTGGCGGTTGTTACTAAGTATCGATTAAAATCGATTGAGTCTGTTTTACCGCTGCTGGGGGTTGATTTATACACCACGCCATTATTGAAAAACGGGGTGAGTGCCTCAAACGACGAGAGGAGGGGATTATCGCCCCCAACACCAAATGACCAAGATTGGAAATTGCCGTTCGGATTACCAACATTAATATTGAGATGAAAACTGACATCGCCCTGATTATGGCCGACCCATATATCAAGCCCGAAAGCATCGAAATAGTTAATCGAGTCATTAAGGACAAAGGCATATGGATTCACTTCACGCTGGACAAACCCCGCTCCATCTTGGATCGGGTCGCGTGAGAGCCAGCGGCCTGCGTAGGCATCGGCTGTCAGGAGAATGCTGGCGGTGATGGCGAGAACGAGTTTGGGGAGGGCGTTCATAGCGGCTATTTCCACCTGACAGTCGATTCATCGGTGGTTGCGGAGTCAAAGGTAAAATTTGGGGTATTACTGCGGCGTTGCGCTGCTACCGAGAGCCGACGCGGGCACCAGCTGAATTCGTGTTAGTTGCGGCTGCTTCGCACGCATTGGCTGAAGCATTTCCGCGCCTTGCTGTGACAGCCTCAGATTTTGCGCGTTCTGTTGCAACTGCCAGATGTCATTTGGTGTCAACCGGCTCGCAATATCCGGTGTGATCCATTCTCGATATATCTCGGGTATCTGGTTCTCAACTGCGCCAAGCGCCGATGGCGGCAACGGCGTGACCAGACTTGATGAGCCGTAGTTCGGCGGCGAGGTGATGCCGCGTTGTTGCAGAACGCTCATCGCCTGACATTCCCGATTTGCGACAGTCTGTGAGGCGCGCCCACAAATGCGCCAGCAGGATTCAGGCATCCAGCACGAGGTCGCCGGCGGGGAGCGCGACGCAGGCGAGGCAGGTGCCGGGCTCGGGCTTGCTCCCGGGCTCGTTGGCATAGGTGACGTTGCCGCTGCGGATGGCCGTCAGGCAGGTGCCGCATTGGCCGGCACAGCAGCCGGAGGGCAGCGCCACGCCGAGCGCAGTCGCGAACTCGAGCAGGTTGCCATACTTCGGGTCCCAATCCACGGTCTGCCCCGACTTGCCGAAGGTGATCTTGGTCTTGACGACGGCGGACAAGGGGATGGAGGGCATGGTGGCCGTCTTTTTCACACTCGCGGGACCGAACGCCTCATAATGCACGCGGTCCTCAGGCACGCCCCAGTCGGCGAGGCCCTTGGTGACGGACTCCATCATCGGGCCCGGACCGCACATATAATAGTCAAAATTGCTCGAAGGCAGCACCTGTCGGAAGAGGTCAACGCCCACGCGGCCGTGGTGCTGGTAGTCCGCGCCGAGCCTGTCCTGCCCGGTCGGGTTGGAGTAACAGACATGCAGATGCAGATGGTCGTGCTTGGCGGCGAGCGCGCTGACGTGCTCCTTCATGATGTGCTCGGCGCCGTGGCGGACGCCGTAGAACCACCAGACCTCGCGCTTCACGCCGCTCTCCATGATCTCGTTGAGCATGCTCAGGCAGGGCGTGATGCCGACACCGCCGGAGATGAGGACCACGGGCGACTGCTTCGAGGTGTCGAGGAAAAAGTGGCCGCCGGGCGCCTTCACATCGAGGATGGCGCCTTCGTGGATATGGTCGTGGAAAAAATTGGAGGCGAGGCCGGACGGATGCTCGGGCCTGGAGGGCGGACAGCGCTTGATGGTGACCCGGTAGAACTCGGGCCGCGCGGCATCGCTGAGGCTGTAGCAGCGGATCACCTTTTTTTTCTGGCCGGGCACCTCGAGCTCGAAGGTCAGATACTGGCCGGGTTTGAAGCCGGGCAGCGGCTTTTTGTCGTGGGGCTGGAGATAGAACGAGGTGGCGTCGCTCGTCTCGGGCACCTTTTTGGCGACGGAGAACTTGCGGATGCCGTTCCAGGGGGCGCCGGACTGTTCGGCCTTGCGCTGGTCGCGGCGCGCGGAGGCGAGGCTGGTGAGCAGGAGGTCGCGGCCCACCTGCTCGGAGAGCCCCTGCGCCCGCAGCAGGCGCATCTCGCTGACGACCAGGGCGACGAGCTGGCCGGCCACCAGGGCGATGAGAAGCGCACCACCAAGCAAGAGGGCGAAGTTAAGCATAGGCAATCAGGTCAAAATTTTCGGCGCAGTTCAACCCGGAAGCCGAGCAGATTGGCCTGCTGCTCGCGCACGGCCCCGATGACGTCGGTACGGAGAATCCAGGCGTTGTTGAGCGGGCGCTGCCAGCGGATGCCGGCCCCGTATTCGGCGGCGGGGGTGGTGCGTTCGGCGGGATTGCCGAAGGCATTGAGGGCGGCGACTTCCACCACGATCTGCTGGTGGAGGTCGAAGAGATATTCCAGGCCGAGGGCGGCGCCGTAGGTGTTGTGGCCGGTGTCGTCGAGCTTGGGAAAACCGGTCATGTCGTCGGTCTCAAAGACGATGCCGGTGTTGACCAGCACGCCGCCCGCGCCCGCGGCGCGCGCCAGCGATTCCGGCCGGTGGAATCCCGCCCAGCCGTTGAGATAGGGCACGAGGACGGAAGGATTGGAGGACACGAGGCTGTTTTCCATCAGCAACAGCACGCCATCGGCGGTGGGGGAGGTGCCGGGCGTGGGATCCTGGCCGAAGTTGCCAATGACGCGCACGGTGTTCGAAACGGTGTCAAAATAGCGATGGGTGTAGGCGGCGGCGACATTGTGATAGCTGAGGTCGCTGGAAGCGCCGCTGCCTTTGACGTAGCCGTAGCCGAGCTCCCAGTAACCGCCCATGGCCTCGATGAAAGTGTTGAGCCCAAACACCGCGCCCTGGTGGTCGCTGAGGAGCGCGGGCGTCGACACCTGGTCGAAGCCCGCAAAGAAGGTCACATCCATGTTGGTGATCTGGAGCGCGGGGCTGTTGCGCGCGGGGATGGTGAAGGCGATGCCCTTGAAGGCATCCTCCATCCACACGCCGTTCTGAAACAGCAGCGGGATGAGACCGACGGCGAACGGCAGGTCGAGGCCGTTGTCCCGATCGGTCACCCCGGCGGCAATGCGGCCCAGGTCGCCCTCGAAAAACAGCGCATCCGGCGTGAGGTCAAACATCGAGTGATCCACGAAGGGCCGCTGGCCGGCAAACTGGGCGCTGGTGACGACGCCATTGCGGTCGAGCGGCGTGAAAGCGTAGTGTATGCGCTCGGTGGCGGTGAGCTTGAGGTCGAGGTCGAGATCGGCCTTCATGGCGACCAGACCCTTGTCGTTGCCGCCGTTGTCGTTCCACGCGGCGGCGGTCCGCAGGTCGCCGTAGAGGAGGAGCTGGGGGGACAGGAGATTCTTCTCACCGAGCAGGTCAATGCCGGGACCGAGCTGGCCGGGGCCGTACAGATCGCGGCCCAGCTCCAGCAGCGGGCGCGCGGTGGGGTTGGGGTGCTTGGCGCCGTAAATGTCGAGCTGGCTTTGGAAATCGTAGGGCTGCTGGTTGACGGGGTCGGCCGCAAACGCCGGGGGGAGGCTGCCGGGCGGCACGGGGATGGCACGCGCGTCCATCATGACCGGAGCCTCGTCGGCGAGGAGGGGGGCGGCCAGCATGAGCGCGGTGAGGCAAAGGCGGCGCGGCAGGCTCATGGTTTTTTTCCGGCGGCGGGCGCGACGGTGAACTCGGCGGAGGACTCGTGCAGGTTGATCATCCATTCGTTCATGGCCTGGTCCATTTCCGGAGTGGCCCCGATGAAGTCCATGAAATACATGGGCTCGGCCCGGCTGCGCATCCGGATCGAGAGCCGGTAGCGGCCGGGTTCCGCGAGGGCGGCGGCGGGGATGACATAGGTGGCGTCACGCTGGGAGAGCGGCGGGAGGCTGCGGCCTTCCATGCGGACGAACGGCGGATGGTTGAGGACGCTGGTCGGCACCCCGGCGGGGCGGATAAAGGGCAGCTGGTCGATGTCGAGGTTGATCGGGAGAAACATCTCGCGGTCGGTGCCCTTGACGTTGGTCGTGAGAAATTTGGTCTGGAGATTGAAGAGCTGGGTGTCGTCGGGCAGCTTGCCGGCGAGCACGTCCCGGGAGTGGAGGTCGGCCATGTCGCCGTGGCTGTCCACATAGCCGGACTCCCAGATGTTGCGCCCGGCGGCATTGAACAGGGCGATGTCGATCCAGATTTCCGGCTGGGCGCCCAGCGAGCCGGAGGGGAGATTGTGGCCGGAGTTGGTGTTGTGCAGCGTGTAGGCGACGGTGAGGGCGCGGCCGGCGACCGGGTCATTTTTGAAAAACGGGCCGTCGAGATGCGAGCCGTTGGCCATCACGGCCTCGCGCAGGGCGCGCTTCTGCTCGAGCATCTTCAGGTTTTCCTCGACGATGTCGCGGGCGTCGCCGCGGTCCTCCGGGCTGTCCCATTCTTCGGGAAATTTGTAGGCGGAGGGATTTTTTGCGACCGCCTTCTCAAAGGCGGGCGTGCCCCAGCCGGCGCGGTAGTCAAACTTGAGCCACGTCTGCATCGAGAATTTTTTCGCGTTCGGATTGTGCGGGAAAATGCCGGGGTGGACGATGGGGTAGCCGGGGCCGTAGAAGGCATGGTTGTGATGCTCGCGGCCGGGATTGACGGGCGTGCCGCCCACGACCGCGGCGGCGGCAGTGGTGTAACCCTCGGCCCGGCCCGGGGTCTTGCCCATATGGCATTCCTCGCAAGTGGTGCCGTTGGCGGCGGCGGGCGAGGCCCGGTATTGGTCCCACACCACCTCGAGCTTGATGCCCGGATGCACGGCGACCTGGTGGCAGGAGAGGCAGAACTCGGAGGTCTTGATGGTCTTGAATTCGACGGCGGTGTTGTGGATGACCTGGCCGGGGCCGGAATCGTTGTCGGAGAGCTTCACATGGAAATCGTCCTTTTGCCCGACCACCATCGCGACGCCGTCGCCCTGGAACGGTCCGAGCATGGGCTGGGTGAGGTCACCGGATTCGATCCGGCGCTCGCCGTTGACCTTGGTGAATTGCTCCGCCACGCGGTGGCAGGTGATGCAGGTGACCCCCTCGCGCGACACATCGGCGCGCCGCCAGAGCGGCAGGTCGCGGGTCTCGCCCATGGTGGTGCTGACCGCGGCGTGGCAGCGCATGCAAAAGTAGCCGATGGTGCCCTGGGCGAGGTCGTTGATCTTTTGCTCGAACTTGTGAAACACCGGCGAAATCGAGGCGTAGGCGTGGTTGGAGGAGCGCCACTCATCATAAATCTGTTTGTGGCAAACGGCGCATTCGGACGCGCTGGGAAAATTATTCTTCGCGTAAAGCTGGATATGCGGATCAACGGGGTTGACCGGCTGCTGCTTCACCGGCGGGAGGGGCTTGCTGACGGGCTTGGGCGGGGCCGGGGCGGCCGGGCCGCCGAGCAGATCATCACCGCCCAGCAAGTCGTCACTGGCGGCAGGCTTGGCCGCGGGCGCCTTGGCGGCCGGCACCGGATCCGGCGCGAGCAGGTCGTCGTTCGTCGCGGCGGCGGCGCCGCCCGCCACAGGCAGCGCGAGCCAGAACGCGGCGAAAAAGACGGGCAGGGGATAAATTCTCATGCGCGGTTACGTTCCAGTTCGTTAGATGGGGAAACAAAAGCAGCAAGCCCTTTGTTAATTTTTTTTCCGGGCCGGCCCAAGGTTTTTGCACAAAGCTGTTGCCTTCCCTCAGCAAATTCCGCCACTAATCCGGGGTTGCCTTAATTTATGTCACGCCGCTTCTCCATCCCCCCGTTTGCCGTGCTGCTGCTGATCGCCTGCGCCCCGCTGCCGGCGCTGGCCCAATCCGATCCGGCCAAGATCCTCGGGCCTGACGCCTGCATTGCCTGCCACAAGCTGGAGGGGGCCGCGTGGCAGGAGATGAAGCATTACAAGACATTCGACGAGCTGCACCGCCGGCCCGAGGCCAAGGACATCGCCGGCAAGCTCGGCATCGCCAACATCAAGAGCGAGAGCGCCTGTATCCAGTGCCACTATACGTCCATGGGCGCCCCGGGCGAGGCCAAGGCCGTTGCCGGGGTCTCCTGCGAACGCTGCCATGGCGCGGGCGCGGACTGGGTGAAGGTGCACAACGACAAGACCAAGCCCACCCATATCGCCGACGCCGAGAAGCTCGGCTTCATCTCCCCAGGCAACCTCTACAAGCTCGCCTCCAACTGCTACCAATGCCACACCATCCCCAACGAAAAGCTGGTCAACACCGGGGGTCATCAGGCGGGCAGCCCGATTGAGCTGGTCGCCTGGACGCAGGGCGAGGTGCGCCACCATTTCCTGAGCGGCAAGACCAACGCCGAGGCCACCCCCGAGCGCAAACGCATGCTCTATCTGATCGGTCGCATCGTCGATCTCGAATACAGCCTGCGCGGGGTCGCCGAGGCGACCGAGAAGGCAACCTACGCCACGACCATGGCGCGGCGGGCGCAGGCCGCGAAGACGGAGCTCAAGAAAATCGCCGACCTCGTGCCCAAGGACGAGGTCAAGGCCATCGTCGCCGCCGGCGACGGAGCGCAGCTTAAACTCAACAACAAGGAACAGTTGCTGGCCGCCGCCCAAACCATCTCCGAGCTGGGCCAGAAAATCAGCGACACCTACCAAGGGGCGGATCTGGCCGCCCTGGATCCGCTCCTGCCCACCGCCTTCCAAGGCACGCCCTTTGTTGCGCCCTGAGCTGCAGGCGGGTCCCGCGCCCCCTTGCTGACCCGCCGCCACGCCGCCTTTCCCCCTCTCATGGCCGAAATCACCGCGACCATCTCGCGTCCGCAGCGCTGGGACGTTCCCTTCGATGACAAAATGGACGCGACGGCGGTGGATCGACTGCTCGCCATCCCGCCGTTCAGCCGCATCGACGCCAGCCAGTTCCCCAAAAGCACGCCGCTGCGGGACATCCTGCTCAACGACACCAGCCTGCGCTCATTCCGCAAGGGCGAGCTCATCGTCCGCGAGGGTGACTACGGCAACTCGGCGTTTTTCATCATCCAGGGCTCCGTCAAGGTGACCCTCGGCAAGGACGCCATCCCCGCGGCGCTCTTGGGCCGCCGGGAAACCCGCAAGAAAAATTTTCTCGAGACGCTCGGCCAGCTCTGGCGCAACCCGTCCTTTCCGGAGGTCCGTGACACCGCCCGCTACCAGGCCGCCCGCCCCGGCGCGCGCCGGGGCGACACCACCCCCCCATTGCCGGCGCCGGCGGCCTCGCGCCATCCCTTCGGCCGGCAGGCCGAGGCCAGGACCGGCGCGGTTTTTCTCTCCGATGTGCCCGCCGTGCTCAAGGGCGGCACCGCGACCCTCACGGCCGGCGTGTTCTTTGGCGAGATCGCCGCCCTCGGCCGCACGCCGCGCACCGCGACCATCTTTGCCGACGAGGCGAGCGAGCTCCTGGAAATTCGCTGGCAGGGGCTCCGGGAGCTGCGGCTGCGCGCACCCGAGATCAAGCAGTTCGTTGACACCAATTATCGGAAATACTCCCTCGAGAACCATCTGCGCGAGACCGAGTATTTCAGGGATCTCCCGCCGGCCGAGCTGAAAATCGTCGCCGACCAGACCCGGTTCGAGACCTACGGCGGTTTCGACTGGCACACCGACTATAAAAAAAACCGCGACATCAGCCCGGTGGAGCGCCTGCGGGGCGAGCCGGTCATTGCCGAGCAAGGCCAGTATGCCAACGGCCTCATCCTCATCCGGGCCGGTTTCGCCCGGCTCAGCCAGAAATACAACCATGGCGAACGCACCGCCAGCTACCTCGCGCGCGGCCAGATGTTCGGCTTCAAGGAAATCGCCCATAACTGGCGCACCAAGGAGAGCGTGGCCCTGCGCTACACGCTGCGCGCCCTCGGCTATGTGGACGTGCTCGTCGTTCCGACCGCCATCGTGGAGCAATATGTTCTCCCCAAGCTGGCCCCGGCCGCGCTGCCTCCGCCCATTGTGACGGCGGAAGAGGACGACAATCCCATTTCGCCGCTGCAACAGGTGAGCGGAAAACTCCCGACCGACTTCGTCGAGTTCCTGGTGGACAACCGCTTTATCAACGGCCGCGCCGCCATGCTGATCGATCTGGAGCGCTGCACCCGTTGCGACGACTGCGTCCGCGCCTGCGCCGCCAGCCATGACAACAACCCGCGGTTTGTCCGGCATGGCCAGCAGCTCGGCTCCTACATGGTGGCAAACGCCTGCATGCATTGCCTCGACCCGGTCTGCATGATCGGCTGCCCGACGGGCGCCATCTCCCGGGATGCCACCGGCGGCCAGGTCGTCATCAACGACACCACCTGCATCGGCTGTTCCACCTGCGCCAACAGCTGTCCTTACCACAACATCCAGATGGTCGAGATTCGCGATGCCGCCGGGGAGCTGCTGCTCGACCAGGAGCAACGCCCCGTCACCAAGGCCGCCAAATGCGACCTTTGCCTGGAGCAGCCCGCCGGGCCCGCGTGTGTCCGGGCCTGTCCGCACGACGCACTCGCGCGCCTCAACATCCGCGACACGGACACCCTCGCCGCATGGCTGCAACGCTGAGACCTTCCGCCCGCCGCATCCTCGTCCGTACAGGCCTGCTCGCCGTCGCGGGGGCCGGCGCATGGGCCTGGCAACACCACCTGACCCTTTCGCTCCATCAGACTGCCTTCGCCACCGGGCTCGCGCTCTTTGCCACCTGTCTCGGTCTCGCACTTTTTAATTCCCGAAAAAAGCTTCCGTTCCTGCCGTTGCTCCGCGCGGCGACCTGGACGCAGGTTCATATCTACGCCGGATGGTTCTCGATCCTGTTGTTTCTGTTCCACATCGGCTTTCGCTGGCCCGACGGTCCGTTTGAGGTTTTGCTTGCCAGCGTTTTCTTGCTGGTCGCCGTCAGCGGTGTTTTCGGCCTGGTGCTTTCGCGCACGCTGCCGGGGCGGCTGACGAATCATGGGGAAAATGTCATCTACGAGCGGATCCCGGCCCTGCGGGCCAGACTGCAGCGCGATGTCGAGACACTGGTGCTCAAGAGCGTCGAGGAGACCAAGTCCTGCACCATCGCCGATTTTTACGCCACGCGGCTCAAAGGCTACTTCGACCGGCCCCGTAATTTTTTCCATTACCTGGCGTGGGGCCAGACCCCGTTGAAAGGCATCCTGGGCGAAATCCTCCTCCTGAAACGCTACACCAACGAGCGTGAGTCCGCCATCCTCGCCGAGCTCACGGAATATCTGCAGGCAAAGGAAAATCTCGATTTCCAGCTCGCTGGCCAGGGCTTGCTCAAGTACTGGCTGTTCGTCCACATCCCGCTCACCGCCAGCCTGCTCCTGCTCGGCGCCTTTCATGGGCTGTATGTGTTTTATTTTACCGGAGGCCTCCGCTGATCCGCCATGAAACGCCTCCAGCCTTTTGACTTCAAGTCCAGCAATTATGAGCGCCCCAACCAGGATTGGGTCTGCGGACGCAAGGACTGTGGCGAATCCTGCCCGCTGGGGCCGGATCTCCGCGGCCAATGCCGGACGGTGGCGGAGTGCCGCCCGCGCAAGGAAGGCGACCGCTGGTTCTGCACCCGCGCCGATGCGCGTGGCGGCAAATGTCCCGACGGCCCGCGCCCCGACGGTTCCTGCTGCCGTCCGATTCCGCCCTGCGTCCCGCGGCGCAGCCTTCGCGCCCGCCGGCGCATGACGGTTTTGCTGGTCTCCGCGCTGACGCTGGGCGGCCTCCTGCTCGCCCTGGGACACCCGGACCGCAGCGCTTTTTTCAACCCGGGCCCGCTCACCGCGCCGCACGCCTCCGGCGCCGCCAACTGCGCGCTCTGCCATAATGCGGCGCAGCTTTCCTCGGGCGACTGGCTCCGGGGGGCATTGGCCAAAGGGAGCATCCACTCGGACTCGCAGCTCTGCCTCAACTGCCACAATCTGGGCCCGCGGTCCGGCGAGCCGCACGGCCTCGCGCGCGCCGTCCTGGCGACGATGACCAAAAAAATCTCCGGCCAGAACGCCCCTCCCGCCGATGCCGGAGCGGAGATTGTCCCCACCGACTCTGCCCTCCAGCTGGCGTGCGCCACCTGTCATCAGGAGCACCACGGCCGTGATGCCGACCTGAAAAAAATCGCCGATGCGAGCTGTCAGGTCTGCCACACCAAACAGTTCGACAGCTTTGCCTCCGGGCATCCCGGCTTTGGCAGCTATCCCTATGTCCGCCGCACGCGGCTGGAGTTTGACCACGCCGCGCATTTCTCGGCCTATTTTCCCGCCGCCATCAAGTCAGGCCAGACCGCGCCGCAGCAGTGCAACAGCTGCCATGCCCCCGCCTCCGACAACCGCCTGATGCTCACCAAAGACTTTGCGGTCACTTGCGCGGCCTGTCACCTTGACGCCATCACCAAGCCCGGCGCGAAAGGCATCGCGGTCCTGGGCATCCCCGGGCTCGACAAGAAATCGCTCGACGCCAAAACCGCCGGCATCGGCCAGTGGCCGGCTGATGCCGATGGCGAACTGACGCCGTTTATGCGCCAGCTCCTCGCGGCGGACGGAAAAACCGCCGCCGCGCTCACCACCCTCAAGGATACCGATCTCACCAACCTCGCCAACGCCACGCCCGAAACGCTCGCCGCTGCCGAACAAATCGCCTGGGCCGTCAAGGAGCTCTTTGCCGACCTCCTGACCACCGGCCAGCCGGCGCTGCAAAAACGTCTTGGCCCCGCTGCCCGGCCGGCCGCCCTTGGCCAGCTTCCGCCCGAAAGCGTGGGGGCCTTCACCCAGCCT
>Ga0206796_1072_pt1 | contig 23172 bp, 32 predicted proteins | sample Alteio_BWOrgCont_68_FD_152895 | JGI IMG/M metagenome (GOLD analysis project Ga0206796, IMG submission 152895) | Enriched cells from forest soil in Barre Woods Harvard Forest LTER site, Petersham, Massachusetts, United States -... | ecosystem: Environmental > Terrestrial > Soil > Temperate forest >...
GGGACTCTGCAGCGGTATGTTTTACTGCTGTATCTAAAGCTATTACTCAAGGAGTTGATATTGTATTGGCTGATACTGCAGGTAGATTGCCTACGCAGTTGAATCTTATACAAGAGATTAAAAAAGTTAAGCGGGTAATTACTAAAGCATTAGCTGGAGCACCACATGAGGTGGTCCTTGTCCTTGATGCAAACATTGGTCAAAATGCGTTAAATCAGGTCAAAGCTTTTGATGAGGCCCTAAATTTAACTGGGTTAGTATTAACTAAGTTAGATGGTACAGCTAAAGGTGGAGTGATTTGTGCTATTGCTAGTGAATACCACATTCCTTTACGCTTTATTGGAGTAGGTGAGTCAATAGATGATTTGCGTCCATTTAGTGCTAAAGATTATACCACTGCACTTTTTGAATAAAGGTAAATAGTATGAACAGTAATTATGAGGAAATTAAACATGGATCTATCTAATTCAAGCTCTATTCAGGCTAAAACGGAAACTAGAGTAAATGTTGTTGATAAACGAATTATTAATGGCCAAACTGATGTAAATCAGTTAGTCCCGTTTAAGTATAAGTGGGCATGGGAGAAGTATTTGGCTTCGTGTGCTAATCATTGGATGCCGCAAGAAGTTAATATGCAACGTGATATTGAGTTATGGAAGGATCCCAATGGCTTAACTGCTGATGAGCGCTTAATTGTAAAGCGAAATTTAGGTTTCTTTGTAACTGCAGATAGTCTTGCTGCAAATAATATTGTGTTAGGTACCTACCGTCAGATTACAGCTCCTGAGTGCCGGCAATTTTTACTCCGTCAGGCATTTGAGGAAGCAATTCATACTCATGCGTATCAGTATATTGTAGAGAGTTTAGGCTTAGATGAAAGCGAAATATTTAATGCTTATCATGAAATTTCATCAATTCGAGCTAAAGATGAGTTTTTAATTCCATTCATTAATACTTTAACTAATCCAACTTTTAAAACTGGTACACCAGAAAGTGATAAAGATTTGTTAAAATCCTTAGTAGTATTTGCTTGTATCATGGAAGGGATTTTCTTTTATGTGGGCTTTGTACAGATTTTAGCTTTAGGTCGCCAAAATAAGATGACTGGGTCAGCTGAGCAATATCAATATATTTTACGTGATGAGTCAATGCATTGTAATTTTGGTATTGATTTAATTAATACCATCAAATTAGAGAACCCGCATTTATGGACTGATGAATTTAAATTAGAGTTAGTTGAGTTATTTCGTAAAGGGGTAGATCTTGAGTACAGCTATGCTGAAGATACTATGCCACGTGGTGTATTAGGCTTAAATGCAAGCATGTTTAAAGAGTACTTACGCTTTATTTGCAATCGGCGAATGCAACAAATTGGTTTAGATCCTTTGTTTCCTGGAGTGAATAATCCATTTCCGTGGATGAGTGAAATGCTGGATTTAAAGAAAGAGCGTAACTTTTTTGAAACTCGAGTTATTGAATATCAAAGTGGCGGTGTATTAGATTGGAATTAAAATAGAAAAACTCTCTAATTTGAGCGAATATTGTTTAAGTGTTTAAGGAAAAGGTTATGATTGATCATACTGGTTTGTTTGTAAGTGATTTAGCAAAAAGTAAAAAATGGTATTTAAGTGCCTTAGCGCCAATTGGCTATGGGGTAATAATGGAATTTACTAAAGAGATTACAGGGACTACAGATGTTGCGGGCTTTGGTGAAACTAAGCTAAACAAGGCGGATTTCTGGATGGCAGAAGCAACGCCAACTTTGCCGGTGACTCATCCACCATTGCATATTGCATTTAGAGCTGAAACTAGAGCTCAAGTAGATAAATTCTATCAAATGGCAATTGCTGCTGGTGGTACGGACAATGGTGTACCTGGGTTACGTCCACACTATCATCCCGATTATTATGGGGCATTTGTTTTTGATCCAGATGGACATAATATTGAAGTGGTATGTCATACGCCACAATAGGTTGCCCGAATGCAGGTTAAACTAACTTACAACCACATAATTGAGTCAATGCCAAAATCACGCTTGCGTGATAGTCAGTTGCAAATGGTGGAAGCAATTGACCAATGTTTTAAACAAAGTAATCCCGAAGTAAAAGATGGTCGCAATTTATGTTTAATTGAGGCACCAACTGGTACGGGCAAAAGTTTAGCTTATTTAATTGCCGGTGTAATAAATGGGCAAAAACTGGGTAAAAAACTGCTAATTAGTACAGCAACCAAAACTTTACAAAGTCAATTAGTCGATAAAGATATTCCAGCTTTTATTAAATATAGTGGCATAAAGTTTAATTATGGGTTAGCTAAGGGACGAGGAAATTATTTATGTCCATATCAGTTAAATTTAACCCTGCAGGGTTTAAGTAACGGTGATTTATTTGCTGATTCGAGTAAAACTCAAGAACAGTTAAATGAAATTTATCAAAATTTTGTGAGTAAGATTTGGGATGGTGATTTGGATGCTTCACCAATTCATTTTGAGAATAAACTTAAGCCGCTAATTACTACGGATAAAGACCGCTGCCTAGGTTATACCTGTCCATATAATCAAAAAGATGAATGCAATTGTCCATTTTATATTAATCGAGAAAAACTAAAAAACTGTGATGTAATCGTTACTAATCATAGTTTATTATTGGCTGATTTAACTTTAGGTGGAGGTAATGTATTACCAGTAAAGCCTAATGATTATTTATTATGTTTGGATGAGGGGCACAAATTTGCTGATTCTGCGGTAAATAGTTTTACTCAAATGTTTGAACTAAAACATGCCATTGGTAATTGTCAAAATTTGGCTAAGTTAATTTATAATTCGCAAACTCAATACGTATATACTGATACAAAATTATGTGATGAGTTATTTGATAAGGTGACTGAATTAGTTCAGATATTAGATGAGTTTTTGTTTTTATTAAGCCAAAATACCCATTTATTTATTGAAAATCGTATAATTTTAAATGATTATTTGAATCCCAGTTTAAGCGGTGCTTTTCGGGATTCTTTTGTAAATTTTGCCTATATTGCAGGTGAGGCGTATGCTAGGTTATATAGTATAATTGATAAATTAAAAGAACAATTAAAAGCTAATCCGGATTATCTAATTGAAGCCAATTTAAATAAATTGGGTTTTTATGCTACTGTTGTCGAAGGAATTTTGGTAGTGAGTCAATACGTGATTAATCAGGATGATTCACGTTACAATGCTAATGCGAAATGGATTGAATTTAAATCAAATCGTGGGAATGATGACTTTGCTATTTATGCAGGATTGACGCATGTTGGCAGTATACTATTCGATAAATTATGGTCTAAGGCATATGCGGCAATTATTACTTCAGCAACTTTGGCAATTGGTAATGATTTTAGTTACTATAAGCATAAGTTGGGTTTGAATTTATATCCTGAGGTTGGGAGCTATAAATTAACAAGTAATTTTGTGTATCAAGAACAGGGTCAGATTGTGGTACCGCGTTTTAAGTATGCTCCAGAGTATAAAACTCGTGATTTATTTAGTGCCGAACTATCTGGGTATTTGGCTAAAATTTTGGACTATGAAGATGGTTATGGGACTTTGGTCTTATTTTTTAATCGTAATCAATTGCAAGAGGTGTATAATGCCTTGCCCAAAGTGGTACAAAAGCGGATTTTATTGCAAACTGAGTATACGAGTAATCATAAATTAATTAATGAGCACAAAAAAATTATTGATAGTGAGTGTCCAAGTATTATTTTTGGTTTAAATTCATTTGCTGAGGGAGTAGATTTACCTTCGGTGTATTGTATGCATGTTATTATTACTAAATTACCCTTTGATACCCATAAAGATCCACAAAATATGGTACAAGAATATTGGGTACGCTTTGAAAAGGGTAGTTATTTTGTTGAGGTTGCACTTCCTGAAGCATGTATTCGCTTGATTCAAGCTGCAGGTCGCCTAATTCGCGATGAGGATGATTATGGCCAAGTTAGTATTTGTGATAATCGCTTGATAACTAAAGATTATGGTGCAATTTTGTTGGATGCATTACCCAAATTTAATCGGAAATATAATAGTGTTTTTATTGAATCAGCATTTGCTAAAATAGCCCATAAAGTTATTTAACCGTGTGTACCATGCCCATAAATTTAGTTATTTTGAGTTAATTATAAAAAAACCAGATATATCATCGGTTACATGCGGTTCATTGGAAGTAAAGCCGTGGCAATCTTAATAATTTTGGTGGTTAGATAAAATAATAATATGGGTAAAGTTAGAATAATTGGCGGAATTCATCGTTCAAGAATTTTACGCTTTAAAGATGAGTTGGCGATTCGTCCAACTCCAGATCGGGTACGTGAAACCTTATTTAATTGGCTAGGACAAGATTTAACGGGTAAAACTTGTTTGGATTTATTCGCCGGTAGTGGAGCTTTGGGGTTTGAGGCACTTTCGCGTAATGCTAAACAGGTAATAATGGTTGAAAAAAATCCAGCGGTGCTGAAAGATTTACGTTTAAATCAGGAGTTGTTGGGTGTTACTAATTTAGAGGTTAGTGGTAGACATGCGCTAAATTATTTAGAGCAATGCTCACAAAGTTTTAATGTAATCTTTCTTGATCCACCATACACTAGTGATCTTTTAACTAATAGCTTAAAGCTAATTAGTAACGGTGCGCAACTCAAGGCTGGTGGTGTGTTATATATTGAGTACCAAACTCCACCATCAATAGAGGGATACACGGTATTAAAACAAGGACTAGCGGGTAATGTACATTTTGCATTAATTGCATCCAAATAAATTAGGAAATATAAAGAGTATGGCATTATTAATAACCGAAGAATGTATTAATTGTGATGTATGTGAGCCTGAGTGCCCAAATAAAGCAATTTACCAAGGTCCAGAGATTTATGAGATCAATCCAGAATTGTGTACTCAATGTTTAGGGCATTACAATGAGCCTCAATGTCAAGTTGTGTGTCCCGTAGCTTGCATTGATATTGATACTAAAAATCCAGAAACCGATGAGCAATTATTAGAAAAGTATCGTAAAATATGGTCCAAATAATTAGAGCTGCTGCAGGGGTTTTAGTTAACAAACAGCAAGTGTTAATGGTGTCACGTCCTCCTGGCAAGATTCAAGCTGGAAGTTGGGAATTTCCAGGAGGTAAGCTTGAAGTTGGCGAAGATGCAGTAACCGCTTTGGTGCGTGAGCTAAAAGAAGAGATGGGAGTGAGTGTTGCGGCTAATGATTGTGAACGCTTGATGTTTATTACTCAAGATTATTTAACACTTGGTTACCAAGTTGAATTAGATGTCTTTGTGATAAGAACTTGGCAGGGCAAGGTGGTAGCTTTGGAAGGGCATGGTCTCTATTGGCAGGATTTAAGTTTAAAATCTTATCCAGCGCCACTTCTACCTACTACGCAGAAAATATTAGATTTACTGGTAAGGCAAATATGAAACAATATCAAGACTTATTAAAACATATTATAGCGAATGGGGGTTTAAAATCCGACCGCACCGGTACTGGTACAACTTCCATCTTTGGTTATCAAATGCGTTTTAATCTAGCTGATGGCTTTCCTTTAGTTACGACTAAAAAAGTTCACCTCAAATCTATCATTCATGAATTATTATGGTTTTTATCTGGAGCAACCAATATCCAATATTTAACGGATAATGGGGTTAAAATTTGGGATGAATGGGCGAGTCCAACCGGGGATTTGGGGCCGGTTTATGGTGCTCAATGGCGGAGTTGGTCTACACAGGCGGGTAAAGTAATTGATCAAATTAGTCAAGTTATCCAGCAGATTAAAACCAATCCAGATTCCAGGCGCTTGATTGTATCAGCGTGGAATGTAGGTGAATTGGATAAAATGGCTTTAATGCCGTGCCATACTTTGTTTCAATTTTATGTGGCAAAGGGTAAATTATCTTGTCAATTGTATCAACGATCGGGCGATGCATTTTTAGGTGTGCCATTTAATATTGCTAGTTATGCCTTATTAACCCAGATGGTAGCACAAGTATGTGATTTAGAAGTGGGTGATTTTGTGCACAGTTTTGGTGATGTGCATATTTATACTAATCATATGGAGCAGGTACAGTTACAACTATCCAGAGAACCTAAGAGCTTGCCTACAATGCAGCTTAATCCCAGTATAAAAAGTATCTTTGAGTTTAAATATGAGGATTTTACTTTGCTAGATTATGATCCGTATCCAGCAATTAAAGCTCCCGTTGCAGTATAAAGCTATACTATTATGATTAAAACTGATGATTTAATGACTCAAGATGAGCTACAGGAGCGGGTTATCGCGCCTGGCAAAGTAGCCAATGAAGAGGTTGTTGAACGAGCTTTACGCCCTAAATCCTTTGCTGAATATATTGGCCAAGCCAAAGTCAAGGAACAATTAGAGATATTTATTCGTGCTAGCTTAAATCGCAATGAGTCATTAGATCATGTTCTATTATTTGGCCCGCCGGGTTTAGGTAAAACTACATTGGCACATATTATAGCTAAGGAATTGGGGGTAAGTTTAAAGCAAACTTCAGGTCCAGTTTTAGAAAAGGCTGGTGATTTAGCTGCACTTCTGACTAATTTAGAAACTAATGATGTATTATTTATTGATGAGATTCATCGCTTATCACCGGTAGTTGAAGAAATATTATATCCAGCCTTAGAGGATTTTCAATTAGATATTATGATTGGCGAAGGTCCATCGGCAAGGAGTATTAAAATTGATCTACCTCCTTTTACGCTTGTGGGTGCAACTACGCGAGCTGGGATGCTGACTAACCCTCTTCGTGATCGCTTTGGCATTATTTCACGGTTAGAGTTTTATTCTTTACTTGAACTAACTGAAGTAATTAAACGTTCATCGAATCTATTAAATCTTACGATTGATGAAGATGGAGCCATAGAGTTAGCTAAGCGTTCACGTGGTACGCCTCGGATTGCTAATCGTTTACTGCGTCGAGTACGCGATTATGCTCAAGTTAAAGGTAATGGGACGATTGACAAGATAATTGCCGATCTAGCTCTTAATATGCTGGATGTAGATAAAATTGGTTTAGATATTATGGATAAAAAGTTATTGGAAGCCATCATTGGTAAATTTGGAGGTGGACCAGTTGGCTTAGATACATTAGCAGCAACTATTGGCGAATCACCAGATACGATTGAAGATGTAATTGAGCCATATTTAATGCAAAGTGGTTTATTGCAAAGAACACCACGCGGGCGGATAGCAACTGATTATGCTTATACCCATTTTGGTATGGATAATCGCGCTCTTACTTAACTTGTAGCGCTCATCTATTTTCAGAGGTTGTATATGTCACCATCTGTGGCAAAATTTAAATATCAGTGGTTTTCTAAGGGAGATATAAGTGCAGCAGCAGCAATTATCTTTGATAATTTAACTATTTTAACTTTTATTTCGCTTATTTTACAATTTAGATATAATTTTCCTACAGCAATTATTTTAAAACATATCATTCCCGGTACTGTAGTCGGAGTCTTGGTAGGTAATTTACTGTGCATTTGGTTAAGTTTCAGATTAGCTAAAAGAGATAAACGGCATGTAATTGCTATACCATTTGGTCTGGATGCTCCTTCGGGGATTGGCTTTACGGTATTGATTATTGGACCAGCTTTTATTTGGTTTAAAGCTCATGGCATAAGTGTAGAACAAGCTGGAATTAATGCTTGGCATGTGGGTGTGGGGTGTTTATTTGTAACTGGGTTAATTAAGTTAGGCCTAAGCTTTTTTGCTAATAAAGTGAAATCAGTTATTCCGCGAGCAGCTTTACTTGGGGCAATTGGTGGTGTAGCAATTGCTTTGATCGGGTTTATTCCTTTACTTGCAATTTTTCAAGTACCAATTGTCGGCTTTATGGCGTTAGGAGTCGTTCTTCTTACCATGTTTGCCCATGTGCGCCTCCCATTTAATTTTCCGGGAATCCCAGCAGCAATTATTGTTGGAACTGGAGTTTACTATGTTTTAATTCCATTTGGATTAAGTGGTGGAATACCGGACTTATCCAGTAATCTAACTTTTTTATTACCACTTCCCAATTTTAGTTTTTTTATAGTTATGCATTATATGAGCACATATATTGCTATTGTTATTCCATTTGCTATATTGGTTTTTTTTGGAACTTTGTCAGTTACTGAAAGTGCTACATCGCTGGGCGAAAATTACCAAGTCCGTGATTTGGTAATTATTGATGCAGTAGCAACAATTATCTCCTCCTTATTTGGTGGTATTTCGCAAACTACGCCATATGCGGGCATTCCTGCTTATAAAAAGATGGAGGCCCGCTCTGGATTTTTATTGATTAATGTTATTGTGGTGGGGGTTGGAGGAATTTTGGGCCTAGTCGGTTTTATTGTTAATCTAGTTCCTGAATCAGCTGTGGCGCCAGTATTATTCTTTGTCGCTTTTGAGATTGCAATGCAAGGCTTTGTTCAATCCGATAAAAAGTACTATCCAGCCCTTTTATTTGCTTTTTTTCCTTCGATTGCACGGTTATTGGAGATTAAATTCACGGATGGATCATTAATTACTACGGCTAAATTTCAGGTTATGGCCTTTGCTAATGCGGTACCGCATATTAGTGATAATCTGGCAATAGTTATATTGGGTAATGGATTTATTGTTACCGATACTTTATGGGCTGCCCTAATGTGTTTTGCCATTGATCGTAAATGGTGGGCAAGCTTTATCTGTGCTATTATTTTGAGTGTTTTATCTTATTTTGGTATAATTCATTCCGTGTATTTTAGTGGCAAAATGTATTTACCCGGCAATTTACCCGAGAGTATTAGAAATATTCCGTTAGAATTAAGTTTAGGCTATTTAGGTTTAGGAATATTAGTAATCTTTTGTTCATTATCCCAGCACAATAACACATTAATTTTAGATAAGGACAGATAAAGTTATATTTTTAAGGTACTCTTTTAGCTTATATCAATGCTAGCATTGTTATGCTAGGTAACCTCTACTTTTTAAGTAAAATTTGCGATGATATGTGATGTTTAGCCTTTGTTCTTCTTCGTGTGCCACATTAACCTGCTGAGTAATTACTAATTTATTAGGAAAGTTAAATTTTATGCAAAACCCCCTACTACTTGACCTTTATAAATATATGTTAATGTCTCGCGAATCTGATATTATAGAAGCTGAATTAGTTAATAGTGGTGAAGCAAACTTCCTAGCTTCAAGTAAAGGGCATGAAGGTAGCGTAATTCTAGCTCCATTTTTACACAATTCTGATTATTTACATTGTCATTATCGTGACAAAGCCTTAATGCTCGCACGTGGCATAACAAGTGAAATGTTTTTTTATAGTGCGCTTAGTAAAAGTGAATCGCATTCAAATGGTCGACAAATGGTATCGCATATGAGTGCTAGAGAATATAATGTTATGAGTATTGTTGGGCCAGTTGGGAATAATGCCCTTCAAGCAGTAGGAGTAGCCTTTTCAATTAAACAGCATAAAGATAAACCAATTGTAATATGTAGTATGGGAGATGGTACAACTCAACAAGGTGAAGTCTTTGAAGCTATTGCTGAAGCAAAACGTAGTCAGTTACCAGTTTTGTTTTTTATCCATAACAATAATCTAGCCATTTCAACTTCTACTCAAAATAAAACTTTCTTTTCTTTACCAAAGAACCAATATCCAGAGTCTTTTTATGGCATACCAATTACTCACATAGATGGCATCCGTCCTTTTGCGCATTATACTCAAGTAGAAAGCATTATTAATAATATACGCGAGTCCAAAAATCCACATATAATTATACTGAATGTGGATAGATTAGATAATCATTCTAATGCCGATAATCAAAAACTATATCGGACTGACTTGGAAATAAATAAAAGTAAAGAAAATGATCCAATACTGCATTGTTATAATTTTTTAATGGCCCATAACTTTGATGCTAAAACACTTATGCAAATAAAATCTGATACAATTTTGCAGATACGTCAATCATTAGAAATTGCAAAATTAGGCAAAGAGCCCAGTCCATGTTTTAGTGCTGAACTACCATTAACTGATAAATTAACCACGAAAACCCCGGAATATCGCGGGAATTTTAATGCAAGTGAGCGGTTAACTATGTTAGAAGCAATGCGCCAAGTCTTGTATAATCAGCTCGAAAATAATAAAAATGTCTATTTATTTGGTCAAGATATTGAAGATGACAAAGGTGACGTATTTGGGGTCACCCGTGGTCTATCTACTAAATTTCCTGAGCAGGTTAAAAATAGTGCTTTAAGTGAAGCAACTATTGTTGGTATGTCGATAGGGATGGCTCTAACTGGCAAATTACCTGTAGCTTTTATCCAATTTGCTGATTTTATGCCATTGGCATATAATCAGATTTTTTCTGAATTAGCCACAATGTATTGGCGTACCAATAGTACTTGGCAATGTCCAGTTATTGTTTTTGCTGCTTGTGGCGGATATCGCCCTGGACTTGGTCCATTTCATTCACAAACTAATGAAGCAACTTACGCGCATATTCCAGGCATCGATGTATATATGCCGTCAAATGCTGCGGATGCAGCTGGAATGTTAAATGCTGCTTTTAAATCTGGTCGTCCAAGTGTGTACTTATATCCCAAACGATTATTAAATAATAGTAGCATTCAAGATACTACATCTGTAGATATCGCCAGTCACTTAATTCCAATTGGAAAAGCTAGAATTGCTAAATCTGGGCAAGATATTACTTTAATTGGCTTAGGAAATACAGTTTCTTTGTGTCATCAGGTTTCTGATACTCTAGAACGTTATGGTATAGATGCAGAAATAATTGATTTACGCAGTATTAAACCTTTTGATATTGATACTATACTTACGTCGGTACAGAAAACTAAACATCTAATTATTACTCATGAAGATAATCAAACTTGTGGTATTGGTGGTGAGATTATTGCTACAATTATGGAAAGAATCACCGTACCCATAAAAGTTCGTAGAGTTACTCGGGCGGATACTTTTACGCCATGTAACTTTTCTAACCAATTACAGGTATTACCATCTTATGCAAGTATTTTAACGGTAGCTGCAGAACTTTTAAATTTTTCTCTAACTTGGAAAAGCGAAGAGAATGAAGATAATTCTCTCTACACTATTGAAGTTATTGGTGCTAGTCCATCAGATGAAAATGTATTAATTGCTAAAATACATGTGCAAGTTGGTGATAGCGTAAAGTCAGGTGATACGCTAGTTGAAATTGAAGCGAGTAAGTCTGCTGGAGAAATTGTTTCTCCATGTGATGGAATCGTCGAAAAAATTTATGTTACTGAGGCACAAACAGCCACAGTAGGTAATCCCTTACTTATCCTTCGTTTAGCTAGTGGTGTAGTTAGACCATTAAAAGCCAAGAATAAAGAGCCCATTTTAATTCGTAAAAAAAATATCAATACTCCAACCACAGCCTTGGAAAATGGTTCAACTTTTAAAGTTGGATTACGAATTCCACATTTTAAAACTGGGACAAGAAAAGTATCGAATGAAGAAATTTTAAAAAATTTCCCTAACTATTCGAATGATGATATTATGAAACTTACTGGAATTGAAAGTCGGTATTGGTTAGCTAATGATGAAACTATTCTGGATGTCGCAGCTACAGTTGCTATTGAAGCGATGATGGCAAGTAATCTAAAATTAAGTGATATTGATATGATTATTTGTACAACCTCTACTCCTGAAAAATATCAATCTCCATCACTCGCTTGTTTAGTTTTAGAAAAACTCTATCATACCTATGGTGAGCATATTATAGCGGCATATGATATAAGTGCAGCATGTAGCGGATATATTTATGCACTCCAAAGTGCGCATGATTATTTACAAACTAGACCCCATGAACGTGTTTTATTAATTACGGCAGAGGCATTATCTAAACGCGTCAACTTAAAGGACTTTGATACTGCTTTTTTATTTGGCGATGCTGCAACTGCAACAATTTTAGTTGGTAATAAACATATATGCCCAAATGACCTGGTCTTTGAACAACTATGCTTACAAGCAATTGCCGAAAATGGCTCGATATTAAATGTGCCAATCGCACATAATCAGGGTATTACGTTACAAGGGAAGAAATTATTTACCTTTGCCGTAAAAACTATGGCTGCAATTTTACATAAATGCTGTCAAAAAAATGGTATGGCAATGAGTGAACTTGATTTAATAATACCTCATCAAGCTAATCAACGGATTATAAATGCGATAGAAAGTCGCTTAAATTTACAACCTGGAGCAATTTTTAGTAATATTGCTCATTATGGAAATACTTCTTCATGTACCATCCCTATTGCTTTAGCCGAAACATTACCTCATTTATCTAAAGCAGAATGTCAATTAGTTGCGTTATGTGCCTTTGGTGCCGGCTTTACTGCTGGCGCAGCAATTTTAAGAACCTATAAATAACTAATTTCTTTCGCTATTTTACTGTGAAATGCAAAAAAATTATGTGTGACTGGAAAAATCTGGTATAGTTATTTAATAGGAATATAATTATGATAGCTGAATTAAGAAAATTAGGAAATAGTACAGGTATAACTATTCCTAAACAAATTTATGGGCTGAATTTAGATTACAGCCGTCCCAAAATGCCAATTTCCTTTATAATATACTTGTTAGTTCTAAATTATTAGAGGAAATGACTCATTGGACAACTAAACATCAGAATTAATGGCACATTCGCCATATTAAATGAATTTATGCGTGTATTTTCAAATAATCTTAAAATTTTCCACCTCAAGAATAAAGTTATATGTTAAAATCCGTTTTCTTCCATATTTTATATAGAAGAAGTATAGTTGGTCAATTGTAACCAGCACCTTGAGTTTCAAGGGAAATAATAAAGAAAAGGTAGAATAAAATGAGTCTTGGTCTATTAGGTCACAAGCTTGGTATGACTCGTGTTTTTGCTGAAGATGGTAGCTCTATTCCAGTTACTGTTGTAATGGTCGGCAGCAATCGAGTAGTGCAAGTTAAGGCCGCAGATACTGATGGTTATACAGCCGTTCAGGTCACTTTTGGCACTAAAAAAGCCAATCGGGTAAATAAGTCAGCAAAAGGACATTATGCTAAAGCAGGTGTTGAAGCCGGCGTTGCCCTTCACGAATTTCGTGTAACTAATGAAGAATTAATTAATTTCCAGGCGGGTAATACTGTTTCGGTAGATATTTTTAAACCAGGACAACTAGTTGATGTAACCGGTATGTCTAAAGGTAAGGGTTTTTCTGGTGTAATTAAACGCCATCATTTCTCTTCAAATCGTGCTTCACATGGTAACTCACGTTCGCATAATACTCCAGGTTCGATTGGTCAAAGACAAGATCCAGGTCGGGTATTTCCAGGTAAGAAAATGGCAGGACATCTAGGTAATACGCAAATTACTACGCAAAATTTAGAAGTAGTGAGGGTAGATTTAGAGCGCGGCTTACTCTTAATTAAAGGTGCAGTCCCTGGTTGCCGTGGCGGTAAAGTTGTTATTCGACCAAATGTCAAGGCAGGTGTATAAATGGAATTAAAAATTATTAATACTAAAGGTGAAGCTGTTGGTGTTGTAGCAGTTGATCCAGCAGTATTTGCGCGTGAATACAATGAAGCGTTAGTGCATCAAGTGGTAACCGCTTTTTTAGCTAATGCTAGAAGTGGGAATAGCTCACAAAAGACGCGTTCAGAAATTGCAAAGTCAACACGTAAGCCGTATAACCAAAAAGGTACTGGACGAGCGCGTGCCGGTATGGCTTCCTCTCCAATCTGGCGTGGTGGTGGACGGACTTTTCCGAATAAACCTGAGGAAAATTTCACTCAAAAAATTAATCGTAAAATGTATCGCATAGCTATGTCTTCAATTGTGTCAAAATTAGTCCGTGATGAAAGATTTATAATTGCTGATGCAGTAAGTGTTGCTACGCCAAAAACCAAAGGTTTTGTGCAAATCTTAAAAAATATGTCACTCTTTGGTGGTAGTGTCTTAATGGTCGTTGAAAATTTAAGTGAAGACTTATTTTTAGCTTCAAGAAACTTGGTGAATATTCTTATTTTGGAACCACATCAAGTTGATCCGTATACTTTATTGCGTTGTGACAAAGTGGTTTTTGTACGTGAAGCAGTTGAGAAGTTACAGGAGCAATTAGCATGAAAAAAATGGATTTATACAATGTATTGCTTTCACCACTGATTACTGAAAAATCAAATATTGTAGCTGAAAAACAACAGCAAGTTGTGTTTAAAGTACTAAAAAGTGCAACTAAAGCAGAAGTAAAGCAGGCTTTTGAGCTAGCTTTTAATGCTAAAGTTGAAAAAGTGTCATTATTAATTGTAAAAGGCAAAACCAAAAGATTTGGGCGTTTTACAGGTAAAAGAGTTGATTGGAAAAAAGCATATATTTGCTTGAGTCCTGGTCAGAACTTTGATTTAGCTTCAAATCAGAAGTAGGGGTAAGAAATGACTATTGTTAAATTAAAACCAACAACTCCTGGTAGACGTGGAGTAGTTAAAGTAGTTACTCCTGAACTACATAAAGGTGAGCCACATTTTCCATTATTAGAAAAGCAAATCCGCGGTTCTGGACGAAATCATCATGGGCGAATTACGGTTCGGCATAAAGGTGGTGGACATAAGCAGCAATATCGAATTATGGATTGGAAAAGAGATAAAATTGGTATAGTAGGTAAAGTTGAACGGATTGAATATGATCCAAATCGTACGGCACATATTGCGCTAATTTGCTATGCCGATGGTGAAAGAAGATATATTGTTGCGTCTAAAGGGTTAGTGGCCGGCATGGAAGTTGTATCTAGCAGTGAAGCGCAGATTAAAGTAGGCAATGCATTACCGTTAAGGAATATCCCAGTTGGTACCACAATTCACTGTGTTGAAATGAGTCCAGGCAAAGGTGCTCAGTTGGCAAGATCAGCTGGTGGTTCGGCACAGTTACTAGGTCGTGATGGGATTTATGCTCAACTCCGCTTACGTTCTGGTGAGATTCGTAAGGTGCACATTGACTGTAAGGCAACTATTGGTGAAGTTGGTAATGTGGAACACAGCTTACGCCAATATGGTAAAGCTGGAGTAAAAAGATGGTTAGGAATTCGTCCAACCGTACGTGGTGTTGCTATGAATCCAGTTGATCATCCACATGGTGGTGGTGAAGGTAAGACAGCAGCTGGCCGTCATCCAGTTTCGCCTTGGGGTTTACATACTAAGGGTAAGAAAACTCGGAATAATAAGCGTACTGATCATATGATCATTCGCGATCGTCGTAGAAAATAAGTAGTTAAGGAAATATAAGATGGCGCGTTCATTAAAAAAAGGTCCTTTCATAGATAATCATTTAATCAATAAAGTCTTAGTAGCTATTGAGAAAAGTGATAAACGTCCAATTAAAACTTGGTCAAGACGCTCAACTATCATCCCGGATATGATCGGTTTAACTATTGCCGTACATAATGGTAGAGCTCATGTTCCAGTCTATATTACGGATAATATGGTTGGCCATAAGTTAGGTGAGTTTTCTCTAACGAGAACATTCAAAGGACATGTTGGCGATAAGAAAGCTAAGAAGTAGAGGTAAAGATGATAAAAGTATCTGCTCATTCAAAAGGGATTCGTGTGTCGGCCCAAAAATGTAGATTGGTGGCTGATTTGATTCGTGGGTTACCTGTAGCTAATGCCTTAAGTGTATTAGAATTTAGTCAAAAAAAATCAGCTGGTATTTTGAAAAAAACACTAGAGTCAGCAATTGCTAATGCTGAACATAATGAGGGTGTTGATATTGATGTTTTAAAAGTTAAAGAGATCTGTATAGATAAGGGTCCGAGTTTAAAACGCCATACAGCAAGAGCAAAAGGTCGGGGTAGCAAAATTGAAAAGCAAACCTGTCATATTAACATTGTGGTGGGCGACTAAAGGAGCAATACATGGGACAAAAGATAGACCCTCGAGGTTTTAGACTAGTAGTAACGAAGAATTGGTCTTCACGTTGGTATGCAAGTAGTAAAAATTTTGCTAACATATTACTTGAAGATATAAAAATTCGTGAATTTTTAACTAAGAAATTTGGTAGACGTGCAGCAGTTGGACGAATTGTAATTGAACGTCCAGCAAAAAGCATCAAGGTGACCTTATTTACTGCTCGTCCTGGAGTAATTATTGGTAAAAAAGGTGAGGGAATTGAGCAGCTTAAACGTGAAGTCCAAAAATTAGCAACGGTGCCATTACACTTAAACGTAGAAGAAATTAGAAAACCTGAATTAAATGCGCAAATTGTGGCGGATCAGGTAGCAATGCAAATTGAAAAACGAATTGCATTTCGCCGAGCGATGAAGCGAGCCATGCAAACTACAATGAAAATGGGTGCTATTGGGGTCAAAATTATGACTTCAGGTCGCTTAAACGGTGTGGACATTGCTAGAAATGAATGGTATAGAGAAGGTCGGGTACCATTACATACATTAAGAGCAAATGTAGATTATTCTACGAGTGAAGCTTTTACAACGTATGGTATTATTGGGATCAAAGTGTGGATTTATAAAGGTGATATTAATTTAGCTCGAACTAAATTCGTTAAAACCGAACATGTGTCTGAGGATAAAAAACCTAAACGTACAGCTGAAAGGCCAGCGACTAAAAAAACTGCAGCAGCTACTCCTAGACCTGCAGCTCTCAAGACCCCGGCAGCAGCTACACCAAAAGCCCCAACGACGCCAAGAAAAAGAAAGGTAGGGTCAGACGATGTTGCAGCCAAATAGATTAAAATATCGTAAAGTGCAAAAGGGGAGGAACACCGGTATTGCTACTCGTGGGACTAAGGTAAGTTTTGGAGAATTTGGCTTAAAAGCTATTGTGCGTGGACGTTTGACATCAAGGCAGATTGAGTCAGCCAGGCGAGCCATGACGCGACATATTAAACGTGGTGGGCGAATTTGGATTAGGATTTTTCCGGATAAACCAGTTTCGAAAAAGCCAGCTGAAGTACGTATGGGTGGAGGAAAAGGTTCACCCGAGTATTTTGTGGCTGAAATTCAACCAGGTAAAATGTTATATGAAATGGATGGTGTGAGTGAGGAATTGGCACGTGAAGCATTTAGATTAGCGGCAGCAAAATTACCATTGCAAACCACATTTGTTATTAGACAGGCAGGTGTATAAATGAAAGCTGTAGAACTTAGAGCTAAAACTACTGAAGAGTTAAACACAGAGTTAGAGTCGCTACTTAAGGCGCATTTCTCACTGCGGATGCAGATTTCAATGCAGCAGTTAACTAAAACTAGTGAGATTAGAAAAGTACGCCGTAGTATCGCACGAGTGAGGACAATTTTACAAGAAAAGGTAGCGTAGTATGGCAAAGGTAATTCGTTCTTATATTGGTAAAATAGTAAGTGATGCAAGAGATAAATCGGTTACAGTTTTAATTGAGCGTCGGGTAAGACATCCTTTATTGGGTAAGATTGTGAAGAAATTCAAAAAATACCATGCACACGATGAGAATAACCAATATAAAAGTGGTGATGTTGTGGTAATTGTTGAGTCAAGGCCGATTTCTAAATCAAAATCTTGGATAGTAGAGTCTTCAGTAGAAAAAGCTTAATTTTTCCTAGGCTTTAAAAAAATAATTAGGTGAGTCAAAATAATTTACACGGAGTTTTATTGGTGTATGTTATAATAACCGGCTCATTCATTCAATAAGGTTAATCTGGTTCCCAAAAGCTTTTGGGTCCAATACTGACCCGTTTTTGAAACGTGTTAAGTTGGAAAGGTAAATTTCAAATGATTCAAATGCAAACAGTATTAGAAGTTGCTGATAATACAGGTGCACGTAAAATTATGTGTATCAAAGTACTTGGTGGTTCAAAACGTCGTTATGCGGGTGTAGGCGATATTATTAAGGTGTCGATTAAAGAAGCTGCCCCACGTGGACGGGTTAAAAAGGGTGATGTATATAACGCAGTTGTAGTTAGAACGGCTAAAGGCGTTAGAAGAAATGATGGATCATTAGTTAAGTTTGATTCAAATGCGGCAGTGTTATTAAACGCTAAATTAGAGCCAATTGGTACGCGTATTTTTGGCCCAGTAACGCGTGAGTTACGTACTGAAAAATTCATGAAGATTGTTTCATTAGCTCCTGAAGTTATTTAAGGTGATGAAGATATGAAAAAGATTCGAAAAGGTGATGAAGTGATTGTTATTACCGGAAAAAGTAAAGGTAAGACTGGTCAAGTTTTACGGGTTGTAGATAGTGAAAAAGTGTTAGTTGCTGGAGTAAATGTAGTAAAAAAACATGAAAAGCCTAATCCGGGAAAAGGTCAAGTTGGTGGTGTGGTAGATAAAACGATGCCTATTCATATTTCCAATATTGCAATCTATAATCCTGAAAGTAAAAAAGCTGATCGAGTTGGATTTAAAATTGAAGATGGTAAGAAAGTACGTATTCTGAAATCTACTGGTAAGTTGGTTGACTAGGAGGTTGATGATGACTAGATTAAAAGAATTTTATATTAAAGAAGTGGTACCTAATTTATTAAAAGAGTTTAAATATGCATCTGCTATGGAAGTGCCACGAATTGAAAAAATAACTCTTAATATGGGAGTAGGTGAAGCAATAGCGGATAAAAAAGTAATGGAATTTGCTTTAGCTGATCTAACTAAGATTGCTGGACAAAAGCCAGTAGTTACTCATGCGCGTAAATCAATTGCGGCATTTAAAATTAGAACCGGTTACCCAGTTGGTTGCAAAGTTACCCTACGTAAAAGTCGTATGTATGAATTTTTGGATCGTTTGGTAAGTATTGCAATACCTCGAGTGCGAGATTTTAGAGGGTTGTCGGCTAAGTCTTTTGATAAGCATGGAAACTATAATTTTGGGATTAGTGAACAAATTATTTTTCCTGAAATTGAATACGATAAAATTGATGTGGTACGTGGTATGAATATTACGATTACGACTACAGCTAAAACTAGTGAAGAAGCTAGGGCACTCTTAAAAGCCTTTAGTTTTCCAATTAAATAAAAGGATCCATTAATGACAAGATTAGCTTTAATTGAAAGAGAACTAAAACGTTCTAAATTAGTGAAAAAATATGCAAGGAAGCGCACGACTTTATTTGCGACGATTAATAATGTTTTGGCGACTGAAGAAGATAAATATGAAGCTCGGGTAAATTTACAAAAGTTACCACGTAACTCTTCTCCGAGTCGGCAACGGAATCGTTGTGCTTTAACTGGCCGTCCACGTGGTACATTTCGTAAATTTGGTATAGCGCGAAATAAACTCAGAGAGTTGGCGCTAAAGGGTGATATTCCAGGCGTGATTAAGGCTAGTTGGTAATAAGGAGAACTGTAAAATGATGCAAGATACTATTGCGGATATGTTAACGCGGATTCGTAATGCTCAGTTGGCTACTAAAGAAACTGTAATTATGCCTTCTTCAAAAGTGAAGGTTTCTATTGCTGTGGTTTTGAAGGAAGAAGGTTATATTGAAGATTTTAAAATCGAAGGGGATAAAAAACCTGAATTATCTATTACCTTAAAATATTATGCGGGTAAACCAGTTATTGAAAAAATAGATCGAATTTCTCGTCCTGGATTACGAATTTACCGTGGATGTGATGAACTACCAACAATAATGGATGGTTTGGGTGTTGCGATTGTTTCAACTTCACGTGGGGTTATTACTGATCGCAAAGCACGCCAACTTCAAGTTGGTGGTGAGATTATATGTGTTGTTGCTTAAGCGAAGGGAAATAAATAATGTTATCTCGTCTGGCTAAGATACCACTTAGTATTCCAAGTGGTGTAGAAATTACGGTTAATGGTTCACAAGTATCCGTAAAAGGGACATTAGGACATTTAGAATATACTTTTAATGATACAGTTGGAATTATTAAAGAATCAAATACTATAGTTTTAAATACACGAGAAGAAACTAAATTTGCTAAGGCACTATCGGGTACGGTACGAGCTTTATTAAACAATATGATTGTGGGTGTAACTAAAGGTTTTGAAAAGAAATTAACTATTATGGGTGTGGGTTATCGAGCTGCCACTCAAGGCGAAAATTTAAACTTGGCTTTGGGCTATTCGCATCCTGTTGTATTTAAGGCGCCCAAAGGGATTAAACTTGAAACGCCTAGTCAAACTGAAATTTTGATTAAAGGTATAGATAAGCAGTTAGTTGGTCAAGTTGCTGCGGTTATTCGTGGTTACAGACCGGTTGAGCCGTATAAAGGTAAGGGTGTTCGTTATGCAGATGAACAGGTTACTTTGAAAGAAACTAAGAAAAAATAGGTTAAGAGGCTAATTAAGATGAATAAGAAAGAGTCTAGACTTAGACGTGCAAAAAGAACAAGGTTAAAGATTGCTGAACTTGGAGTTAAGCGTTTGGTGGTGTATAAATCTAATTGTCACATTTATGCCCAAGTTATTGATGAAACCGGGTCTAAAGTTTTAGCCCAAGCGTCAACTTTATCTAAAGCTTTAGGTGATTCAGTAAAAAATGGAAGTAATGTTGATGCGGCTAAGCTGGTGGGTAAAGAGATCGCAATAAAGGCTCAAGCGGTGGGAATTAAACAAGTTGCTTTTGATCGGTCAGGGTTTAGGTACCATGGTCGAGTTAAAGCCTTAGCTGATAGCGCACGTGAAAATGGCCTTGTATTCTAGTGGAGTAAAGAGAAATGGCTGAAGTAAAAGATCAATTTATAGAAAAAATGATTAGTGTTAATCGGGTTACTAAGGTAGTAAAAGGTGGTAGGATCATGGGATTTGCTGCTCTAACTGTGGTTGGTGATGGTGATGGCGGTATCGGTATGGGTAAAGCTAAATCAAAAGAAGTTCCTGTGGCTGTGCAAAAAGCCGTAAAAGAGGCCAGGAAGAGCATGGTTAAAGTATCTTTAAAAAATGGTACAATTCACCATAATGTAAGTGCCACTCATGGTGCCACTACTGTATATATGCAACCTGCTCGTGATGGTACTGGTATTATTGCTGGTGGTGCAATGCGGGCGATTTTTGATGCAGTTGGGATTAAGAATATTACAGCTAAAGTGCATGGTTCAACTAATCCGTATAATGTGGTACGGGCAACACTAAAAGGCTTACAAAGTATTTATACTCCTGCTGAAATTGCTCTAAAACGGGGTAAAACTGTTGAAGAAATTTTAGGGGTGACACATGGATAAGGCAAAGACAGTACAAATTACTTTGGTTAAAAGTTTGATTGGCCGCTTAGAAGCACATAAAGCGTGTGCGCGTGGGCTAGGTTTAAGAAAAATCCGCCAAACTGTAATGGTTAATGATACTCCTGAAAATCGGGGTATGATTAACCGGATCAATTATCTTTTAAAATGTGAGGGTTAATCATGTTTTTAAATACTATTAAACCAGCTAAAGGTAGTACTCATTATGCCAAAAGAGTTGGTCGTGGGATTGGATCTGGATTAGGTAAAACTGCGGGACGAGGACATAAAGGTCAAAAAAGCCGAGCCGGTGGATTTCATAAGGTTGGTTTTGAAGGTGGTCAAATGCCATTGCAACGACGCCTCCCTAAGCGTGGATTTAATTCTATAAATGTTAATGCTGAAGTTAGACTTTCAGATTTAAATAGGTTAGAGCTTGTGGATATTGATCGGTTGAGTTTAGTTGAAACCGGTTTAGTGTCACAACACGCGAACAAAATTAAAATTATTAATACTGGTAAAATCGAAAAAGCACTTAAAGTGCGAGGTGTGTTGGTAACCAAGACTGCTCAAGCTGCAATTATAGCAGCTGGTGGATCGATTGAGTAAGAAGCTTAAACTAATCTAAAAATGTTGAGAGAGTGGGAATGGTTGCAAATAAAGCAAATAAATATTCTGAGCTAAAACGCCGCATTTTGTTTTTGCTCGGGGCTTTAATTGTGTTTAGAATTGGTGCGCATATTCCAGTACCTGGAATTGATCCAATTCAATTAGCTAAATTGTTCAAGTCAAGTCAAGCTGGGCTATTGGATATGGTCAATATGTTTTCCGGTGGGGCTTTATCTCGCTTTACAGTTTTTGCTTTAGGTATTATGCCATATATTTCGGCATCAATTATTTTGCAATTATCTTCCGAGGTTTTTCCAACGCTTAAGCAGTTAAAAAAAGAAGGTGAACCTGGCAGAAAGAAGATAACCCAATATACTCGTTATGCCACAGTTGGTTTGGCACTGATTCAAAGTGTTGGGATTGCAACTATGTTATATAAGCAGCCAGGTTTAGTTATCGTTTCTCAAGGCCAGTTTTTTGTTACCGCAATTGTTTGCTTAGTTGCTGGAACTATGCTTTTAATGTGGATTGGTGAGCAAATTACTGAACGTGGGATTGGTAATGGTGCCTCAATGATCATTACTACCGGTATTATTTCTGGAATCCCAGGTAGTATTGGTAAAACGCTAACGCTTACCTCTCAAGGATCGATGTCAATTTTTTCTGCAATAGTTGTCTTTTTAGTAGTAATTATGATTACTTATGTAGTGGTGTTTATGGAAAGAGCACAACGTAAGATTCCGGTTAACTATGCTAAACGTCAAGTGGGTAATCGAATAATGCAAGGTCAGAGCACTCATTTACCATTGAAGATAAACTTATCGGGAGTTATTCCACCAATTTTTGCTTCAAGTATCATTTTATTTCCTGCAACGCTTTTAGGTTGGGCTGGACATGGGCAGTTTAAATTTTTATCCGATATTGCTGACTCATTACATCCCGGTCAACCCGTATATGTCATATTATATGCGGCAGCAATAATATTTTTCTGTTTCTTCTATACTGCATTGGTCTTTAATCCAAAAGATACTGCAGATAATTTGAAAAAAAGCGGAGCATTTATTCCTGGGATTAGGCCTGGTGAAAATACGGCAAGATATGTTGAAAAAGTAATTTTGCGTTTGACTTTAGCAGGTGCTATTTATATTACATTAATTTGTTTATTGCCAGAAGTTTTAATTCTTAAATGGAATGTTCCATTTTATTTTGGTGGTACGTCATTATTGATTGTTGTAGTTGTAGTTATGGAGTCATTTCCACAGTTACCTTGTCTCCAGGTAAAATACGGATATAATTCATGCGCATCTTTCCCGAAATATGACACAAAACTATATGACCATTTTCCAATTTGACGCGAAACA
>Ga0206796_1073_pt1 | contig 23124 bp, 18 predicted proteins | sample Alteio_BWOrgCont_68_FD_152895 | JGI IMG/M metagenome (GOLD analysis project Ga0206796, IMG submission 152895) | Enriched cells from forest soil in Barre Woods Harvard Forest LTER site, Petersham, Massachusetts, United States -... | ecosystem: Environmental > Terrestrial > Soil > Temperate forest >...
CTTAATGTTACGATATAGATATTACATCGTAATTTTATGTATATTAACTGCTCATATTATTATGAAGAATCGCAGATTTTACAGAAACTAAAGATTTTGAGATAGTCTACTTATTTTATTAGATTATCTCATCATGTTGTTTCTAAGAATGACGATTTACTGCTTTTATAGGTTTTAGAATAGAATGAAAAAAATTGGGTTAATGGTTCTGGTGGCAAGTATTCTTGTAGTTGGTTGTGGTAAAAAAGCAGCGATGAAACTGCCTGAGCACCATGTTGATGTAATGGTGGTACAGTCGTATAATGTGCCATATGTACTGGATTATCCAGCTACAGTACAAGGTTTAGCTGATTTTCAAGTGATACCGCGCGTTAGTGGTGTGATTCAAAAACAATTGTATAAAGAAGGTAGCTTGGTAAAAAAAGATCAACCTTTGTATCAAATTGATCCACGCCCATATCAAAATAAACTGGCAGAAGATCAAGGTCAATTAGTTAAAGATACTGCAGCCATGGTCGAAAATAAATCGATTTTAGATCGTTATATTCGCTTATATAAAATTTTTGCAGTATCTAAGCAGGATATTGAAACGCAAAACATTGCTTATAAAGCTGCATTTGGCCAAGTACAAACAGATATGGCAATGATTACTGATGATAAATTAAATATTGAATACTGTTTAGTTAAAGCGCCTGTTGCTGGTTTAATTTCTGAGCGGGTGGTAACGGTTGGTACTATGGTAACCGAATTTCAAACTATACTTACTAATATTAATAGCCCCAGCGCTTTATATATAAACTTTTCAGTGCCAGAGAATGATCGCTTAGATCTGCAAAAGGGTATTGCTAGTGGTAAGATTAGTGTGCCCAGTGATTATCAGTTTGGGGTAAACTTACAATTGGCTGATGGTTCAATGATAAATAAAGCTGGCTCAAACAATTTTTTTGATACGCGCGTTAGTTTGCAAAATGGAACTTGGAATATGCGTGCTGATGTAGATAATAAAAAAATTCAAAACCAACTCCTTTCAGGACAATTTGTGCATATATATTTAACTGGCGCTAGTTTTAAAAATGCCGTAGCTATTCCTCAAGCTGCAGTCTTTAGAGATAATCAGGGTGCTTTCGTCTATGTTGTTGATACTGGTAGCAAGGTTGAAAAGCGTCCAGTTAATGCTGGGATGATGGCGGGTGATTTATGGATAATTAATAGTGGTTTAGCTGATGGTGATAAAGTTGTCATTAATGGTGGTATGAAAGTAACTCCTGGAAATAAGGTAATTGTTGACACTTCAACCGATCAATCTAAAATTAGTGCCTCTGGTGCGGTTTAAATTCGTCTATCAAGTAGCTTTAAGTTTTAAGGGTTAAGCCAGCATGTTTTGTCGTTTTTTTATTCTTCGCCCAGTATTATCCATGGTTATTTCGATCATTATTGTTCTGGTTGGAGTAGTTGCTATATTGGTTTCCCCAGTTGCGCAATATCCAGATATTACCCCACCAAGTATTAAAGTCACTGCAACTTTTCCCGGAGCTAACGCCGAAACTTTAGCCAATACGGTAGCAGCACCACTCGAAGATCAGATGTCGGGTGTATCCAACATGATCTATATGCAATCATCAAGTGCCAATGCTAGTAACTCAGTAACTTTAACTATATATTTTCAGATTGGTACCGATCTTAATGCGATGTTGAGTGATGTGTTAAATCGGATTAATACGGCAATGCCGCAAATGCCAGCACAAGTACAGCAACAGGGGGTTGTTGTGCGCAAATCTTCTCCAGATTTATTCTTAATTATTGGTTTATATGCGAATAATGGTTATCCAGACTTACTTTATTTAAGTAATTATGTTTATCGTTATGTCTACCCCGTTATCAGCCAGGTTAATGGAGTGGGAACAACAACTGTTGCGGGTAACCGTAATTTCTCCATGCGGGTTTTATTAGACCCAAAAAAACTGGCATACTATAATCTTTCCGCAGATGAAGTAATTGCAGCAATTAAAGATCAAAATAAACCATTTACTATTGGTTTAATGGGTATGCCTCCCACCAATGGTAAATCTGAGTTTCAATTTATGATTAATACCCAGGGTTATTTAACTACGATTAAACAATTTCAAGATATTATTGTGCGGGCTAATCAAAACAATAATCAAAATCAGATAATTCGTCTAAAAGATTTAGGTGCGGTTAGCTTAGATGGTGAGCAATATAGTACTACAGTATTAAAGGTGGATAAACAAGCTAATGGTAAGCTAACTACTACGCCAACAGTAGCTTTACTCTTATACTTAACCCCAGGAGCGAATCAGCTTTCCACTCGTGCCGCAATTGGTCGGGCCATGACAAACTTAGCCAAACATTTTCCGAATGGAATACAATACTATTATCATTATGATGCTTCGGTATTTGTTAAAGCTTCAATTCGCCAAGTTATTGATACTTTTCGTGATGCATTCATTTTGGTTTTCCTAGTCGTGTTCCTCTTTATTCAAAACATTCGTGGCACAATTATTCCCATAATTGCCATTCCAGTTTCGATTATTGGTACTTTTGCTGGGACTTATGCTTTAGGCTTTTCGATAAATACCTTAACTTTATTTGGAGTAGTACTAGCAATTGGGATTGTAGTGGATGACGCCATTATTGTTTTGGAAAATACTGAGCGAATAATGGAAGAAGAGCATTTGGACTCACAAGCTGCAGCAATTAAGGCTATGGAAGAAGTTGCTTCTCCCGTAATTGCGATTGTCCTAGTCTTAAATGCTGTATTTATCCCCGTAGCATTTTTAGGCGGGTTTTCTGGCATGTTATTTCAGCAATTTGCAGTTACCATTGCTATTTCAGTTTTCTTATCTGGGATTGTGGCCTTGACCTTGACTCCAACCTTATGTGCTTTATTACTGCAGAAAAAAAAGAAAGTTATAGATAGGAAACCCAAATGGAAATTTTTTCAATGGTTTGATAAAAGTTTTGAAAAAACTCGCAATACGTATATCCATATTGTGGAATTTTTGATCGCTAACTCAATCTTGGCCTATATTATATTTGTGGTAGTAATTGTGACTACAATTGGCTTATATCGCATGATTCCAGGTTCATTAATGCCATTGGAGGATATGGGCTATTTCTATAATAGTATCAATTTACCTTCAGCTGCATCATTGGATCGAACCACTGCCCAATCAGTGAAGTTATCTGAGTTTTTAGATAAATTACCTGGTACCCAACGCTCCTTAGCCGTTGCTGGCTTGGATATTTTAGATGGTGGTACGATTAAAACCAGTGCTGCACTAGTCGTTGCGACTTTAAACTCATGGGATGAGCGCACCAAGAAAAGCGAAGGAGTTAATGCCTTAATTAATGATGTAAATGGGTATGGCTATATGAATAAAGGAGCTAACTATTTTGCGTTTAATTCACCGCCTATTCGTGGTTTAAGTCAAAGTGGTGGTGTTACTTTTTATTTACAAGCGTCGACTGATGTAACTTCACAGCAAATTTATAAAGACTCAATGAAGCTAGTTAAAGCTTTAAATAAATATCCAGCAGTTGGCTATGCTACGCAGTTTTATGATGTATCGGTACCTGAACTATATATTGATTTAGATCGGGATAAAGCTAAACTGTATGGAGTAAATATTTCGGATGTGTTTGATACTTTACAATCAACCTTTGGTACTTATTATGTTAATTATTTTGAACGGTGGAATGATTTATGGTGGGTTATACTTCAATCTGATTATAAATATCGGAATACGCCGGAATTATTAAATACCATCTATGTTAAAAATAATATAAATCAAATGATTCCAGTGGGTAGTATGGCAAAATTTACTTTTCAAGATGGTCCAGAAGTAGTAACTCGTTATAATGACTATATGGCCAGTCAACTGATTGTTAATCCTAAACCTGGTTATACCACAGGTGATGTGATGGATGCGATTACTGATGCAGCAAACAAAACTTTGGGTGAAACTTATCTGGTACAATGGTTTGGCCCGGCTTATCAACAAGCTCAAACTGGTGCCAGTGCTGCAATGGCCTTAATTTTAGGGATCACGATGGTATTTTTGATTTTGGCTGCGTTGTATGAATTATGGGGCTTACCCATTGCGGTATTGCTGGCAATGCCGTTCTCCTTATTTGGAGCAGCAATAATGCTTTTAATCTCAGGACGTCCCAATGATATTTTCTTTCAGGTGAGTTTGATTACGTTAATTGGCTTGTCCGCAAAAAATGCGATTTTAATTGTAGAATTTGCCCTAGATGGAATGCGCCATAATAATATGTCGCCAGTAGATGCAGCCATTGAGGGGGCCCGCTTACGTTTTCGGCCGATTGTCATGACTTCGCTAGCCTTTATTATTGGCACGTTACCCCTAGCTTTGGCTACCGGTGCTGGAGCTAATTCACAGCATTCAGTTGGAACTGGAATTATTGGCGGAATGCTTGGCTCAACGTTTTTAGCTACTCTTTTTGTACCGTTATTTTTTGCTAAAATTATGGAACTTAAACTTAAAAAGGAGAAAAAACATGCAAAAATCTAAATTACTTACGCTTCTTCTCTGCACTTTAGTCGGGAGTGGTTTTGTCCTAGCTGATCCAATAGCAAGTGGTACTGCTCAAAGTACTGGGAGTAAAGCTGTTAGTAGTTCTACTGCACCTACTGCAGAGGTAACACTTCAAGCTAGTACTCCATTAACCGTAAGTTTATTGGATAAATTTTGGAGTAAGCGGGAAAATCCAAATAATCAACGAGCCATTGCGGATTATTTAATGACTCAACCATCAGTGGCAAATGATTATGCAACTGCATGGAAGACGGCACGTTTAGTTTATTTTATTGGTAATTATGGTGCTGGTGAACAAAGATTTGTGGATAGTGATGCTGGAGTGACATTATTTAATTATGGTGCTCAAGCGGGTAAGTTGGCGCAAAGTCTAAATCCGAATGGAGTTGAAGGTTATTATTGGTATGCAATTGATTTAGGTAGTTGGGGTTTGGCCAAAGGTATACTAGCTTCTGCTTCTAATGCTAAATACGGTATAGCAGCGTTAAACAAAGCCAATCAAATTAATCCAGCTTATCAATGGTATGGCAGTAGTCGGATTTTAGGGCGTTATTATCAACAACTTCCAGGACTTTTTGGTGGTGATTCGGCCAAGGCTTTAGCTCTGTTTACTACCGCTACTGAACAAGCGCCTAAATTTTCTAGTAACTGGGTCTTTTTAGGTCAGTATTATATGGATCAGGGCCAATATGCCAAAGCTTTGGCGGCATGTAATTTGGCACTCAGTCTGTCCCCACTTGATGGCAAATATGAAGAGCTGCGTTATAGAGCTGATGCAACAACGTGTAAGAATAAATCGCAATCTAAATTAAATTAAACTATAGTTATTTAAGGCCATATACAACACCTATACTGGCCAAAATTGAACTTCTCCAAAAACCTATAATTACTTTGAAGAGTAATTGGTACATGCTGAAATTTATACTAAAGCGCTTATTGATAGCAATACCGACTATGTTTTGTATTGTTTTATTGGTGTTTAGCTTAGTTCACGCAACACCCGGTACGCCTTTTGATGGTGAACGTGCACTTTCACCCGAAGCATTACAGCAATTACTCCATCAATATCGTTTAGATTTACCCTTATGGAAACAATTCTTTTTATATGTAAATGATTTGCTTCATGGTAATTTTGGTGAATCCTATAAATTTATTGGTCAATCCATAAACAGTTTATTATTTCCCGATAATATGGGTGGATTTTGGGTTACTTTACGCCTAGCTACTTATTCAATGATTGTTGCAATTCCCTTGGGAATTGTTTTGGGGTGTTATGCTGGATTACATAAGAACTCATGGTTTGATCGGATAGTGGTGGTAGTGAACATGGTATGTAGTGCTGTACCAACCATTGTAACTGGACCATTAATGGTATTAATTTTTGCGGTTACACTCCACTGGTTACCTGCCAGTGGTTGGGGTAGTGGTGATTTTGCGCATTTATGTATGCCAGTTACTGCACTAACTTTAGCGTATTCACCAACTATTGCTTTTGTAACACGTGGGAGCATAATTGATGTGTTAAATTCAAATTTTATTCGGACCGCACGAGCTAAGGGATTATCTCCGGAAAACATTATTTTTAAGCATGCAATTCGTCCAACATTGATACCAGTAGTATCTTTATTGGGACCAATGTTTGCTGGAGTATTAGTTGGAGCTATTGTTACTGAACAGGTTTTTGCTTTACCTGGTTTAGGTATTTTGACAACTAATGCTGCGACTAATCGTGACTATAGTCTGGTTCTGGGAATTACGATTTTAGGTAGTTTTTTAACCATATTATTTAATGTGTTAGTGGATGTTTTATACTTTTTCCTTGATCCAAAAATCAAGCAAGAATGAGTGGGTAATGTTAAGCATTAATAAATTTGATGAAGTAATGCAAGCACCTAAGGCTAAAGGTTTTTGGCAAAGTGTATTTAGCCGATTACGCCACAATCATTTGGCTATGGTGAGTTTACTTTTGATAATTATATTAGCTTTATTGTGTGTTTTTGTTCCAATTTTGAGTTCATATGATTATAGCCTGCCAGATTTTGGTGGTTCGCTAGTAGCTCCCAATGCTACACATTGGTTTGGCACGGATGGACTTGGGCGTGATTTATTGGTTCGTTCCTTTCTTGGGGGTAGAGTTACTTTTGAAATTGCTTTTGCAGCAGCATTAATAGTGTTATTAATGGGTGTATTATATGGTTCAATTGCTGGGTTTATGGGGGGTAAAATTGATGCCTTAATGATGCGCTTAATTGATGTTTTGTATGGGATACCCTTTTTATTTTTTAGTATTTTATTGTTAACTCTATTTGGCCAAAGTCTGCTTTTGTCTTTTGTGGCAATAGCTGCAATCTCATGGTTGGATATGGCACGAGTGGTTCGGAGTCAAGCTTTAAGTTTAAAACAAAAAGAGTTTGTTGAAGCGGCTATTGTTAGTGGGGGGAGTAATTGGCGAATCATTACCAAATATATTATTCCCAATTTAATTGGGGTAGTGATTGTTTATGCTGCTTTGGTTGTACCAAATATGATTGTTTTATCTGCAGTTTTGAGTTTCTTTGGACTTGGGGTTATGGAACCAATGACATCTTGGGGTTTGTTAATTAGTGATGGGGTACAAAATATGAATGCGTGGTGGTTACTTTTATTTCCTGCAACATTAATGACGATGACGTTATTAGCTTTTGCTTTTGTGACAAATGGATTAAGAGATGCGCTTGATCCACGTTAACTTGACTAAGGTGCGAGTATGTCGATTTTGGAAGTAAACAATTTAACTGTCAGCTTTAAAGTTTTAGATGGGGTAGTTCGAGCTGTAGATAATGTTTCATTTAATGTAGATAAGGGTGAAATCTTAGGGATTGTTGGCGAATCTGGTTCTGGTAAAAGTCAAACAGTATTAGCAATTTTGGGCCTACTGGCTAGTAATGCTAGTGTAACTGGTTCAGTCAAGTTTATGGGGCAGTTATTGTCCAGTTTAAGCATTCGTAATTTGAACAAGATTCGAGGTAATAAGTTAGCCATAATTTTTCAAGATCCAATGACCGCACTTAATCCATATTTAACCATTAAATCACAGATGATAGAAGTGTTGATGTTGCATAAGGGATTAAGTAAGCATGCAGCATTAATCGAGTCAATAAAAATGCTCGATTTAGTACGGATTACTGATGCTAAAAATCGAATTAATTTATATCCGCATGAATTTTCAGGGGGTATGCGGCAGCGAGTAATGATTGCGATGGCCTTATTATGCAAGCCAGAATTATTAATTGCTGATGAACCAACTACTGCATTGGATGTGACGGTGCAAGCACAAATTTTACAGATTTTAAAAGATTTAAAACAAGAGTTTAATATGGCGGTAATTATAATTACTCACGATATGGGAGTCGTAGCTAATATTTGTGATCGAGTGAATGTTATGTATGCTGGACGTTTAATGGAAACGGGTAGTTTAGATAATATATTTTATGCACCTTGGCATCCATATACTCAAGCATTATTAAATTCTATTCCGAGTTTAGAGTATGAAGTTGAAATATTGTCAACCATTCCAGGTGATCCACCCAATTTAATGAGTTTACCTAAGGGTTGTGCTTTTCAAAGTCGATGTGTTAAAGTTCATGCTGAATGTAAGATTGGTGATATTATGGTGCAGGTTTTAGGTAATAATCGCTCGGTCAAATGCAATCTGGTCATGACGTAGAGCTGGTTTGAATGCAAAAAATATTAGAAATTAAAAATTTAAAAGTTTATTTTCCATTAAAAAAAAGTTTCTGGAGTAAGACCCAAATTGTTCGTGCACTAGATAATGTGAGTTTTGATGTTTATTCGGGTGAAACGTTGGGAATTGTGGGGGAGTCAGGTTGTGGGAAATCCTCTTTAGCTAGAGCATTGGTAGCATTAAATAAGATTACTGATGGAGAAGTTGTTTTTCAAGGAGTGGATAATTTAGCTAAGTTAAGTGCTAAGCGTTGGCACGAGGTACGTCAGCAGATTCAGTTTATTTTTCAGGATCCGGTTGCAGTGCTTAATCCACGGATGACAGCTGCTGAAATTATTGCTGAGCCATTAAAAATCTATTATCCACAACTGCGATCTTCAGAAGTTACGGAACAAGTGGTAGATATGATGCAGCTAGTTGGGTTATCTATCAATCAATTTAATCGTTATCCTCAAGAACTTTCAGGGGGAGAATGTCAAAGGGTTGGGATTGCTAGAGCCTTGGTTTTAAAACCAAAATTAATTATTTGTGATGAATCAGTGAGTGCTTTGGATGTGTCGATTAAATCGCAGATTATTAATTTATTAAAAGATTTGCAGAAAAAATTGCATTTGACTATATTATTTATCTCACATGATTTAGGTGTAGTAAAATATATTTGTGATCGAGTTTTGGTGATGTATTTAGGCAATATTATGGAATTGTCGAACAAGAAAATATTATATACTAATCCACATCATCCATATACTCAAGCCCTACTTGCGGCAGTGCCGATTGCTAATCCTAGGTTGGAACGGAATAAGCCAATCCAGATTTTAGGGGGTGAGTTACCTTCACCAATTACCCCGCCAATAGGGTGTGTGTTTAGTACGCGTTGTCCACTGGCAGACAATGAATGTAGAGCCAGCAGACCATTGTTACGCTATTTGACGGATGGGACTTTAGTGGCGTGCTTTAAAGCTTAGCTTACTTGGTTCTTGGAGTGATATCAAAATTTAGGAAGATATTTTAGAGGTATAGGAGTTTTATGCGATTTCATAATTGTGCATTATTAGGAATAGTTACAGCGTTAGCTGGTTGTGGAATCTTTGGTCCCAATTATTCAAAACCGAGTATAACTACGCCAAATGATTGGCAAAGTAAAGATTATTTAGCCACTACTACGGATGGTGCAAATTTGCCAGCTATGGCGTGGTGGCGCAATTTTAATGATGTTCAATTAAATAGTTTGATTGAAAGTGCATTAATTAACAATAATGATATTCAAGTTGCAGTGGGTAATATTATAACTGCACAAGGGTTATTACAACAAATAGATTATGCTTGGATTCCAACAATGGGCGGAGCTGTGGGGTTTACTAATCAAAGTAATGGTCAGCAAATACCTGGTTATTTTGCGGGATTAACGCCAAATTATACGCTAAATATTGTGCAGCAAATTCGTTCACAGCAATTTGCTAAAGCCAATCTAGCTGCAGTTAAAGCAGCTCAAGATAATGTGCGTTTAGGTATAATTAGTCAAGTTGCGAGTAGTTACTTAACGCTACTGGGGCAGGACTATCAATTACAGTTACAACAACGTCTAGTTACTGATTTAGGTGAATTACTTAAATTAACCGGTGACCAGTATAAATATGGCCTAATTTCATTATATACGCTTCAGCAATATCAACAGCAATACGAACAAGCAAAAGCGGTAATTCCAATAATTAGGAATAATATAGTTAAATCACAAAATGCCCTACGGCTATTAATCAATCAGAATCCAGGTGATATTACGCGTGGTCTAAGTTTTATGCAGGTTAAGGATACGGGTATTATTCCGGTTAACTTACCTTCTACAGTATTAAAAAACCGTCCGGATGTACAGCAAGCTGAAGAAGAGTTAATTGCAGCAAATGCTAATATTGGGGTTGCTACTTCAACTTTCTTTCCCAGCATTTCTTTAACGAATGATGTAGGTGCTGCTTCAAATGCTTTATCTGGATTATTTAATTCTGGTACTGGATTTTGGAATACCCAAATTGCGGCAACGATGCCAATTTTAAGTTTTGGTACTTATGGTCAGATTAAACAGGCCAAAGGCCAGTACTATGCTGCTTATTATAAATATGTAGAGACAGTTAGAGTCGCTTTTCAATCGGTGGATAATGATTTATCTGCTCATGCGCAATATACTACTAGTTTATGGACGCAAATGCAGTTTTCTAAGAGTGCTAAGGTAGCTTATACTTTAAGTCAAGCTAGCTATAGCAAAGGTTTATATAGTTATCCAACATTATTACAAAATAAAATTAATTATGATAATGCAGAAATTAGTGTGGCGCAAAGTAAGATCCTGCAATTAAATACCATTGTACAACTATACCAAGACTTAGGTGGCGGTTATATGATTGATAATGATGAATCGAATGTAGAGTATAAAATCGAAAGTAAAGAGTAGACTTAACCTTCAGATAAATGTAACCAATATTATGCATGAGGTCCAGGACGGCATACTATACTTATAGTGCGGATATACAGCTATCTGAAAATAGTGCATCATTAGCAATTATACATTGACTCCAAATCCATTTTAACGCCTAAAATTATAAAAGATTTACAGATTAGCTGAATAGTAATAAGTCCGTAATAAAAATTACGGACTTATTACTTGTGATTAACCCAAATTATTTTGGGGCTATGGTGAGATTATTAATTACTTTATTCACACCTTGGACACCAAGAGCAATATTCTTAGCTCTATTAATTTGTGCTTGATTTTGTTGCGTGCCACTTAAAATTACTACCCCAGGCTGTTCAGTTTGAACTTTGATATCATTAGAATCTATACCAGATGCAGATAATAAAGCACTTTTTACTTTAGTTGTAATAACTGATCCGTTAGTATATTGAGTTGTGGTTTCAGTACTTGTATTAGTGGTTGTATCCGCTAAAACTGTTACGGGAACAGCAACTACAGTTAAACCCACAGCTAAAAGCATAGTGTTTAGTAATTTTTGCATAATAGTACCTCCAAATTGTAGTTAAGAGAAATAAAGATTCTTCATGAGAATTTTCATTTAGGATAGGAATTTTGGTTTCCTATTGGAATTATAACGTAAGCTTAGTTTAAAAGTCAAAGATAATAACTTGTGCCTCATCTATTTTCCCTATAAACTAGACCATTACGGTATAATTACTGCTCATAGCATAAAATTTATATGGATATTTAAAATGTGTACTGATATTCAACTTAAGGCTCATGACAAATCTGTTGTAGTGGGTAGAACCATGGACTTTGAAATTGAAACCCAAGCTGCATTAGCTATAGTTAAAAAAGGTACTAAGCAAAATACAACTACACCCGATGGAGAAAAGAGCTTATCCTGGACTACTCAATATTCTTACTTAGGTATAACTGCATTTAATAGTCCAAAATACTTCATTCATTCAATTAATGAGCAAGGTTTAATTATGGCGATTTTATGGTTACCAGAAACCCAATTTCCCATTTTAAAATGTAGCCAATACTCAAACAGTATCCATATCACCGACTTAACTGGTTTTATTCTGGGTTCCAGCACAACCATTACTCAAGTTAAACAAAAATTAAAGAAGGTTCATATTTGGGCAGATAAAATGCCCCAATTAGGTAACATCATACCGCCTATCCATCTGGTCTTTCACGATAAAAGCGGCAACAGTATTGTTGTTGAGTTTATTGAAGGAAAAATGAATATTCATAAGAATATTGGTATAGTAACTAATAGTCCCAGTTATGATTGGCACTTAACTAATTTACGTAATTATATGCGTTTAACCAATCAAGATGTTGAAAGCCTTGATATTGAGGGTAAATGTTTAGTGGCACCCGGGAAAGGTAATGGTTTATTTGGTATGCCAGGTGATTTTACACCACCCTCCAGATTTATTCGCGGCTATATGTTAGCTCAGTTTGTGAATAAACCTCAAACTGTACTGGATGCAATAGTTAGTATGTCTCACATCTTGGGTAATGTAACAGTCCCAAAGGGAACTTCAATCCATACTGAGAACAAGGAAGAAATGCAAAATTATACACAATGGCTATGTATTAGTGATTTACATAATATGCAATTTTATATAAAAAATGCCAATAGTTTGGGTTATATAGTAATTGATCTCAATAAAATATGGAATATTTCCAACTCAAAATTGGTTAAACTCGCGCAAATTTATAGTGAAGCCGGTCTAAATATAACGAAACTTTTCGAATAGATTGCAAAAAAAATATAAGTGTGTTGGGTAATTTTATATAGCTTCACCTGCAATGACTGTACCTACAAGGTTTTATCTTTGGTGGCTAGTTTTGCTGAAGCCTTCATTGCTAAAATAAAGAAAAGTGGAATAAATAAGGTAGCTATAAATGTAGAACCAAGCATTCCACCAATAATCCCAGTACCTACTGAATGCTGAGCATTAGCGCCAGCTCCAGTTGCAATAGCTAAGGGTACAGCACCAAAAATAAAGGCAATTGAAGTCATAATAATTGGTCTAAATCTAAGGTACGCAGCTTTTAGTGCAGCATCACGTATGGTTGCATTATGTAGTCGCACCTCTTCAATGGCAAACTCAACAATTAAAATTGCATTCTTGCCGGAGAGGCCAATTAAAGTAAGGAGGCTAATCTGAAAGTAAATATCATCGGGTTTACTAAAAATTAATAACATTAAAGTTGCACCAAATAAGGCAAACGGCAAGGCAAAGACAACGGCTGCAGGTAGAGTCCAGGATTCATATAATGCTACCAAGATCAAAAATACCATAACTAAACCTAGAGAGAAAGCTATTTTAGATTGATTGCCGGCTAAATTTTCTTGATAAGATGGGCCAAACCATTTGATTTCATAGGTTTTTCCTAATACTTTAGGTACTGCTTCACGGATATCATCCATAACTTGTCCTTGAGTATAACCATGTACGCTATCTGGATTTGCCACAATTTGACTTGCTAGATAATCATCAAAGCGGGTAACTACTTCAGGTCCATTTTTATATTCAATACTGGCTAAATTACCTATAGGAATATTACTCCCGTTTTTAGACTTAATATATACCGTATTAATTAAATCTGGGTTATTTCGATATTCATATTTGCCTTGTAAGATTACCCAATATAAATCATTCCATTTGGTAAAGAAATTTATATAATAAGTACCAAATATTGCTTGTAAAGTATTATATACTTGAGCATAAGTTACGCCATATAAATAAGCTTTTTTAGGATCTACATTTACGTAAAGTTGTGGAGTGCTGATATTATAGTATTGTTGGGCACTTAAAATAGCTGGATAAGTTTTTTGTAAGTAATTAACTAACTTTATTGAGTCGTTATAGATTTGAGTAACTGTTACTGGCTCTTTTGCCATTAAGTAGAAAGTTACACCTCCAGTTGGACTCAAACCACGAATTGGAAGTTGGTTAAACGCTGTAGCTGTGACTTCCTTATTCGTCCCATTGATCTCTTGGGTTTGTTTAATTACTGCATCTACGTTTTGGCTAGCGGAGCGCATCTCATATGGTTGTAAAATTGTACTTAAGGAAGATGTGCTAGTTTTACTGGCACCATTATCTAACAGATCCATTCCGCCTAAAATTGCAATGCGGTTAACCGCTGGTAATTGTTCAACTTTCTTGGCAATTTGTTTTACTTCAGTTAACATATAGTCCATCGAACCTGCGGCTGTAACTTGAACTACATCATAAAAATAGCTCATATCTTCTAATGGGATTAAAGCAGTAGGAATTTTAATAAACAATATTATTACTAAAATACATACCGTAAACCACATGGCAATGGCCACTAAGGCACGGTCAATGATCCAAGCTACAACAATTAAATAAACTTGGCGCATCTTATCAAAATAGTGATTAAACCATTTAAAAAACTTTAATTGGGGTTTGGTATGACGCACATCCATATTACGCATAAAAATGGCACATAAAGTAGGAGTTAAGGTTAAGGCAACAATTCCTGATAAAAATACAGAAATAGCAATAGTTACGGCAAATTGTTTCATCAATACACCGGTAAATCCACCCAAAAATGCTACGGGTAAAAATACAGCATTTAAGACTAGTACTACCGCAATAATTGGGTTAGCTACTTCACTCATGGCTTTAATTGCAGCTTCACTTGAACTAAGATTGGGTTCTTCACCCATAATGCGTTCAACGCACTCAAGCACGATTATGGCATCATCTACCACGATTCCGATGGCAAGTACCATACCAAACAAAGTCATGGTATTAATTGAAAATCCCAACATATAAGTTCCGGCAAAAGTGCCAATAATAGAGACGGGAATGGCTAATATTGGAATGATAGTACCACGAATATTTTGAATAAAGAGCATTACTACTAAAAATACTAAAGCAAAAGCAATTAAGAGAGTAGTAACTACCGCTTGAATGGATAATAATACAAAGTCAGAGGAATCATAATGATAATAATATTTTATCCCATTGGGTAAATGTTTTGCAGTTTCAGTAATAGCTTGGGAAACCAGTTTTTTAACTTGTAATTCATTTGCTCCGGGGTCTAAGTAGAGAAGTAAGTTAGTTCCTGGGTAAATTACAACTTTATTTTGTTTATTTTTAAATAATTCATAATAATAAGTTACATAGCGCTGAGCATCTAGTTTTACATCAGCTACATCTTGGAGTCTAACAATTTGGGCATTACTTTCATCAGCTCGAATTACAATATTTTGGAACTGGGATTCGTTGGTATAATAGCCCGGTGGATTAATTAAAAAGTTAAATTTTTGCTTACCTGACATAGGTGCCATGGCATTCATGCCAATAGCATATTGATTATTTTGATCATTAACTGCATTAACTATATCAGCAGTACTTACATGATAATAAGCCATTTTATTTGGGTCAAGTGAGGCCTTCATTGCAAAAGAACGCTGACCATGGATTACCACTACTCCAATTCCTGGAATTTGTTCTATTTCCGGATAAATATAGCGTTGTACATAATTACTTATATATTGGGTACTTGGATAGCCAGTTTCAGAATAAAAAGCAATTCCTAAAAATAAATCTGGATTTTTTAAACGTACGGTAACCCCTTGTTGTTGTACTTGAGTAGGTAATTGGGGCATTGCTGTATTAATTCGATTAATTGCATCCGCTTCAACTAATTGTAAGTTTTCGCCAACTTCAAAGTAGATATTAATGGTTAAGGTGCTACTGCCATTAGCACTGGTGGACTGCATATAAATCATGTCCTGAATTCCAGAGAGTTGATCCTCAAGTGGTGCTGCGACCGCATTAGCTATAGCTTCAGAGTTGGCTCCAGGGAATGTAGCACTAATACTTAAGCATGGTGGAACAATATTGGGGTATTGTTCTACCGGGGATGCCCACATCGCGGTTACCCCAGCAATCAATATTATCAGGGAAATAACTATGGAGAAAGCTGGGCGTAAGATGAAAAAGCGACAAAACATTAATAAGACCTCAAATTAATTGAAGAGGCATTGTTTAAATGTTGGATGTGTTTTGCGGTTATTGGGTTTGAATTACTAAGTTTTTTTACTTCTTGTTGTTCTTTATTAATTACTGCTGAATTATAAGTTAAGGAATTATCTGTTACATCTGAACTTCTAGAGTCAGTTGTATTATCAACTATGACTTTTGCATCTGGATAGAGCTGAATTCCACCATGAATAACCACTCTATCTCCATTTTTGAGTCCGGAAGGAATGAGCCATAGGTCATCAATCATTTTTCCAGTAGTTATTTGTTGCCTAAAAGCTTTGCCGTTTTTTAATAGATAAACAAAAGGACCTTGGTTATCTTGATATACAGCAGATTGTGGGATAGCAAAGGTATTTTCATAACTCATGCCGTGAATATATACATTAATAAATTGTCCAGATAATAATTTATTTTTAATAAAATCATTATCTACATAAGCACGCATATTCCACGAGCCATTCATTAAGCTAATGCGAGTATCGGTAAACTCAACATAACCGGCATTAGGGATGACTTTACCATCAGCTAATTTCAAATCTACCCGGAACGTATAATTTTTTGGTACTGAAATAGTTTGATCTAAAACTCCATTTTCTATTGCAATGCGTTGTTCTTCTGGCATAGAAAAAACAATATACATATTATTTGCTGAATTAATATGATTTAATACTGTAGTAAAGGCACTAACCATGTCGCCCACAGTAACTTGACGTTCGGCAATATAGCCATCGGCTGGAGAAGTAACTAAGCAGTAGAGTAGATTTAATTTTGCTTGGTCTACATTAGCTTGATCACTTTGCACGTTACCTACTGCGGCTTGGTAATTAATTCGTGCATTTTCCACATCTTGCTCTGCCACCGCATTTAGTTTATATAATGCGGCATAGCGGTCATAAATAAGTTTAAGGTTTTGTTTAGCTGCAGTATCTTTAATTAGTTGCCCTTGAAAGTTCTTTAAATCTAAAGCAAATGGGCGTGGGTCAATTTCATATAAAGGGGCGCCTTTTTTTACATAAGTTCCTTCTTTATAATATTGTTTGTCAATTGCTCCACTTACTCTAGGTACAACTGGATAGTCAACTACACCTTGTACAATCCCTGGGTAATTTATTATATATGGAATATTATAAGCATAAACTTTTTCAACATCAACATGAGTACCTGGATCAATTGGTGATTGGTTGTTGTTTCCACAACTAACAATCATTAAACTAGTAAATAAGAGCAATAATCTGCGTTTCATATTTTATCATGTATCCGTATATTAAAAGGTTATCTTTAACTGCACCAGCAGTTATGTTTATATAAAATAAGGAACTACTTAATGCTAGCATTAATCAAACTAAAGTAGTAACCAAAATTTACTAAATCCAAACTAAGAAGGTGCGTTATTTTAACATAAAATCATGTTATAATAGCTACTAAAAATTATAATATAATATTAATTCACTTAGAGTAAAATGTAACTATTTATGCAAAATAAACGGGTATTATTTTTAATTAGTTTGGGTGCCATCCTTGAATACTATGATTTTGCGATCTTTATTTATTTGGCACCTTTTATTGGACAGGCCTTAATTCCAGTTCAAAATCCGACCTTAAATTTGATTTTAAGCTTTACTATTTTTGCCATTGGGGCCTTCTTTCGGCCAGTTGGTGGCATAATCTTTGGCCATATTGGTGACACTCGTGGTCGCAATAAGACTTTCATTTATACCATTTTATTTATGGCTATTCCCACTTTATGCATAGCTTTTATTCCCAATGCGGATAGGATTGGAGTTTGGGCGACAATTGGTTTGGTTATATTTCGCATTTTTCAAGGTTTAGCCATTGGTGGTGAAGTACCTGGCTCCATTGTTTTTGGTTATGAAATGTCAACTAAAGCACATCGCGCATTAGGTTCTGCCATTGTTGTTTTGGGAACGAATATTGGGTTTGTATTAGCTTCGATCATTTGTATATTTATTGCTAATTTGCATAGCGCTCATTTTCAAAGTTGGCGCTTAGCCTTTGTTTTAGGCGGAATATTTGGTATAATCAGTTATTTCTTAAGAAAAAACTTAAGTGAAACTCCAGCTTTTATTGATTATAAGCGCATGCTTACGAAGGAGACCGTACCGTTTAAATTGCTCTTGGCTAACCACTCTAAGTCAATCTGGCAATTAACTGCCATTGGGTGTTTTTTATCCAGTAGCTTAGCTATTTTTACTTTTTATATGCCAATTTATTTATCTACTTTTTACCATTTTCCACTAAAGCAAGTAATGGAGTTTAATTCATATACAATAGTTATCTTTATTTGTGGTGCATTGGTGGCTGGATTTTGGGATAAATGCTTTGGTAAAAAGTTCCATCTGGGATTTATTTTAGTTTTTAGTATAGCCGTATGGTTATTATTTAAGGCATATCCTAGACTTAATTTGGACCAGATTTTTTTCTTGCATATACTATTTTTAGCTGCTCTTGGAATAATCTGTGGGCGCTTACCAGTATTATCCGCAGCATTTTTCCCAGTAGCTGTACGTTATAGTGGTGCAGTATTAATCTACAATATTAGTTTTGGGATTATTGCTGGTTCGACGCAAATGATCCTTACTTGGTTAATTAAGATTACTGGCTTACTTTGGGTTCCTGCCCTATATTTAGCTGTATTTAGTTTTTTTGCATTTATTGCAGTGTTAAGTATAAAAGCTGAGAGGTTGGTTGACTATCCAGATTAAGCAAGTAATTATTAAAAGGAAAATTCATTATGTTAAAAATGGTTTTAATGGATACCAACCGTTTGCCGCGTAAACAATTGGTGGAATTAGAAGCGCGGTTGCGTCAGTTGGGGGAGTTAGTTACTTATAGTTATACTACTAGTGATGAAGTATTAGAGTATTGTGCTGACGCTGAAATAATTTTAGTGAATAAAGCTATTTTAGGCCAACAACAACTGCATCATTTATCCAAACTGCGCTATGTTGTGGTAGTTGCGACTGGCTATGATAATGTAGATGTTGCGGCTGCTAATAAAAATGGAATTAAAGTAAGTAATGTTCCTAATTATTGTACTATTTCTGTGGCGCAACACACTATTGCTTTACTTTTAGATTTAACTAATCAAGTGGGGCGAATAAGTGCTGAGCTTAAACAAGAAGGGAAATGGCATAATGTTGGGCATAAAAGCTTGGAATTAGCTGGATTAACTTTTGGTGTGGTAGGCTTTGGTAACATTGCTCAAGCGGTGATCCCAATTGTCAGAGCTTTAGGAATGAAAGTTATTGTATTGCAAAATAGTACCAAGTATACTGATTTACCTGTAACTTTTGTGGATAAGGAAACGTTATTCAAACAAAGTGATGTCATAAGCTTACATTGTCCATTAACGCCGAATACCCATGAATTAGTTAATCAAGAGACATTAGCTTGGATGAAACCTAGTGCATTGATTATAAATACTGCGCGAGGGGGATTAATTAATGAAGACGACTTATACACAGCATTATCTAGCAAACAGATTATGGGTGCAGCTTTGGATGTATTAAATCAAGAACCAGTAGATCTAAATAATCCACTATTAAAACTAAGTAATTGTGTAATTACTCCGCATAGTAGCTGGCTTAGTGAGGCCTCATTACAACGTTGGCTTGACATTATTACCCTGAATGTAGTTAATTATACTCAGGGTAAATTTATTAATTTGATCTAACTTAGCCTGGCGCATAATAGAAATATTTATTTTCGGGAAATTGATAAACCTATTTTAGGTCAAGCAATGTTACAATAAACTCCCACTCGGCTTTACTGACTTTACTCACTGACAAGCGATTACCTTTTTGTAATACCTGCAAATTAGCTAATTCGAGGTAATCACGTAATTTTTGAATGGCGATATATTTAGTTTTTTGTACGAGCTTTATATCAACACACCACCAACGTGGATTTTCTCGGGTTGAAGTTGGATCATAATATTCACTATTTAGATCAAACTGATGGCTATCAGGATGTGCGGCTCCAATAACCTTGACTATGCCATAAATACCAGGCTCCTTGCATGAAGAATGCCAAAATAAAACTAAGTCTCCAGAGTGCATAGAATCACGCATAAAATTGCGTGCTTGATAATTTCTTACTCCAAACCACTCTACAGTTTGCTTGGGAAACTTGGCCAAATCATCAATACTTATTTCTGTTGGTTCGGATTTTATTAACCAATATTGCATGTAGCTGCCTTTATTTAAATGCCCAGAATTTACTAATTAAAAATGTAATAAATGGTGTGAAAATGGTTGGAATTATGGCAAATTCTGGACTTAAGAGTAAAACCTTAGTAATTAATCGAACCCCACCAATATTAATACATAATCCAAGCATAGAAGTTACCATAAATTTGACAAATTCGGTATGCGAAAATCTGTGCTTTCTAAAAGTGAATTGGGTATGTCCATAATAAGAAATAATTAATCCAGCTAAAGTCCCACAAATCATAGCTACTGATGGAAATATATGCAACAAACGAATCAAAATAAGGTAAGTTATAGTCTGAGTAATCCAAGCCACACCACCTACCATTCCATAAATAAAGACTTCACGCACATGCCGTCGTCTTACTTTTTTTATAATTTGTTTCATATAACTTGAGGAAAACCTTTTTTGTGATAAATAAGCAATAGAGATATAGCAGCTGGAGTAATTCCAGAAATACGTGAAGCTTGGCCTAAATTTTCTGGGACAAATTGAGTTAGCTTTTGGACTACCTCTCCAGATAAGCCACTCATTTGGCTATAATCAATATTCTGCGGCAGCAAAATTGAGTCTAAATAAGCATGCTTACCTACTTCTTCTTGTTGACGGGTAATATATCCGGCATATTTAATCTGAATTTCAATTTGCTCTTGGATCCGCTCATCTTGACTTGCTACTGTGCCAAATTTAGGTACCCTAACTAGATCCTTATATTTCAGCTCTGGGCGTTTAAGTAAATCATGCAATGAATATTCATGCTCTAACTCTTTGCCAAATAACTCTTGCGCCACATGGTTGTCCACCACCCCAGGATGCACCCAAACTGACTTTAAGCGTTCTATTTCAGCAAAAACGGTATCTTTCTTATGACAATAAAGATCCCATTGCTGATCATCTATAATGCCCAGCTTACGCCCGATTTCAGTCAGACGCAAGTCTGCATTATCTTCCCGTAATTGTAAGCGATATTCAGCACGTGAGGTAAACATTCGATATGGTTCGGTAACACCACGCGTAATCAAATCATCAACCAAAACTCCTAAGTATGCTTGACTGCGTAAAGGACACCAAGCATCTTGGTGCTTAACATATAACCCAGCATTAATTCCAGCTAAGATTCCTTGAGCTGCTGCTTCCTCATAACCGGTAGTCCCATTAATTTGTCCTGCAAAAAATAAACCTTGAATTAGCTTTGACTCCAAATTTGACTTTAATGCTGTTGGATCATAGTAATCATACTCAATTGCATAACCTGGGCGTAGGATATGTGCCTTTTCTAGACCTTTAATGGAACGGACTAAATTTAACTGGATATCAAACGGTAATGAAGTTGAAATCCCATTGGGATAGTATTCGTGAGTAGTAAGACCTTCTGGTTCTAAAAAAATCTGATGTGAATCTTTAGCTGCAAAACGATGGATTTTATCTTCAATAGATGGGCAATAACGCGGTCCAACGCCTTCAATAACCCCAGTAAACATTGGTGAACGATCCAATCCCTTGCGAATAATTTCATGTGTTGCAGAATTGGTATGCGTAATCCAACACGGTACTTGTCGAGGCTGATAATCACGCTTGCCGCGTTCAGAAAAAATTGGCGTAAGCATATCACCCGGCTGAGATTGTATAATACTAAAATCAATAGTCCTACCATCAAGTCGAGGAGGGGTCCCAGTTTTTAAGCGACCAACTGGCAGTTGGTATTCACGTAATTTTTCCGATAAACGTATTGCTGATGGGTCACCGGCTCTACCACCAGTATAGTTTTCTAAACCAATATGAATTTTACCACCTAAAAAAGTTCCATTAGTTAAAACTACTGCAGCTGCCTTGAAAATAATTCCACTTTGGGTAACTATCCCAGTTACATGATCATTTTCCAAAATTAAATCATCTACAGCTTGCTGAAATAAAGTTAAATTAGGTTGATTTTCTAAGGTTTTACGAATAAAAGCTTTATATAAAATACGATCAGCTTGAGCACGAGTTGCTCTAACTGCAGGTCCTTTACTCAAGTTTAATCTACGAAATTGAATCCCAGCATGATCTGTTGCCAAAGCCATCACTCCACCTAATGCATCAACCTCTTTAACTAAATGGCCTTTGCCAATCCCACCAATTGAGGGATTACATGACATCTGACCTAAGGTTTCAATATTATGCGTAATTAACAAGGTTTGTAGGCCCATCCGGCTTGCAGCTAAACCAGCTTCAGTACCAGCATGACCACCTCCGACTACAATTATGTCAAAATGTTTATCAAAAATCATAAGGTATTGTTTATTTCAGCAAAATAAAAGTGTAAGATACCACACGCGGAAAGTTGATCAAGTTTGGATTTTTGAGATATACCGATTACTGATTGTTGATTTAATTGGCAAGCTGCCATACTTGAAGTATAATCTTCATTAATCAAGGCCACCGGTAATTTGAAATTATGTTTTAAGCGATTAGCAAATCTAGTTATATTAGCAATTAGCTCTACTTTGTCCGGACTGGTCGTTGGCATTCCAACAACCAGTTGGGTAGGTTTCCACTCATTAATTAACTTACCAATTTTATCCAGTTTTTCAAACTTGTTTCTACCTATCACGGTTAGAATTGGATGGGGAATTTTAAGTAATGTATTGCCTATTGCTACACCTATTCTAGTCTCGCCAAAATCAAAAGCCATCACCCAAGTATTTATGGGATTAGGCAAAAACTTCTCCATGACAGTATAATTGGCTAACATTTTTAATTCCAAGTAAGCGCATTGCTTCTCTATATCGATCAGCTGGATCAACATCAAAAATCAGTTTGCTATTATGTGCCTGTACTACTAACCAGGTATTTTCTCTTATTTCTTCCTCAACCTGAAAGGCTTTCCAGGATGCATATCCGGCAGAAACAAACAAAGAAGAGTTAGAGCGACTTTTAGCAATTTTATCGAGTACATTTCGATCATTAGTCAGTTCAAATAATTTTCTATTTACAGCAACTACTCGATTTAAGACAAAACCATCCTCAATCTTCATTGGCCCACCTAAATATAATGGATTTTCATCCCAACATGGATTATATGCAGCCATATCTATA
>Ga0206796_1074_pt1 | contig 22980 bp, 27 predicted proteins | sample Alteio_BWOrgCont_68_FD_152895 | JGI IMG/M metagenome (GOLD analysis project Ga0206796, IMG submission 152895) | Enriched cells from forest soil in Barre Woods Harvard Forest LTER site, Petersham, Massachusetts, United States -... | ecosystem: Environmental > Terrestrial > Soil > Temperate forest >...
GACATGTTTCTGGGCCTGATGACGGAAGATGCGGCCGCCAATGCCGTGCCCGGCGCCGCGCTCAGTTATTCCGCCAGCCCCGACGGCCTCGTCTACACATTCAAGCTGCGCGATCACAAATGGTCGGACGGCGTGCCTGTGACGGCGCAGGATTATGTCTTCTCGTTCCGTCGCATTCTTGAGCCGAAAACCGCGAGCCAATTTGCGTCGCTGCTGTATCCCATCGTGAACGCCGAGGCCGTCAACGGCGGCCGGCTGCCGCCCGACAAACTCGGCATCCGCGCCGTCGACGACAGGATTCTCGAGATCTCGTTCAATATGCAGGTCCCCTATATCGGCCAATTGCTGACGCATTACGCGACCTTCGCGGTGCCGCAGCATGTGGTCGAGCTGCATGGCGACCGCTGGCTGCAACCGGAAAATATCGTCACCAACGGCGCCTATGTGCTGAAGGAGTGGATACCGAACGATCATATCCTGCTGGTGAAGAACCCGCATTTCTACGATGCAGAAAATGTGAAGATCGAAAACGTCTTCTTCTATCCGACGCAGGATTTCTCCGCCGCCCTCAAACGCTTCCGCGGCGGCGAACTCGACATCCAGAACGGCGTGCCGTCGCAGGAGATCGCCTGGGCGCGCGCGAACCTGTCGGGCGCGCTGCATGTCTCGCCTTACATCCTGACGCAATATGTGCTGTTCAACTGCACGCAGCCGCCGTTCAACGACGTTCGCGTCCGCACCGCGCTTTCGCTTGCCATCGACCGCGAGATCATCGCGGCCAAGGTGATGCATGCAGGCGAGAAGCCGGCTTACGCCTATGTGCCGCCCTATATGCCGGGCTATCCCAGCAATGCGCAGATCCGCTTCAGGGATCAGCCCATGGCGGTCCGCATCGCACAGGCGAAGGCGCTCCTGAAAGAAGCCGGCTACGGCCCCGGCAATCCGCTGACCTTCGATTACAATATCGAGGATCAATCCGACTCGCGGCTCACCTCCGTCGCCATGCAGGCGATGTGGAAGGAGATCGGCGCGGAGGTGCGTATCCTGCCGTCCGACAACAAGAACCACTACAACCAGCTGCGCCGCCAGGATTTCTCGGCCGCGTGGGCGGGCTGGGTCGCGGACTACCGCGACGCGAAGGACTATCTATTCGTCTACCAGATCTCGAGCCGGGAACTGAATTTCGGGCGCTATTCCAGCGCGGCGTTCGACCGGCTGATGGATCAGTCCGATCGCGAGCGCGACGCCGGCCGGCGCGCGTGCATTCTCGAAGCGGCCGAGCAGACCATGCTCGACGACGTCGCCGTGGCACCGGTCTATTTCGGCGTTTCACGGGATCTTGTTTCGCCGGCCGTCAGAGGCTGGGTCAACAATCCCCTGGATGTGAACCGCACCCGCTATCTCTCGCTTGACCGGAGCCGCTTCGTCGCCTGACAGTCCGCGTCTTCCGCATCGGTGAGGAGACGCATATGGCAAAGGAATTGGAAGGCGGCTGCGCCTGCGGCGCCGTGCGCTATCGGCTCAAAAGCGCGCCCATGTTCGTGCATTGCTGCCATTGCCACGATTGCCAGCGGCAGACGGGCTCGGCCTTCGTCCTCAATGCACTGATCGAGACGGATCGGGTGGAGACCCTTTCCGGCGAAACCATCCCCATCTCAATGCCGACCGACAGCGGCAAACCGCACCTCATCTATCGCTGCCCCAAATGCCAGACGGCGATGTGGAGCGAATATGGCGGACGCACCAAAGATCGCTTCATCCGCGTAGGCACGCTGGACGATCCCGCGCAAATGCCGCCGGATGTGCACATCTTCACGCGCTCCAAACTGCCCTGGGTGACGCTGCCCGAAGGCGTGCCCGCGTTTGAGGTCTATTACGAAACCAAAAAGCTGTGGCCGGCGGAAAGCCTCGAACGTCGCCGCGCGCTTTTCGGATGACGGACGCTTCCGTCAGGAATGGGCTGCCAGAACATAGCCCGCCAACTGCAGGATGACCTGCAGTAGGGCGGAAGCGCCGGCGCCGGCTGCCGCAGCGATGGCGGCCATGGTGCGGCGGCGATTGGCACGCCAGTTTTCCAGGGCAGCGACCCTAGAATCCAGCTTCTCGCAACGCTCGCCGTCTTTCTCCAGCGCTTCGGTACGCCGGATCATGCCGCCGAAGGCCGCGCGCATTTCCGCCAGGAGGCCGCTCATTGTCGCAATACTGGAATCGAGCTTGTCGATCTGGGCCAGAAATTCCTTGCGGTCTTCCGCGACGCGATCCAGCGCAGCGGCCATCCGCCCAATCTGCTGGGCGAGATCGAGGCTCGACTGTGTGCGCGAAGCCATCACTTGCCTCCCACGCTCAGGCAAGCGCGATCGGCGTCGCGCATGCCGACCCAATCCATGAACACGGCCCGCAGGACCGCGTCCTTCGGCAACGCACCATATTCCTTGCGCATCTCGTCCTGCTGCGCGGATGTCCAAGCCGTGAGAGGAATGCACTGTGGAGCGTCGCTTGATGACGCGACGGTCGTGCAACCGGCGAGAAAGATTGCGCATCCGCCTACGCCAAGGCTACGACGGACAAGCGCGGCCTGTCCGGCGAAGCGCAAGGCGCGAAGCCGGAAGGCGCGGAGAACGCGGAGCGACATCGAGGTTGTGTCCCGAAAAGATATTTCGCGCGCGTTCGCGCGCAATGAGTCACCCCCGTAAATTGCAACAGGGATGCTCGCTTCTCCGCGTTCTCCGCGGCTCCGCGTGCCAATTCTTTTCATACCGAATGCTCCTTCAGACGCGCATCGACGGCGGCTTCGGCTTGCGCGATGCCGGTTTCGGTTTTGAGTGCCGTGGCGTTTTGCGCCTGGGCGGCGCGGGACGCATTTTCGGCATTCACGCGACCGGTGATGACGGCGAGCGCCTCGTCGCCGATCCAGGACAGAACCGACGGCGCGATGCTCACCGCCAGTTTTTCGACAAGCGGAATCAGGAACGCCCACATGGCAAACTCCTTCAGGTTGGATTGGGATTGAAAGACGGCTGCGATGCGGGGGGATCGCAGCCGTCTTCCTTTGGCCGCGTCTATGAGCGCGCAGCCTGTGTTGCCATCGCGCCCAACTGGGTCTGCGCGGCCGACACAACCTGGCCCGCGGCCGCAACGGCGGTGCTTTGGGCGATCGTCTTGCCCTGGGTTTCGACCTTCTCGACGAGATTGTCCGCCACCTGGCTGATCGTCTCGCCGGACGGCAGGCCGCCCGACAGGAGCTGGACGGCATCCTGCACGAGATCTTCGCCGAATGTTTCGAGCGCAGCGATCACATCGCTTTCGACCACGGGCTCGACATCCTGGATGACGGCCTGGATACCGCCTTCGACAGCGGACCATTCCGCGGCCGCCCAGCTCTTCAATTGCACCCACGCTTGCGCGAACGGGCTCGCCGCCGCGACGGGCGACGCGGTGTTACCTTCTGACATTTCGATTTCTCCGGGTTCGATGGAACGCAGAATCGCGTCGCATCGCGGAGCGGTCCCGCGAGGCGCTACGCGCGATGCGGAACCGCTCCACGATAGGGCGCGGGCCAGATGATGGTGTTAATCGTGCTTCGGGGCTCGCTACGCTCGCGCCCCAGCATGACGGCGTTCATGGCTACCCCGCACGCCGGCTCGCGTCATCCTGAGGAACGACCGGAGCAAACCGAAGGAAGCCCCGAAGGACCGGCGATTTAGCTCAGCGGCGCGAGATAGGCGGCTTCCTTGTTGCGCCGCGTGGGATAGGCATCGCCGAAATTCTGCAATTCATGCACGGCACCGGCCCAATTCTGCGCGACGCAGGTGCTCCAGAATTTCGGGCAGCGCACGGCGAGATTGCCGTATTGGAAGCTGACGCTGGCAATCACGGTTTGCGCCGGATTGGGCAGCCCCTCGAACGCGCCCGCGGCTGTCGCCTTGTCATAGAGCTGCTGAATGAAGGTCAGCGCGCCGCCGCGGGCCAGCGCATCGAGCGCATCGGCCTGCGCCGCCGTGATGGTGAGCGGCTTGGCCTGAAGCGCCGCCACCGCAGCCTGCTTCCTGAGTCCCAGATAAGGCGCAAGCAGCGCCTGGAGATCCTGCGGCAGCGACATCAATTGCGACGCCTGCATCTGACCCAGATCGACGCCGCTCGCAATCGTCACACCGGAATTGCTCGTTTCCGGATTGGGCACATACCCCTTCAAAACATGCCCCTCAAGCTGCCCGATAAAATCCCAATCGATCATGGCGGGTGTCCTATTCACATTCTGCACGAGCCCAGAGACTTTCGTAAGCACAGAATCAATTTGAGTCGAGCAGACAACTATAGCTTAATACCATCGAGAACCACGGCGGCGAAAGGTCAAACTTACCTGGCGCAAAATATACCGGACTTCCAAAACACTTTCGCTGCCGAAGACGTCTGGTGATGCATTAATGAATATCTGCCGACTTGAAAATCTATCAAGGTCTTCCGATGACAAAATTAGCCTATTTGAGACGCTGTATGTCTGGCCAGTTTAGTCCGGGAAGGTTCGTTTGCCCGAACTGCGGATGTGCATCAGGCAACATCATCGAGCGAAAATTCCTCGTTACCCAACTGCGGCGCTGTGACAATTGCCAATTGATGTACCGTACCCCGACTGACGACCCGGCGCTCAATGCCGAATTCTATGACTGCGACTATACGCAAGGGTTCACTACCGATGTGCCGTCAGAAGTCGATCTGGCGGAATTCAAAAGCCGGAATTTTGCCGGAACCGAGAAGGACTATTCTTACTACATAGGTGTTCTTGCACAACTGGGCATCAATCCCGGTGCGAAGCTTTTTGATTTCGGTTGCTCGTGGGGTTACGGCAGCTATCAGTTTTCCCGAGCCGGCTATTTAGTCACCTCTTTTGAAATCGCAAAGAGCAGAAGATCATTCGCACAGAACAAACTTGGTGTGCATACGGTCGACGATATGGAACAGGTCTCGGTCGAATTCGCCGATCAATTCGACTGCTTTTTTTCCGCTCACGTTCTTGAGCACGTTCCTTCGCCCGCGCTAGCGATTGGTTATGCCGGTCGGCTTCTAAAGGCTGGCGGTCTCTTTGTCTCGTTTACGCCCAACGGCAGCACCGCGCATAAAGACGCATCATCGGATTGGAGCAAACTCTGGGGGCAGGTACACCCGAATCTCATAGACGACATTTTTCTCGACAACACATTCACACATTCACCGCGAACGGTCGGCACCTCTCCAGTAACAGCCGCCCTTCTTCCAAGCGAAAGCGTAATGACGCGTCTCGATAGACTTGCTGGCGGCGAGCTATTCTTCGCATCCCGAAAAGTGAATGACAGCTGGGACACAAAGCGGATTTGATGCCGTCTTTGGAACGGAATTACCTTCGTTATTGAAGCTTCGGCATATTCTTCGAGATTATGCAGGCGCCGAGGGAGGCCGCCCGCACTCGACAGAATTCGATTCGGCCGGCGACACAGACGCCTTTCACGTTGTTCATCAATGATTGGCACGCTGTTTATTCTTTCCGGCACATACTACTATAAGAGCGCTGGCAGACGGCAGTTTCACGAAGACACCGACGACAATTTTTTCCCCGATCTCCACCGTCGGCGATCGTCACGTCGGAATTTGACTACGCTTTGTAGAGCACATAGCCAGAGTGATCGCGTCCCTCAAACCCTGCAATGAAGAGCCAGTCGAGCATTGGGTTTGCATCCGCAGCGTGACGGTCATAGCGAACCTGCTAGTTTGAAACGGCGCGGAATTACGGCCGGAGCGACGAATGCTCAGGCCGACCGACCTTGCAGAATGCGTTGCGTGTCTGATTTCGCTCGTGGTGCGGCCATAAAGGTGTTAGCGACGGCGATGTGATCGAGCGCCATTGTAATACTCATGCCACAGCTGAAATCGGTTTGTTTTTCCCCGGTAGAATCACGTACTGCGTTTCTGCTATTCTCAGCAGCGGCCGACTTTCCGCGATCTCACAAAGATATTTGTTTACGCCCGGCGCAAACCATGCGTAATCGTCCCACATAATGGTGCCGGTTGGCGCGATCACTCTCAGAGCATTTTCTGTGTCAGCCTTGACGCACTCGTAAGTATGCCCCCCATCGATGAAGCAAAAATCGACGGCGTCAGCGATTGTTCGCGCATCGAGCGTCAGTGAATTTTCCCTAACCATACGGATACGTTGTCTGACTTCGTGTTCCAGAAACACCATGCCTACACTATCTCTGGCGATACGCGCCCATTCCTTGTCATTCTTGGCAAGAGCTAAGACGTCCGCGTCCTGAAAATCGCCTGGCAAATCAACCGTGACAATTTCTGCCTCCGGCGCGTTGAGTGCCATTGTTAAGGTTCCGGCACCGCGGTACGTACCAAATTCAAGAATTTTCTTGGGCTTGAGCGCGCGCGTCACGGTAGCAAGGACGACGTAGGAGGGTAGCCCAAAACCCGCCGTTCTGAGGGCGCCTAGCGGCGGCAGTGCGATCTCTTCGTCCGCAGCACCCAAATGTCCAGCCAACTCGTCCATCGAGACAGATGGCAAATCATCCCACGCTTCGAAGGCGTGGGCGCGAATGCTACGCCCCATCCCAATGACGTGCTGCCGTTTTTTATTGTTCATCAATCCGACGGTTGCAAGGCGCATAAAATCGTACGCCATCGGAACCAAGTGCCGCGGGTCGAACTCGTAGGATCTCTGCCCGCGCGGCTTTGTCATCAATACCACCTACCGCAAACTCGCCCGGCTCATTCCTATAACATTTAGAGTTTTTGTCGCGCTGAGTAAAGGTTAGGTGACCGATCAGCTTAAACCGACCCGCCCCATAATCCATATCCCCGATCAGGCGCGAGAGCTCCACCGATTCTTGTGCCACCTCGCCCCGAAAATGGGCTCGGCGTGGTGGTGACGGGAATGGGGAGACCTGCTAACTTTTGAGTCTGGAGCTTCTCAGGAATGTCTAATGCGGATGCTGGAGAAGATTGCACTTTACCTCCGTCTCAGAAGTCCACGGCGCGTCGACAGCTACCAATGCATAAGCTGCGACTTTAGTTCTCCTAGCGTTTACAAGGGCCTTTTGCATGCGAAAGCATCCGACCATGGCTGGCATCCAAACGAGCCACGCGCAGCCGCGCCGATGCAACTACTCGACAAGGGCGTTTAGTTCAAGAAAACGCGTTCTCAGATTGACAAGGAAACAGCATGTATGGCCGCAACCGACTGCTTGACTATTTCGTCAACCGGATCGTGCTGCGTAGTCCAAAGTTGCGGAAAGCATTTCAGCGAGCTATCTATCCCAGCGGAATTAGAAATATCGATCTTCTGGGACAACAGTTCGAAATCGATGTTCAATCCGAGATAGGATATTATCGGGCTTCGATAGCTAACAAGTCCAACATTTTCTTCCGGGACGAGGTGCCCCAACTTCTCACATTTGTTGCAGCCATTTCGCACGGCATGACGATAGTCGACGCCGGAGCAAATATCGGCACATGGACAGTTACCTTAGCCAGTCTGGGCAGCATACTTCCCGGGCTGCGCATCATGGCATTCGAGCCCAACCCGGAGACATTCAAGAGGCTACAGGTCAACTGCGCTAGATTTCCTAACGTCGAGACGATTAACGTTGCACTTTCGGATTCCGAGAAAATTTTGGACTTCTACGAAACCACCGTGTCCGGCGTATTCGGCACAAAGGCAAGCCCGTTCAACCCTGCCGACCCCAAGCGCGTCGCGAAGGTTGCCGCGAAACCCCTTGACTACTTCCTCTCCGGCCATTCCTCGATTGCGATCAAGATCGATGTGGAGGGGCACGAACTCGAAGTGCTGCGCGGCGTTCAAAGATCTCTTGAGAATGGAACCGTAAAGATTGTTTTCAGCGATGGCGTCGACGAAGAAAATTACTCCGAATTCGAGGCGATTCTTAAGAAGAACAAGTTCTCGTGTTTCAATGCGCGGTCTCGGAAACCATTCGACGGAGACGAGCTATCTCACCCGGTGATTGCGGTAAGATCATAAGACCACTGCCAAAATGACGAAGCGGTCCGAGGGTCATGCAGTCATTGTCGGGAAACCGTGACAGGATTCTTCATCTGGAATTCGAGCAGCACGATCGGAATCTCGTCTTCCGTGTAGCAAAGGTTCCGCTCCAGTCAGAGGCTGAAGCCGAGATGCTGCCCTGCGCGTTAAGCGCCTGGAGTTATGTCACGACGCGCTGCCCTTTTTTTTTAGATCAATGATCATCGGAGCTTGATCACAGCCATTGGGAGCATATTCGGTGGCCGTGGGAGTAAACACCGAGATTGCGGACCGGAGCAGCCGCGCACGCTCGTCGCAGATCAACTCTCAGCGTAGCAGGTGCACCAATTTCCAGAGCAGGTCATGGTTGCTGCCGATTGTCGGGGATGTGAACTGCCGCCTTGTGTTTCCCCTGATGCCGTTCGAATTCCCGCTCGGGAAGAACGGGGTTCCACCGGATTTAACGGTAGTTCAGGCACGAAGAGAATTTGATGTCTACTGTAGATTGGAATCACGTTACTGAAACTCTGGCATACTCTTCGAGAGCTTGCAGGCGCCGAAAGCAGCACCGCCTGCTTCGACAGAATTGGAATCGGCCGGCGACACGGACGTCTGCCAGGTCGTTAGAGTTGAATAGGTCGAACCGCTATTCATTTGCCAATAAGGCGGCCACGGACTGCCTTCATAGATATTGTTGTTGCTCGTGGGGGAAAACGTGTTGCCCGACCCAAGGTCTTCGATCGCTCTGAAAAATTGGGTGTTGGACCCAAAGTCGTCTGCATAGTAGTACAATGTCGAACCCGAACCGGTGTTCACGACTAAGGCTGGGTTGTTCGCGTTGGGAAAACGGCCGTACAACTCGCTATTTGTGAGACTCAGCGTCAGATTGTTCGCATTAAGCCGCAGAATGCCTTGTGCTAGATTCTCACCACAGAATTCCGAATTGTCGATTGAGAGAGTGATGCCATTTGTCTGCACGTAGATCGGTGAATTGAGTGATAACGCAGATACAAATTGGCTGTTCGAAAGCGTAAGGTTTTGGTAGGAAGCGACCCCGCTCTGCAATTGGCTTCCGTACAGCTGATTCGCGATAACCTGAACAACGTTTGCGAATCCAAAGCCTGAAAGCACCGTTCCGTTTTTTGCGATGAACCAATCATTGTTGAGAACGACGTTGCCCATAGAGCTACCGTCGTCGGTATGCGATATAATGCCCGTCGCCCCGCTAGCGCCATTACCAGCTATAGATTGTTCCGTTTGAAATGTATCATTATTCGCAATCAGCGGCAGTCCTGTGCCGTGCCCGTCATGGAAAACCAGCAGTGCATCGCTGATGCCAGAGACGTTGTAATAACCGTCGATGAATAGTGAACCGTTTATTGTAGAGCCACTGGGCACAAGTGCATTGTGCTTGCCTCCATCACGCAGAATTAAACCGCTCGCGAAGTAGGATCCTCCATCATTGTTCAGGTTAAGCATCCCAGTGTTGCTTCCAGTTTTGCGGAGTTCTATAGTCAAAACCTGACTATATGGGCTAAATAGCGTCAGCGGAATCTGCTCGGACACCTCATACACATATCCGTTTGTTGCCGCGTTCGATCCGTCGCAGCTGTGAATGTAAATCACCGCGCTCGACGGGATCGTTCCGCCCCAGGTCAGGCCGGGGATATAGAAGCTGCAGGACGTGGAATTGACGGCGGATTCGCTCGTTTCGTAGGCGAGATAGGTGCCTGTCGCGCTGTCTGTCGCAGCACCCGTTTCCCAGACGAAAATCTGGTATCCATTCGCGCCGCCGTAAAAATATTCGGTCGGTGTGTAGTACACATTTGGATTGCCGCCGCCCGCATTTGTAAAGGACGCGTTCGGGATGATCGCCGAGCCATCCAGGATCGGTAGCGCTGAACAATTCGGACCGATGCCGTAGCCTGCCACCATATTGTGCACCGCCGGCGTATTGCCGGTGTTGGTAATGGACAGCACGGACTGGTTGTAACTCGCGATGCTGGACGCCGTCGGCAACGGCGCGCGCCAGTGCGAGCCGCAGGCAAGGCCCACGCTTTGTCCGGACAACACACCCGCGCCGTAACCGATCGGCGCGAAGGTCTGGAACGGTGCGGCGGCCGTGCCGGGATTGCTGTCGCTGCCATTCACGCTGTCGACGCAGTAGGTCTCGACGCAGCCCGATTGCACCTGCGAAACGAGGCTGGAGATCGATTGGCCGCTGTCGCCGATATTTTGTCCGTTCGCGCCGGTGAAGACGGGAATGTCGCCATTGGTCGAACTCCCCGGCCCGCTGATGATCGGCACCGTCGTTCCGTTGACGCGCGCCCACAGGCCCGTGAGTGTCGTCCACAGATCGCCATTGTTCGGGCTCGCGGGCGCGGCGCCCGGCGGAACATTCACGCTCGCGCCCGCCGTCGTCGACGGCTTGGTCTTGAGCGTGAAGGGCAAGGGCTGGCTCAGATCCTGGGCGTGGGCCGGCCATTGGGCAGCCGTCAGCACGGCCGCGGATGCAGCCGCAAGAATTAGTTTGCGCATGGAGACTCCTTTTACCAATGGCGAATAGCGAGTAGCGAATGGAAAAGAGGCGTGCCCTATTCGCTACTCGTTATTCGCGGTTACCGCGAAGTGGGATACCAGCCGGCCGGTGACGCCTTCTTTTCGAAACGCACCGGCTGGTTTGCCAGCGTCGCCGCCGGCGCGCCGTAAATCGTCGTCGAGTCGGAATTGGCGACCGTCAAAGCGAGAATCGCCTGGTTGCAGACAAACCCCGCAAGCGCGCCGTCGGGCGCGGCGGCCGGAAGATTGAGTGCATAGGCGGAATAGGCTGTCGACGCGTATTGCGTGCCGAAGGGTTGCGAGAGCGTCAATGTCAGGGCCGTTTCGCTCGCATGTTGCAGCAGCGACGGGGTGTTGAGCGCGGCGCTGAGGCTTGTAAGCGTTGCGATGAAGGTCGACGATGAGGCGCTGTTCTTCTGATACAGGTCCATCGCGCCTCCGGCCGAAGCGGACGGCGCCACATAGTAGAACGCGCCGTTGGCGAGGCTCGAAGACTGCGCCGCCGTCGTCGAGGCGAAGATTTGCGTGTTCGCACTGGCGAGCGCCGCCATCAGCCCCGCGATCTGCGCGCCGATCACCGCAATCTCGCCGTCGATGGACAGCACGCTTGCGAGGCCGTTTGCATTGAAGCCGTCGATCGTTTTCCAGGCGAAGGGCGTCGTGTTCGCGGGCGATGTGGCGAAGGCGATGCCGGATGGCGAAAGCTGAATCGCGAAACTGGCGAGCGATCCGTTCAGCGCCCACCATTGCGACGAGCCCGGGTCATAATAGGCGTTATAGGTCGCCCAGAACGTTCCGGCCGGGTCGGCGCAAAGGAACGCATCGGGCCCAATTCGCATGCTTGCCAGTTGCTGCACATTGCCGTTCCCGTCCTGGGCGACGAGATAGGCGGCCAGCTGGTTGAGCAGCGCGGTTGTGAGAGGGTTGCCGTCGGAATAGCCGACGCGCGTTCCCATGGCGGGATAGGCCGCAGCGGGAGGGGGCGGATTGGACATGGTGACTCCGAATTTGAGAGGACTGTGAAATTGATGTTAGGCAACCGCCAAGCGATGGCGGCTGCGAGGACGTGTGCTAAGACTCAACCGCCGCAGGACAGGACAATCGCAGGGTGACTTCAGAAACAAACGGCGCCGACATCGGCGCTTTGGCGAAGCTTTCCGCCGGGCGATCGGCCGGCGAGCAGGAAGATCTGGAGGCGATCCGCGGGCTTTTTGTGAAAGCCGGCCTCCCGCCCTATCTGAGCCGCAAGCTGCTCGAGCGTTCTATAGAGAACCCGCAGACCTACCTCATCCGGCTGCTCGCGCTGCGGCTCTATTTCGACAAGGCGAGCGAGAGCGATCCCAAGGCCGTCGACACCCTGCGCGATCTCGAGCGTCAGATCGAACTGGCGCTGTGGCCGCCCCGCGAAGTTTCGGACGAGCCGTTCGATGTTCCGGTCCGGTTTCGGCGCGGCTCGCTCACGGGCGACCAGAAAGCCTCCGTCGATTCCGCGATCGCCATGATCAAATTGACGTCGCACCAGCTCGGCGTGCCGGATCTTTCGCAAACCACGATTCTCGACATCGGCTGCGGCACGAAGTTCACACAGGCGTTCTACGGCCGCAAAGTTCCCGTGAAGCGATACCACGGCGTCGATGTCGACCCCGAGCTGATCGGTTTTCTGGCGTCGGCCGTCAAGGACGAAAGATTTTCGTTCCGGCATATCGATGTCTATAACGAACGCTACCACCATTCCGGCAAACCGCTTTCCGCCGAAACCGACCTCGGAATCGGGGATGAAACCTTCGACCTGATCTGCCTGTTTTCGGTGTTCACGCATCTGGTGCCATCGGATTTTCGCGCGATGCTCGAGTTGGCCCGCAAACATATCGCCCCAACCGGAACGCTGATTTTCACGGCCTTCATCGACGATACCATCGCCGGGGACTTCCTGGATCGCGATCCGAAGCAGCCTTTACTGCTGGCAATCTATCGCGAGGCCGCCGTGCGCGAATTTGCCCGGCTGACCGGATGGTCGATCAAAAAGATATTGCTGCCCGGCGCGCAGCATTGGATCCTGTGCACGCCGACGGATATTCCCGCGGCATCGTAAGGTGCGTGCTTACGAGCCGATTGCAATCCAGGCGATGCTGTCGCCGGCGGCGATAACATAGGTCATTGCGCCGTTTGCCACATCGATATCGGGGCCCGGCGTCGTCACCACGGCATCGGCCGTCACATTCACGCCGCTGCGCGTGATGGTGACTTGCGCGACATCGACGACGGACAATGTCGTGACGATCGTCAGGGCGCCTGCGGTCGCATCCGCCGACGTCGCAACATAAGTGCCGCCCTTGACGATGCCGCCAGGCAGGCCCGCACCGGACGGCGCATAGACGAACGCTTCGACAGACGAGATATCCTGCAGGCCGAGCCCGAAAATGTTGAACGAAACGAGCTTGATGTAGAGTTCGACCCCGACATAGATGCTCGGCAGATCATATTCGAAAATGGCGGAATCGAGCCGCGCGAATTGCGCGCCGCTCGCATGCGCCGCGATCGAAGTGCCGTACATTCCCCGCTCGAGTTCGGTCAACGCGTAGTGGTAGGAACTGCTATAGGTATAGGTGATTGCAACGGTGTCGATGAAATCCTGTCCGCTGAATTGATAGACTCCCGGCTCGATAAGCGCATATTCCCCGGCGCCCGGGTTCGACGAAACCTCCGTGAATGTGGAAGCGTAAAGCAGCCCGCCTCTGACCTGCGTGTTGGCGATGAACGTCGACGCATTTTCCACGACGATATTGTACGGCGCCGTGGACGGAATCGTCTGATGTTCGTCCGTCGCCGTGGCATCGGCAAGCGTTGCCGTCACATAAGAGATCAGTTCGCCGTCGACAAAACAAAGCGTGCGCCCGTTTTCCGCATCTGACAGCGAGGTGCCGGACGACAGCACGCCTTCGCTTTCGCTGAGATCGACAGTGAGCGTGTTCGTGTTGTCCGGCTGCGAACCCGAATAGGTCGCGAGATTTGCGGTCAGCACGCCCATGCGCGCAGGGCCGTAGATGGTGCCGGCCTGCACATAATTGTCCCACGCCGCTTCGAGATGGGTCCATTTCGCGAGCTCGTCGCACCAAGCCGTATCGTGCTGGGGCCCGCGCAGCATATCCGGCTCCTCGGCCGAAAAGAGCGTGGCGATGGCACCGTTCGGCCAGGTGATCAGCCGCTTCGACGGCTCGTATTTGGCGCGCAGCCAGGGCGAGGCGACGGACAACAGCCCGCTCTCGCCTTCCACCATCACATAGCGCGCATCCTGGGCATTTGCGCCGACGATGGCGATGCGCTTGCAACCGCTTTCGACGCGGGCGCGCACCCATTCGGCGCCGGCGCGCGTTTTGCCCGCGCCGCGACCGCCGAGATAGATCCATGTCGTCCAGTCGCCTTTCGGCGGGCGCTGTTCGTCGCGGACACGGAATTCCCAACAACTCGACAGGACATCACGTTCCGCGTCCGTCAGTCGGCTCTGAAAGATCCGATCCAAATTCGGCACGGAAGTCAGCAATTTTTCTAATGAGGGAATCGCTGGCCTCCTTCATGCGCCGTTGCGCCGCCGTGTCTTGTTCCACCACCGGCGCAATCGGCGAAACGCGCGGGTGGACATAGGGCAATACGCTTGTGGCCGCCTTGTCGCGGCGCGTGTTGCTGGCCGTCGTGTCGCGCATCACGCCCAACAGATAATCGACGGGTTGAAGATCGCCTTCGAATTCAATAAGGCCGGTCTTTGTGCGGCTTTTCGCCGACGTTTCATTCGTTTCGTCCATTTCGTCCGTACTTTCAGGGTTTTCGGCAGCATTCTCCGGCAGCGGCGAAGCGCTGCTTTTCGTGTCTTTCACGGTCTGGATTTCCCAACAAAAAGCCCGGCGGCTCGTTTCGTGCCCCGGGCGTATGTTTCCGTCGTGACAAAATTCGTATGCCGTTTGATCAAACGATGCAAGCGGAAATTTGCGTTGAAGCGAAAATAGTTGGAACAAATAGTGAGTCTTTGCGCGTCGAAATCGTGCTAAGGTCTTCTCGCGCTTTTCAAATTTGCTCGGGAGATTTTTCTTTGAGATTCGGATTCCAGGCGCCGAAAATTGCGCTCGCTCTCGCATGTATAGTCGCCACCGGCTGCACGGCCGGCGCACAAACGCCGCCGGCGGACGCGGTGAACTTGGCAATTTCCATTCCGACCGACATCAAACTCGATCGTCTGCTGGCCGCGGGCGCCGAGCAGACAGTATCGGTGACGGCGCAGCTCACGCTGACGAACACATCCGCGGAGCCCGTTACGCTGCAGCGACCCAACGCCTGCCAAGCGCACACCTGGACGGCGAGCGACTCGGGCGGCAACACGATCGACGGCCGCGCGATCTGCTCGATGATTTTCATCCCGGTCAAATTGTCCATACCGGCGCATGGCACGTACACTGGCACCGAGACCGTTATGTTGAGGGGTGCGAAATATCGGGATGGCGGCCACTACACGCTGCATTACACATTCTGGGGCGTGGAGGTCGATGCACCGTTCGCGACCCATGTCGTTCAATAGAGCGCAGCGCGTCGAAAATCGGCGGTGCATCAAAGGCTTGCACAGTCGATGACAGCGGACACTGTTCCAGCGTAGTGTGCGGACGGGGGTGGGTGATGCGCTCGTTCGTTTTTGCGGCTGCAATTCTGATCGGCCTGGCGTCCATATCCGCCGGCGCGGCGCCGCCGGCCGCACTATCAGCCACCGCAAAACCCGTTGTGGCTGCAACCACAAAAGTGTCTGCGCCCATCGCGGCCGGCGTCAAAGCGGTTGCGCAATCCTATCGCGCGCATCGCGGGGGTTTCGAGACGGCTTCGAAATATTCGGAATCGGCGCGGCGCAACCGGTTGCTTGCTTTGGCCGCCATCGCGATCTTCGCGTTCCTCACACTGCCGAAAAACATCCGCGGCGTGCGCGCATTCTATTGCCAGATGATCGCCACGTCTCCGCTGCCCGATTTCCCCGAAGGCGATATCGGCGCCGGCAATGTGCAGCAGGCGCGCGCCGTGCTGTTTTTCTATCTCCTGTTCCTGCTCTATCAGATCGTCGCGTTCCCGCTCACGCTTGGGCGCGACAACATCGTGCAGTTCTCGGCCGATCTGTTCTTCCAATCCGCGATCCTAGCGGCGCTGATCCGGTCGTTCTATGTTTTGAAACGCGACCTGCGCGCGCGATGGGCCGACGATCCCGCGCGCCGCGAGAAGATGGATCTCTGGCTCAATGAAAAGCTCGAAGGCCTGAACATCCGCTGGCGCAACATCCGCTGGCTGGCGCTGGGCGTTTTCGCCGCCGGCTTCGCACCCGTGACGGTGGCGCATCTGCCGAACTGGCTTGACGCGTTCGCGGCCCTCAGCGACCGGTTCGGCTGATCCCGAGTGTCATCTTTCGGACAATTCGCCCGCCCATGACGGCCCGGGCGGGATATGCCAAGCTGTCCCCATTGGAGAAGCCGATCAAACGGCAATGGGCATATTTCACGGAGATGCGGCGCACACGCGCCGAAGGTCGATGCGGGGATCGGGCGTAGCGATAGTTGCGATATGCGGGCTTCTGCTTGCGGGTTGCGCCGGCACGCCGGAATCGATTGCAGCGAACGATCCGCTGGAGCCGATGAACCGCGCGGTGTTCGGGCTGAACGAAAAGTTCGACCACTATGTCGAACTGCCCATCGCCGCCGTCTATATCCTCTACATGCCGAAGCCCCTGAGCACCGGTCTCAACAATTTTCTCGGCAATCTCGACATGCCCATCGTGTTCGCGAACGACATTCTCCAGGGCGAAGCGACGCGCGCATGCCAGGCGCTGGGGCGTTTCGCGCTCAACACGACCGCGGGCCTGGGAGGTTTCGGCGACGTCGCAACGCGCCACGGCCTGCCCTATCGCAATGCCGATTTCGGGCAGACGCTCAGCCGATATGGCGTGGGAGAAGGGCCCTTTCTCGTGTTGCCGATTATCGGGCCCGATCCGCCCCGCGATCTGGCAGGCGACATCGTCGACCTCGCAATCGACCCCATCACCTATCTGCCGACGGGCGCGCCTTTTTTCATGCGCGCCGGCGTGACGGTGGGCGTGCATGCCGCAAGCCCGTTCCAGACCACGGCGCGCAATATCGTGTTGCGGCAGGCGCTGCAGAAAAATTCGCTCGATCCCTATGTCACGATGCGCAGCGTCTATCGCCAGATCCGCGCCGAGGAGATCGGAGGCGGCTATCCGGCCGATGACAATGAATCCGGGAAATAGCGGCAGTCATCCCCGCATCTGCGCGGGATCGTAGAAGAAACGCTCTTCGACAATCCTGTCGTCGCGCCACAATTGATAGGCGAGCTCGTCCATGCGGCGGACGGGGCCGCTCGCGGGCACAAATTCGAATTGCCAGCGGATCACTGCGCGGTCGCCCTCCACGAAAATCGGCCTGACGCAGCGGGAGTGAATGGTCGGGAACGCGGCCATCACGCCGCGCTCATTTGCAATGAGCTGCTCGCGGCCGCGGCGCGGTTCGCCCATGTTTTCCGTGGTCGTGGCGTCTTCGGCATAGAATTGTTCCAGCCCGTCGATGAAACGGCTCTGCTCCACCAGAGAGATGAGGCCTTCGATGGCTTCACGGGATGGCATCGGGTCGTTCCTTTCTGCTTCAGCACATAGTGATCCAAACCAACAAAACTCACCATGACCGCCCTTGACGCGGCCATGGTGAGGAGAAAATTGCGACTGTCGCTGGAAACGGCCGCTGTCACCCTTTACTACTTTCCCAACTACACATGCCCGCGAGGAACCCGACAAGTGATCAACATCAAAACTCTGGCCGCACTCGCGATTGTGACCGTGATGACCGCCGGTGCCGCCCAGGCCGACTCCGTCTTCGCACAACACGAGATGATCGCGGCGGCCAATCCCCATGCTGCGAAGGCCGGGCTCGAAATGCTGCATGACGGCGGCTCGGCGGTGGATGCGGCCATCGCGGCGCAGATGGTGCTCACGCTGGTGGAACCGGAATCGTCGGGCCTCGGCGGCGGCGCATTCCTCGTTCTCTACGATCCGAAAACGAAAAAAGTGACGACCTTCGACGGCCGCGAAACCGCGCCGGCCTCCGCGACATCCGATATGTTCCTCGGGCCGGACGGCAAGCCGCGGCCCAAATCGCAGGTGATTCCGGGTGGGTTGTCCGTCGGCGTGCCGGGCATCGTGTCCATGCTGGAAATGGCGCATCAGAAATATGGCCGCCTGCCCTGGGCGAAATTGTTTGCGCCTGCGATCAAGCTGGCCGCGGACGGGTTTCCCGTGGGCCACAAGCTTGCCGGCACCATCGTCGAAGAACACGACGCGGCGCAGATGCCCGACATCAAGCATTATTTCTATCACGCCGACGGCACGCCGTATCACGAAGGCGAGATTCTCAAAGACCCGGCGCTTGCCGACGCCTTGCGCGCGATCGCGGCGCACGGCTCAAAAGCGTTTTATCACGGCGCCATTGCGGCCGCGATCGTCAACGCCGTGCAGCATGCGCCCGTCAATCGCGGCGGCATGACATTGGCCGATCTTGCGAATTACCGCGCGGTGGAGCGCAAGCCCGTGTGCGGCGCCTATCGCGGCAATCGCATCTGCTCGATGGGTCCGCCGAGTTCGGGCGGCGTTGCGATCCTGCAGGTGCTCGAAATGCTGGAGCGCTTTCCGTCCTCCGTGCTGCAACCCGAATCCCTCAGCTTCGTGCACCTGTTCGCGGAAGCGAACCGGCTCGCCTTTGCGGATCGCGCGAAATATCTGGGCGATCCCGGATTCGTGCGCGTGCCCGTGCAGGGGCTTCTGGACCGCGATTATCTCGCGAGCCGCTCGCAACTCATCGATCCCGCGCATGACATGGGAACGGCGCAGGCAGGCACGCTTCCCAATCTGCCGTTCGATTACGCGCCGCAACGCACGCCGCAGCGCCACGGCACAAGCCATCTCTCCGTTGTGGATACGCGCGGCCAGGTCGTCAGCATGACCACGACGATCGAATCCGGCTTCGGCGCGATGGTGATGGCGAACGGATTCCTGCTGAACAACGAGCTCACGGATTTCTCGCTGGAGCCGACCATCGACGGCAAGCCCGTGGCCGACGCGCCGGAGCCGGGCAAGCGGCCGATGAGCGCCATGTCGCCCGCCATCGTGTTCGATTCCAGCGGCAAATTCTGGATCGCCGCCGGCTCGCCGGGCGGCCCGGTGATCATCTCCTATGTTTCGGAATCGCTGAGCGGCATGATCGACGGCAAGCTCGACCCGCAGGCTGCAACCGCGCTGCCGCATGTGTTCAATCCCAATTCCGCCACCTATCTCGAACAGGGCACGAGCCTGGAAGCACTCGCGCCCCAACTCAAGGCGATGGGCCATCAGATTCTGATCCACGCGTTGAGCAGCGGCTCGCAGATCATCCAACGCACAAAAGACGGCTATCTCGGCGGCGCCGATCCACGACGGGACGGAATTGCGATTGGGGATTGAAGCTTTTTCGAAAGGTCGGTGTCAGGAAAGCCGACCAGGCTGATTTCTATAAACTATAACTCATTGATATATAATAGTTTTACGTGTTTTTGCCAATTCATATTTATACTGTATAAACGTTGGGAACGCGTATGTCCCGCGTCGGCTTAATGTTCTGTAAGAGTCGCCATAAAAGTTATCTCGCGAAAAATGAGACATCTTGGGATCGGCGGCCCGGACGCTTATGGACTATCAACATGAAGTTTCCTCCCGCTCCGCCCGACCCGATCCAAATCATTCAAGAGGTCGCCAAGAAAGACCCCGACCGGCTCGCGATCTTCATGGCAAAGTCCAACACAGTCGACGCAAAGGGACGCTATCTGCATTGGGATAAGTTCCGATTCAAGACACCTCCCACAGGTCTTTCACAAGAGGAATCATGGGCCGTCACACGAATGGCTCGTCAGGCCGCCAGCCAACCCATCGCACTCAAAGATCTTTCGGGTACACGCTTTTCTTTCTGTGAGCCCGCGCCACTAAAAGGGACACTGCGCGAACTAGATATGAGCGCAGGCGGAGCATTGGCATCAGATGCGACCGGCCTGTCGACTGGTGAAGGACGGTTATATCTCGCGCGCTCTCTCGCCGAAGAGCCATTTGCGAGTTCATTCATTGAAGGCGCAGCGACAACGAGGCAAATCGCAAAAAAGCTTGTATTCGAGGGCCGGCAGCCGCGCACAAAAGACGAGCGCATGGTGCTCAACAATTACCACGCCATGCAATTTGTGAAGGCGCATCGTGACGATCCACTCACATTGCGAATGCTCTTGGAACTCCACCGCATCGTAACCGTAGGCACAATGGATGATCCATCCGATTCCGGACGGACCAGAACCACCGATGATGTCCAAGTTGTCGACGACACAAATAGCGAAGTGCTTTTTCAACCCCCGCCTGCAACCGATCTTCCGGGTCGTTTAGACGCTCTGATAAGATTTGCCAATAAGCGCGAAGATGCGAGCGATTGGATTCACCCGCTCATCAAAGCATTCGCGTTACATTTCATGTTGTCTTATGAACACCCCTTTGTTGACGGGAATGGTCGCGTGGCACGCGCGTTGTTCTACTGGTCTGCTCTCAGGGAAGGGTATTGGCTGACGGAATATGTTTCGATATCCAGTGCTATCGCCGAGTCCAGAATAGCGTACGGAAAAGCGTTCCTGCATACTGAAACTGATGGAGCTGACCTTACATATTTCCTGGTCTATCACGCCAACATCCTCAGGATCGCGATTCTAAAGTTGATGGAATTTGTCGATCGCAAGCGAAGAGAAGTTGCTGCGTTCGAGAAGCGTATCGACGACAAGAACAGGCCCGATGCCTTCAACCACCGGCAGTCCTGGCTTCTGAATGAATTTGCTCGTGGCAGATTGCGGTCAGTGACTGTAACGGATCACGAAAAAAGAAATGCCGTCAGTTATTTGACCGCACGAAAGGATTTAGAATCGTTGGTGGGCAGCAAATGTCTACAACGTCGTAAAATTGGCCGCTCTGTCGTCTACGCTCCGGTCCCCAACCTGATGAAGATTCTTAGTGCTTGATCCGGCCAGAGCTTTCCTGCCAAGCGGAAAACGAAAGTCACTTCGTTCGCCGCTCATCAAGCTGGCTGATGATCATGATCTTCTGCCAGATTTTGCGGCCGAGATTCGAGGTCAGCTCTTCCAGGTCGTTGACCGCATCGATGATCGTTTCGTCCTGCGTGCGGGCGGCATAGAGCGCCGCGAGCTTGGCGATGAGCGCCAGCATTTCCGAGCAGTAATCGAGATAGCGCGACAGTTCAAATTCCGTCATGTGGCGCTCGGGCGATGACGATGTTGCAGCGCCGCCGCCGCCGAGAACGACAGTCGGGTCCTTGGTGAGCTGGTGCATGTCCACGATATGCGCATAGGAGCGCAATTCGTAAAGCGCCCGCAGAATCAGCCTGCGCTTCAGCCGCTGCTCCAGCGTCAGCATGAACCACAGCCCGCCGAAAGCGAGGATCAACAGATTGACCGTCGCATCGAGCGCTTCGGACATGCCCAGCACATCGGCGCTCTTGCGCACCGCGGACCAGTCGATATGGGTCGCCAGCACGATCTGCAACACGATGGCGATGACGACGGCAAGGCCGCCCAGGATTCTCAGTCCCATATAGGGCCGCGCAAGTTCGCCCGTCCGTGCCGCCGTCAAGCGGCCCGTCTCGACGAGCCTGGCACACAGCTTTGAAAGACCGGAGTGGGGAAACCGTTCGCCGACGCGCTCGCGCAATTTCTCAAGCGTCGCAACGATGTGCGTCGCGTCGAGGACGAGAATGGTGGAAGGCGCGGCATCCATCGTGCCTTTATATCATGCGCGGGAGGATGGGCGACGGTTTAATTCACCCGCCCTCCCCGCCTTGCGGCGACCAATTCGTCGAGCGCTTCCTGCAGGCGCAGCAACACACCGGAGGGATGGCATGCGGTGGCAGCACGCACCGACTCCGCCATCGACCAGCCTTCGCCGCAGAATTTCTCCACAATGATCCAGTCGCGCGTTTTGAGGCGCGCGCGGAAATGATCGAGACGCCGGATCGCATCCACCTGCATCTGCGTGAACGGCATGCTCAAACCGCCGCCTCCCCCCACATTCATCGCCGTGCTGTCGCGCCCGCTCGCACCGCGCAATTCGCAAAGCCGGCGCACTTCCTCGCCTGCCGCGAATTGCTCGTCGGAGATTTTTCCGCGCGCATGGGCCAAGGTCAGCGGGTGTTCGCCCACATTGCGCAGGCGTTTCTCGCCGCCCGTCCTGGCCGAAACGAATTCCTCCACGAAGACGGAACCCGGTCCCGCTTTCGGCCGATAGCGCGCTTCGGGGGCTGCGTCTTCGGCAACCTGCATTCTGCGCTTTCGAATTTTCCTGCTCATGGGATTATCCTTCCGCCGCTTCGAGCGGCTTGCCGCAATGGGGACATTTTTCGGTGAGGACGAAGATCGCGCGCGGTTGGCGGCGGGCACGCCGGATCGCGTGGCGCGCTTCAAGGCCCTTGAGCAGGCGAACCACCCCGCTCGTCGATGCCAATGCGAGCGCAACGCGCAAATCTTCGATGCTCGGCATCACGCCGTTCATCACGCGATACGACTTGATCGCGTCGAGGCAGGCGCGCTGCATTTTCGTCAGCGCCGTCATGCGACGCTCCCGGCCGACCAGGCGATCAGGGCGATGCTCGTGGTCATGGCCGCGACCGCGATCAGCCACGCCGCCCGGCGCGGGGCCGTGAACAGGGGCAATAGCGGCATCGAGAGCGCGGACACCGAAACGCAAAAGCCCGCCACGCCCAGGATCGTCGCGAGGACCACGCCGGCCATTTTCAGCGCATTCATGGGGTTTCCTTTCGTACATGTTTTGTTCTCTTGACCCTATATGACCATTATGGTACTCGTGTCAACTGTATTGGTTGTGGTTTAACAGGAACCGTCACGGTTAAGGTGCACATATGAACAATCTTGCGAATCTCCGCCGCGATCGCCGCATGTCCCAGCAAGCGCTCGCCGAAAAACTGAACACCACTGCGGTATCGGTCGGCCGCTACGAGCGGGAGGATCAAAGGCTCAGCCTCCCCTTGCTCCGGAAGCTTGCGAAAATCTTCGATGTCGGCATCGCCGAGATCGCAGGCGACGCATGGCAAAGTCCTGAGCATTATTCCGTGCCGATGTTCGATCTGCGCGCCGCGGCCGGAGCCGGCGCGCTTGCGACCGAAGCCGAGCCGACGGGGCATTTGCTGTTCCGCGAGCAGTGGCTCAAGCGCATGACCACCAGCATGAACACGCTGTTCGTGCTCGAAATCTCCGGCGATTCGATGTGGGAGACGCTCCATGACGGCGATCAC
>Ga0206796_1075_pt1 | contig 22972 bp, 24 predicted proteins | sample Alteio_BWOrgCont_68_FD_152895 | JGI IMG/M metagenome (GOLD analysis project Ga0206796, IMG submission 152895) | Enriched cells from forest soil in Barre Woods Harvard Forest LTER site, Petersham, Massachusetts, United States -... | ecosystem: Environmental > Terrestrial > Soil > Temperate forest >...
CTCAGATTAAATGGATTTTCTCAAATTACCTGTTTTTGCTTAACTCGTTGATATCGCTCAGTTCGGATTCTCACGGCTGGATGTCCGCCGACACTGATGATCTATATGATCCCGGCTTCACAGGAGCCCGACCTATTCAAGTCGGATCTTCGCCAGGCCAGTCGGCGGCTCGACGATCGACAACCACTTGCAGCTTTTCCAAATCGGAGCGCGACATCGTCAGGCCCTCGACCTTCTCCCTCCCAATTTCCTTGATTGTCTCTCGCAATCTGTCTGCGGGGCCCACGCGCACCTCACCATCCCTGAGGATTATGGCAACAGTGCCGGATGGGATCAGCTCGTTGTGGGCGATGCCGGGACCATCCAGCATGATCAAATTTTTGCTCATGGCCACCTCGCGGCGCCATAGATGGTTCAATCTTGCGGCGTGTCACCGGGAACAGTACTCGTGTGACCCCAAAACGGCCGCGATTAGGCGATCACCCCCGCCTGCAGTACAACTGCGGCCATGCAGACAACGCTGACGGCCTTGAAGGGAACTTTATGAGGACTGCTGTCGATCAGGTCGGCAAGTCGGCCTTTCTGTCGTCCGACCGGATGATCAGTCTCAGCGACACCATATTCGGGGTGGCGATGACTTTGCAGGCTTCGACATTGCTGCCGTCGATCCAGACCCTGAAGGGAAGTGTCGCTGACATCATCCAGGACATGCGGGGCCAATTCATCGCCGTGGCGCTGGGCTTCGCCATTTCCGGCAGCTACTGGATCGTGCAGCAGCGCCGCTTGGCGATGATCAAGACCGTGACACCGCTGCAAACGCTGCTGCATTTCCTCTTCCTGTTTCTGTTTGTTTTATTGCCTTTTTCCACCGGCATATGGGGCCAGTATGGCGCAACCCGTCCGGTGGTAGTGTTATATGGCAGCCATCTGTTACTGATCGCGCTCGTCAATCTGCTGTTGTGGGTTGACATGCATCGCAGCGTTGCCGCCCATGCCCAGATCGTGCGCTCGTCGCTGGCCGTGGCGCTGTTCGTGCTGGCGCTGCTTCTGGGCGCGATGAGGCCTGTCTTAGCGCCCTATCTCTGGCTCGCAGTGTTCGCTACATCTTTCATTGGCCCGGACCTGGCACGGCGCTTCTATGACGCTTGATCGGCGTGCATTGCTGGCCGTCGGAGGCGCTGCGCTTGTGCTGGGGGGCCTCGCCTTTCGCGCCTGGGAACGCGGCGTTTGGTCGGGCGGAGAGGGTGCAGCTTACGCTCCCTGGTACAATTTGGAAGCAAGTGCCGCCGACCGCATCACGCTGCCCTTGCGCGCCGCGATCTTGGCGGCCAGTCCACACAACACCCAGCCCTGGCTGTTTCAGGTCAAGGACAATTCGATAACGCTATTTGCCGACCGGGCGCGCAATCTGGGCTCCTTCGATCCGTTCCGCCGGGAAATGCATCTGGGGCTAGGCGCGGCTCTGGAAAACCTGGTACTAGCGTCCGAGGCCTGCGGCTTTGCGGCGAGCATAATGCCGGTGGAGGGCCGACTTACTCTTTCGCCGGACAACGCACCCAAGGCGGTGGCGCGGATTGCCTTGCGGCCGATGCCGGCGGCACGTGGTGTGCTGTTCGCGGCCATCGCACGGCGCCATACCAATCGTGGACCCTATCGCCCGGATCAGCCTGTTGGCGCCGAAACCCTGCATCGTCTTAGCGGTTTGGTCAGCGACGATAGTGTGCGTGCCATCTTCGTCACCGACAAGGTTGAGCGAAGCGAATTGGGTGCGCTCATAATCGCCGCCACCGTCCGCATAGTCGGCGATCCGCAAATGTCGGCCGACAGCGCCCGTTGGTTCCGCACCGGCCGGCGCGACATCGCCGCGCATAGGGACGGCGTCACCGTTGATACGTCCGGGGCGCCGCCATTTTTGACGGCAATAGCAAAAATACTTCCCGACCTCGACGCCAAGTCGGCCGACCAATATTGGCTCGCCACCACGCGTGATACCCAAGTGCCGACCGCCCCGGTGCTTGGCATACTGCTGGTGCGTGACAGGCTAGACATGTGCGCGGCAATAGCAGCCGGACGCGCTTGGCAAAGGCTGCATCTGGCTTTGACGACGGCAGGGCTGGCCGCGCAACCACTCAATCAGCCTGTCGAATGCGTGGACCGCAGCGCTATGCGAGGTGATGCAGACGATATGGCTCCAGCAATCGACAAATTCACCGGCATGCCAGGCTGGGAAGCCACCTTCATGTTCCGGCTGGGCGTGGCCGACAGCGCAGCCAGCCCCAGCCCGCGGCGCCCGCTGGCTGCAGTCCTGATGCCATGACGCCCGCTAAGGATTGATCAACACGATCTTGCCTCCCGCCGTACCGCTTGCCAGTAGCGTCAAAGCCTGACGTGCCTCCAGTAACGACAGCGTTACAGTCACCAGCGGATCAATTTTCCGGCGAAGATCAAGACGAAGATTTTTGGCAGATCTTCGCGCAGCGGTTTGGGATCCTTGTGGTGCAGCCGCGTGTTTCCAGGAAAAGTTCTTGTCGTCTCCCCTTACAGGCAGACCCTTACCTTTTGGGGCGAAACTCTTCCTTCGTAGATCGATATTCAACTGCTACATAGATCGCCACCGTGATCCCCGATTGCAGCGCAATATTAATCGATATTTTGATCGATGCAGGAAAATTCAACTGTCTTGTCGAATATAAACGTAACTCTTTGGGCATGATTACATCAAATGTACAATTGCAAGTGGCCCGATATCAACTGTTGCTAGGCTTCCTTTCCAGCGCAAAATTGACGAGGCGCCGCGGTACAATTTCCGGCGAGATACCAAAGGGGAGACGTATCCCTTGCGAGGAGTGCCATGAGAAAAAGCGGACTGCTTGCAGGAATGTTATTAATGCTCGCGCAACAGCCCGCCCAGGCGGAGCCATTGGCCCTCGATCTGGAACTCGTGCTGGCGGCCGATACGTCGATGTCAATGGATGCGGATGAACGCCGTCTCCAGATTGATGGCTATGCCAGCGCCTTCAGGGATCGCAACGTTGCGTCGGCGATCCTGAGCGGTCGGCTTAGGCGCATAGCGGTCATCTATATCGAATGGTCGACCGACCAAAAAGTCGTTGTGCCGTGGACTCTCCTGCAAAATCAGACCGATATAACGAGATTTGCAGATGCCATTGCCCAAACGCCAGCCCATAGGAGCTATGGAGGCACAAACCTCACTGGCGCCATCGCTTTCGCTGCCCTTAGCATTCGCAGCAACGAGTTCGTCAGCGCTCGTCTGGCTATCGACATCTCTGGTGACGGGGCCAACAACACTACATTTCCGCCAGATCCGGTTAGGGATCAAACCGTAGAACAAGGCATCACAATCAACGGGCTGCCACTGAACCGACTCCGCGGCGATCCACACGACCCGAACGCCCAGCCTACCGATGTTTATTACCACGACCATGTCATCGGCGGCCCTGGCGCTTTCTTGGTCGTTGCCAATGGTGCGCATGATTTTGTGCGAGCCATCAGACAAAAGCTCCTGCGCGAGATCGCGGCACGATAAAACAAGGCAGGCACTCGGCTGAGTGGATGTTAAGTTTGCTGATCAGTGGAGGGATGGCGCAGAGACGACAACGGGAATCCAGCTGTTGTACTGCAATATGCTGCCATCCGAATGGAGGTGTGGGCGAAGCAAAGATCACCGCCTCGACGCGCCCCATCCTTTGCCGCCAGCTTGCCGCGGGCGGCAGGTTGGCAAGCTCGCGATCGAGCGGCGTTGAGGTTTTGGGCCTGGCCATCGCCAGAGCCCGTAAAGCCGGAAGGTCGGGCGGCCGCTGAGTTCGCGAACGGCACCAAGCTCGACCAGGCGATCGAACAGCCGGCGCTAAGCGTGTTCGCTCATCGGGTTTGGCGCCGAGGCCGGCGTCAGCGCGTCATCCTCGGGCAGAGCCGCCACAATCTCCCCTGCCCCCTTGGCTCGCAGTCTTGGAGCCGTGGTCAGGAACGCGTCGGCGCGCCGCGCCAAAGCTGCGGCCAGATCGACGGCGGCACTTGCCGCCAGCACATAGGCTGTGGCGACGGTGCGCGGCCAATCATCCTGCCCTGGTCGTGGCCGCTGGCGGGCCGCTCCGACTCGCAAAAGCGTGTGCCCGATCTGGCTCATCAAAAGCGGCACGGGAAAGGGCCAGCGCATTTTGTCGACAAGCACCAGGTCGGTGAGCACCAGTGCCGGCAGCCCGGCCTGCGCAAACCGCGCAACCAACGCCTCCGTGAGGTCAACGATAGCGCCCAGTGCCGATCCTCCCTGTCGGGCACTGGCGCCAGTCAGCGCGACAATCTCCCCTGCCCTACTCTCAAGGTCACGACCCGCGCCGCCGAAGGGCGACGTGACGTAGGGCAGATCACTTTGTTCGATTTGGTGGGCTTCGCCATCGAGGACTTCTTGGCGCTCTGATATTTCCGTTCCAAACTGGTTGAAACAGGGCTGTTTATCGAGCTCGATCTTCTTGCCGATACGGATGATCCGCGTGATCTTTTTGGTATGCTACAACGGCATGAAACTCAGCTTTCGCTGAAGCCTCGCCCCGATTGCGAGGTCTACCAAGCCTGAAAGGGGCACTCTTTTCGTGACCCCAAGCCCGGGTACTTCAAGGCCGTGATTGTCAATGCCGCCATGGAGGAGAAGGCGATCGCATTCGCCACCGTCCGGCGCCCGGGGGATAAGCAGGTGATGTGAGGACCAGTCGTCTTGTGATGTCTAGCCGACGATCGGAACAATGCTCAGCGCGCGCACGATCAAGGTATTATTTTCCTCCAGAAGTTCGATCACCACAAAGAAAGCAGCAAATACAAGGGGCATTGTTACGTTGACACCTGTATCAGCTCTCAGGCAACTCCCGCGGTATGCGTCAGGTTCGGAATTCCTTTTATCGCGGTTCAGAGGTTTCTCGCCGAGCTCATTGGCCACGCGGTCTGGCTGCATTTCCGACTTCCACTCAGCCTGGGGACGATCGAAGATCTGCTGGCCGCCCGCAGCATAGTCGTTCGCCATGAGACCGTGCGACGCTCGGGTCAGAACAAGAGCTGTCGCAACCTCATCACAATCCCAACCGGTTTGTTCGGCCATTTCCTGAAACGCATGCTCGGTCACGTCCTCGCAGAGCAGGTAATGGTCCGGATTATCTTTACGCACCTTCGGTCCAGGTATCGGCAACATGGCGCGCCCTCCGTGAGGGGCTCAATGTCAACGTAATCAATCAAAACCGCGAGTGGGGGCACCACTTCGGTTCGCAGCACTACCCGTTTCACGATAGCCAAGATGCCTAGAACAAGTTATAGTTGATTTGTAGTTTCGCGTCTAATCGCGTCGTGAGAGCAGCGGACTTGCAATCGACCAAGAAGAAATCTTGGCGTCCGGCTCTATCGCGTAGCCTCAGGGAGCATTCTCGCCTTTCTCCGAGCGTCACAGGTTACTCAGTTCATGAAAATGCACGGGAAGGCTGAGATTTAACAAAGGAAAGTAGAGATGAAAACCACAACTTTAGCAATTATGATATCACTGGCGGCAACAATTCCGGCAGCAAGAGCAGGTAATGTCTTACCCAATGGAGTCGAACCACTCTCTAGCCAGCAGGTTGCGGATAAATACTCTGGACACACAGTAGAAGTGGATTTTATGGGAATATTCTTCTCTCTCGACGGGACAGTCAAGGCCTATGCCAGTATGTCGCATGCAGAGGAAACCGCCGTCGGCAAGTGGACCGTAAACGGAAATGAGTTTTGCTACGACGTGACTTGGAAAACCAAGCGCGAGAGTATAAACCAAGTTAAGTGCAAGAAGCACTATAAGTTGGTCTCTGACACGTTTATACAAGAGACCAGGGATACTGATAGCAATTATCTATCGGTGTATCCAGATACACAGTTTATCTTCGAAGGCGATAAAGTTAGTGATAATTACACGGCAGTAGAAAAGCTGATAAGCGAGTGACCGGCATACGGCGCGTCCGTGTCCGGCTCGCGTCAGCTTTCGGAATCTAGCTATGTCGCCCATCAGAGCGCAAGGCAAGCCTCTCCCACTGGGGAAAAATCGCGCAGATCGCTCGCAAGCAATTTGGGCTCAATATGTAGCCGCTCCCCGAATTGGCAGTAATTCAGAAGCGCTGCATTTCGTCCAATTGAGGCCGCGATCTCTATGGAAGACAATCAAATCGCTACGGCATAGCTACGGTGTCGCTAACCACCGAGCACAGCTTTTTCAAAGCCGACTGTGCATGAGGAGCTCCCTCTAGAAAGGGGACTCCTTTCCCGCACTAATCTGGAAAATATCAATATCCTATCGAAACTAAAATATTGATGGACAGTAACAGCGTGCCAAGAACAAAAGCCGTTTGACCTTCATTTGTCGAGGTGGAGCGTGAATTTCAAATTCATAGGTATCACGCTGGCGACATTGCTTGCCGCGACGCTCATTGCGGGCCGAGCACTTGCCGCTGATGTTGATGTTGCGATCGTTTTCGCGGTGGCTGTTTCGACCTCCATTGATCCATTCGCCGCCGATCTACAGAGCGATGGCCACGCCTCATGGATCCACCGCCGGTGGAGCCTGCAGCATGCTTTCAACGACGGGCCGCGTTTAACGCCCTTTCGTACATGGGCATAAGCCTCTGCCTCAAAACCAGGAGGACGCGTCAATGGAACACCTACAACGTCGCGATTTTTTGCTCGGCACCGGCACTGCTGCTGGCATTTTCCTGCTCGATCGCTATGGGCTCGACGCCTTCGCAAAGGGAACGGATCAACTCATTCCTTGGTCGGATCTGCCCCCACCCGTACCGCCGCCAGTTCAGGCAGTGATAAAAAATCTCGCGCCATGGGAGAGCCTCGACACCTGGATCACACCCAACGATAAGTTCTTCGGTATTGGTCACTACGAGTGGCCCAAGCTTGACCCAACTCAATGGAAGCTCGATGTCGTTGGGGACGTCGGTACGCCCCTTAGCCTCACACTCAACGATCTCAAGGCCCGACCGCACCAAAGCGTCACCTACACGTTGGAATGCTCGGGAAGTAACGGACTTCCTTTCTTCACGAGCGGAATCGGCAACGCGCAATGGGGCGGTACTTCGCTGGCCACCATCCTGAAGGCAGCAAAGATCAAAAGTAATGCGATCGAGGTCGTGTTCTTTGGTTCGGACCAAGGGACCGAGGTGGTACGCGCGGGCACACCGCTGGAACTCAAATTCACTGCACATTTCGCGCGCAGCATGTCGATCGAAGACGCGATGAATCCCGCCAACATGCTCTGCTATGAAATGAACGGCGAGGCTCTCCCAGCTGAGCACGGCGCGCCAGTGCGTCTGATCGCACCGGGCTGGTACGGCATTGCCAACGTGAAATGGTTACGTCGCATCGAACTGCGCGACACGCGTTTCGTCAATCGCTTCATGGGCCGCGACTACGTCACCATACGAGAAGAATCGCGCGATGGCGAAATGGTGTCGGTGGAAAGCTCCGTCGGTCGTGGCTTGCTAAAGTCCGCCCCGGGGCGCGTGATCCTGAATGACGGCCACTATCGCATCGCCGGGATGGCATGGGGTCCTACTCCGATTGCTGCCGTCGAAGTCAAGGTCGACAGTGGCCCCTGGATGAAAGCCACACTTGTTAAATCGGATAAGTCGCCGTTCGCGTGGCGCTTCTGGTATCTCGACTGGCCGGCCACAACCGGTGAACATACCATCACCTCGCGTGCCATCGATATGGCCGGGAATGTGCAACCTGCGATGGACGACCCGGTGATCGCCAACAAGAAGACTTATTGGGAGAGCAACGGGCAGATTACACGACACATTCGTATCGCGTGATGGCGCTTCAATGTTGGATCGCGCTGCAGAAACTGTAGGTCAAACTCTACCACCTGCGCTGTAACGTTGACAATTAATTCCTGCTGAGGGGCGACCTTCATTTGTGGAGGAGGGGCATGAATGTTAATTTCTTGGGCATCATACTAGCGACAGTCCTTGTCGCGATGCTCATTGCGGTCCGAGCACTTGCCGCTGATGTCGATGTTGCGATCGTTTTCGCGGTGGATGTTTCGGGGTCCATCGATCCGTTCACAGCCGATCTACAGCGCGAAGGGCACGCCTTAGCACTCCGTTCGCCGCAAGTTATCGCGGCCATTGCCGGCAATCATTTTGGCTGTATCGCAATCGCCTATTTCGAATGGTCGAGCCCTGAGGAAATGCGAACGGTTTCGCCACTGCGAACAGTTCTGCCCTGGACAGGTGTTTGCGGAGCCGAGGATGCCCTAGCTGCCGCAAGGACCATTAGTGAGAGGGGAGACAGAGGTTATGGGGGTTGGTACAGCGGCGAAACTTCCATCTCCTATGCGATCGACGCGGCAAGTTCGCTGCTCAGCCGTTTTGCAGCGAGGGCCGATCGAAAAGTGATCGACATCTCCTCCAATGGCAGAAACAATGACGGGCTTCCGGTTGCACCCAGCCGAGCCAGAGCGATTGCCAAAGGCTACACGATCAATGCGATTGCCATACCCGTGTGGCACAGCGGTGTCCTCGACCATCTAGTGAACTATTTTGCTGAAGAGGTCATCGGCGGCCCTTCCGCCTTTGTGCTCGAGCCAGCAACACGGGAAGACTACGCCGTGGCGCTCCGGCGAAAGCTGGTAAAAGAGATCGCTTTGAGCGGCGGCACGCCTGGAATACGCGTCCCCGATTGAGCAACGAACCGTTCCCGCGCGAGCCTGCTGGACGACTGGTGCGTTCCTAGGTCCCTTCAACCGGGCCACACCAACGCGGCCCTCGCTCTCCCCTCTCAAGCGGCGCCAGGCAGCTACATGACCAAGCGAGCTCGCGGCAATTCACGAAGGACTCACGACCAATCGTTAGTATACTCGTGGGAATAGCACTGGGATGAATTCCTCGAGACAACGCGGCGGCGCCCATGGGCAACATTGCACGCATTCCGATCACAAATGTCTATATGGGCGGGGACTATACGGGCGAAATTCTCGTCGGCCCACAGCAACAGCCGATGAACGTTATATTAGACACCGGAAGCAGCGCACTGGCTCTCGATGGCCATAAATACAAGCCAGATTTGCGAACCGGCGACAAGTCAACCCAGCTCGCACAAACTGATTCATACGGAGACGGCAGCAGTTGGACCGGCGCCGTCATTAAGACGAGGATCTCGATCGGAGACGGCAGTTCCGCGATCACGCTAGCGGATGCCAATGCGGCCATCGCCTACAATCGATCAGCAAATATGTTTCGCTCAGCCGACGGAATATTGGGCCTAGCTTATGCCAAATTGGACGACGCATTCACGATGGGCCAAGATACGTGGAAGCATAAATTTACGGAAGTCCAGGTGCGTGGCGGCCAACACGTCGACGTTACTCCCTACCTCACACAATTGGAAGATGAGGGAATTACCTCCGATAAGATCAGCTTCCTGACACGGCGTTCTTTCGTCCACGAAGGTGGTGGCGGCGCTGCAGATATCTTAAACCAAGGTTGGATAATTATTGGCGGTGGCGAAGAGAGCCGCGACCTCTACACAGGCGACTTCCAGACTGTAAAGGTTCTGTCTGATGATTGGTACAGCACCAACCTGAAAGCGGTTATCGTCGGGACTGCCGATCCAATCGCCGCGCGGCTTCAGGGTCCACAAGGTATGTCCTCCAATTCGATCGTAGACAGCGGCACCAATAGCTTGAACCTAAGTCCACAGATGTTAGAGGCCGTGTTGTCGAAGTTTAGTGCGCCGCAAAAGGCTTCACTCACAGAGTCTATCCTCAACGGCAAGCTCGTATCAGCTGCGGACCTTAACCTTGCAAAATGGCCGATCTTGACATTTGTAATGCAAGGTGACCAAGGTGACGTAATGCTGAAGGTGGTACCATCCGACTATTGGCAAGTTGACACTGAACAGGTGGGTGCCGCCATGGCGGCAATCACACAGGGCGAGCCTGGGTTGGCCATCCTGGGTCTGCCGCTTATGAACGGGTATTTCACAATCTTCGACGGTGAGGCCGACAACGGGCGGGGAGCAATCAAGTTTGCAACCAGGTCGGCCTGAGACGCCGAGGGCCAAAACCCATAAACGGGAGTTTGGGGTTCCCGACGGCGGCATAGCTTGATTCAAACTCCTCGAAGGAGTTTGTTATGGCGCGTTACGAATTGACGGAAAAAGAATGGCAGGCGATCAAGCCGCACCTGACCAACAAACCACGTGGGGTTCGGGTCAGAACACGTGTTGTTCGAAATCATACGCTCTAAGAAAATTCATAAACTTTATTAAATAGTTAGTGTGAACAAGGATTTGCGGTTTTCCGCTTATTAGGGTGCGCAATTGGCCTAGTTCGGTGTCTTTGTTCTTAATTTGCCCGCCTAGCGCATGATTTCGAACGGCTCTTGTTCTGACCTCAAATGGCTGCAATCAACTGAGACCGGCTCTTTGCAGCCCTTGGCGGAGTGCGGTTTTGTCAGATTCTCGGCGAAAGTATGTGATCGACATGAAGCGATCGACCGAATAATCCCGGTCGATATGGCGGATTCTCTCTACTGACGCCTTTGCAAACTCTGCTTGCCCTGGCGCCATCTGTGAGACGGCAAGAAACGCCAGTGCCCGCGGCGAGGGGAGCGCCGGCCGTTGGAGAGACTCGATCGCCTTTGCATAAGCCCCCATGGAGTAGAGCACAACACCATGGTCCTCCACGCACCAGGAGGGAAGAAACGGATCGAGTAGCATGGCGCGCTCGTGCCTCAACCCATTCTGCGGCTCACCATTGTAAGCCCAGAATACCGCCGAGCTTGCAAGCAAATAGGCGTCACTCGGATTGAGTTCCACAGCGCGCTCGATGTGCCTGATGCCATCCTCGTAATCACCGCGATAAAGATGCATGAACCCGGCTATGCGCCGCACTTCGGCGTCGCACTCGTCAATAGATAGGGCGAACTGAATCTCCCTCGGCGCGGGGTCAACCAAATATTCCGGTGCGTACCAACTGACAGCGCAGATCCGCCACGCGAGGGCCCGCGCGAATTTCGGGTCGATGTCGAGGGCCTGGCTGAAATAGGCAAACGCCGCGCGCGCATTGTCGGGCGAAATTCCGCCGCGCCTGTGCGCAGCCAGTCCGCGAAGGTAGAAATCATAAGCACCAATGTCGTTTGTTATAGCGCGCTCCGCTCTGCGAAGTTCAGCACTCTCCGCGCCCCTGAAAACAGCGGTGGCGATCTGGTCGACCAGCTCTCCCTGTTGAGAGAGGATCTCTCTAAACGCGCCGTCGAAGCGATGACTAAAAACAAGACAGTTGTTTCTCAATTCGGTGAGCGTGAGGCGCACCTGGAAATGGTCGCCTCAAAGCCTTCGACGGCACATGCATCGGTACGTGCGTTGACAACCAGATCCTGCCGTCGCGTGTCGACCGCTGCCCGCACCTTGCCCACCATCTCCTCCAGGGAGATCAACTCCTTCCCGTCGAAATGACCGCACCGTTTTGGCGCGCGCTGGTCCTCGATTTGAATCTTGCTGGCACCGGCTTGCTCCAGGACCCGAACCGTATGAGTGACGTTGATGGCGTTGCCGAAACCGGTGTCGATGTCGACGAGCAGCGGCAGATCGATCACACACCGGATCGCCATCACGTGATCGGCCACCTGGCTCAGATCCATGAACCCGAGGTCCGGCAAGCCGAGGCACATGTTGGTGAGCCCAGCGCCAGTCAGATACACGGCCCTAAAGCCGAGATCAGCAATGATCCGGGCGGCGAGCGCGTTCGGCGCGCCGGGCAAAATAATACCCTTCTCATCGCGAAGCATTGTGCGAAGCGTCTGGGTATGAGATGTCGTCATCATTTCGCTCCTGCGCCTTAGAATTACGAGATCTGCCGCAGACCAGGAGCTCGCGGACCGGCGTCTCGCTCGAGACACAGGTCGGCAAGGTTTTGCTCCGATCGACACCACTCCCGAATCGGGGCAAGCGCGAGGCGCGGTCTTGATCGTATCGACAAGTCTATCAGGTCGGGTCGGATGAGATGCCGACGACCGACGTCTAGATCGGGTTTTCTTCGAAGAGTCGCGCAACCATCGCCGAGTCTAGATAGGCCCTCACTCGGTCGATGGTGTCACCAGCGAAGTGGACGACCCAGCAGTATCTGTTGTCGAACCGCAGTCCGTTCTTCGCCGTGGCCAAGGAGTGAAGTTCCACGACAGCCTGGTCATCCTTCACGAGCAGATGCTCGACGACGAGCTGAGCCCCGTTGGGCAGAACCTTGCCGAGCTTTGCGAAGGTCCCGGCCAGGAAATCAGATTTCGACTTGTAGTGACCGGCCAGCGGATGCGTGCCTTCGACGATCCAGTCGACCTTGTCGTCTACATGCTCGAAAAAGCCCGCGCCATCGCCGCGCTCAAGCTCTTTGAAAATCTTTCTGACGTAGTCTTCGGTGATCATGAGTTTCTCCTGTGCAATTGCTCGCTCGACCGAGCACGGACTGTCCTGCCCCCCAAACTTCGCACTGAGCACCACATTGGTCCAATATATGATAGAGGCAATTGTGATCTGTCTTGGAGATGGCCATGGAACCGCGCCACATCCGATGTCCTGTGTGTTGGTGCGCAGGATGCGCAGGTGTTGCAGGTAACCCTCACAGGGTGTGACCACCCTATGTGATTGAAATATTTATTCGATTTGTCGAAAGTGGATATTGGGGACACCTTTTCAGGGGTGCCATCTACAGACACAGTACGGTGGGGCATTAACCGCAAAAGGCATGCTTTTCCTAGTACCTTACAAATTTGGTAGACTATTGACCTGCCTTTGCGGCACACCTCTAACGGGTAGCTGGTCGCCCGTACTCGTAGGGTGTATGTTGTCCTTGTACCTGACACGCCTCTCCGATGGGCCGTCGGGCAGTAGGCCGGTCGCTGTTCGTGCGTACGCAAACTGGCGGCCGGTTTCGCCGTTTATCTACGAAAAGCTGTGCGAATGGCCTCTTCCATACGAAACACACGCTCAAGCTCTTCCTTCATCACGCGTTCGAAGTCGCGCGTGAACGGCACGTCGGCCTTCACCCTGACTGATGGCTTGAGCACGTACAACATCAACTTAAGTGAGTGTTTGCCGCCTTTTCTCTTCGATGTCTGCACGCGCTGGAAGATCACATCGCCCTTTTTGAATGAATTCGGCAATGCGCGCGGCAGTTGGTTGCGTGGCACACCGCGCCCATTCTTGCGGATGTATTGACCAGGAACCGCCTGTAGAGCGCGGGCTGACTTCGTAACGCGCCGGCCTTATCCCGAGTCTAGCTGACGAAGAACGCCAACACCTTCTTCGCGCGTTCAATTTGCTGTTAAGTCCAAGCATTGCCAGGGGCAAACGGTGCTTCTCGAAGTCGATAGGCAATCAGCGATGCGCTTTGCGGATTGCGGGATTTCCCTCCCGGCCCTGAACGGAAATCGCCGGCCGCGCCGCTTACTTGGGAACTATCGTCGTCCGGTGGACGATGCGGAAGGCCAAGCGGCGCCACGCTTTATATCGGGCAGCCGGCAGGGCGTGATCGAGAGCCGCCTCGTCAGAGGACGGGCGCCTGTCGCTGATAAGCGGCGGCTCTTTCGTCATGCAGTCAGTCACTTCAGTGAAAATTTGGCCCTCGAAATCATAGTCGAAGACTCGCGGTCGACCACCAAATTCCGTTGATGGAACACCATCCCGCATGAGGCTTCTCCCTCTCGGAATCGGAGATCAGGTTAAATGCGTTGGTTCGACTTACTCATGTCATAGCCGTCTTCATGCCATGGCCGCACTTGGAGTCGAGCCTATATGCTGGGTAGAGGCGCTCCGGCCGGGGTTGCCTCGAGGCGTCATGCAGTACGTCGTCGAGGGGGAGCAGCTATGGAGTTCGCCGCCGTAGCCGGATTGGAGGCCTGAATGGGTCGCTGCCGCCGCCCTTCCTTGGCATCTGCGCGCGCCTCGTCGGGAACCAGTTCTTCACGCACAAGCTGGCATGCCGGCGTTGACGTCGGCCGGCCCGCCAATCCCGCAGCGATGCCCGGGTGCGCCGATAGACATCCTTGCGACCGCTTCGCTCGATCCAGACAGGTTTACCGCGGATCAGTTCGGCCAAACTTCCTTGCTGGCGAGGCTTCCCGCCGCGGCAGGTTTCTGTGACTACACGGGGAATATATTCTAGTGAATTCGATGCGTCGAGAGGTCCCACGGAACTAAAGGATCGGTGAATTAAACCGTTTTGAATAAACGTTCTCGCTATTTTCTGTGTACGGTGTATGATGAAAACTGTGACTCGACGATAGAAAACCTCGACGTTTTTAAACAAAAACTAATAGCGTCTCGATCTACGCGGAGCGGATACGATGATTTTATTTAATCATGGCGAGACTGGTTTTGAACAGCCCTAGTGGCTGGGCGGTCGGAAGGCCTAGTCAAGGCTGCTCGCGATAGGCCCGGGCCCAGCGTCGATAACGGGTTGAACGAGGCTGAGCAGCAGTGAGAATGGCGTGACGCTTCGCTCTTCACCCCCTGTTGGTGAGAGCTTCTTCGGCACATCCGCAGCATCAAGCTGCTTGCGGTTGAGCCCAGTCAAACTTGTTAGGACACACAATGGAACACCATCAATTCAAAGTCGGTGAGCACGTGTTCGCTGAACAGGGATCGTTGCGGCATGGCATACGAAGGAGGTTACGAAGTCACGCGACCGGTGCCGGCGACTCCTCGCGAGTGGCGATACCGCACCAAGCGAAGCATCGAATGGCACGAACAGAGCGCGGGAGTGCATCTGCTGCGAAGCGCCGAGTTCAATCGACAGACTTCAACTTTCTCACGTCCGCCTGCGACTACAGTTGCACTCGGGCCGTTGAAAGGTGGGAGAACGAGGGCGGCGCGGCTCTGCCGGGATCCGGGAAAGCTCTCGATGAAAGAGCACATTTAGCGGCACCGGACGGACGGATACCGATCTGCCGGACGGCCCACAACCAGAAGCGCCCCTCTGCCGGCCTTGGATTCGTCAGTATAACCGTGCCCTTGGACGTTGCCCCCACGCACAGTGTTCACCCGTTCACACCGAACCAACGGCGCGAGGCATTTGCGCGGAACGCCGCCGAAGACCAATGGTTTAGGGTTACATGCGGGACGCGGAACGAAACGTTTGCCGACCGAGTAACAACCGCAACGAAACGTGAGCGGCCGACCATAATCCCCTTTATTGTCGGCGAACTCATCGTCCAACTTGAAATGCTCGATGCCCTAGCGGAGTGGGATGATACAGAGACAGACTTGCAAGCCGAAATCCACGATCTGAGCGATGGGGCATTGCATCCTGGCGTTTTCAGTCAGTTAGAAGACGAGACAACGCACCTTTTGGACCTCGGTCGGCGAGTTCACTAGTTTCGCCATCACACATGGAAGCCTTGTGCGGACCAGATCGTCAAAACCGATAGACCACGCCAGTGGCCAGCAACCAGGGCTGGTATCTGGTCTTAAGTGTGCCTTGAAGCGGGAGCGAGCCCGCAGCGCCGATAAATGATAAATTGATACCCTTGGTATGCGTTTCCCCATAGGCGAAAACCTTCTTGACGTCGATGGACCAGCCCCAGTGGGAATCGAGCATAATGTCGGCTCCAGCTTGAAGTGCGAGACCGACCGTGGGATCGACTCGCACATCGGTGCTGAAGCCGTTCTTTTGAGTGAAGGAGAACACGGCGGCGGCACCTCCGCCGATGTACGGCTGGAATCGGCCAAACTGCTCGAAATGATAAAGCACAGTAAGGGGAATGATCGACGGCATGACGGTGCTGAGCTTGGTCCCGGATGCGACGGGCAGTGACCCAGGCGGAAACGCTCCTGTGGTTTTCACCTTCGCATACATTGGAATGCCGCCGGCAAGGTCGATCGACACATTTGGTGTTACGAGATAGCCGCCTTCGAAACCAAGCGTGGCCACGTCGCCGAGGATGGCTCGCACCCCTGGAATTTTGTACTGCGAGGCGCCTGGAACAGGTACTTGTTGCGAATATAAATGCGATGTCGTGGTATTGATCGCATAGATGAAGCCAAGTTTTACGAAGAAGCCAAGGGGAATTTCTTGTAGAACCGGTATCGGCTGCGGAGCAACCGCGGGCAGTAGATCAGCCGCACTCGCACTAGAAGGCATCGTCGAAAACAAACATAGTGTGCCAATGACATGCAATTTTTTGATATAGTGCTTAGGCTTGTCAGTCATATCACTCCCCTCCCGCTTCATTTATCTTATTCAAAAGTTCTCATTCTTGGAGTTCCTCTTGCGCCGGAATTCCACACCGTTTCCTCGAGGTCGCGTCCGCTAATCCTCGGTTCGCATGACCGAACGTTCGATAAAATTGGCGAACAGATCCTCTATCCGTTCGGAGTTCCCGGGATCCAGCGAACGCCACACGCCGAGTAAGGCTTCTAGCGAGAGCTTGTCGCACGCCATCGCTATACTTTCTTCAGACGGGTCAACGACGGCCTGTCGACTGAGCGGCGGATACGGCCTGCCCTGTCGCGCATGCTCCCCAGTCGTCTCAATGCCAGCTTCATTCGGGATTTCCATGGTCTTAGCCCCCGGTCCACATTGTTCGTTGTGGTTTTGGCTTCAAATCAAGGCAGACGAAACGCCTTCGTGTGTTGCCGATGGAGGTGGCGCGCAGACACATGGCGCCGCCAAATCTAGATCCCTGTAATCACTTCATCTATTCGCAGGCGCTCGTTCTACTTTGAGCCGCCGGGTCTGACGAAGCTTCTGCGAATGTCGGCGATACTCCCCCCTGATACGTTCATCCTTAAGATTGAGCGCATGTACATTCGGCTGTTTGACGAGGTCGGCGATGTGCCGGGTGCTTTCGATCGTGCGGCGAGACTGGCGCATATCAGCCCTCCCGAAGGAAGCGCCGGTCGATGCGGACTATCTCTTGTAGTTTGGACACAAAAATCAGGTGGCCTCTTCGACGACTTCAAGCCCCTCCTTCTCGACTAAGCTGGCAAGAAGGCTCCCCTCCACCAATGTCACTAGCGGATCGCTGTGGGAGGGGGCGCTTAGATTCATCAGACGGCCCGAGAGCCAGAATGCTGGGACACAGAAATCTGGCCGATATGCGCGACCTCCACACCGTGACCTTGTCCTCTGGATCCGCGGGCCCATAGCAACGGGTATGTGTAAGCCGCCTTCGCTGCACTGATCGATCCAGTAACCAAGACTTCCCCCCGTTTTCCCCAGCGCCAATACGTAGGCGCCTCCCGTTTCATAACGATCAAGCTGCCGCCGCCATAGTCAGCGCGATTATTTTCTCAGTACAGAGTCTTACCGTTACGTATTATTGCTCGCTTGTTAAGGTTCGAAACGGCGGGGGAACGGTTAAATTAGGCCAACTCCGCTCGCAGCACCCTACTGTCCGAAAACGGGCTCGGCTCCGGCGTCATGGTCACATTCGGTTTGTGCGAGCCGAATATGCGATTGAACTGAGTGGTGGTCTTATTTCTCGAGAACGTAGCGTCCGGGAGCCTTCTCCAAAGGCTTATAGCGATCGCTGCCCGGCGAGGTTGGAGCTGGCCTCATTTCTCCCGAACGCTCCGCGGCCCAGACTCGCCAGGGCTCCCACCATGATCCGGTTGTCGAGCTTGCCTGCCTTAGCCAGTCATCGGGCGAACTGACCAGGTCGGGGTTTACAAAGAATTTGGCCTTGGGATTGCCGGGAGGATTGATCAGGCTTTGGATATGGCCGCTGGCGCTGAGAATGAAATCGTTCCTGCCGCCAAAGGCCCTCGCAGCACCGTAAACACCTTTCCACGGCGTGATGTGGTCAGTAACACCGGCGACAAAGAACTTGTCGAATACGACCTTGCCAAGGTCAATCGGCTCGCCGAGAACCTTCATCGCCCCCGGCTTCAGAAAAAGATTGTGCGAGAACATATCGATGAGTTCGCCGTGAAATCTTGCTGGCAGGCGCGTGGAATCGTTACTCCAATAGAGAATGTCGAAAACTGGCGGGTCGTTGCCCATTAGATAGTTGTTGACCCAGTAGTTCCAGACTAGGTCGTTGGGCCTGAGCCAAGCGAAAATCCGGTTCATGTCGGTGCCGTCAAGAATGCCCTTGGTATGCGACGCCTCCTTTGCTGCCGCGGCGGTTTCTGGGGTCACAAAGAGGCCGAGCGCACCGTCTGTTTCGCCAAGCACGGCCACCATGAGCGTCATGGCATGGATGGTGGTATCACCCTTGGTGGCAAAATATCCAGCTAGCGCGGCCGCCGTCATCGCGCCCGAGCAGGCCGCGTGGATGATCACGTCGTCTGATCCGGTGATGTCGCGGACCGCCGCAATCGCTTCGAGTAAGGCCGATACATAGGCGTCCATACCCCAGTTCCGTTCCGCGGCTGTGGGATTTCGCCAGCTAACCACGAACATTTGCAAGCCATGGGCTACCAAATATTCGACGATGCTGCGTCTAGGCGCCAGATCAAAAACGTAGAACTTGTTGATCTCCGGCGGCACGACAATGTGCGGCCGACTATAAACAGTTGACGTGGTGGGCGAATATTGGATTAGCTCGAGCACTGGATTGCGAAAAACCACCATGCCCGGTGACAGAGCAAGGTTCTTGCCGATCGTGAACGCCTTCTTGTCGACCTGCGCCGGCATGCCGCCATTCTCGGTCATATCGGCAATGAGGTTCCTCATGCCTGCGACCAGGTTGGCCCCGCGGGTCTCCCACGTCTTGTTCAAAGCGGCTGGGTTACCAAGCAACATGTTCGTCGGGGCGAACGCGTCGGTCACAAGCGACATGGCGAAACGCGTGCGCTCTTTCGTGCGTTCGTCGAGTGTCGAACGGTCGACAAAACCATGCAGGGCCTTGGTCCAGGCAAGGTAACCTTGCAGGGTCGCGCGATAGAACGGATTATTCGTCCAGGCCCCATCGTTGAAGCGTTTATCCCCCTTCGGCGGCGCAAAATCCGCCTCGCCGGAAAGGACCGAAATAAGGTCCCTTATCAGCGCGGCCTCCTGTTCTACGACAAGGCCGGGATTTGCCATCGCCTGTTGTCCAAGTGCTTGGAAGCTGGCGAGAATATCTTCCGACCGCAACCCGATGAATGGATTGGGGCCAAGTATATTGTCCGTGGCTTGCTCGACGATGTCAGATTGGTCGCGTGCCGCAGTATTAGGCTCAGGCTTATTCGCCTTTGTCATAGTATTCCTCCCATTTCCGCTGCCGCTGAGCCAGATACCTCGATGGGTCACATCCGATTAATCGTTTCGCGTATCGCCGCCCTCGCTTCAGTTTCCGATTCGAATATGTGCGGGGCGACGCCACGCTGTTGCAGCGTCTCCCCAAGCTTGGCGCGCATGAACGCACTCGTGGTAAAGCGCGTGACCCCAAGGAAGTATTTTTCTCCCAACTCGGTCACTTCCTCAAGGTATCTATCCTCAAGCGCACGATCCAACTTGAATCCATCATAGTTGACGACTGTATAGACCTTGTGGCCAAGCGGTTCGATCAAAGACCTTATTTTGTCTCGATACTGATCGATTAAATCCTCTGTTTTGACCTCAAGCTCGGAGAGGTTCAGGAACAAGATATTGTGCGCTTGGTCATAGTTGAAACGCATCTCGAACGGCAGCCGTAAGATTTCATTACGCAAGCCCATTGGCTCGGGCTGGAAGATCCGGGCGTCCATCACCTGGGGCCGTCGCACGATTGGCTCGAACTCCATTTTGTCGATGATGTCGCGTTTGATATCGACGCCGGGGGCAACCTCGATGAGCTCCAGGCCTTCTCGCGTGAGTCGGAAGACGCAACGCTCGGTGACATAGAGGACGTCCCTGCCGTTCAGTGCAGCATGTGGACCTGAGAAAGTGCGGTGATCAACTTCGTTGACGAACTTCTTGTCTCGTCCATCACGCTCGATCAGGAGCTTACCCTCGACCACCGAGATTTCGAGGTCGCCAGCGGTGAGTGTGCCGCAAAACACTACTTTCTTGGCGTTCTGACTGATATCGATAAACCCTCCCGCGCCAGCCAGGCGCGGGCCGAACTTCGAAACATTGAGATTGCCCTCCCTATCGGCCTGGGCAAGGCCGAGGAAGGCTACGTCGAGGCCACCGCCGTCGTAGAAGTCGAACTGATAGGCCATGTCGAGGACGGCCTGCGCATTGGTCGCCGCCCCGAAATTGAACCCTCCGGCTGGAATGCCACCAATGACACCCGGTTCGGCCGTCAGGATCATCAAATCAGCCACCTTTTCTTCGGCGGCGACACTGGCGATCCCTTCTGGCATGCCGACTCCGAGATTGACGACGCTGTTGGGCCGCAGTTCCATGGCCGCTCGGCGCGCGATGATCTTACGCTCGCTCATCGCCATCGGCTCAAGAGAGGTCATCGGCACGCGTACCTCGGCGGCGAAAGCCGGGCTGTAGGCGGTACCGTAGGTCTGGGTATGGTTCTCGGGCTTGGCGACGACGATACAATCGACTATCGCGCCGGGGATTTTCACTTGCCTAGGGTTGAGTGTTCCCGCCTCCGCGATACGCTCGACCTGCGCGATTACCAGCCCGCCCGAATTATGGGCGGCCATGGCCAGCGACAGCGCCTCGACCGTCAATGCTTCTCGTTCCATGGTAATGTTGCCGTCTGGATCGGCGGTTGTGCCGCGGATGATGCCGACATTGATCGGAATGGCCTTGTAGAACAGATACTCCTTGCCGCCGATGCTGATCAGTTCGATCAGATCCTCGGTGGTCCTTGCGTTCAGCTTGGCTCCACCAAAGCGCGGATCGGCGAACGTGCCGAGCCCGATGGTCGACAGATGTCCTGGCTTGCCTGCGGCAATATCGCGATAGAGGTGGCAGATCGGCCCGAGCGGCAGGTTGTAGCCCTCGATCTGGTTTCCGACCACGAGTTGCTGGATCGCCGGGACGAAGTTGAAATGCGCGCCGATGACCCGTTTTACCAAGCCCGGTAAAGCGAGACGATTGAGGCCGCGCCCCTTAAAGGGCTCGCCTTGTCCAACACCGAAGAACAGAGTGAGATTGCTCGGTTTGCCGAAGCTTGCCAGCTCCTCGTCACTCGCATTAAAAGCCGCGGCGAGTTCATGAATGACCTCTTCGGCGATACCGATACCGCCGAAGCCACCAATAGCGATGGTGTCTCCGCTCCGGATCAGGCGCACGGCCTCGCGCGCAGACACGATTTTGTCGGTCTTGCCCGATCCCGCCGTCGGGACAATCGACGCTACGCTCATTGGTCCCTCTCCTCGTTGGCCAAGACACTTGTGTGCCTCATTTCCGTTCCCCACTACGGCTTGAGGGATGCTTTTGGCAGCCGGGTGCCGAGAGTATTTCCAGCCTCGGCAGCGCGGTTACATCCCTTCCAAGATCCCTGCGGCTCCCATTCCTGTCCCGATACACATCGAGATCATGCCGTATTTGAACTTCTCGCGGCGCATGGCGCTCACCAGCGTCGCTGTGCGAATGGCGCCAGTTGCACCAAGCGGGTGCCCCAATGCGATGGCCCCGCCCTGCGGGTTCACCTTTTCGGGGTCGAGGTCGAGCGTGCGCTGGACGGCGAGGGCCTGGGCGGCAAAGGCCTCGTTGAGCTCGATCCAATCGACATCATCCTGTTTGATGCCAGCGATCTTGAGCGCCCGCGGAATCGCTTCGATGGGGCCGATGCCCATGATTTTGGCCGGCACACCTGCGACCGCAAAGGACACGAATCGCGCCAGCGGCTTTAGGTTGAAGAGCTTCAGTATCTTTTCGCTGACCAGTATGACCGCGGCGGCGCCATCTGACATTTGCGAGCTGTTGCCCGCGGTGACGCTGCCGTTGGCGGCAAAAACCGGCCGCAGCTTGGCAAGCGCTTCTAGGTTGGCATCGGCGCGAGGCCCCTCGTCCGACGCGGCAAGGCTTTCGACAATTTTTGGCTCGCCGCCACCGCCGCCCGGAAGATGGGCGCGCACGTTATAGGGCGAAATCTCGTCGCGAAACTTGCCACCCTGCATCGCGGTGACAGCTTTTCGGTGGCTCTCCAGAGCGAACGCGTCTTGGTCTGCGCGGCTGATTTTCCATTGCTCGGCCACCCGCTCGGCGGTCAGACCCATGCCATAGGCGATGCCGATATTTTCTTGTTTTTCGAAGATTGCGGGGTTGTACGAGACTTTATTGCCCATCATCGAAGGCATCATGCTCATGGTCTCAGTACCGGCGCCGATCATCACGTCAGCTTCGCCGAGGCGAATGCGATCGGCCGCCATCGCCACGGCATTCAAGCCGGACGAACAGAAGCGATTGACCGTAATTCCCGGTACTCTGTCAGGCAAGCCGGCGAGCAGTAGGCCAATACGCGCAACATTCATGCCTTGCTCTGCCTCGGGCATGGCGCAACCGACGATGACATCGCCGATCAGCTCTGGATCGAGGCTCGGGACCTGAGCTATCGCATTGGTGAGAACGTGGGCGAGCATGTCGTCGGGGCGAGTATTGCGGAACATGCCGCGTGCCCTGCCCACTGGCGTGCGCGTCGCCGCGACGATATAAGCCTCTTGGATCTGCCCGGACATGGTATTCTCCTGAAACTCGAACGTAATCGCCTCGTTGCTGGGGTTAGTTGCGCAGAGGTTTACCAGTCTCGAGCATATGTTTGATGCGTGCTTGGGTTTGTTCGGTCTTGGCCAGTTCAACGAATTGCAGGCGCTCGACCGCCAGAAGCCAGTCTTCATCGACCAGCGATCCGGTCTCTACCTCGCCGCCGCACAGACCGACGGCGATCGCCCTGCCGACGCGGCGGTCATGGTCTGAAATCATGCCCCCATCGTGCATATTGGTCAGCGTGGCTTCGAAAGTGGCGATACCGTTGCGGCCGGCGACTTTCACCGCACGCGGCGGCAATTGGGGCCGATAGCCCGCGTCGTGCAGGCCCCGTACGATCCGCTGAGCGACGTAGAGCAA
>Ga0206796_1078_pt1 | contig 22212 bp, 17 predicted proteins | sample Alteio_BWOrgCont_68_FD_152895 | JGI IMG/M metagenome (GOLD analysis project Ga0206796, IMG submission 152895) | Enriched cells from forest soil in Barre Woods Harvard Forest LTER site, Petersham, Massachusetts, United States -... | ecosystem: Environmental > Terrestrial > Soil > Temperate forest >...
GGCGCACCGGGAGCGGGCGCGGTGACGGGGCTGGGGCGCGTGAGCGGACGGTTGTGCATGATCGTCGCCAATGACGCGACGGTGAAGGCCGGAGCGTTCTTCCCGATGACGGCGAAAAAAGTGCTCCGCGCACAGCACATTGCGATGGAGAACCGGATCCCGACGTTGTACCTGGTGGATTCGTCGGGCGTGTTCTTGCCGCTGCAGGAGGATGTATTTCCGGATCAGGACGATTTTGGGCGCATCTTTCGCAACAACGCGGTGATGTCGGCGCGGGGGATTCCGCAGATCACGGCGATTATGGGCATGTGCGTGGCGGGCGGCGCGTATCTGCCGGTGATGACGGACCAGGTGCTGATGACCGAAGGCAGCGGGCTGTTTTTGGCCGGGCCGGCGCTGGTGCAGGCGGCGATCGGGCAGAAATATTCTGCGGAAGAGCTGGGCGGAGCGAAAATGCACGCGGAGATTTCGGGCACCGTGGACTTCAAGGAGCCGAACGATCATCTGTGCATCGCGCGGCTGCGTTCGCTGGTGTCGCGGTGGGGACATCCCCCGCAGGCAGCGTTCGATCGAGGTCCGTTTCACGCGGAGAAGGACGCCCCAAAATACGCGGCGCAGGATTTGTACTCGCTGCTGGATGTGAACCCGGCGCGAGCCGCGGTGAACAGTTACGACATGCGCGAGGTGATTGCGCGCATCGCCGACCGCAGCGAGTTCGACGAGTATCGGCCAGACTATGGGCGCACGCTGTTGTGCGGCTATGCGCGGATCGGCGGCTATGCTGTCGGAATTGTGGCGAACCAGAAGACTTCGCAGCCGCAGACGAGTCACACGGGCGAGAAGCGCCTGGAGTTTGGCGGCGTGATTTACGCGGAGAGTGCGGACAAGGCCGCGCGGTTCATTATGGACTGCAACCAGAGCCTGGTGCCGCTAATTTTCCTGCACGATGTGAACGGCTTTATGGTGGGGCGCGACGCGGAGTGGAGCGGAATTATCCGGTCGGGCGCGAAGATGGTGACGGCGGTGGCCAATTCGGTGGTGCCGAAGATATCTGTCATCGTGGGGGGATCGTTCGGCGCGGGCAATTACGCGATGTGCGGCAAGGCCTACGATCCGCGCTTCATTCTGGCGTGGCCGAGCGCGCGCTACGCGGTGATGAGCGGCGAGTCGGCGGCCAATACGCTGGTGGAGATTCGTATCCGGCAACTGGAGCGGGATGGGCGCAAGCTGAGCGACGAGGAAAAGCAGGAGCTGTTTGCGTCAACGAAAGCTACCTACGACGAGCAGACCGACTGCCGATACGCGGCTGCGCGGCTTTGGGTCGACGCGATCATCGACCCGGCGAAGACGCGGGAGGCGCTGCTGCTGGCGCTGGAGGCGGCAGCGCTGAATCCGGACGTACCGAAGTTCAACCCTGGAATTCTGCAAACGTAGAGACAGCGAACGAGCGGTCAGCGATGATGCGGCCAGCGATACGGCGGCCAGCAAAGGACCGTCCGCGGAAGATGCGCCTGAGGGTGGATAACTTTGGAGATGCCCGTCAGCCCGCATGAGGATTTCCGCCGAGTGCGCCGGAGTATTCTCGACATATGCCCTCGTCAACAGCCGTGAAGCAGCGCAGTGCTGCCGGCGCGAAGCCACGCAGGAAGTCGAAAAAGAGCGCCGCGCGGAGCCAATGGAGCTGGAAATCCTTGTGGCCGCTGCTCTTGTGCCTGGCGATTACGCCGTTTGCGGTGCGGGCGGCGGGCATTCTGGCGCTCGAGGGCCCGAAGGCGTTTGCGCTGGTGTATCCGTGGGTGGAGGTGGTGCGCAGCCCGGCGCTCCATGTGCCGCCGAGCTGGATGGATTCGCTGTCGCAATGGATCATTTATTTGCAATATCCGGTGTATGGGCTGCTGATGACGCTGACGTTTCGCGCCGATAAGCATCTGCGGGCGTTCATTTTTGGGCTGGTCGCGCATTTCGCCGGGTTGTTCGCTGTGGTGGTGCTGGCGTACATGGCTTAACTGGGACTCGGGACGATGGCGGCGGGAAAGCGAAATCGGGCATGACGCGGCATCGGATGCTGGCGCGGATGCTGGTAACGCAGCTGCGGCTGCGATTTCTGATTGCGCTGCTGGGGTTGGCGCTGATCTGCGCGGCCCTGACGATTCTCTTTCTGGTGGCGTGGCACCGGCGCGGCGATACGTATGCGCTGGCTCTGGGCGCGCTGCTGAGTTTCTTTGCGTCGGTGATGACAGCCGCAGTGACGCTGACGTATCTGCATGTGTCGCGCCGTTCGCTGGCTGCGGCGGAGGCGGCGATTGCGCTGCAGCGGGAGCAGTGGGAGGCGCGCATTACGGTGCAGCCGCGCTTCTGGATGGGAATACGCTCGGAGGCGACGGAGCGGTTCGCACACCAGCCGATGGCGATCACCTACCGGCGGGATCGTGCGGAGGATGGCGCGCACTACTACGACACGGTGATCTGGCCGCAGGTGGTGGTGGATGTATGGAACGACGGCGAGCGGTCGTTCCGCGTGGCGGGATACCGGCTATGGATCAGGAATGAAGAGCATCTTGCCGTGGAGCGGCCGCTTTCCGGATTTGTGGTTCCACCGAACGAACTGCGATCCTTTGTCGTGACGAAGGAGATGGTGGCGCTGAGCGTGCGGCAGAGGCAGTTCGAGCAGCACTATGAACGGCCTCCGTGCGAAGAGAGCGTAATGGGCCTGCGGCTCCAGTACTCCGACTGGCGCGAGGACGACCGCTCCAGCCGGGACGATTATTATCTTTTACTTTGTCCGCCACTTGCAAAGGAGTTGTGCATCCAACGCATCGAACGTCATGTCTGAGGCGGCACGGCCCCCCCATCCAATCTTTGTTTTTCTGCTGGTTCCGCTCACCGCGGTGTCTCTGCCGTCGCTCGTCTACTGTTCGGCAGGGGTGGCGATGGCGCTGCACGGTGCATGGAGCCGCGGGACAATGGTGCTGCATCTGCCGCCGGAAAACGCGTGGGACAGCCTGTTCGTGCTGCAAACGCATGTGCATCAGTGGATTTCGCGGTGGAACTCGCTGGCCACGCTGGCGGCCACAGCGTTTCTGGTGTCGGCGCTGCTGCTGCCGCGCTGGCGCACCTGGGCGGGGCTCGCGCTGATACCCTACGGAGTGCTGCTCTGCGCTGATTTCACGATGCACTGGGTGAACGCACTACTGCCATGAACGAAGTGAAGATCATCGAGTGCCCGCGCGATGCGTGGCAGGGATTGCCGAAGGCGATTCCCGCCGAACTGAAGGCCGATTACCTGCGGACGCTGATTGCCGCAGGGTTTCGGCACATTGACGCCGTGTCGTTTGTGTCGCCGAAGGCGGTCCCGCAGATGGCCGACGCAGAACAGGTGCTGGCATTTACCGATCCTCCGGAGGATGTGGAGATCATCGGGATCGTGGTGAATGCAAAGGGGGCGGAGCGCGCAGTTGCAACCTACGCGGTGGCGACGCTGGGGTTTCCGTACTCCATTTCACCTGAGTTTCTGCGGCGCAATCAGAACCAGTCGCCGGAAGAGAGCCTGGACGCGCTGGACGCGGTGGGACAGGCGGCGTTTAAGAACGGACTGAGCGTGGTCGCGTATGTCTCCATGGCGTTCGGCAATCCGTACGGCGATCCGTGGAGCAGCGAAGAGGTGGTGGCGGCATGCGATTTGCTGGCGGATTCCGGCATCACGCAGATTTCGCTGGCAGATACGGTGGGACTGGCGACGGCGGCACAGGTCGGCGAAGTGGTGGGTGCAGCCCTGAGCAGCATGGGCGACGGGGTGGAGATTGGTGTGCATCTGCATGCGCGTCCGGACGAGGCGGAAGAGAAGATTCGCGCCGCGTACGAGGCAGGATGCCGGCGGTTCGATATGGCGATTGGGGGACTCGGAGGGTGCCCGTTCGCGCAGGATACGCTGGTGGGAAATATCGCAACAGAACGAGCTCTCGCAGAGTTGCAACGGCTGGGAGCGGAGATTCCGAGGTTTGCTCCGATGGACGGCCTGCGAGCCGCGGCGGGGGAGATGGAGCGGCAGTTCAGCTTCCCGATGCAGTAGGTTCGCGCGGATCCAGCGCTAGCACGCAAACTGTGCCGAGTTGGAACCCCGGAAATACAGGGTCGCCAGTCGACGAAGGGCTGCCTTCGCCGGGGACCCGCGGAATAGATCCCTCGCACGAAGAACTCAGTGAATCGGGTTGCCTTCCGGGGAGGGTGCGCGGTCCGATGCGGCCGTCGAGGGACTGGAGGTAGATGCCTTCCGGTAGGCCCCGCCGCGTTTACGGATCATGAACTCGCGGCGGCACATTGCGCATTCCCACGGGTAGTAGCCGAACTTGGGAAAGACGTGCACTCTCAGGAAGCCGCGCCGAGCAATGCGCGCCACCTGCTCCTGTTTACAGTGCGGACACCGCAGTCGGGTTCTTCCGCTTTTCCCTGGTTCGGATATCCGCATGGTCGTAATCAATCCTTCAGTTACCAGAAGTACTCTGCGACAGGAGCAAGATCGGCAGGCCGGTTACCGACGCTCAATTCACTTCATCATCGCCGATATCTGGTGATTTGGTGAAAAAAAATATACGCACCGCATCTTGTGGACCAGGCGCTGATTCCGAGGGCGGCAAGGGACGGAATTTGGATCCCTTGCCGAGGTCCCGGTACACTGAGAACAATGATTCCCACGCTTGAATGGACCGCGGAAGGCATACGTTTTCTGGATCAAACACGTCTCCCGCTTGAGGAAACGTACGTAACCGCCACAGGTTACCACGATGTGGCTGAGGTAATCACGTCCATGGTGGTGCGGGGAGCCCCGGCAATAGGCGTTTCTGCCGCCATGGGGCTGGCCCTGGGAGTAAAGACGAGTGAAGCGGTAACGGTGCCGGCGCTGGCGGTTGAGTTCGAAATCATGTGCACCACGCTCGTAGCAACCCGGCCGACCGCCGTTAACCTGTTCTGGGCCATTGAGCGAATGAAGGAAAAATTTGGCGTAGAGGCCGCGGAGGCCGGCTCCACGGTCGGCACGATTCGTGAAGCGCTGATTGCCGAAGCGTTGCGGATGTACGACGAAGACATTGCAGCATGCCGGCGGATGGGGGCCTATGGAGCGGGGCTACTTCCGCAGCAAGGGGGCGTTCTGACGCACTGCAACGCCGGAGCACTGGCGACCTGCGGCTATGGGACGGCGCTGGGGGTGATCCGGTCGGCGGTGCAAGCCGGGCACGAAATCCATGTGTACGCGGATGAGACACGCCCGTTTTTGCAGGGCGCGCGTCTGACGGCGTGGGAACTGATGCATGACGGCATTCCGACCACCGTGCTTTGCGACAACATGGCCGCCAGCCTGATGCGTAAGGGAAAAATTCAGGCGGTGATTGTGGGCGCCGACCGCGTTGCGGCCAACGGCGATGTAGCCAACAAGATTGGAACCTACGGCCTCGCCGTGCTTGCGAAGGAGCATGGGATTCCGTTCCTGGTTGCGGCTCCGTGGTCGACGATCGATCTGAAGACGCCGAACGGCGATGCGATTCCGATTGAGCAACGGTCCGCGGTGGAAGTTACACATCATGCGGGAAAACAACTGACGCCGCATGGGGTGGGGATTGAGAATCCAGCGTTCGATGTGACTCCCGCGAAGTACGTGTCGGCGATCATCACGGAACGTGGCGTGCTGCGCGGCCCGTATGCGGAGTCGCTGCGGGAGATGGAGCCGGCGGCTATGGCGCAGTAGCTGCCATTCAGGCTGGATTGCAGAGGGACGGGTCGTTGTTGCGGACGTTGCCGACGGCGACGCCAACCTGCCAGACCTTCATTTCGTCGGCGGGGCGTGGGCGGAGAAGATCGACGGGCAGACGCGCCGGATCGGCGGGCGCGAGCCATCGCTCGTAGTCGCGCGGCGCCAGGATCACCGGCATACGGTTGTGGATGGGCGCGGTGAGTTCATTCGGCTCCGTCGTGAGAACGGTGTAAGTTTCCAGCGTTTGGCCGGTGATCTTGTCTTTCCAGCGCTCCCATAATCCAGCAAAAGCGAAAAGAGAATCGTCGGCGAGACCAATGGCGTATGGCTGCTTCGTCTTCGGGTCGACCGTTTGCCATTCGTAGAATCCGTCGGCGGGGACGAGACAGCGGCGGCGCTTGAGCGCTTCGCGGAACGTGGCGCTGGTGGCCACGGTTTCGGACTTGGCGTTGATGGTGCTGTGACTGATCTTCGCATCTTTCGCCCAGAAGGGAATGAGTCCCCAGCGGAGCAAAGCGAGCTCGCGCTCAGAGTTCTCCTCGTTGAGACGAACGATGGGCTGGAAGGACTGCGGCGCGACGTTGTACGACGGAAGGATTTCAAAGGTCGTCGGAACGCCGGCGCGGAAGGCCTCAGCGATGCGTTGTTTGTCAGATCGGCGAAAGTAGCGGCCACACATAGACGGGGAGCAGCGATCAGCGTTCAGGGGATGAAGGCTGGCGGTGCGTTGAGTGTAGTGGATGTGGGAGGATTCTCCTGCATGGTGAAGTCCAGTGTGGTGGTGGCGTTTGCGGGGATCTCGTCGAGCGTGAGCCAGTAGGTGTTGTGCGGTTGGCCGTTGATGGTGATGGCGTTGACGTAGACGCCGTTTCCTTCGCGGGTGACAACGAGGGTGCGGCCGTTGGCGAAGTGAATGGTCGCCTTGGGGAACATTGGCGTGCCAAGCAGGAATCCGCCGACGCCGGGGATACCGGGGTAAAGGCCAAGAGCGTTCCAGATGTAAACGCCGGAGGTCGCGCCGAGGTCGTCGTTCCCGGGAACGCCGTCCGGTTTGGCGCTAAAGGTTTGCTGTTCGATACGGGTGATGACGTCGTCGGTCTTCCAGGGCTGGTTGGTGTACTCGTATGTGTACGGGACGACGAAGTCGGGCTCGTTGGCCATGTTGAAGCATGGCTCGCCCCAGCAGATGAGCTTCGAGAAAAAGCGGTCTAAGCGCGGGACGACAACGGAGTTACCGCCCATGGCGGGGATGAGGCGCGCGTAGTCGAACGGGATCATGAAGGAATATTGCCAGGAGTTCCCTTCTTCGAATCCATCCTGATCGCTGCTGACGGGGGCGTCGGGCCGTTTCGGCAGGGAGCGATCGGCGTCGAATCCCTGGAGCCAGGTACCGTCGGCGTTGCGCGGACGGATCCAGCGGGTTTCGGGAGCGAGGAGGTTCTGCCAGTTCCCTGCTCTCTTAGTGAGGGCTGCGAAATCGGCGGAGTCGCCCCGCGCGCGGGCGAACTGTGCGATGGCGAAGTCGTCGGCTGCGTACTCGAGCGTGCGGGAGGCGGCAGTACTGTCCTTGTCGACGGGAACGTAGCCGAGCTTCAATTCTTCAGCGAGGAAAGGCCGTTCGGATTCATTGTGCGGGCCGGTGCCGGGCTGGGTGGCAGCTTTGAGCATGAATTGGAGAGCGGATTTTGTGTCGAAGTTGCGCGCGCCGAAGGCCCACGCGTCGGCGAGAAGAATGGTGGGCGAGTCGCCACCCATCACGTAGGTGACGTCGTTAGCGGCGGGCCAGCGCGGAAGCCATCCGGACTGCGCTGCGTCGTTGACGAGGGACTGGGCTTCGTCTGAGGCGCGCTGCGGATCGAGCAAAGCGTGGAGTTGGATGACGTCGCGGTAAATGTCCCAGTCGGAAAAGTTGGCGTACTGGGCCTGCTGCGGAGTTCCATCGTACGGATTGCTTGCGACGGTGTGGGTTTTGTTGTCGAAGCCGATGTAGTCGCCGTTGCGGTCGCTGAAGAGATTAGGCGAAAGAAACATGTGGTAGAGGCCGGTGTAGAAGATCATGCGCTGGTCGGGCGTGCCTCCCTGGACGTCGATGCGGTTGAGCAGGTTGGGCCACCTTTGGCGGGCATCTGCGTAAACGTGATCAAAATCCCATGCGGGAATTTCGGCGGCAAGATTGGCGCTGGCGTTCGCGACGCTGACGAAGGAGACGGCGACCTTCATCGTGACCTCGCGCCGATTGCCGAAGTCGAGCAGGGCTCCCGCATGGCGGGCGTTTTCTTGTTTGGCTGACGCGTCAACGGTGTCGTCGTGCCACATCTGCGTGCGGACGATGGGGTGGTCGAATTGCGCGTACATGAAATCGGTGTAGCGCGTGGGAGAACCGCAGAAGTTTCCAGCGCGGGCTTCGCCTTCGATTGTGTTGTTGCCCGAGATGCGGATTAAATAGCCGTCGTTGGCGCGGGCAGGATCGTTGGGCTTCTTGTCGATGACGGTGGAGTTGGCGCTGCCTCCGGCGTTGAGCAGGAGGCGTGCGGGCGTTCCCGCGGGAAACGTAAACCGCGCAATGCCGGCGCGCTCGGTGACGGTGATCTCCACGCGAACGCCGTTGGCAAGGGTGAGCGCGTAGTAGCCAGGATGGGCGGATTCGTTGGTGTGGTCGAAGGGCTGGGTGTAGAGCTCGCGGTTCGCGTGCGGGCTAACGGTTAGGTCTCCAGACCAGGGAAGGATCGGGAAATCGCCGTAGACTGGGCAGCCGGCGCCGCTGATATGGGTGAGCGAGAAGCCGTAGATGGACTTCTTGCCGTAATCGTACCAGGCATCGGGGCCGGTGTCAGGGCTCCACTGCATCATGCCGAAGGGCAGCGATGCGCCGGGGAAGGTATTGCCTCCGCCGGCGGTTCCGATGATGGGGTGAACGGAGTCGTAAGCGGAGGGGGCGGCGGCATTTTGGGCGCGGGCGACGAGAACGAAGCACAGCAGGCCGAGCAGGCAGGGAGCGACACGCTGCCAGGTTTTCATGCGGGACTCCTTTTAGTGGATGAAGGCGAAGCGGGTCGGGACAGACAGGCGAGAGAAATCAAGGCAGGACAAGCATACAACTGCGCGCGGCCGGAGCCGGGGAGTGGCTCCGGCCATCGCGGAATTCTCTCAGCATCGAGGGCTGAGACAGCCGGTTCGGCGTTGCGCCAAACCAAGCGATCTATCTATTGCATAACCCAGGCGCGCATCCTCAGTGCACAACCTGCGTGCGGCCTACATCAGATGCTGGAGCGCGTCCCAAACGTAGACGCCGATAATGCATACGGTGAGGAGGCAGGTTGCGCCGGTAATGACGCGGATAGCCGGTTGAATCTTGTTGACCTTCACCAGGATATCTTCCTGTTCCTTCTTTTGGTGAGCAGCGCAATCATCGAGGAAGATTTGATCTTCCTCGTAGCGGGTGAGGTTGGAGCGATAGACCAGAAGGACGAGCAGTATGGTGACGATCGCCGCCCAGACGATCCAGACCACAGGCATGTAGCCCATCATGGAGCTCATAAAGCGCCTCGGGACTTCGGAGTTCCGATTTTGGAGCGGGGCGCGCGCCGGAGAGCCGCGACGGAGCGGACCGGTCAGGCCTAACGACCGGCTGCAACCGGGCGACGCGCCGGATTCTTCCCAGCCGTCGAATCGGTTGAGCAGCTCCTGAAGCCGGGCGGGTCCACGTGGGCTCGGAGGGCAGGAGGGGCCGTTCGGGAAAGGATGTTAGCTCCGTCGATGCACCGTTGGGAAGGCAATTTCAAGGAATATTTGCAGGCGCAAGGTTACTCTTTGGCAACTCTCCGCGAATCAGGTGATTCCATGCAAGTGCGGGTGCGAGGGACGACATGCGGAGAGTGAAGGAAGGCGGTTTGGCGATGCGGCTGGCGGCGACGGTGGGATTGTGCGCGGCCTTGTTTTGGATGGCGTCGTGCGCCAACCAGTCGGATCAGCAGATCCAGCAGCAGGCGCAGCAGGCGACGGAAAAGGCGAAGGTGGAAGCCAAAAGGGCTGCGGATGAGGCAAAGATAGCGGCAGCGAACGCGACGCGCGAAGCGAACGATGTGGCGGCCGGTGTGCGGGCGGGCATGCACAACAAGCCCGGCGCAGGCGTGGTGAACCTGAATGCAGCGAGCCGGGAATCGCTGGAGACGCTGCCGGGCGTGACGGCGGCGACGGCGCGTCGCATCGAAGGCAATCGTCCGTACAACGATCCTTACGATCTGGTGCGGAAGCGGGTGGTATCGCAGGCGGAGTACGACCGGATTTCCGGACAGGTGGTCGCGCAGTAGGACAGAGCTCAGTGCCCAGAGCTCAGTGCTCAGAAAACAACGACCGCGTGCAGCAATCGGCGAAAAGTAATCTGCGGTTAGCGGTTGGCAAACTGCCTTCATCGATCAGCGATCGAGTCCGGTAGACTCGTAGGCGATGGCTGCCGGGAAGAAGTGGGTGTGTGTCTTTTGCGCGTCGGCTGCGGGCGCGTCTCCTGAATATTTACAAGCTGCGCGAGACCTGGGGCGGCAGATCGCCGAGCGCGGGCATGGCCTGCTCTATGGTGGAGCGACCGTCGGCGCGATGGGCGCTGTCGCGGATGCCGCGCTGGCCGCTGGCGGCGAGGTCGTTGGCGTGATTCCGGATGTGATCCGGGAGCGCGAGATCGATCACAAGGGGCTGACGGAGCTGCATGTGGTGCGGACGATGCATGAGCGCAAGGCGCTGCTCTCGTCGCGCGCCGATGCGTTTGTCGCGTTGCCGGGCGGGTATGGAACGCTGGATGAGTTCATTGAAATTGTGACCTGGGCGCAATTGAAGATCCATGCGAAGCCGTGCGTTCTGGTGAACCTGACTGTGAACGGGGGCGGCTTCTACGATGGGCTGCTGGCGTTTTTGGATCACACGGTTGCGGAGGGTTTCATCGTGCCGGAGAATCGAGGGCTGGTGCAGGTGGCGGCTGACCCCGAGGCGGCCCTTGCCCTGGTGGAGCGGACGTGGCGGGAACGGGCCGAGGTTCCCGCGCACGATACGAGGCTCGACTCGGTCGTTTCCTGAGACTCAGAACCGACCCTTTTCATCACGGCGGCGGCCGGTTTCGATGTTTCCATTCAGTTAACATGGGATCCCCCCTCCCCCCGGTTGCTAGTGCGGGATGGCGATTGATTTCAATTGGCTTGCGATGGGGGTGGGGCCGGCGACCTCTCGTATTGATGGAACATGCATTGTCTGGTTGGTTATCAGGGCGGAGTGATGGGCGGAGCCTCGGCGGATGATCTCCATGAGGCGATCGATGGATTGGGAAAGGGCGAAGGCGGAATCGGGCTCGGGTGCGGGGTCGTCGGCGAGGGTGAAGGGGACGGAGCCGAAGCGGCGGAGCAGGGCGCGGAGCAGAGCGCCGGCGTTTCGGTCGGAGATACGGTCCTGCTCAAGCAGTGTGCTGAGGAGGTAGAGAATGGCGGGCGGAATCTCGGCGCGGTCGAGAGTGGGCAGGGCGCGGCGGAGATCGAGCCAGTTACGGAAGGGCGTGGCGCGGTTGCGGAGCGTGGGGACACGGGGCTGCGGGGCGTGCTGGCGGCAGAAGACATGGGCGGGGGTGGCAGCGCAGCGGCAGCGTTTGCCGTTGGAGAAGACGTGGCGGCACTCCATGGGGGCTCCTTAGCTGTTAGCTGTTAGCTAGCTGTTAGCAAAAAACGCGGTGGTTCGGGCAAAGGAAAAGGCCGCCTTTTTGGCGGCCTTTCTAGTTTTTCTACCCTAAGTTTAGGATACCAAGTTCAGCGTCTAACTGCGCCAACTTTGTTTGCGGTTGTTGGCTTGTAAGTGGCTTCTTGTGCGCGGACGTTACTTTGGTGAAGTGGTGCGGGGGTTGACAGTTTTTTTTAACGCGACTGAAGCGGTCAGCGAAGGACCGGTCAGGCATCCCCTGGCATTTCGGCAATTTTGACGTGTTGATTAGCCAATAGGTGACGGTTGGCCGGTCATCCATCCGGAACACGTCCGCACTCCAGGGCTGGCCCTCAATGAGTGACTCGGCGATTTTGCGTCAACTGAAGAGAGAATTCAGGATCACAAGTGAAAGGCGTAGCCGGCCCGTCTAGTCTTTTCCTTTTTCCTGTTGGTCCTGGATCAGCACCACATCCGAGCTCGACTTCTGCCGCACCAGCGCCAGTTGTTTGCCTGAAGGCGACCAGCCAAAGTCCGGAATGACTTCCTGCGCCGGGTCGAACAACGATTTTGAGGCCGAACCGTCCAGCGGCTGGTACAGCAGCGTCCTGCCGCCATTCCGGAGAACGGAATAGACTGCGGCGCGGTTATCCGGTGAAAAGCGCACCGGGCTGGCTTCATCGCTGCCCATGTCGCTGGTATCCAAAGGAATCTGGGCAACGGCGCGCCCTGAGGCCAGATCGAAGATATTCCACCGAGCTTTCGGCGGATCGAGGATGGTCCAGGCGGCCAGCCTCCCGTCAGCGGAGATTGCGTAAAACACAGTAGCTTCCGGCGGGAGTATCTGTCGTGGTGTTCCGCCACTCAGCGGCACCGACCACAACGATGCCTTGGACATCTCGTTCTCCTCCACGAAATAGAAAACCTCCCGGCGGTCAGAGGAGCATCCGGGAGCCGGCGCGATTCCGCCCGGGGCCAACTGGAGGATGTTTTCCCCATCCGCGTCCATACGAAAGACCCACTGCACCGTTGCTGCCCTGGGGAAACCGGTGAAAAGGATGTGGCCATCGCCGCAGACCGCGATGTAATCCCCCGGCTCGACCTCTCCGAGGTCGAAAGTGTGCACTTCGCCGGTCGCGCGATCGATCCAGCCGATATCGACGCGCGGAATCGCAAAGAGCAGACGGTCTTCGTTTGCCCAGGCGATATGGTAGGGAGTAATCCGCAGCGGCGTGGTCGAAAGCGGAACTCCGCTATCGGCCTTATACCACGCAACGCTCGAATCGATGTTGGTGAGCACCGTTGCCAGGGTGCGTCCATCGGCGGAGAGCGCCAACTCACCATAGGAGCTGACGTCGTTGGTAACCGGGTGAAAATCACCGGAGGGCAGCGTAACCATCCCGATCTGGGCATGATCGGTGTGGGGTCTCACGTAAAAGGCCAGCAGGTGACGGCCGTCGGGGGTCCACGCCACGCTGGACAGGCCCGCGAAAGAGATGTCCGGCGAGGTTGCGACTTGAGTCAATTTTTTCGAGGCGATGTCGAAGATTTGGAGCGCGTACTTCCCAGGCCCGATCGTGCTCATCCATGCGATCCTGTCGCCCCTGGGCGACCAGGCCGGCGGGCCGTTCTCTTCCCGGGTCGCATAGACTACCTGGTTGTCGCTTCCGTCTTTGTTAGCGATGTGGATCTCGGAGGACTGGTCCTTCCGTTCAGGAGTGAACTGGAGATACGTAAACCGGCTGTCATCTGGTGAAAAACTCACAATGCTGTCGATGTTATAGATCAGCTGTCTCGGCGTACCGCCGAAGACCGGCATGACGTAGAGTGCGTTTGTGATCGTGTTCCCCAGGGTCGGCCGTACAAAGTAGAGGTAATTGCCATCCGGCGAGAAGGCGATGCCCATATACTCGTTGCCAAACGCACCCAGGATCTGGGTATCCGTGTTGGTCGCGGTGTTCCTTACCCAGAGCGTCCGCTGGCCTTTATCGTTTTTGACCTCGGCCAGAAAGCGACCATCGCCTGAGAGCGCGATCTCTTCGATCGTTCCTGCATTAGTGATCTGACTCACAGAGGTTGTCGCGAACGGCCGGGACCGAGGCCAGAAGCGCCACGCACCAAATCCGACCGCAAGAATGACCAGGCAAGCCGCGACGATCGCCAATCCGCGCGATCTTTTGGCTGGCCGCACAGCAGCGGAGTTCGAAGGGTCTCGAGACGAAGACGCTCCCTGCGAGGCCGCGACTGGACCGCTTCCCGAACCGCTCTTCCTTTGCAGCCGTTTCAGATCGGCGCGTAACTCGGCTGCGGACTGGCAGCGAAGTTCCCGATCTTTTTCCAGCGCTTTGTTGACAATGCTTTCGAACTCGACCGGGAGATTCGGGTTGAGCGAGATGGGCGCGGCCGGCGATTCGTTCAGAATTCGATCGAAGACCACCGCGGTTGTAGCGCCGCTGAAGGGATGCCGTCCGGTCGCCATCTCGTACAGTACGACCCCAAGCGAAAAAAGGTCACTGCGCGGATCCAGAGGTTCGCCGCGCGCCTGTTCCGGCGACATATACGCGATCGTGCCTATCCTGAATTCCGAATCAGTGAGCGGGCTGACCGCAGTCAAAGTGTCTGCGCCGGCGCTGTCGAGCTTCGCCAACCCAAAATCCAGTACCTTAGCTTGTCCCGAGTTGGTGATGAAGATGTTGGCCGGCTTGATGTCGCGGTGCAGAATACCCTTGCGATGCGCAGCATCCAGGGCATCGGCCAGCTGCACGCCTGTCTCCAGCAGTTTTGGATACGGGATCGGCGTGCCGCGACAGAGCTTTTCCAGGCTGTTGCCCTCCATCAGCTCCATCACGATGAATGGCGTCTCCGCCGACTCGTTGAGCTCATGGATGGTGCAAATGCCGGGATGATTGATGGAAGAAGCTGCGCGCGCTTCGCGCCAGAAACGCTCCAGAGCGGAGTTGTCGCTGTGCGTTGTTTCGATCAGAAATTTAACCGCGACATGGCGCCCCAGCTTCTGGTCGACTGCCTCGTAGACCACACCCATGCCGCCCTGTCCCAGACGGCGGATGAGTTTGTAATGACCCAGCAGAGTCCCTGGAGACAGTTCTTGCACTCCACAATCTTGCCTTTTAAGCGCCGAACCGGCAAGAAATCCTGGAAACTTAAACGAAACCCGCCGCGCGGCTGGAGTCATGCCAACGGGCCAACGCGCTCATTGACCCGCACTGCGGCGGTCTTGAGAGTTCAGGGTGGTTGGTCGGCTGCTCGACAATTACTTAGCAGTAACTACCATTGCCGCTGACTGCGCCCCTCAGAATCAGCACAAAATCTAAACGCGATTTTTCGGAGCGTTCCTCTTATTGAACTTCGACCGCCTTCGAGAACTGGGGCACCCAGAGTCGTTTGGCGCCCGGAGTTGTTCAGCTCTCGATGAATGCGGGTAAAAGGTCCACTGCGCGTGCGGCGTGGTCGAGGATCGGCGCGGGGAGGCTGGGCGCTTCCCTGCTGAAGAAGCTATCGACAGCGGCGAGGATGGCTGCGCCGCTTTTTGCTTCGTAGATGGATTTGCGCAGAACGGCTCCGCCGGCGACTCCGTGGGTGAACCAGGAGGCGAACTGCTTCATCTTGCCTGCGGCCGCCGATGCTGGAGCCGTTTCAGGAAACTCTTCGGCGAGGAGCATCTCGAAATAGGTGCGGATCATGCGGTAGCGATCCTGATCCGTCGGCATGTCGTAGCGGCCGGTGGCGGTGTACTGGGCGATCTGGCGGAAGATCCACGGATTGGCGGGAGCGGCACGGCCGATCATGACGGCGTCGCATCCGGTCTTTGCGACGAGAGCGCAGGCATCTTCGGGGGTGCGCACGTCTCCGTTGCCGATGACGGGAATTTTGACCGCGTCTTTCACCTCGGCGATGTGGTGCCAGCGAGCCTGACCGGAGTAGCCCTGCTCGCGGGTGCGGGCGTGGAGCGCGACCGCGTTGAGTCCGCAGTTTTCGGCGAGCTGGGCGAGGGGAACGCAGACGATGTGGTTGTCGTTCCAGCCGAGGCGGAATTTCACGGTGAACGGAATTGTCACCGCCGCACGCACAGATTCGAAGATGCCGGCGATGAGGGGCAGGTCGCGCAGCAGGCCGCTGCCGCCGTTGCAGGAGACGACGCGTTTGGCGGGGCAGCCGAGGTTGAGGTCGACCATGTCGAAGCCGGTGTCCTCGACAATGCGGGCGGCTTCGGCGAGGGTGAGCGGGTTGGAGCCGAAGAGCTGCGCGGAGATGGGGTGCTCGTCGTCGTAGAAGGTGAGGTAGCGCTTGCGCTTGGATTCGCGCATGCGGGAGAGGCCGTCGGCCGAGGTGAACTCGGTCATGATGAGGCCGCAGCCGGACTGTTCGTTGGTGGTTTCCAGGCCGACTGCATCGCCCTCCCACATCTCAGAATCGAGATGTGGGGCACCCGGCTGGTTGGAAACCGGGGCCCCACCGGATGTTGAATCCCATGTCTCTTCGAGACATGGGGCACCCGGTGCTGGCCGCACGGGCGACTGCGCTTCGCGCTCCGGATCTGCGGAGTCCGGTGCAGCGCTGGTGGTGAATACGCTGGCGTTGCGGATGAAGCGGCGGAAGACGGTGTCAGTCACGCCGGCCATGGGCGCAAGGACGGTGGCCGGTGCGACGGTGACGTTGCCGATGCGGAGGGATGCGGGGACACGCGCGCTGTCGGGCATGGCGTGCTCGATCGGATTGTCCCAGTGCTTCTTCATGGAACGCTTTTTCATGAAAAAGGCCTCCGCCACGGCGGAGGCCTGACCTGCAGGAGCCGCGGGTTACTTCGCCGCGGCGACCGGCTCCGTCTTGGCATACTTGCGGCGGAAGCGCTCGACGCGGCCCGCGGTATCAACCAGCTTTTGCTTGCCGGTGAAGAACGGGTGGCAGTTGGAGCAGATTTCCGCGTGGATGTCGCTCTTGTTCGTGGAGCGCGTGGTGAAGTTGTTGCCGCATGCGCAAACGACGCGAATTTCGTGGTAGTTCGGATGGATCCCCTGTTTCGGCATAACTCTTTGATTCAGACCTTTCGATGCAATCTTCTTATTTTAGCGAAAAAGCGGTCAGCGGGAAAGCGGCCAGCTAAAAAGCGGTCGGCGATGGTGCGGTTAGCGATGGTGCGGTTAGCGATGGTGCGGTTAGCGATGGTGCGGCCAGCGGAAACGCGGCTAGCGCTGGGCTCGGAGCCAGGTGACGACGTCTGCCGCGTTTTGGTCGGGGGGGAAGACGGGATAGAAAACGTGCTCGATGACGCCGTCGCGGAGGATCAGGGCCAGGCGCTTGAGCAGAGTCATACCGTTGGTGCTGAAGGTTGGCAGGCTAAGCGCTTTGGTGAGAACAAGATGCTCGTCCGAGAGGATGGGAAATGGCAGGTGCAGGCGTTGGGCGAGTTCGCGCTGGTATGCGGTGTTCTGGGTGGAGAGTCCATAGAGATGGGCGACGCCGAGGGATTGCAGCTCGGCGAAGTGGTCACGGAAGGCACAGGTTTGCGGGGTGCAGCCGCGGGCGCCGGGGATCGCGTCCCATCCGTCAGGGTTGGGCTCGCCGGGGCGGCCGGTGCGGGGGTAGGCGTACAGGACGGTCAGGCCGGGGAGCGCGGAAAGATCGACGGTCGAGCCATCGGTCGCGGGGAGCGGGATGGAGGGGATGCGCAGGCCGGGGAGATGGCGGGCGGCTCCGTCGTCCTCGGGAGCGGGGAGGGTGGACCAGTCGGGGGTGGCGATGGAGGACATGACGACAGCGTATAGCGGGTAGCGGTTAGCGGTTAGCTTGTACTGCGCCGGGATTGTCAATTGCCGGGATCGGTGGCTCGGAGTTCGGAGACGATTTCGGCGGCGGCTTTGCGGGCTTCGTCTTCGCGGTCAGGCGGGAAGGAGATGGCGCCGACACGGGCGTGGCCTCCGCCGCCGTAGCGCTCGCAGATGGTGGCGAGGTTGACCATCTTTTCGGGCGGAGTTTTCGTCCACGGATTGGAGCCGACGGCGACCTTGGTGCGGAAGCTGGATTTCGAAAGCCCGATGGAATAAGTGGCTTCAGGATGAAGGTAGTACGGGATGAACTTGTTGTAGCCCTCTAAGGGGTGGTCGGTGATGTCGAAGTAGATGGTTCCCTGCTTTGACTCGGAGCGGGAACGGATGAGTTCGATGCCGCGCTCGTGGCGTTCGAGAAGCGGGGGCAGGAGCTCGGCAACCCAGGGCTGGTCGAGGACTTCCTGGAGGGACATGCGGGTGAGGAGGGGGATGAGGCGCGGGACGAACTGTGGATCCTGCGAGGCCTCAATGATGAGGGTGAGCTTCATGGCGGGCGCGGGCATTTCGACGGCGGACTGGGCGCTTTCGTAGAGGGCGCCGTCGACGATGTCGGCCCACTTCACGAGTTCGGCGACGGGAGCGGCGTCGAAGCCGAAATGGGTGGAGGCGATGTGGGCGAGGAAGCTGGTGCAGGAGATGTAGTCAGGGTCGTAGAAGCGAAAGCCCTCGTATCGTCCGTCGGCAAGGCCGGCGAGATAATCCTGGTGATCCTCGGGGGTGAGGAAGGCGCTGAGGTGGTGATCGAACCACCAGGTGATGCGGGGCGAGGCAGAGTATTTGAAGTCGACGATGGCGTTCTGGTCGCCGGTGAAGTCAGCCTCATTGAAGAGGGCTCCAGCGCGATGGACGAGGCCGTGAAATTCGTATTCGGCGGCGGGAGAGATGCACTCCTGGTGGAATCGGCTGAACAAGGAAGCCGAGCAGGCACCGTCGAAACATTTGTCGTGGTAAAAGACCCGAACCTTCAATTTGTTAAACGCCCCCGCAAACCGCCGGTGGTGATGCCGGTCGGGAATCTCTTAGCTTACCGGGATGTTGGGCGGTGTCAAGAAGTGGTCTCAATAAATAGTTCCGCGGCTTCGGGAGAAAGCATGCGTTCAGCTTCCTGCGGGTCGCATCCGCAACAGGCCGCGATGGGCGCGGGTATTTTCCGCCGGGGCTGAAGCCCCATTTTTGGGAGGCTTGCTGATCCACGTCCTGAAGACCGTGGCTTCTACCGTCGCGCTGCTTCGCAGCGCCCCTCGATCGGAACAACCTGTTAACACTCCACATCTAGTTCTTCTGGATCTCGTGCAGACGCTTTTGCGCGAGGATCCAGGTGTCTTCCGCGGAGACGAAGCCGTCGGGCTTGTCGACTTTGCGATAGGCCTGGGCGGCGGCGTCGGTCTGGCCAAGCTGTTCGTCGATGCGGCCGAAGACGTACCACGCAGCGCTGTTGGGCTCTTCCATTCCTCCGGCTTTCAGGGCGCTGAGAATGACTTCGCGCGCCTCTTTGGTGCGTCCGTTCTCGGCATAGAGACAGGCGAGCGTGTGCAGGATGGAGAAATTGTTGTTCGACGTCATCATGTTGGACTGCTGCGCGGCATCGAGCGCGACCTGATCGAGATTGGGAATAAAGAGGCTGTACCAGGCGAGCGAATTGAGGTCGTTGGCCTCGGCTTTTCCGGCGGACTGGAGCTGGGTCATGTACTGGCGGGCCTGGGCGAAGTGATCCTGCTCAGTGGAGAAGGAAGCGAGGCTGCGGAGCGCGTCGGGATCGTTGGGATGGGCGGCGAGGCGCGCCTGGGCGGCCTTCTCCCACTCGCTCCACTGCTTGAGGCCGAGGTCGGCGTTGGACAGCAGGTTGAGCGCGCTGAAGGAATCGGGGTTGGCGGCGAAGAGACCCTGGGCGACGTCGTGGAGATCTTTCAGGTCAGCAGAATTTGAGTAGCCTTCGGTGAATGCTACCGATGAGAGCGCGCGGGCGAGGAGAAGATCGCAACTGGTTTGGTCGCTGGGCGTAGCCGCGTGGGTGCGGCAGTCGCGCAGGAACGGCAGCAGGGGACGGATGTCGCCTTCGGGGTCCTCGCTGCCGGGCAGCATGGAAGCCGCGGCGAGCTTCATGCGGGCTGGATCGGGCTTGTCGCCGATCGTCCAGAAGCGCGGGAGCAAGATGCCGGCGAGGGGATCGTCGCCGCCGGGTTTGTTGACGGTGTCGCGGGACCAGTCGAGCCACTGGCGGGCGTCGTCGAGGCGATTTTGCGCGAGGAGATCGAGGATTTCGCGACCGAGGTCGTCGAGAGCGTAGTCCGTGGTGAGGAGCTTCCAGACGCCGTCTTCTTTGACGACGAACATGTGGCGGGATTGCGCGCCGAGCGGCTGGACGCTGAAGTTGTATCCCGTGACATCGCTTCCCTGGCTGGAGTAGTGGGCTGCGCCGATGACCACGTCTTCGAGGACGATGGACGGCAGTTCCGCATTGGACGCCTGAACATCGAAGCTGCTCTGGATCTCGCGCAGGGACTCGAGCACATGCCGGCGGACTTTCGCAGAGCCGAAGGAATTTTTGCTGAGGAGAGCCGCGGCTTGCTGCTCGGTAACGTCGGATTCAAACCCGAGCTCGAAGAAGCGCTGCACTACGCTGCGGGGATCGCTGGCGGGGAAAAGGAGCTTCTCATGCGGCTGCAACTGGCGGAAGACCTCAACCTGGCGGGCGGCCTGGGCGGCATCGGCATCGCTCTGGAGTCCGGCGGCAAGGATTTCCGAGGCCTGGTGGTAGAGGCGGAGACGGAGAAGCAACTGGCCGGCTTCGCCGAGGGCCTGGTTGCGAGCTTTGGAGTCGCCGTTGGCTTTGTCGGCTTCCCGCAGTCCGGCCTGCACGCCATCGGTGGCGACAGCGGCAGCGATGAGGAACTTGGCGCGTGCAGCTAGCGGGGGAAGTTTCGACATTTCGTCGCGCAGATCGGTGAAGTGGCGCGTGTAGAGGAGATCGAAGAGGAGATTGTCGGTGTAGCCACCGGACTCGAAGCTGTCTTTGTCGCGATCGCGGGCAGCGCGCAGCACGAGGATGGCCTGCTCGAGGCCGGCGGTGTCAGCGTAGCGCTCGCCGGAGGGGGAAAACTCGTCAAGGATGGCGAGGTCGATCTGGGAATCGATGGTGGTCTTGTCGAGGTCGATGGCCTTGCGATAGGCGGCGGCGGAGCCTTGCGGATCAAAGCCGCGGCCGAAACGCACGCCGATGCTGTTGTGCTCGAGGCTCCAGCCGAGGGTTCGCCAGGCGAGGGCGGAGTCCGGCTCGAGCTCGGTGGCCTTGCGGGCTTCGGCCCGGGCCTTGTCGCCGATGCCGGCGTCGAGGAGCGCGTTGGCCATCTGCACGTGGTGGAGCCCTTCTTTGGGATGGGACGCGATGAGGGACTCGTAGGTGGAAAAGGCTCCGCGCACGTCGCCGGCGGCCATTTGAGCCGCGCCGATCTGCTGGAAGCGGAGCATGATGGCGTCGTCGCTGCGGTGCGCGTAGATGGCCTTGCGCAGGGCCATGGCCTCGTCGGGAGTGTAGCGGCCTTTCACGGTGTCGAAGCGCAGGACGCCAAGGACCACGGTGGGCGATGCGGTTTCGAAGTGCACGGTAAGTTTGGCCGGACCCATCTCGGTGGATTGATCGGGCGGCAGCGCGCGCACCTGGAATCCTGGAGGCAGGGTGATGTGGTAATGCCACTCGGAGATGAAGGGATCGAAGACGACGTCGGAGGTGCGGGGCTTTTCGGCATCGGCGGGGTCGGCGTCGGTCTTCTGCGCGTCGGGCGGGGGGAGCTCGAACCAGTGCGGCAGGCGATACCAGAGGCCGTCGGTGCGAATGGCGACGACGGATTCGTCGAGCTCGGAATATCCGCGCTTCGCCTTATCCATTTCGAGGGTGAGATGAAAGGGGGCGGCAAGATTGCGTCCATCTCCGTGATCGATGCGATCGAGCTTCTCGGCGAGGTAGTTGCCTTTCACGTAGTCGGTGAGGTTTTTGCGTTCGGCTTCGTTTTCGTTGCCGCCGAACCAGACGCGATACTGCTCATCGATTTCGCCGTGCGACTCGGAGGTCTCGACGACCTTTGCGGGGCCCTGTTCGGCGAGGGTGAAGTCGCGCGTCTCGACGAGCAGGTTGTCTTTGGGAGTGGGCAGCGGGGTCATGCGGAGGTCGCTGCTGTTGTCGCCGATGACGAGGGCAAGGCGGCCGCGGTCGGGGTCGGGAAGGTCGCCGACCTGCGCGAATTCGGCGGTGGCGTCAATCCAGAGATCGGGTGAGCCGGACTGGCCGGGAACGAAGACGATGGCGTGGTTGAAATGGCTCATGCCGGGCAGGGACGGCTCGACGTCTTCGAGGCCGCTGGTGGAGAGCAGCGCGATGTAGGCGGGAATTTTTTCGGCGCGCAGCATGCTGACGAGGAGCGCGGCCTTGTCTTTGCAGTCGCCGTAATGGCGGCGGAGGATCTCGTCGGGGGGCACGGGCGCGAGCGCGTTGATGCCGAATTCGATGCCGGTGTAGCGAACGTTTTTGTCCTCCGCCATGATGAGCTGGGTGATGAGCGCGGTGCGGTCGGCGGCGGGCGAGGCGGGCAAGAGCGAGGCGACATTTTGAGGCTGGATTTGCGGCTCGGCGAGCGCAGCGTAGGCGTCGGCGATGCTCTTCCAGGACTCTCCGGTGGAGAACTCAACTTCGGGCTGGCGCGGGACGTCGCCGGGGAGCATTTCCTGCCCGGGTGGCAGCGCGGAAAGCTTGCTCTGATCGAAGACGACCGTGACGACGCCGTCCTTCGTCTCTTTTCCCGCCATGACGTCGGGGAGCAGGCGAGTTTTGTAGCGCAGCGGCAGAGATTCCGGCGCGACCAGCGTGAGGCGGGTGTGGAGGACGGGAACGGGACGGCCAAAGCGGATGGAATAGACGATGCCGGCGGGGAAAAAGGACTCGCGATTGGTCTG
>Ga0206796_1079_pt1 | contig 21861 bp, 19 predicted proteins | sample Alteio_BWOrgCont_68_FD_152895 | JGI IMG/M metagenome (GOLD analysis project Ga0206796, IMG submission 152895) | Enriched cells from forest soil in Barre Woods Harvard Forest LTER site, Petersham, Massachusetts, United States -... | ecosystem: Environmental > Terrestrial > Soil > Temperate forest >...
TATTGTAGTCCATCCCACTTCACGTGATGCAAGAAAAAATATTCCGTTTAAGTTATTTCATGCAACAATAATGTATATACTGGATAATACGAATTATAAGATTATTATTGTGGGCGGCAAAGAGGAGATTTCCTATGTTAATCAAAGTTTAAGCAATGTTTCGAATAATAGAGTTCTTATTACAAATGGAACAATAAATTTATTTGAAGTACGCTATTTGATTCATAAGGCCAAATTCTTTATTGGGATTGATAGTTCAGTTGCACATTTAGCAGCTTCACTAAATTTACCTAAACTAATTCTTTGGCATAGTCTTAACTTAATAAACCAATGGCATCCTTTAGGCGAAAATTTCTATATTCTAGAAGAGGAAGCAAACGGTTTGTCCAGCTTGGATGACTATGCTAACCTAAAATATGCGAAGTTTACCAACAGTGTCCTTATCCATAAATTGTGTGAGTTAAATTTAATATCGAAAGGATCCAACAGTGAATTTAAACCTAGCGAATCGATTAAAGAATTTAATTAATGATTAGACTTATTTTATGAAGATTTTATTAATTAAACGTGGTGCAATAGGGGATATATTAATGACTACCCCCTTAGTTAGACAACTTAGGCAAAACTTACCTAATGCTGTAATTGATTATTGTGTGGCATTCTCCTTTAAAGTTGTTTTAGAAAATAATAAATATCTGGATAATATAATTGCACTTGATGATAAAATGTTTAACTTAAATGGTCTATTTGGATTTATGCAATTTGCCTTTTCTGTACGTAAGAAATATGATTACATCTTTATCTTAGGTAAAAGCTGGCAAATTAATTTGCTGGGCAAAATTTTTAGTGGGATAAAAATTGGTTATGCACGGGAGGCAATTTCAAAGTTTTTGTTAGATAAATATGTAATATATAATAACATTTTGCGTTATCATGGCTTATATTACTTGGATGTATTAAAAATTAGTGGTTTAGGCTGTCCAAATTACAGTGATATTGAGTTAGATTTATTAATTACCGAAAAAGATAGAACGGCTGTTTTAGATAAGTGTAATGCTTATAATTTGCAGGGTTTTGTGATAGTAGTAAATAGCGGAGGCAATAATCAGTATGAATCTGGTGGAATTAGAATGTTGCCTAAAGATAAAATTCTGGAGTTATTAAATGCATTATTAAGACATCACCAGGTGATTTTACTGGGTGGTTATGTGGATCGTTCCAATTACACGGATTATTTTGAGAAATTAAATTGTCCAACCAACTTATTTAATTGGGCGGGAGAGCTAAGTTTGGCACAAAGTACTTATTTAATTAGTCTTGCCAAGCATGTTTATACTACTGATTGTGGGGCAATGCACTTAGGGGTTGTGGCACAACTAGGGAATAAAATGACCTGTTTTTTTGGACCGACTCATCCACAACATGTATTGCCTGAAAATAAAGGATTCAGGATATACTGGAGTGATCAAGATATTTTTGATAAGAGTTATCCCTTACTAGGTACAGAACTAACGCAAAAATATTTTAAAAATTTAAATATAAATGATGCTATCGTAAACATATGTTCAGCAAAAGTTAAGGGTTGATATAATGAAAATAGCGATTATCTGTGATTGGTTAGTTAATATTGGTGGTGCTGAAAAAGTATTAGAGCAAATGCTTAATTGTTTTCCTGAGGCTGATTTATTTAGTTTAGTTGATTTTATTCCAGAAGATAAACGGCATATTATAAAAAATAAGTTAGTTCATGTTTCATTCCTGCAAAAAATGCCATGGGCAAAAAAATATTATCGGAGTTATTTACCTTTAATGCCTATTGCCATAGAGCAATTTGATTTATCTAGGTATGATCTGATAATTTCCAGTTCTCATGCAGTTGCCAAAGGGGTAATCACCGGCCCAGATCAATTACACATTTGCTATTGTCACTCACCAATTCGTTATGCTTGGGATTTGCAATACCAATATTTACAGGAGTCTAATTTAAATTTTGGAATTAAATCTTGGTTTGTCCGTTGGTATCTTCACAAAATTCGTATTTGGGATTGTCGTACTAGTAATGGGGTAGATTATTTTTTAGCTAATTCAAAATTTATTTCTAGGAGAATTCATAAAGTTTATCGACGGGTTGCAACAGTAATTTATCCACCAGTAAATACGGAAATTGTTTTAAATGAAGAACGGAGTAATTTTTATCTTACTGCCTCTCGGTTAGTACCTTATAAAAAAATTGATTTAATTGTTGAAGCCTTTGCCAAAATGCCTAATCGTGAATTATATGTGATTGGGACTGGTACAAAACTTAAAGAAATTCAAGCTAAAGCTCGTGGATTTGCCAATATTAAGATTATAGGATACCAATCCGATGAAATGCTATCTAGTTATTTAGCTAGAGCGCGTGCATTTGTATTTGCTGCTGAAGAAGATTTTGGAATTATTCCGGTAGAGGCACAAGCTTTGGGTACTCCAGTAATAGCTTATGCTAAGGGGGGTATACTTGAAAGTGTGGTTGGTTTAAATGATAAGGATATAATTGATAACAATGCAACGGGCATATTTTTCTATAAGCAAACTGTAGATGAAATAATAACCGCAGTTGAGAAATTTGAAGATAATGCAGATAAAATTAAAGCAGAAAATTGTATTAAAAATGCTAAAAACTTTACGACGGATAAGTTTAAGGTTGAGTTCAAGCAATTTGTATTAGAGAAATTTAAACAATTTCAGTCTGATAAAGTATGAGAAAGTCATTAATTCAAAAAATAGCACTAGTTACAAGTGATGTGTTATCTTTATTTATCAGTTTGGTAATTGCCAAATTAATTTTAGATATCATTAAACCTGGAATTCATTATCTTAATTTTGAAAACTTAGGCTTAGCTAAATCAGTTGGTTTGTTAGTAATAGTGATTTTTTGGTATCAAGAGCAATACGTAAAACGTCGCCCAAGTTGGGAAGAATTAAGAATACTCTATCAAACCATTTTCTTGTTTGCAATATTACATTTGGGCATAAGTTATTTAGTTTCGCATCATGTAGTTAAAACATTAAACATATTATTTTGGTTATTTTTGTTAATAGTATTGCCATTGTTGCGTTATTTAACCAAGCTAATTTTAGCCAAGTTTAATCTATGGCAGCGAGATGTATATATCATTGGTACTAGCAATAATGCTCTCCTCACTTACGAGTTATTTTGTGCTAATAAAATTTTGGGTTACCGTGTAGTAGGATTTGTAGACCTAAATAATGATAGTTCAGATGGTACTACTTTAGGCTCAACTACCTTACCAATTCTAAAGTATACAACTTTATTAAACCATGATATTAATAATATTGATGCCGAAATAGTATTTGCGCTACCAACAAACGAACTTTTAGAACATATGAATAAAATAAATCTATTACAAAGTAAGTATACCTTTGTATCAATTGTTCCAGATATAACTGGATTACCTCTCTATGGGGTTCAGCTCGATCATTTTTTTGGCAATGATCAATTATTTTTACGGTTACAAAATAACTTAGGGCGACGGCTTAATCGTATAATAAAAAGATTGATGGATATAATCGTATCAGCTAGTGGTTTAATTATTTTATTTCCAGTATTTATAGTTGTGGCATTCTTTATCAAAATTACAACTGGTGAAGGAAAGATTTTTTTTAAACATAAGCGCATTGGTTTAAATGGCCAATATTTTTATTGTATTAAATTCCAAACTATGTATTCCAATAGTCAGGAAATTCTAAACAATTTATTGTTGAGTGATGAAAATAAAAGAATTGAATGGGAAAAGGATTTTAAACTTAAAGATGATCCTAGAATTACTAAAATTGGCAAGTTTTTACGTAAAACTAGTATGGATGAATTACCGCAATTACTTAATGTATTAAAAGGCGAAATGAGTTTAGTTGGACCTAGACCAATTGTGCAAGATGAAGTTATACGTTATCATGATGATATCTATTATTATAAATTAGTGCGTCCAGGGATCACTGGCCTATGGCAGATAAGTGGCCGCAATGATATTGACTATACTAATCGAGTACGCCTTGATATTTGGTATGTAAAAAATTGGTCATTGTGGTATGATTTTGTAATTTTGTTTAAAACCATTTTAGTGGTATTGAACCGCGATGGCGCATATTAGACAAGAAATTTATTGAGAAAGGGGAGTTTGTGAATAAGTATAAAGGTATTATTTTGGCTGGAGGAAGTGGTACGCGGTTACACCCTGCAACTCAAGTTATTTCAAAGCAATTACTGCCAGTTTATGATAAACCAATGATTTATTATCCATTATCAATTTTAATGCTAGCTGAAATTAGAGAAATTCTAATTATTTCTACGCCTGAAGACATTAATCGCTTTAAGTCGTTACTGGGCGATGGAAGTAGGTGGGGGATTAAATTGGTGTATCAAATACAAGAGAAACCAGAAGGCTTAGTTCAAGCTTTTTTAATTGGCGAAGAATTTTTATCTGGTTCTCCGGCATGCTTGATTTTAGGTGATAATATTTACTATGGTAATGGCATGACAGAAGTATTAAAGTCTGCTCAAACTGGTGTTGGTGCAACCGTATTTGCCTATCAAGTTTCTGATCCAGCGCGTTATGGAGTGGTAGAATTTGATGCAAATAATATAGCGATTAGTTTAGAAGAAAAGCCAACCCACCCTAAATCAAATTTTGCAGTTACTGGTTTATATTTTTATGATGCTGATGTGGTCAAGAATGCTAAAAAAATAAAGTTTTCACAGCGCGGTGAATTGGAAATTACCGATTTAAATAAAATTTATTTACAGCAAGATAAGCTAAATGTAGTTACGATGAAACGAGGCTACGCTTGGTTAGATACAGGGACTCATGATTCTTTACTTGAGGCTTCTAATTTTATTCAAACCGTTGAACATCGTCAAGGAATTAAAATTTCATGTTTAGAAGAAATTGCGTTACATAAGGGTTGGATAAATAAAGAAATAATTAAACAATTATTAAAAACCATGGGAAAAAGTACTTATGCTGATTACTTACGTAGTATTGTAAAATGAGTATGGAATTTATACCAAGCAAAATTCCAGAGGTTATTTTACTAAAACCCCAAATTAATGGTGATGAGCGGGGTTTTTTTCTGGAAAGTTATAAAAAATCGGAATTTACTAAAAATGGGATTAGAGTCGAGTTTGTTCAGGACAATCATTCTAAGTCTAGCTATGGAGTACTGCGTGGACTGCATTATCAATTAAAGCCTCGAGCTCAAGCGAAATTAGTCCGATGTGTTCACGGGCAAATTTTTGATGTGGCAGTTGATATTCGCCGTAATTCACCAACTTTTGGTAAATGGGTTGGTTATGAGCTATCCGCAGAAAATAAACATATGTTATACATACCCGTAGGATTTGCGCATGGGTTTCTCACTTTATCTGAAGGTGCTGAGTTACTATATAAAACAACAGATGAATATGCTAAAGAGTATGAACGTGGAATTCGATTTGATGACCTTGATATTGGGATTAAGTGGCCAGAACTTAAGGGTGAGCTGGTTTTATCGGCTAGAGATGATGGGTTGCCTAGCTTAAAGGCTGCAGAAATTAATTTTGAGTTATAGTTCTTAGATAGAGGGTTTATGCAAAATACGTTACTAATAACTGGTGGGGCAGGTTTTATTGGTTCGGCCTTAGTTCGGTTGTTAATTAAAAATACTGATTATTTAATTGTAAACATTGATAAATTAACTTATGCTGGAAACTTGGATTCATTAAGGGAAGTTAAGCATAATGCGCGTCATGTTTTTAAACATCTAGATATTTGTGATAAAGATGCTATTAGTGCTATTTTTCGGCAATATCAACCACAAGGTATAATCCATCTTGCTGCGGAATCACATGTAGATCGATCAATTATTGGTTCAGCTGAGTTTATTCAAACCAATATTATTGGAACTTATACTCTCTTAGAGTGTGCTCGTGAATATTATGCAAATTTGGTGAATAAAACTGGCTTTAAATTTGTGCATGTGTCGACTGATGAAGTTTTTGGTTCATTAGAGAATAGTGGATTTTTTAATGAAACCACCAGTTATGACCCACGTTCACCATATTCGGCAAGTAAAGCAAGTAGTGATTTATTAGCGCGAGCGTGGTTTCATACCTATAATTTACCAATTATAGTAACTAATTGTACCAATAATTATGGTCCGTATCATTTCCCCGAAAAATTGATTCCATTAGTAATAAATAATGCCTTGCAATTAAAAAACTTGCCCATTTATGGTAAGGGTAACAATATTCGTGATTGGTTATATGTCGATGATCATGTACAAGGTTTATGGCTGGCGTTTAAAGCTGGTAGGGTTGGGGAAAGTTATTGTATCGGTGGGCACAATGAGCGAACAAATATAGAAGTAGTAGAGACTATTTGTCAGATTTTGGATGGACTAAAACCTAGAGCTGATGGTAAAAGCTATACACAGTTGATTACTTATGTAACTGACCGTGCCGGACATGATTATCGTTATGCGATGGATCCAACTAAAATTCAAACTGAGTTAGGTTGGGCACCAATCGAAAGCTTCGATACGGGAATTAGAAAGACCGTACAATGGTATCTAGACAATCAAGATTGGGTAAGAAACATCTTTGATGTACATACTCGGAAAGTAGTTTAAAAAAGATGCAGAAGATCAGTGCCATCAAAGGTATGAATGATATATTAGTTAATGAGGCATATGCTTGGTTATGGTTGGAAGATTTATTTAAGCAATGGTTAGCTAGCTATGGTTATGAAAATATACGTACGCCAATAGTTGAAGATACGCGTTTGTTTGTTCGTTCTATTGGCGAAGTAACCGATATTGTCGAAAAAGAAATGTATAGTTTTACTGATAGTTTAAATGGAGATAGTTTAACCTTACGTCCTGAGGGAACGGCTGGAGTTATACGAGCTGCGATCCAGCATAATCTGTTATATAATACTTCGCAAAAGTTATGGTATATTGGCCAAATGTTTAGGCATGAGCGTCCGCAAAAAGGACGTTATCGTCAATTTCATCAACTTGGGGTTGAAGCCTTAGGAGTTCCTGGCCCAGATATTGATAGTGAAATTATTTTAATGCAATATGATTTATGGCAGAGGCTTGGTCTTACTAATTTAGAATTACATATAAACTCTTTAGGTAATAAGGAGGAGCGAGCAGAGCATCGAACGGCATTAATTAATTATTTCGAACAACATCTAGAGATCTTGGATGAAGAGGCTAGAGGACGGTTATATAAAAACCCACTGCGTATCTTAGATACTAAAAATCCATTAATGCAGGATTTAGTAAATGCTGCACCACAATTACTCGAATTTTTGCAAGCAGATTCTTTAGCCCATTATACTCAGTGGAAGAATAATTTAACTCTTTTAAATATTCCATTTGTGGAAAACCATAGGTTAGTGAGGGGCTTAGATTATTATAATTTATCGGTATTTGAATGGATTAGTTCGGATTTAGGTGCACAAAATACGGTATGTGCGGGTGGACGCTATGATCCGTTAGTGAAACAGCTGGGAGGGAGTGAAAACTATGCAATTGGTTTTGCAATTGGCATAGAGCGCCTGCTAATCTCCCTACAAACTTTGGGAAAGTTACCGACTAAACCTAAAGTTGATATTTTTGTGGCTAATTTTGGAACTCAAACTGAAGTCTATAGTTTACAGATAGCTAATATGATTAGACAGAATGGGTATCAAGTAGTGCAAAACTTTGGTGACAGTAGTTTTAAGTCCCAATTGAAGAAGGCTAGCGGGTTAGGGGCATTGATTTCAATTATAATTGGTGAAAACGAGCTAGCTACAAATCAAGTTATGGTAAAATTCATGTTGGAACAAACACAAGAGGTAGTTAAATTAGATAGTTTAGTAAGTAAATTAAATAATTATCTAAAAAATGCTTAAAGCTAAAGAGTAAGAAGGGGTTTTTATGCCACATTTGAATTTACAAGAACAAGAACGAATCAATAAGCTGAAATATTTTTGGAGTGACTGGGGCAAATACATAGTAGGCATTCTTGTTGTGGTTTTAATTGCATATGCTTCAAATGTGTTTTGGACCTGGAAAAACGAATCTCAAGCAGCAAAAGCTTCAATCATATATGAACAATTCACCAATAATGTAAATTTGGGTAATCAAAATGCAGTATATTCTTTAGCTAAACAATTAGAAATTGAGTATCCAAAAGTTGAATATACAGCTTTAGCTAGTATTTGGGCAGCAAAAATTGCCTGGAGTAATAAGGATGTGGTAGATGCGATTTTATTTTTAACTTGGGCCATAAACAACGTAAAAGATAAGGGTTTAGTAGGTTTTGCTAAGTTGAGATTAGCTACTATTTATATTGACCAGGAAAAGTTTGACCAGGCACTTAAGCTGCTAATGGAAAAACATGATCCAGCGTTTGATATACAGTATTATACTGAACGAGGTGATCTATATGTTGCAAAAAATGATCTAGCTAAGGCGCGTGATGCATATAAAGAAGCCATACAAAAGGCTGGGCAAGACACAAATGCGGTACAGACAATTCAATTAAAACTTGATGTATTAGGCGGCAGCTAAACTGTGTCTGGGTTTAAAAAAAAAATTATTCTACTTTGTGCCAATAGTATTTTAGTTGTTGGCTTAATTTCCTGTGCTAGTGATGATGTACCAAAGCCAAAACCAATTCCCAAGATAGAAAATATAGAGAAAATTTCCACAATTTGGGATGTTGACGCTTTATCTTCGAGTAATGCTGCTAGTTTTATTCCAATTATTGACGATAATGCAATTTTTACGGCAGATAGTGCTGGGGATATCTTTAGAATAGATGAGACCGATGGTACTATAATTAGTCGATTTAAGCTTAAACGTAAATTATCGAGTGGAACAGCTACATCCTCTGACTCAATTTTTGTTACCAGTATGGATGGTTATTTATTATCTTTAGATAAGGTTAGTGGTAAGATAAAATGGCAGGTGCAATTACCCACGATAGCAGTAGAAGCACCACAAGTTGCTGGCGATATAATTGTGCTACGAACCAATGATTCGCAATTATCTGCATATAATGTAAATAGTGGTAGCTTACTTTGGGCATACCAAAGGCAAAACCCACCGCTTACTTTAAGAGCTTATAATACTTTTCAAATAGTTGGTAAAGATGTAGTTTTATTGGGACAGCCTGGCGGTAGAATGGCTTTACTTAATTTAAATAACGGTACCCCAATTTGGGAAAACTATGTGGCGATTCCAGAAGGTGCCACTGATTTAGATAAATTAACTGATGTAGCAATGCGCCCAGTTGTGAATGATAAAGAAATCTGTGTGGCAACTTATAATGGGAAGATTGCCTGTTTGGATGCAATTAGTAGTAGTATTATTTGGTCAAAGACATTTAGTAGTAATTATGGCGTACTAGTAGACGAACAAAATGTATATGGAATAAGTGTAGATGGAGTTGTTTATGCTTTTGATAAAAATACTGGAGCTACGATCTGGCATAATGATATCTTACAATACCGCTATTTGAGTGTGCCGGTATTTTTGGGTAATAACTTACTAATTGTTGATAGTGATGGGTACATTAATTTACTAAACCGCAATGATGGTAAGTTGTTAGCTCGAGTTATATCTAATCTAAAAGATGGGGTCTCTTATCCTTGGTCAGATGGCACTAAGGTTTTTCTTCAATCCGGTAATGGTAATTTAGAAAAAATCACACAATAAGTAAAGTCATTGCAATATAAGCGTGGCAACTATTTAAAATATAAAGAATTATATGCCACATCCCAATCTGATTCAGCAAAAATTAAATGCTAAGGCGAATAATCTGCGGCAGGTAGATTTTATCTATCAAGAAATTGCTAAACGGATGACCGAACGACTAAATTATATCAAATTAACCCCTCACCAAATCTTGGATATCGGGAGTGGATTGAATTTGGATGCTGATTTATTAAAGCAAAAGTACCCTAAAAGTAGTTTATATAAAGTTGATTTTGCCATAAATTTGTTAAAGAAATCTAAGTCCACAAGTAGAGTGATGGATCGGCTATTTAAGCTTAATAGTGAGTTAATCTGTGCTGATGCATTAAATCTGCCTATTTTATCTCAATCGATGGATTTGGTTTGGTCAGATTTAGTTTTACCTTATATTACAGATTTGAATGGATATTTTAAAGAAATTCGTCGGGTACTAAAATTGGGCGGCTCATTTCTAGTAACTGGACTTGGAGTGGATAGTTTATGGCAATTGCGGGAAGTTGGGTTAAATACTTATAATTTTCCGGATATGCATATAATTGGCGATATATTAGTCAGATTAGGCTTTTCTAATCCGGTTACTGATATTGAATATATAACCTTAGAATATGATAACTTTAGGCAGCTATTGGCCGATATTCGCTTGATAGGTTGTGGTGCTTTGTCCCAAAAAAATAGTTATTTAACTAAAAGTGACTACATCCATTTGGAGCAAAGTTTTGCTAAACTAATTCAAAAAGATAAATTACCCTTAACTTTAGAGATTTTTTATGCACATGCATGGAAAGATAAAATAGAGCTTGACTTACCCCAAGATACAAAATTAGTACAATTTCATAAATCAGGTAATTAATTTAATGGTAAAATATTGTTTGCATATATGGGGCGTTAGCTCAGTTGGTAGAGCAGCGGACTCTTAATCCGTTTGTCGTTGGTTCGATCCCTACACGCCCTACCATCCATTTTTCAAGTATAAAGTAATGGTTAATAAATTAGAAAATTTGATTCAATCTCAAATTGAATACTATCGTAAACGCTCCAGTGAATATGACGAATGGTTTTTAAGACGTGGTCGTTATGATTATGGAACTGAAATAAACCAACAATGGTTTGACGAAGTCAAGGAAGTTTGCCAGGTTTTAGAAGACTTCAATCCAAGCGGCGATGTACTTGAACTTGCTTGCGGTACAGGATGGTGGACGGAACAATTGGCGCGCTATGCAAAACACATTACTGCAGTTGACGCATCCGGTGAAGTTATTGCAATTAATCAGCAACGCTTGAAAAAATTTTCAGATAAGCTAACTTATGAGCAGGCAGATTTGTTTCAATGGGTACCAAAACAGCAATATGATGTTATCTTCTTTAGTTTTTGGTTGTCTCATGTGCCACCACAGTATTTTGCAGTATTTTGGGATATGGTTCGAAAAGCATTGAAACCGACAAGCCGTGTATTTTTTATTGATTCACTTTGTGTAACAACAGCAACTGCATATAACCAAGTAATGGATGATAAAAATTGTATAAATATTCGGTATTTAAATGATGGAAGTAAATTTTCTATCGTAAAAATAATTTATACGCCAAGTGAACTGCAAAAAAAATTATTAGAAATTGGCCTAACCAATATTGTAATGTCACAAACCAAGCAATATTTTCTGGTTGGCCAGACACAAAAGTAATGTCAATTAAATCAAAATATAGAAGTGGTATCTCATCTATCAAAGACGTTCCAGTACTTATTGTTGGCGGTGGTCCGGTTGGCTTGAGCCTGGCTTTGGCTTTAGCCCGTCAAAATATTTGCTCATTGGTTGTTGAACGCCATCCTGGGACTACACAGCATCCACGAGCTAGGGGTGTTAATGTTAGAACTATGGAGTTATTCAGACAATGGGGAAATGACACAGAATTACTCCAATATGAGCAGCCCAAGGAGGCAAGGCGCTTCATATGGGTAGAGTCATTTCAAGGCAAGGAGGTAACAAGAATTGCTACGGATGACTCAAATACCCGTATTTATAGTCCTATGCAAGTAAGTTTAGTGGCACAAGACTGTACCGAACAATCACTTTACCATGCTTTACTCAATTATGCAGCAGCAGAGGTACAGTTTTTAAAAGAATTTATTGCTTTTGAAGAAGATGCTGCTGGAATTACTGCTAGAATTTTAGACAAAGAGACAAATCAAGAGAAGCTTATAAAAGCCAGGTATTTGATTGCTGCAGATGGTGCGCATAGTCACATTAGAAAGCAGTTAGGAATTACCATGGATGGTCCAGACAATTTAGGGCAGTCTTGCAGCATATATTGTGAAATTGATATATCTACTTGGACAAAACATCGTCCTTGTGCAGGATTCATTTTTGCTGATCCAAAATTATTCCATCGTCCTTATTTCGCCACCGTTAATGGTGCAAATCGTTGGATCGTCATGTTACGCTTTAACACAGGAGATTCAAAGGGAACGTTTACGGATGAATATTGTATTAATGAAATAAGACGGGCGGTTAATTTACCAAACCTAGAGGTAAATATTATTAATAAAAGCTTTTGGACGATGGCTGCTCAAATTGCAAAGCAATATCGCAAAAATCGTGTGTTTCTGGCTGGAGATGCTGCGCATAGATTACCACCAACTGGTGGATTTGGTATGAATACAGGCATCCAGGATGTGCACAATTTGGCATGGAAATTAGCCTTTGTTATCAACCATCATGTCGCAGATTCATTATTGGATACTTATTATGATGAACGCGCACCTATAGCTAAACAAAATATTGAGTGGAGTACTGAAAACGCAAAGCTTTATGTTGAAATCTATCAAGCTATTAGTATGGGAGACATGGAAAGATTAAAAATTAAATTACATGAGCAACATAGAAACTTAAACTTTACAGGACTGGATTTGGGTTTTATTTATCATTCATCGGCAATAAAATCAGAAAATAATCAAATATTGAGTATTTCTCCATCTAAGTATGTGCCGACTACACTACCTGGTAGCCGTGCTCCGCATCTGATGCTAATAAAAAATGGTAAATCAATTTCAATATTTGATATTTTTGAAAAAGATTTTGTGCTACTAATTGGTTCAAAGGGTGAGCCTTGGCGAACTGCGGCTAATGAGTTATCAAAGACATTACCTTTTATACTCAAAATTTATATGATAGCAACAAATGGTGATCTAGTTGATCCGGATAATCACTGGCATGATATTTACACTGTAACACCAAGCGGTGCTGTTTTAGTTCGCCCGGATGGTCACGTTGCTTGGCGTAGCATATCAATGGTTTATGAGCCTAAGGTTGAACTACAAAAATATTTGGATGTGTTCAAGTAATAAGTTCCAGAGTTACCCAATTGGTTGAGGAATGGGATAAACAACGTGGACATAGATCTTATAATTGTTTAGCTATTTCTTTAATTAATTTCTTAAATGTTGCTGCAGTTTTTTTGCCGGTGGCAATTACTTCTGCTTCAGTTGCGTGTTTAATTACATTAGGTAATGCTATGTCCGTAATTGCGGCTAAGCCTAAAATTTGCATATTGCAATGTGCAGCTACAATTGCTTCTTGAACTACTGACATACCAACTGCATCGCATTTACTGCCAAGATAAAAAGCCAACTCAGCACGAGTAGAATAGGTTGGACCTAAATACCCAGCATATACCCCTTTACACAGCCTAATTTGATGATCCACCGCTACTTTTTGTACAATTTTTTGTAGCTTTTTAGTATAAATATCAAACATATTGGGAAAACGTGGGCCAAATTCATCTAAATTTAATCCGATTAGCGGATTAGTTCCGGTAAAATTGATATGATCAGTAATAACCATAATTTCACCAGCTTGAAAACGAATGTTCATCCCACCGGCAGCACAAGTTATAATTAGTTTATCTACTCCTAATTTTTTCATGGCACGAACTAACAAGGTCGCAGCTTGTGGGCTATGTCCTTCATATAGATGAAATCTACCCTGCATTATTATAAATGGTTTTTTGCTAATCTGGCCTAAAATTAGATTCCCGGCATGCCCTGGAGCATTAATTTGGGGTAAATGTGGAATATCTGAATAAGGAAGAATAATTTTGTCTTTAATACTATCAACTATATTACCTAAACCACTGCCTAGAATCATACCAATTTGTGGTTTTTCGGTTAATTTGTTACTGATAAAATTTACGATATCATTAATTTTTTGGTTTAGACTTTTGTCAGTCATTTAAATTTCCTTAGTATAAGCTTCATTAATTAGACTAAATAAATATGCAGATAACTTTTCTCGTGTTGTAAATTGGGTTGCCTTAAATTCTGGCAAAAGCAGAATTTTAGCATGGATACCATTCAAGAATAATGAATTCTTGACTGTTTTCCAAAGCGTAATTTCTCCTGCGTAGGTAACAGCATGAGTTCGGATTCCAGCCTTAGTATAGTACTTAATTACTAGTGGAACAATGGTTGAATTTGCCATAATTGCAGCTTCTAGAAGTGGGGCCTTAAATGGTAGTACTTGCTTACCATCACTCGTCATACCTTCAGGAAATAAGCCAATTGTAGCACCATTACTTAGTTGATTTGCAACGACTTGATTAATTTGCATTAATTCACGTTTATTTTTGCGATCTAAAAATATAGTTCCACCACTTTTGGCCATAATATTTAAAATTGGCCATTTTTTTATTTCAGCACGGCCAATAAAACTTAAGCTGTAAATTGTGTAAAGTAGGGGAATATCTAGCCAAGAAATATGGTTGGAAATTATCATGCTATTGGGTCTGGTATAAGATGAATTATGTTTACCAATAATTTCTATGGTTATTCCCACACAAAATAATATAGATTTTGCCCAGGCACGCACAATATAGATCCAATACTTTTTAGGAGTTATTGGAAAAAAAACAAGAACAATAAAAAAGCATATAAATATTACAAGAATAATACCCAAAAGCCGAATAATAGCTACTAGTGATTGCATATAATCTTTTAAAATGTTTAGGTATGGTTAAGACTAAACAGGCACTATGGTAGCACAGTTATCTGTTAAACTTATTACTTTAAAATAATTAATCTAAAATTTATGGCTAAAATTAAAATACTATTTGTGTGTTTAGGTAATATTTGTCGATCTCCATTAGCTGCTGTTGCAATGCAAGATTATGTTAAACAGCATAAATTGCCTTATCAATTTGAAGTCGATTCTGCTGGAACTTCAGCCTACCATGTGGGTAGCTACTCAGATCCACGTTCAATTAAGGTGGCATTAAATCATGGCTTTAGGCTTAAACACAAAGCTCGTCAATTAATCGATCAAGATTTAGAGTACTATGATTATATTTTAGTAATGGATCATCGCAATTATGAGGATGTATGTAATAAGTTTAGCCAAGCATCTACTTTAGACCATGTCTTTTTATTACGTAGTTTTGATCCTTTAGCTGAGAATAACTATAATGTGCCAGATCCATTTTATGGATTGGAGTCGGATTTTGAAGAACTATTCGCTATGCTTCAGCGTTCAGTTGCTGGATTTATTAATTTTTTATCTGCTCAAGTATAATATTCGGTAAAATTCATCCAATTCTAGAATAAAAACTATATTAGACGATGCTCAATCTAAAGACTTTAAAAAATTACTAGCTAGTTCTTTGAATATAGTTTTTAACTGCTAGTGCGTCAAGCAAACGTCCACTTTTACCAGCACTATTTAAAAACACCATAACAATGGGTTCTTTACCAACAATAGAGTATAGAACTAGACAGTGGCCAGCTTCATTAATAAATCCAGTTTTGGATAATTCAATTTGAAATTTGCCTGCTCGTACTAGCGCATCACTATTTATGTAATGGTGGATATAATTGGAGCTAAGAGCAACATCTGCACCTTTGGTTGTAGTATCTTGGCGGATTAAGTCATATGAGAATGCAGCTTGTACCATTTTGGACAAATCTTCAGCAGTTGATTGATTTTGTTTGGTTAAGCCGGTTGGATCATAAAATTGGGTATTGTTCATTCCTAGAGCTTTGGCTTTTTGATTCATTTTACTAATGAATACTTTGATTCCACCAGGATATGCGGTGCGGCCTAAAGCAAATGCAGCACGATTTTCGGATGACATTAAGGCTAGAAGAAGTAAATCTTTACGTTTTAGTTGCATGCCAATACTCAGGTGTGAAGGAGTCTTTCTTAAAGTATCTACATCAGCTGCTGAAATTGTTACATATTGGTTTAAATCTGCTCCAGAATCAAGTAATACCATGGCGGTCATGAGTTTACTAATTGAGGCAATTGGCATTTTGGTATGTGGATTTTTACTGACTAAAATTTTTCCAGTATCTGCATCTAGGGCTAATGCTGAATAAGAATAAAAGCCGGGTTGATTGGCAATTGAATCCATATCCAGTGTGTCAGTAGGGATATCACTTGCAACTTGTGTACGTGGAGCAGATACTGTTTTATTCGCCATTGGCATGCGATGTTTAACTACAGCAGTTTTTTTTCTATGCCGTCTTTTCTTCTTAGTGGTTTTATACACTTTAGCTTTTTTAGTAGTAGTTGTGGGAGTGGTCGTAGTCGTAGCCGGTGGTGTTGCTATAACTAAGTTAATCCAGCTTAATAAAATTAATATAACTAATATTTTTTTCATATTTATCTCAACATGTTGGTTTAATTTTGGTAGGTTTTAAATAAAATTATATGGATTTGATGGTACATAATCACTTACTAAAGTTTTAAGTATGGCAATAGCCTCTTTAGTTAGAAACTTATCGATGGCCATGTCAAGTTTGTGTAAACTAGATTCTAATTCAGCATAGGCCAAATAAGTTTCGTTAGCGGTAAGTATCCTTGGATGTACTGTTTTACTTGGATGATGACCGATTAACAATTCTTCATAAAGTTTTTCACCGGGTCTAAGACCCGTAAATTTTATTTCAATATCACCATCAGGATGATTTAGATCTTTAAGCGAAAATCCACTTAGATTAATCATACGCCTTGCCAAATCAACTATTTTTATCGGTTCACCCATATCCAAAACAAACACTTCACCACCATGGGCTAGATTACTGGCTTGAATAACTAGTTCTACCGCTTCTGGGATAGTCATAAAGTAACGAATTATATCAGGGTGTGTGACAGTTAGGGGACCACCAGTTTTGATTTGTTCACGAAAGAGTGGGACAACTGAGCCAGATGAACCAAGAACATTACCAAATCTAACCATGGTAAAAACGGTATGTGGTGATTGGCTATTTAATGCTTGTAGTATCATCTCTGCTAAACGTTTACTAGCGCCCATGATGTTAGTTGGACGTACTGCTTTATCAGTAGAAATTAAGACCATGTTGTCTACCTTATATTTTAAGGCTGCTAATGCTACAACATAAGTACCCATAACATTATTCTTTATGCCAACTAGTGGATTAAATTCAACAATTGGTACATGCTTATACGCTGCTGCATGATAAATAGTATTAACGGCATAATTACTAATAACTGTGGCGATTAAATTTGCATTAGTTACATTACCTAAGATACTCACTGTTGTAAGTTCAGGAAAACGCCCAAGGATTTGTTTTTCAATTGAATAAAGAGCAAATTCAGATAGATCAAGTAATACTAAGAGCTTTGGCTTCTGACTTGCGATTTGCCGAACTAATTCACTGCCGATTGAGCCACCAGCACCAGTTATAAGTACCACTTTGCTGGTAATATTTTTTTGCATTAGCTCTTTATCTGCTGGTATTGGCTCACGCCCAAGCAAATCTTCAATTTCTACTTCTTTAATATCATTTGTGGTAACTTGTCCACTGACTAATTCAGACATTCCAGGTAAAGTTTTTATTTTTAAGGATAATGGTTCAAGAAAGTCAATAATCTCGCGGCGGCGTTGATGAGATGCTGAGGGTATAGCCAAAAGAATTTGCTCTACCTCTTTTTGGCGTAATATTTTGAGTAAATTTTTAGGTCGATAAACTACTATGCCACGAATGCTGCTGCCCCACTTATTTGGATCGTCATCAAGAAATGCTACGGGATTATATTCAGTACTATTTTGTAGTGCTAAACAAATTTGGATTCCAGCAGCTCCAGCCCCATAAATTACTACATTAATGCGAGCTTTTTTATTTAAATTACGTAAAATGCCCCGCAGGATAAGCCGAGTGCCACCGATGTAGGCCAAGGCAAATACCCAAAAGATAATAATGGAGGTTTTAGGAAAAGCACTGATTTGAGCAAAATGAATTATTGTAACTAAAATTAGAACGGATAGAGTCACCCCTGAAAAAACAATTAAAACAATTTTCTCATCTAGGTATTTGATTATGGCTTTATACAAACCAAAATTAATGAAAATAGGAATAGTCCATAAGGGTAGAGCTATAAATAACCAGATATGTGAGTCGAGGCGATGATCCCATTCTCCACCCAGTCTAAGTAATACTGAAGTAAATAATGCTAGGGGTAAGAGAATAAAGTCTAAACACAATAATGCTTGAATATTTTTAGACTGTAATTGTTTGAATATTTGAGTTAAAAAGGTCATAAATTGGTTAATTTTCTATTAGTTTTAAACAAAATTTCAAAGGCGTGCGGGATTATAGCATTAAATCAATTGTTTTATTTAAATCTCGAAGTGGAAAAGTCGGTATAATACACCAGCTTCGACTTTTAAAAGACTAAATAAAAGGATATTCTGATATGCAAACAATATTAAAATTAGTTTCCTTTGGCTTAATTTGCTTGATCTACATACCAGTCTATGCGGCAAATCCTGATTATTCAATAATTGTTGAAAGCCAAACTCCAACTACATTAAATACTATTGCCAAAAATGCAATAGCTCAAAATATAGCAAAGCTACCTATTGGTGAAATTATGCAGTGGACAGCTCTACAAATGTTAGGTAAGCCTTATGTAGGAGGATTACTTGATAAATCATTACCTGAATATTTATACATTAGTTTAGAGCAAACGGATTGTATGCTTTTTACTGAAGAAATTCTAGCGCTGAGTAATCTGATTAGACTTGGCCAACTAAATTTAGCTAATTTTACCGCTATGATAAAAACTGAACGCTATCATGGGGAAGTAGCATATTGTAATCGTAATCACTATTTTAAAGATTGGTCATTAGTTAATCAAAAAAAGCATTTGGTTATTGATGAAGGACTGCTCTTAACTGGCATTGTATTACCTTATCCAGCTCACGTTTTGGGCGATAGAATTGCTAAAAATCCACATGATCCACATCGTGCTGACTTATCTTGTATTCAAGAGCGTGAATTTTTGATTAATCATGAACAATTAGGCTTTATTCCCTTAAAAGATTTACCTAAATATTTGCAAGATATTCAGCCTGGCGATATTATTGGAATTGTGCGTATACCAAAGGGGCGTGCTGATTCCATACATCACCTGGGGATTGCTTATGTTCATCATTCATCTGGTATAGTGAGTATGATTGATGCTTCTAGCGATGCTAAACAAGTAGTTGTTGCTCCTTCTTTGATGGGATATTTAGCACAGTTTAAAGATAGCCAAGGTATTATTCTCCTAAGAGCTAAATAATTATGAATTATGGAATTCACAATTTATATAATCTGTAGACCTAATTTATAGTAAATCTGGAAATCCATTATAATTTATATTCTAGTACCGAAACGGAGGGCAGTATACAATGCGTTTAGTTTTTTTAAATGGGTTGGTTTTAAGTGTTGGGCTATGTTTTGCAGCGGTGAATAAATTAGTCAATCAATATCCAGTTGGTGCTAGGGTAAGTGTTGAAAGCGAAGCTGATGGTACATTTACCGCCCAACTCATGTTCAAAAATCAGACTGCGCTAAATCATTGGGACTTTGGTTTTTTTATGCTACGGGTTTTGGTCAATCCAGAAATTCCATTTAATGCACAAATCTGTGTGCAAAAAACCAATAAATGTAGTAGTTTAATAATAGATAAAAATCCACAAGCACGGGATATTCACCAATTCTTACTCCCAGATTTAAGTGTAGGACATTTTAGCTTATTCACGCCAACAACTCCTTTTCCACTTCGGGTAAATACCACTTATCTTATAACTATTCGTGGTTTACATAATATACCCCAAAACATAACGGCAATGCCACAAAAATTATTTATATATAATTTAGATCGCCATAAACTGATAAATATGCATGTTATACAGTATTTAAGTAAGGAATATAATGTGAGCGCAAGCCAGGTCGAGTTAGCAACAACAATTAACCGAAACTGGCAGACTAGCAAAACTATCTTGACCACTTCTGTAGTGGTGCCACTTCCAGTTTCGACTACTCTTGGTTTTGGTACTTATACATTACCTAGTGGAGTAAATATATATACTGATCCATTGCACAATAAAGTAGCCAGTTTAATAGCTATTGCTTTAAATAAAGATATGTACCTAAATGCTAAGTTAAGACATGATAATCCTACCACTAGTGAGATTAGTTTGATTTTATGTAATTCTAAAATTGATGAGTGTAGGTCGATTCAATCTAAGCCGGAAGGATATGTTTTGGATATAGGTAAAGGGACAATTATTCTGTATGCTAATACTAATGCTGGATTTTTTTATGCATTTGAATCATTACGTCAGCTGTGGAATTATTTTGGGCCGACGTTACCTCAACAAATTATAGTTGACTATCCACGCTTTAAATATAGAGGAATTATGCTTGATGTAGTTAGACATTTTTATTCACCAGGTGAAATTAAGCTACTATTAGATGTAATGGCTGCACATAAATTAAACACTCTCCATTTACATTTAGCTGATGATGAAGGATGGCGAATAGAGTTACCTAACTATCCAGAATTAACTACTATTGGTTCTAAACGAGGATTGGGCTATAAAATTGGACCGGCTAATTTAATCAGTGATAAGTTTGATACTACCAACTATCTAAAACAAGTTTATGCGAATTCAGATACGGTATATCAAGGTTACTATACTACTACGCAAATTAAACAGCTAATTAAATATGCTAATATGCGACAGATTACCATTATTCCTGAAATAGAAATGCCTGGACATGCCCGTGCTATGAAAAAAGCTATGCCCAAAGTATTTTTTGCTGCGGCTGATAGATCAAATTATTATAGTGTACAAGGATATAATGACAATGTATTGCCAATCTGTAAGTATAATCAGGATCAGAATTTTACCCAAACAATAAATAGTATAAGTATTGCCATTGCCAATTTATTTAGTGGGCAATCTACTTTTTATGCGGTAAATAAAGAAATTAGTTTAGCTGGAGATGAAGTACCACCAACCGCTTTGCAAGGTTTTAATGTTTGTCATAGTGGGCAATGGACTGGTTTAACTACTAATCAAATAATGCATTTATTTTTTAAAGATTTAGCTAATAATTTAGTGGGTTATAAATTGTCTGGTTGGCAGCAGATAGTTCAAAATGATGATGGGACAATGGAAGATAAGCGTATAGCTTCGATAGATATGGGACATATTTGGGAATGGATGCCAACTAGTAATTCTACTATTTCAGGCATTGTTTTGGCTTCTAATTTAGCCAAGGCTGGTTATCCAGTAGTCTTAGATTTTGCTGATCTAACTTACTTTGATATGCGTTATACTAGTCAATGGAGTGAGCCAGGATTATACTGGGCATCTAATTCTACGGATACTTATACTGCATTAAGTAGTGGTTGGATAAGTAATAAGGTTTCTAACCCAACTCAAGTACTGGGTATTGAAGGTGCGTTATGGTCGGAATTATTACCTAATGCGGCACACTTATTTTATATGGCAACGCCAAAGATGGCTGGCTTAGCCGAAGCTGCTTGGTCAGATAAAAATAGTTTAAGCTGGCAATCATTAGCAACCCGTCTTGGGTGTGGTAAGTCTGGTTTTTTAAGTTATTTAAATAAAGTTTATGCTATTCGTTATCGGGGTTATCCTAATGGGATTAAGTTAGAAGTCCCAAAGAATGGCATGTGCAAAGAATAAATTGGATAATTTGCTTTATTTTAAGATTCATTATTTCTCGCGATCTGTATCCCGCACCGAAGTGCCTCATTTCATTGT
>Ga0206796_1081_pt1 | contig 21649 bp, 23 predicted proteins | sample Alteio_BWOrgCont_68_FD_152895 | JGI IMG/M metagenome (GOLD analysis project Ga0206796, IMG submission 152895) | Enriched cells from forest soil in Barre Woods Harvard Forest LTER site, Petersham, Massachusetts, United States -... | ecosystem: Environmental > Terrestrial > Soil > Temperate forest >...
CAAATGGGCGCGTTCGAAGCGACGCTGAAGTATACGCAGGAGCGTCTGCAGTTTGGCAAGCCGATCGCTTCTTTCCAGATGGTGCAGGATCTCCTCGCCAAGATGCTCGCCAACGTGACCGCTTGCCAGTGCATGATGGTGCGCCTGGCGCAGATGGATGACGAGGGCAAGCTTGCCGACCACCACGCCTCACTGGCCAAAGCGTTCTGCACGGCAAAGTCGCGCGAGACGGTTGCATGGGGCCGTGAACTGCTGGGCGGCAACGGCGTCGTCGCCGACTACAATGTCGCGCGCTTCTTTACGGACGCCGAAGCGCTCTACTCATACGAAGGCACCTATCAGATGCAGAATCTGATCGTCGGTAAAGCCATCACCGGGCTCGGCGCATTCGTGTGAGAAGGCGGGCCAGGGGCTCCCCCCACCCTGGCTCGCCCCCCTTTCTGAACAGGATACTCATCATGGCTGCTGAAACGGCGGGCTTGACGCTCGCAAACGTCCTCTACGTGAAGACGGGCAGTATTGCCTACGTCACTGTCAATCGCCCGAAAGTCCTCAACGCCCTGAATACGTCGACATGGTCGGATTTGAGAAAAGCCTTTGAGGATGCCCGGGACGATGCCGCGATACGTGGCGTCATTCTGACGGGTGCGGGTGACAAGGCCTTCATCGCGGGCGCCGACATCGGCGAGCTCGCGCAGGTATCGGCGTTCGAGGCTGAACAGTCCAGTCGCTTCGGGCAGCAGGTGCTGGATCTCATCGAGAATCTCGGTAAGCCAGTGATTGCAGCCGTGAACGGCTTCGCGCTCGGCGGCGGCTGTGAGACGGCGATGGCCTGCACCATCAGGATCGCGGTTGAAGCGGCGAGGTTCGGGCAGCCAGAAGTCGCACTCGGGCTGATGCCCGGTGGTGGCGGAACGCAGCGATTGCCGCGTCTGGTCGGCAAGGGCCACGCCCTTCAGCTCATCCTCTCGGGGGAGATGATCACAGCGCAGGAGGCGTATCGGATCGGGCTGGTTAACGAGATCGTTCCGGCCGCCGAACTGATCACGCGTGCCGAGGCAATCCTTCGGAAGATCGCCTCCAACGCTCCGATTGCCATCAGGTTCGCGCTCGAGGCGGCAAACAAGGGGATGGAGACCAGCCAAAGCGAAGGCCTTCTGCTCGAGGCCTCTTACTTCGGGGTTTGCGCCGCAACCGAGGACAAGAAGGAGGGGACGACCGCCTTCCTCGAAAAGCGCAAGCCACAATTTCGCGGACGATGAAGAACGCCCCGCGCACACGGCAATTCAGAAAGGACAGCCTATGGCAAGCGACAATATTTTCTCAGGACTGAAGGTGGTGGACTTGGCGAGCTTCATTGCAGGTCCAGGTGCAGCGGTGATACTGTCGGACTTCGGCGCCGACGTGATCAAGGTCGAACCACCAACCGGCGATACTTGGCGGATTGGGTACAAGATCCCGCCGCAGCCTCGCGCCAAGGACAATTATCCCTGGCATCTCAACAATCGTAACAAGCGTGGATTGGCGCTTGATCTGAAATCGCCCGAGGCGAGGGACGTTCTCCGGCGGCTGGTCGAATGGGCGGATGTTCTGATCGTCAACACGCCGCACCCCGCTCGCGAAAAGCTCAGCCTCGGCTATGAGGATGTCGCGCCTTGGAATCCGCGCCTGATCTATGCGGACGTAACCGGCTATGGTGACAATGGCCCCGACGCCCAGCTCCCGGGATTCGACATCACGGCCTATTGGGCGCGAAGCGGCTTGCTGTCACTGACGCGAGATGCGGGTGCACCGCCGACCCTCCCGGTTGCGGGCAGCGGCGACCATGCGACGGCGGTCAGCCTCTATTCGGCAATCGTGACCGCACTCTACCGGCGGGAACGCACCGGAAAGGGTTCGTACGTCACGACCTCGTTGCTCGCTGCCGGTGTCTGGGCTTGCGCTGTAGCGACCCAAGCTGCACTTGTCGACGCCAAATTCTTCCCGTTGCACGATCGCACCAACCCGCCAAACGCGACCTTCAATGTCTATCGAGCCGCTGATGACACATGGTTTGTAATCGTCCTGACGCCCGATAAATGGCCGTCCCTGGTCAACGGGATTGGCCGCCCGGATCTCTTGACGGATGCCCGGTTTGCCGACGCTGCAAAGCAAGGTGCGAATTCAGCACACCTCACTGCGATCCTGGATCAGACCTTTGCCTCACAGCCGATGGCGCACTGGCGTGATGTCTTCGAGCGGGCCCATCTCACCTTTGGCGTGGTGCTTGCACCCAGCGAAGTGATCAAGGATCCTCAGCTCAGGTGCAACAACATCGTCGTGCCGCTTGAGGGCGCTGGCGGGAACCTCGAATTTACCATCAGCAGCCCCCTTCAGGTGCATGACATCGCCAAGGTTCCGGCGCGGCGCGCGCCCGAGCTTGGCGAACACAGCGAGGAGATCCTGGAGCAGCTCGGCTTCAACACCCAGGAGATAGACAGCCTTCGCATCAGCGGCACCGTTCCGAAACTACGAGACCGCGCCGCGTAGAGAGTGAGGTGCCTCAGCCACCCGATTCTTGCCGAGCTTAGTATTTACTGGGCAGACGGAGATTGAAGACGATGGATGACATACTAACCGAACGCTCCGAAGGTATACTTCGCGTTGAATTGAATCGTCCAGAAAAGCTCAACGCGATGACTTCGAGCATGTACACGAAGCTTGCGGATGTCTTCAATGATGCTGCTAAGGACGAGCGCATTCGTGTTGTGCTTTGGCACGGCGCAGGAGATGCTTTCAGCGCCGGCAACGATATGAAGGACTTTCTAGAGAATCCTCCTGGCCCAGGAGAATCTCCTCAGGCTCGGCTCATGAATGCACTGGTCGATTTCGACAAGCCGCTGATTGCAGCTGTGCGGGGTGTCGCGATCGGCGGTGGAACTACCATGCTGTTGTACTGTGACTTCGTCTACGCGGGCGAAAGCACCAGGTTCCAGATGCCTTTCATCAACCTCGCCGTGGTACCGGAATTTGGATCGAGTTTCCTGCTCCCACTTACAATTGGGCACATCCGTGCGGCTGAGTTGATCCTCTTGGGATTGCCGTTCGGCGCCAGCCGCGCTGCTGAGTTGGGATTGGTCACGCAGGTCGTATCCGATCAGAACCTCCTTCAGGCGGCAACCGAAACAGCACGGCATCTGGCCGCGAAGCCGGCTGGCGCTCTGCATGCCTCCAAGCGACTTCTGAAGCGCTCCTTTCGCGAGCAGATCAAGGCGGCGATGGAGGCCGAGAACGAAGCATTCAGCGTGCAAGTTCGTTCTGAAGAAACGAAGGAAGCACTGACGGCCTTTCTGGAAAAGCGTCCTCCCGACTTCACCAAAACCAGGAATCCTGTGGCGGCTCCGTAGAGCCGTTGCCGACGAACGGGTCTGCGAATTGCCGCTGGCATACTTCGGCATTGAGGCCTCAGATAGGAAAGGAAATTGCTATGAGTGATGCTTTAGCGACGACATCAAATCCGACTTCCGGACGCAAGGAAACGATTGGCCGACTGTTCGTCCTCGAGCTGAGTGGTGGTCGCATTCACTCGATGAATCCGGACGGCTCCAGCCGCAAGATCATCGTTTCGGATTGTCATCTTCCCGATGGCATCGTGGTCGATGTCGAGGCCGGCCATATCTATTGGACCAATATGGGGGTGCCCAACCTCAACGACGGTTCCATAGAGCGCGCTGACCTTGACGGAGGCAATCGCAAGGTCATCGTCCCCCAGGGCGTCACGTTTACGCCAAAACAACTTCATCTGGAGAAGCGGAGCGGCAAGCTCTACTGGTGCGACCGCGAAGGCATGCGGGTGATGCGCGCAAATCTGGACGGCTCGAACGTCGAGACGCTGGTCCAGACGGGCGAGGGCGAGGACGATCGTCGTGACGCTACAAGGTGGTGCGTTGGCATCACGATCGATCCCGAGCATGGGCAACTCTACTGGACACAGAAAGGATCTGACAATTCTGGCCTCGGCCGCATCCTCCGCGCGGGCATAGATATTCCCAAAGGCGAGGATGCCGCCAATCGAACCGACATCGAAGTCTGGCTCGACGACCTGCCTGAACCGATCGATCTTGAGCTCGATCTCAAAAGTCGCATCCTCTACTGGACGGATCGCGGCAACCCGCCGCTCGGCAATACGGTCAATCGTTCCTCAATCGATGCGCCAGCCACAGATGAACTCGCACCCGAGATCATCCTCAGCGATCTGATGGAAGGCATCGGCATCGCGCTAGACATTCCCGGCAATCGGATGTTCGTCACCGACTTTGGCGGCTCTGTCTATACCGCAAAGCTCGATGGTTCCGAGAAGCGTGTACTGCTCTTCGCTCAAGGTAACCTCACCGGCATCGCCTATGCCGAAATCCCTTCAAAGGAGAATTGATCATGGCTGGCAGCAAGCCAATCTCTAAGGTCGCCATTATCGGTACGGGCGTCATCGGCGCGAGCTGGGCGGCACTCTTCCTGGCAAAGGGCCTCGATGTCGTAGCGACGGATATCGCGCCGAACGCCGAAACTTCTTTGAGACGCTTCGTTGACGGTGCCTGGCCCTCGCTCGAAAGGCTGGGGCTCGCCAGCGGCGCCTCTCCAAAGCGGCTGATCTTTACCGCCGACCTGTCAGAGGCCGTCAAAGGAGCCGATCTTATCCAGGAAAACGGCCCGGAGCGCATCGAGTTCAAGAAGGAACTCTACGGCCAACTCGACGACCTCCTGCCGTCGGATGTGATCATCGCCTCGAGCTCGTCCGGCCTGACGATGAGCGAGATCCAATCCGGTGCCCCCTTGCACCCGGAGCGTTGCCTCATCGCGCATCCGTTTAATCCGCCACACTTGATCCCGCTTGTCGAGATAGTCGGCGGTGCCAAGACGTCCGAGGAGTCGATCCGCCGCGCCTCTGAATTTTATACGGCGCTAGGCAAGCGAACTGTCCGCCTGCACAAGGAGGTGCCCGGACATGTTGCCAACCGGCTGCAAGCTGCCCTGGCCAGGGAGGTGTATCATCTGGTGGGCGAGGGCGTCGTCAGCGTCGCCGACGTCGACACGGCGCTCAGCTGGGGACCGGGACTGCGGTGGGGCATAATGGGCCAGGTCCTCCTCAACCATCTTGGCGGCGGCCAAGGCGGCATGGAGCATTTCCTGCAGCAATTTACCGGTCCAATGACGGCCTGGTGGAAGGTCCTCGGTTCGCCGCAACTGACCCCGGAGCTCCAGCAAAAACTGATCGCAGGCGTTCATGCCGAGGTGGGCTCGCGTTCGATCGACGACTTAGCTGCCGAGCGGGACGAGGTCCTGCTCGGGCTTCTTGAATTGCGTAACAAGGTAGCTCAAGAAGCGGCGCAGCCGAGAAAAAGTGATCGCGTTGCCTAGACGCGCGCACCAATAGGACAATTGGGTGAAACGAGAATTCTCTGTCGCAATTGAATTTGCAGGGATGCGAGTGCAGGGATCGGGGATGGGTCTTCAGACCCGGCTCTTTTGCGGCCGGCACATGCGACGTTTCCAAGACGCGGGGTCTGAAGACCCGCCCCCAAAGGTTCACCCGATTGTCCTCGCGCGCGTCAAAGTGAAAGCCTGAGCGAAAGAGAGACGTGGTCATCAACGTCACTTGGCCGCGTGCTCGCGATCGAGCGCTGACTTGCAACATATCTTGAAGACGCCGCCATGTCCGAAAGGCCCACACAAATCACCAAGTCCGCATATCAATACCCACCACTCACAAAGAAGCTGTGGCATACGCCACTCATGGCGGAGCCCAATCAAGTGATCGTATAACTCGACCTGAAGCAATTCACGTGTCGCCAGTTGCGCGAGCGCATCGGACGGCTCGCGTCCGGCCTCGACAGGCTTGGTGTCTGCGCCTCTCATCGATCATAGAATGGGGCCCAGTTGACATTGTGAAATTTCGATGTAGTTCGTATGAAACGTTATAGGACCGTTTCAGACATGGTCGAAAAGCCAACGATGAATGATGTTGCCCGTGCCGCTGGGGTGTCCCTCGGAACGGTCTCCAAGGTGCTCAACGGCAATCCAACCGTTGCCGCTGAACTGCGGGAGCGTGTGCTCAATGCGTGCGGTCAGCTGAGCTATCAACGCAACCGTATCGCGACGAGTCTTCGGAGCCGGCAGACGCATACGATCGGTATCGTCATTCCCGACATTCTCAATACGTTCTACGCTGCGTTGGTAGAGAAACTGGAGAACCTCGCATCTTCGGCTGGCTATACGGTGATTATCGTTACGACCGGTGAGAATTCGCGACGCGCCAGCGAGCGCATGCTGGTACTCAAGCAAAGCCAGGTCGACGGCATGATCCTCATTCCTCCGCTAAACGGATCCGAGGCTCTGACGAACGCCGTTGGTTCCGATACGCCATGCGTGATCGTCGACCGTATTGCGACGGAGAACCCCTATCCGAGCGTAGCTACAGACAATGTCGATGCTGCGTATCAAGGCACGCGTTACCTGCTTTCACTTGGGCATAGGCACATCACGCTCGCTGTCAACTCACCGGACCTGTGGAATACGCAGGAGCGGATCATCGGCTTTGAACAGGCCATGCGCGAAGGGAACGGCAAGCCCGACGTTCGGATCGTCGGCATGACAGTCGAGGAGGCGCGCATCTCGATCGGCAACCTGTTTCGGGAAACTGGTCGGCCGACGGCGCTTTTTACAGCCAACAACCTTGTGACGCTTGGCGCGATCCGTGCACAGCACGATTGCAATATTGAGATTCCGGGCGACATATCGCTACTTGCCTTCGACGATTTCGAATGGCTGCAGCTTTTGCGGCCGGCCGTAAGCGCAGTGCAGCAGCCGATCGACCAGATTGCCGTGGAGGCTTGGCGGCTGATGTTCCAACAGATCAGCAAACGCGCGATCAGCGCCCCTCACGTTCGAGCGGGCGCGCAACTGATCATCAGACAATCCACAGCCGCCAACGCCATGGCCGTCAGAAGAATGGGTGCCATGTGAGTGAATTTGTGGGCAAGGGAGCGGTCGTTACCGGCGGCGGAAGGGGTATAGGTCTAGCTTGTGCCAGGCTCATCGCCGAGCGCGGCGGGTCTGTTGTCTTGCTGGGTCACGACCGCGAAATGGTGGAAGGCGCGGCGGTGGAACTGCGCGCTGAAGGGCTGTCTGCATTCGCGATCATTGCGGATGTCTGCGTCGAGGCCGAAGTAGCCGCTGCGATGACTGAAGCGGAAAGGGTAACGGGTTCGATCGATGTCCTTGTCAACAATGCGGCAATCCAGCCCTATGGAACCGTTGCCTCCATGCGTTCGGTCCAATGGGACGCCGTCATTGGCATCAATCTCCGAGGAGCGTACCTCGCGTGCCACTACGCCCTGCCGTACATGATGTCTCGCAAGCGGGGCGCGATCGTTAACATAGCCTCGGTGCAGGGGCTGGCGAACCAGGCGCGCGTGGCCGCCTATGCCACCTCGAAGGGCGGCATGCTGGCACTGACGCGTTCAATCGCCGTCGATTTTGGCCGCGATGGCATCAGAGCCAATGCAGTATGTCCCGGCTGCATCGACGCACCGATGACACGGTTCTCCGCAGCTGAAACGGCGCCGGGCAACGAGGAGGAAACTATCCGTCAATGGGGCACCGCCCAGCCGCTCGGCAGAGTGGGGAAACCGGAGGAGGTGGCTGAGGTCGTTGCTTTCCTGGCGAGCGATCGGGCGAGTTTCTGCTCAGGTGCGGAGTTCAAGGTGGACGGGGGACTGATGGCGACCCTTGGGGTGACGCTGCCTGATTGAAAGCGGATACGCAGCAAGGTCTGCAATCCCGAAATGACGGTGATCAAGGACACCAGGGATATTTGAATATAACGTTTCATTTGGGGTGATAAAAATGATAAGTGCCCTCTCGGAAGGAACACTATGACCGAGCCCAAGCATAGCGGGAGGAGGGCAACTCCATGGCTCTAGCCGAATCCCTTGTCTCAAGGCCACGCGCCGTGCCTTCAAGGCAAATGATCGTCTCGATCCTGATTTTGGCCGCGATGCTACTTCTCCTCGGCCTCTACGCTCCTAACTTTTTTCGCTACAACAACATTCTCAACGTGTTCTTGCAGGCCTCGCTCCTCGGCATGCTGGCAATCGGCATGGCGGTGGTCATGATCGTCGGCGGCATCGATCTGTCTCTGCCGGCGAACATGGCGATGAGCGCGATCCTCGGCGCCCTTTACATGAAGGCGACCGGCGAGTGGGTCGGTGCTCCGTTCATCATGGCTGGCGCCGGCGCGCTCATCGGCCTGGTTAACGGGCTTGCCGTGGCAAGGCTCAAAATGATCCCCTTCGTGGTCACCCTGGCGATGATGACTGTCATCTCGGGAACCTCCGTTTGGATGACCAATTCGCTCAGCATCTCGCAGCTTCCGGAAGGGTTCCTCGACCTTTTCGGCGCTCGTCCTTTTCTCAGGATTCCGATCACCGTCATCATCGTCGCCATGCTTGGGATCATCGTAACGATCCTGATGCGCTCCTCGATTGCGGGGCGCTGGGCCTACGCGGTCGGCATCAGCGAGAAGGCGTCGCGCGTTGCGCGTATCCCCATCGCTCATGTCGTATTGGCCAGCTACGTCTTCGCCGGGCTGATGGCCGGCGTAACCGGCATCCTGCTCACGGCGCGCTTGGGTGCCGCGTCCGCCAACATGGGCAATGACGGGATGGTGCTCGACATTGTTTCGGCCTGCGTCGTCGGCGGCATCAGCATCTATGGCGGCTCGGGCCGAATCTTCGGCGCGCTGTTCGGTGCTTTGCTGATCACAGTCCTTTCCAACGCGATGAACCTGATCGGCGTTTCCTTCTATCTCAGCCTCGTCATCAAAGGGGCGGTCATCATCGCCTTCGTCGCAGTCGATGGACGGCGCGGAGGCGTGCAATGAACACGCAAACGCTGTTGCGTATGGATGGCATCTCCAAGTCTTTCGGTAACGTTCCGGCGATCAAGAGTGCGTATCTGGAGGCGCGCGGCGGCGAGGCGATCGCGGTAATGGGCGCCAATGGGGCCGGCAAATCGACGCTGATGAATGTCCTTGGGGGCGTTGTGCCTAGCGATAGTGGTCGGGTTTCGATCGATGGCACGGAGATCATTTTCCACTCGCCACGCGATGCCGCCGCCCATGGCATCGCCTTCGTCCATCAGGAGCTAACGATGTTTCCGACCATGAGTGTGGCGGAGAACATCTTCATCGACAACCTGCCGTCTTCCGGCCCATTCATCCAGCTCCAGGAAATGGCGCGCCAGTCGGAAATTCTACTCGCCCGCTTGGGATGCAGAATCTCGGCGGAAACACCGGTGGAACAGCTAAGCATCGGCGATCGACAGCTCATCGAGATTGCTCGCGCACTACGCCAGCAGGCCCGGATCATTATCTTCGACGAGCCGACTTCATCTCTGTCCGGACCCGAGCGCGAACGGCTCTTCAACGTCATTCGCGGGCTGAAGTTGGAAGGTGCGGTCATCATCTACATCACCCACTTCCTCGATGAGATATTTTCAATCTGCGAGCGCGTGACTGTCATGCGCAATGGCGAGACTGTCTGGACTTCAACGATAGATGAGGTCGACCCCGCCAAGATTGTGCATCTGATGCTGGGCGTGACCGAAGACGAGGGCCGGATGCGCCCGCCCGTGCGTGCGGCCGGGGAGCCGTTGCTGAAAGTCGACCGGCTCGGCCGCCGCGGTGCGCTGCACGATATCAATTTTGAGATACGCAGCGGCGAGATTGTCGGCCTATGGGGGCTGTTGGGTTCGGGCCGCACTGAACTTCTGCGGGCCCTGGTTGGCCTTGATCCTATCGATGACGGAACTATCCGTTGGAAGGGAAGGAGCGGGCTGGCCGAGATGGCGCCCGAGAGACTGCATGCTCATGTCGGTATTGTCACCGAAGACAGACGCGGCGAGGGCATCCACTTGCCGCTCTCGGTCGCCGAAAACGTTGCGCTGCCAAACCTGAAGTCATTGCTCAACAGATGGCGGCTCGTCGACCAAGATCGGCAGGACGTACTTGCCGACGAGATGATCAGACGGCTGCAGATCAAGGTTTCAGGCCGCGGGCAGACGGTCGGAACGCTAAGCGGCGGCAACCAGCAGAAGGTCGTGTTCGGGCGTTGGCTGGCCACCAACCCACGCCTTTTCTTGCTCGACGAACCAACGCGAGGCCTCGATGTCAGCGCCAAGGCAGAGATCATGAGGCTTGTGGTCGAACTGGCCGAACAGGGGTGTAGCTGCCTGGTCGTGTCCTCTGAGCTTGAGGAGCTCATGCGTGTCTGCGATCGCTATCTCATCATCAGCCGTGGCCGGCTCACGGGCGAGTTGCCGGGGTCGGCGACAAGCAACGAACTGATGCAGTCCATTGCAACAATCAACTGATCTGGGGAGCGCGCCATGAAAATCAAGACAAGCGCCGACATACTGATCCAGCACGGCTTCCTCGTCGTCTTTGCAATTGCGTTCGTGTTCTTCGCAGTGACGACTGAGCACTTTTTCGAGGCGGAGAATTTACTCAACATCCTTCACACCATGTCGCCCCTGGCGATTACCGCCTCTGGCCTCGCACTCGTCGTCATCTCCGGCAGGCTGGATATCTCCATAGGCTCAACAGCGTTTCTTTCCTGCGCTATCGGAGCGCTCTTGATGAAGAACGACGGGCTGGATCCGGTGTTGACCGCGATCCTTGTTCTCATCTGTGGCGCGGCCCTGGGCGCGGTCAATGGCTTCATTGTCACTGTGCTCGGGGTCAACTCGTTGATCGCGACGCTTGGCACGATGATCGCCTATCGCGGCATCGCTCTTTCGCTGACCGACGCACTACTGGTTCAACTACCCGAACCGATCCGGGTTCTCGGCAATGCGCGCCTGGGTCAGGTCCCGACCGACGTCATCATCACGTTCACGGTCCTCGTCGCCATCCATTCACTGCATATCAGGACAGCCTTTGGGCGCCAGCTTGTCGCGATGGGCAACGACATCGCCACAGCACGCGAGGTCGGGCTTCCAGTCGATCGCACGGGCTTCTTGAGCTTCATGCTTGCCGGCACGCTTGCCTCGGCAGGCGGCATTCTCACCACGGTGCAAAATGGCGCAGTCAGCCCATGGCTCGGCAGCGGCCTCGAGTTCACGGCTCTTGCCGTGGTCGTTGTCGGCGGCATCAGCCTTCTTGGCGGGCGCGGCACGATCCTGTTCAGCATCATTCCCGGCGCGTTCATCTTCGAAATGATCCGCAACGGGCTCACCAATCTCGGCGCCAATCCCTACTCGTATCGGCTTGTCGGCGGCGCCGTGATCTTCGCAGCGATGTATGCGGATGCACTGAAAAGCGGGCGGCTCTCACTGAAGCGGGGGGCGAATCCCTAGGCGAAACCGGCCGCGCAATTCAGACAAGCCGCCAAATGGAGGAAAGCCTATGAAACGTTATATAATGTGTGCCTGCGTGATCATGAGCCTTGTCGGGCACTCGCCCGCGTTCGCCGAACCGCTGAAGGTCGGCTTCTCGCTGGATACTAAGGAGTCAACGCTGGAAACCGCGTGGGAGACGTTCCTGAAATCCGAAGGCGAGGTCCAAGGCAAGGCTGCCGGTTACGAATTCCAATGGACGATAAACGTCGCGAATGCGGATCCTGCCCGGCAGGCTGCGAATATCGACGACCTGATCACAGCCGGCGTCGACATCATCATTGCGCGCGCGTTCGACTCGGGTGCGATCGGCACGTCGATCAAGGCCGCAAAGGACGCCAGCATTCCGTTCATCACCTTCGACCGCGGCTCCACCAGTGGCAAGCCAACTGCCCACGTCGGCGGCGATAGCTACGACCAGGCGCGCAGCACCGGACTGGCCTTCGCCGACATCCTCAAGAAGGCCGGCATTCATGGCAAGTGCATCGAGTTGCAGGGTATGTTGACTGACATCAACGCTGTTAACCGCAGCAAGGCTTGGAACGAAGTTGCCAAGCAGACGGGCCAGTACGAAACCATCGTGCAGGTTCCAACGGAATGGAATCCGGAGCTTTTCCTTTCAGGCCTTACCAACGCACTGACGGCAAAACCGGAAGCAAACTGCGTTTTTGCGGCCAGTGATTTCGCCTTCCCGTCGATCCAGGCCGCGCTAGAGAAGGCAGATCGCTGGGCCCCGACGGGTCAGCCGAAGCATATGTGGCTTGCAACGGCCGACCTGCTGACGGCGGCAGTTAAGCCGATGGAGGATGGATACATCGACGTCTCCACCACCTGGGATGCCTACCTTCAAGCAAAAGAGGCCGTCCGCGTCATCATCGCGATTAAGAAGGGTGAGGATCCAAAATGCGGGCCGGATGGCTGCCTTGCCAAGGGCCGTACGATCACGCCGGCAACAATCAAGGATACACCGAACCTTTGGTCACGTGACTTCAAATAGCTTGTAGTCAGAATTTGAGAGCGGCGCTGTCATGTTGGTCTAGCTCCACCGCTCTCTTTTTCTGATCTCAAGCGTCAAGTGCTCACGAAGAAGAAACTCGCTGGCCTGATTGTGCTTCTTGTGTGAATAAACCGTTGTGGGGGGCGTGCCAATGTTCCAATACACCAATAGGAGGCGGTAACTGTGTCGATCTGATCGGGGCAAATTATTTAATGAGATAAGACGTGTAGATTTCGACTGATAGCTGTCAATTGTTCTCATCCGGTATCGCAGTCAGCCGGTTGTTCGGGTGGTGAATGGTCGGCGTGCGACACGATTGCGGGAGCGGTTTCGTCCTATCGTCTTGCATTCGAGGAGCATGCGAATGTCTGATAAACCCGTTGGAGAACGACTGCAGGTCAAAGGTTGGCGCCGCCTCTCTGTGGTAGGTGCATCTGCCATCGTGGATTTCAAGATCGGCCTAAATAAGCAACGTTGCGATATTTCCGAAGCGATGTGGTCCTTTTGTTTGCAGCCAACCGCGGGCAACTCGGTTTGACTTTGCCAAGCATGCTTGAGAAGGCGCCTGAGGACGCGATAATTTGGATCGCTTGTCCCAAGCTCACTTCGAAGCTTGCCGGCGACCTTAGTCGCAATCTTGTCCATGCACTCGCCGCTAAATCCGGACTGGACACTGTGAGCCAGATCGCGATCGACGACGACTGGTCAGCGATGCGGGTAAAGCGCATTCGGTAGGCTTGTGCGCCGGACACGCGCGCGGAAGCCACACTATTCTGCCACTGGGCACTTGCACCCTAACCACTGGGTGCTTCGGTGACACCATGCCGGACTGATGCCGGGTCGCGTGATTTCGTGTTTGATAATAAATGCATTGACAGTTATATAACTACATGTGAATATATATAGGATGAGCCCCTTCGAAGCCATTGCTGAGCCTAACCGCCGTCGCCTGCTCGAGCTCCTCCGAGGCGGGGAGCGGGCAGCGGGGGATCTTGTGGAGGCTACGGGCCTCAGTCAGCCGGGGGTGTCCAAGCACCTCAAACATTTGCGCGAGGCCGGCTTGGTCAGCGCGCGCGCGGAAGGCCAAAAGCGGCTCTATCGATTGGAAGCCGGCGAATTGGCTACCCTTGATTCTTGGCTCGAACAGTTTCGGCAATTTTGGATGGATCGTCTCGACGCCCTAAATGACCACCTGGAAAAGGATCAGTAATGGACATGCAAGATCTTCTACGCGACGCGCTGAGAGGCGAAGTTACGGTGAAAGATGACCGCATGCAGGTGGTCTTTCGTCGCCGCTATAAGAAGCCCGTTGCCAAGGTATGGGCCGCTCTAACCACGCCGGAGCGCCTGGAGGACTGGTTCGGAGCGGCGAAAATCGACCTCCGTGTCGGCGGAACGCTGCACATTACCTCCGCCAATGGCAAATTGTCCGAGTTCAGCATAACTCGGGTCGATCCACCGCATGTCCTGGGCTGGTCATGGACGATCGACGACCTAAGCACTTCGGTCTTGTTCGAGCTTGCGCCTGACGGCGATGGTTGCAGGCTGACGCTAACGCATAGCGGCCTAAGCGCGCGCAACGGGCGGGGCGCTGGAGTGCGCGCCGGGTGGCACGCGATTTTGGAAGGGTTAGCGGATTCGCTTGACGGGCGGGCGACGCGCTGGGCCGTTAAAGAACAGCGCGAGGCCGCCGTTGCGCCGCTCTATCCGCCGCTGCCAACTTAACTGCCGAACTGGTACGTGCCCCTGGCGGCCTCGGCGACGAATGCCAGCAGGTAGCCCGCGGCGGAGCGGGCGGCGACGGATTCCGGCAATCGCGACTTAACCTAGCGGCCAGGACGGCAGAGGGGCTCAGCGGGCCTGCCGACTCTAGTGCATTGGCCAAGACAATGAAGGGATCGTGATGGGTTTCAAAAAGCTATCCACCCTGCTTACAGCCGCCATGGCGATTTCTACCCAGGTCGCGGCGCAGGCGGCATGCGATCCCGCCACCGGCCTGACATTCATCTGCGGATTGACCAATGCCGAGGACTTGGTCCATGTGCCGGGCACGCCGTGGGTCGTCGCCAGCGGCCTGGCGGAAGGCGAGAACACCCAGGGCCACATCTATCTTGTGAACGCGCACGACCGCACGGTCCAAGTGCTGCTCCCGGGCCACGTCGTCTATCAGCAGGATATCGAGACATTCGGCGCCTGCCCGAGAGCACCCAACGAGACGAAATTCTCGGCGCATGGCCTCAGCCTCCGTATTGGCTCTGGATCGGAGCATACGCTCTATGTTGTGCATCATGGCGAGCGGGAGTCAGTCGAGGTCTTCAAGCTAAAGGTCGGACTTGTGCCACCGACCCTGACCTGGGTGGGCTGCGTCGTGTATCCGGCTGGTGTCTTGGGCAACGGCGTGGCGGCGTTGCCCAACGATGGCTTCGCAGCAAGCAATTTCATGAACACCAACGACCCGAAGGCGACCGACAAGCTGATGGCGGGACAGCCGGTGGGGGGAATGCTTATCTGGCGGCCAAAAACGGGGTGGCAAGACGTCCCAGAGGCAGCGACGATTTCGGCAGATAATGGGGTCGCAGCCTCGGCGGACGGCAAACAGCTCTTCGTGGCAGGATCGGGGGACGAGACCGTGGTGCGCTTGTCGCTCGACGGCACACCAGGCGACCGGGCTGTCATCAGGACCGGGTTCCACACGGACAATCTGCGCTGGGGGCCGGATGGTTTCCTCTACGCATCCGGACAGCGCGACACCGTGGCAAACTTGTTGGCCTGCGCTCCCAACACAAAACAGCGCTGCACCAGCCCATTTTCTGCCGTAAGGATCGATCCGGTGACGCTTCAGAGCCGGGAAGTCGTCCGTCACCCCGGAGGGCCAACCTTCGGCGCCGCTTCAACCGCTCTGCGGATCGGCGAGGAATACTGGTTCGGCACGCCTCACGGCGACAGGATTGCAATCGCGCCCGCCAACTAACGGACAACAAGTGAGATCCCGTCTGGCAGTGAAGGAGTAAGGAAAGTAGCGGAAAAAAATCGCCGAACTGGAACTGAGGGATCACCAGACACAGCCTTGGGGCGCGGCCGTGTGGATGCCGCGCCCCAAGACAGCGATCGGGCCTCAAATCGACTTGACCTCACCGCCATCCATACGGAGTGTCGAGCCCGTCATCCAGCGGGCACCTGGCGACACGAGGAACGCCATTAGCTCGGCGATCTCCTCCGGCTCGCCGTAGCGCGCGATGCCGGCTTCCGAAGGGAATTTCGCGGTTGCTTCCTCCACGGTCATATTGTGGAGCGGCGCCCAATGGGCCAGGTAGGAGCGGCGACGGCCTGTCATGACGGGTCCGGGTAAAACGCTGTTGACCTGGATTCCATCGGCGATGCCGCGATCCGAGAAAGCCTTGGCGAGTGCCACGATCGCGGCGTTGATCGTGCCCACGGCCGCATAAGGCGCTTTAGGAAACAGCGCCGAGTTCCCCGACATCAACACGACCGAGCCCTTGGCTTCCTTCAAGGCCGGCCACGCCGCAATCGTCATGCGCCGGGCGCCGTGGAGCTTGAGCGCGATTCCATCATCCCATTGCTCGTCGGTCATCTCAAACAGATCGATCTGGGGCACCGCGCCGGCAATGTTGAGCAGGGCATCGATGCGGCCGAACTCAAAGAGCGTCTGGTCGACGACCTGCCTCGCCGCCGAAACCTCAGAAAGATCGATATCGACGATGAGCGGTTCGGCGCCGGCGGCTGTCACCGCCTCCGCCGTTTTCTCAAGGTTGGGACGGTCGCGCGCGGCGAGGACGACCGAGGAAAAGTCGCGCGCAAGACGGACGGCTGTGGAATGGCCAATGCCCTGGCTCGCGCCAGTGACGATCGCTACTGATTTCGACATGTGATTTCTCCTGGTTTCGAAAGGAGCGGCAGTCAGCAGGCGAAGAAGTCGCGGATTGCCGCCGCAATCTCGGCGGCGTGAGTCTCGAGAGCGAAGTGACCAGTGTCGAAAAAGCGGATTACCGCACCGGGAATGTCGCGTTTGAACGCTTCGGCGCCGGGGGGCAGAAAGAACGGATCGTTCTTGCCCCATACGGCGAGGAAGGGGGGCTTGTGCGTGCGAAAGTAATTTTGAAAAACCGGATAGAGCGCAATGTTGCTCTTATAGTCGCCCATCAGGTCTAGCTGTACCTCATCGGCGCCGGGGCGCGCTAGATAGAAATTGTCGAGCGACGAACCGTCTGGTGAAACCGACGTCTCGTCGACCACGCCGTGCGTATACTGCCAACGTGTCGTCTCGGGCGCCAGGAAAGCGCGAAGGGCCTCGCGATTGGTTTGCGATGGCTCTTGCCAATAGGCGCGGATGGGGTTCCAGCCCTCACTGAGCCCCTCCTCATAGGCATTGCCGTTCTGAGAGATGATCGCGGTGATGCGGTCTGGGTGTTTTGCTGCAATCCGGAAGCCCGTTGGGGCACCATAGTCGAAGACATAGATTGCGAAGCGCTCCAGGCCGAGCACTTGGGTGAAGCGGTCGATGACGTCGGCGAGTTGATCGAATGTGTAAGCAAACTCGCTCCGCGCAGGCATTTCCGACTGGCCGAAGCCCGGCAGGTCGGGCGCGATAACGTGGAAGCGATCGGCCAGAAGCGGGATGAGATCCCGAAACATGTGGCTCGCGCTTGGGAAGCCATGGAGCGCCAACAGCGTCGGCATGTCGGCGGTGCCGGCCTCGCGATAAAACACCTTCAGGCCGTCCACGTCGGCAGATCGATATTTGACGCCAGCCATTGCGTTTCTCCTTTGAGGTTTAGTAACTTCTTAAGCTGAATTTTAGAGGTTACCGCCGGCAAGATTTGGCCTCCCGGCGACGCGCTGCATGGTTACAGGCGGCGCCTGCGAATGAATTGCGGGCCGGCGCCAGGCGCCTCCAGCGTCAAGTAAGCAACCAGGGAAGAGCAGATCGCGGCAAAGCCGAGACGCAGCACAAACGGGTACCCCAATATGGCGCTCGCGAAGATTGACAGAGGTGGCAAAGCAGCGACGCTTGGCCATGCGTCTGGCTTGTTCTGTTATCGGCGTGGTGTCCGCCGGATTCAGAACCTGTCGCTCAAACACCAGATACGCAATGTTCACAAAGACAAAAATCGAAGCGTAGACAACTACTGGAGCGGAGGCCGGTTGCGTGGGCGCAACACCCAGATCAGAGCCGACGTCGTGTGGTCGACGAACCGCAACAGATGGTGATGATTGAGCCAGATGATAACAATGAACAGATAGCTCACCGCGTAGCTGACCGCCGTCGACCACACAGGCAGGAGCGCCGAGAAGGCCGCCTCATCGGGTACCTTGAGCTCCAAAACCATGATCGTGATGATCACAGCGCTCACAGCGTGGGAAAATGTACCCAGCCGCTCTGAAGTGGTCTTCCGTGCGTTCATGGCAGCCTCCCGATCTAGATTTTGAGGAGCCACATCACCGGTTCGAGCTCTGGCGAGACGATGTCGCACGCGCGGCATCGATGATGATATCCACCACCACGCCAGGCGCGGTGACCATCGGTGTGTGATCTACCGGATGCGACCGCACCCGCGCCTTCATCCTCGCCGCCATGAAGCGCTGGGTCTCAGGAGCGATCATGCGATCCTCCTCGGCGACAAGAAACCAACTCTGCCGGTCCTTCCAAAGCGGGCGTTCGACCTTGGTGCTGATACTCGGTGTAGCGATCGGCCTTTGAACGGTGGCCAATATCGCCTGCTCCTCGACGCATGCCTGCTGCGCAAAGGCTGCCGAAAATGCTCCGTCGGGAAGCCAGATCAGGCCATGGCTGTCGGGGGCGAGCTCCGGTGCCTTGGCATGTGCCTCAGCGCGATAGAAGACATCGGCAACCGTCTCGCCCTCATCTGGCGCAAGCGCGGCGATGTAGACGAGCGACCGGACTTTCTCGCTTCGGGTCGCAGCGATGACGGCTCCAGCATAGGCGTGGCCGACCAACACCACCGGCCCTTCGACACGCTCCAGCGTCCGATCGAGCGCCGCAACATCGTCGGCCAGAGAGGTCAGCGGCAACGGCACTGCAAAGACCTTGGCGCCTTCTGCCCGCAAAGGGCTGATCACCTTGCTCCAGCTCGATCCATCAGCCCAGGCACCATGCACGAGCACGACACTCACATCTTCCAGGGGCATTTTCCGCTCCTCACTTTGAAAGATGCCAATCAGGTTCACCACATTGTAACCTTACTAACATCGCCAACGAGGTTATATCTCGCATACGTAACTTGTCAAGAGTGTTTGGAGTGGTTATTAGCGATGGGAGGAAGACCGAGACGCCGCACCGAGAGATTGCTCAGATGGCTCACAGCCGCCCACCTGTCATATTCATCGCAGACGCACTCGGTCTGGATTTCCTGAATTCGATCGCGACTCCTGTGGACACGCAGATCGACTGGATCGACGACGGCGAAGGTCTCTTGGCTTGGCTGGAGCAGGCCCACCTTGTACCCGCCGAAGGGCTCGAAACGCTGCGGGCGCAGGCCATGCCCGGAGAGTTCGACAATGTGGCCGCCCAGGCCAGAAGCCTCCGGGAATGGTTCAGAAAGTTCGTTCGGGAGCGTAAGGGTCGGCCACTCCTTCCGGGAGATTTGCGTGAATTGGAGCCACTGAACCGGCTGCTCGAACAGGATGAACGGTTCGGGCGGATCGTGGCGCGCGACCACCGAGGTGACACCGGTCTGAAACTGCAGATGATGCGTCGATGGAGGTCGCCGGAGTCGCTGCTCCTGCCGATCGGGGAGGCACTGGCGAAATTCGTTTGTGAGGAGGACTTCTCAAACGTGAAAGCGTGTGAGGGCACGGCCTGCACACTGATGTTTGCCGATCACACGCGAGGTCACGCCCGCCGCTGGTGCAGCATGGCGATCTGCGGCAACCGCGCGAAACAGGCAGCATATCGAAATCGGACCAGAATGCAGGGGTGAGCCCGTCGCCTGACAAGGAGATCATCGCTGAACAGTCGCAGGGCGTGCGGCTCAAAACTGTCCAACAATATCTGCGCCGCTGACTTCCACTACGATTGGCGCAAGAAAGAGGCGCGGGTTAACGCCTGACGCTTCTCCGTTCATTTGTTCAGTCGCGCGGAGCATCAGCGCTCTGGTGTTTGACGTGCTCAATGAATGCGCGCAGCTTGGGTAAGGGCTGACGTCAGCCCTGGTGGTATAGAAAAACGTCCGGTGTTGTGACCGCGAAAGGCGTCAATAGCGCCTGCAGCAGTCGTCGGCAATCGGCGCTTCGGCGAGCGCACCGGGCACCTGCGCAAGGCCCAAACCTAGGAGCGCCGCTCCGAAGAGTGTGGGGTAGTCACGCGCGATTAGCGGTCCGGAGACGACCGCCTTGCTTGCGTCGACAAATGGTCAAGGCGCGATCGACCCGTTCGAACGGCGTATGCGCAGGCAGGCGTGGCGACGCAGATCGTCGATGCACTCCGGCCGCTTCCGCCGGCCTAGATAATCGGGCCTGCCAACAACCACGAACGGGAACGGCGGCGGCAGCCGCACGGCTGGCATATCGGGCGCGATGAACGGGCCGCGACGGATACCGGCGTCGAACCCGCCCGCCGCAAGATCCACCATCTCGTCGCTTGCCGCAATCTCCAGCTCTATCTCGGGGTAGGCCTAGCGGAAAGAGGTGATCACCGGCTCATGACCAGCGGGTCGACCGCTCGGGGAACGGTGAGGCGCAGGAGCCCAGTGGGACGCTGTCCCAGGTCACGCGCAGCGTCGCTGGCGGCGACGAGTTCGAAGGCGGGCGCAGCGCGTTCGAGGAAGCGCTGGCCTGCCTCGGTCAGGCCAACACTGCGCGTGGTTCGAATGAAGAGCGCTGCGCCAACCCGCGCTTCGGGCGCTCACACCGCCTGACTAACAGCAAACGGCGTGACCCGAGAGCTGCCGCCGCACAGCGAAAACTGCAATGCTGGGCAACCCTCAGGAACGTCTCAACGCCGTAGAGAGCGCCTTGCCTGACTGTGAAGGTCTGCTTCATACCCCGTCAACATTATCGCGAATAGTCGCTAGCGCGAAGCGGTTCTATACCTGGCTTGCAAGTCAAGAGACAAGTCGATGTCGAGACCCACGATCCGCGACAAACGCTTGAAGCCATAGAGGAACCTTGCGATGACTGATGTATTTGATGGCGTGCGTGATCACTATCGTGCGACTGGCTTGACTGAGCGGCTGAAAACGGCGCTCGCTGCCCTCGGGCCGGAAGACCAGCGGCTCACACCCCAGCAACTGGGTACCCTCGACCAGTTCCACACCCGCGGACTTGCTGCGACCGCCGAGCTTGCCAGGTTGGCTGGGATCACCGCCGACATGTCGGTTCTGGATGTCGGTGCGGGGGTCGGTGGGCCTGCACGCTTTCTTGCTGCGACCTATGATTGCCGGGTGACCGGCGTCGACCTTAGCCAGCCATTCGTGGATGCCGCGCGCTATTTGACCGAGCGCACTGGGCAGAGCGGACAGGTGTCGTTCCAGACCGCCAACGCTCTGGAGCTGCCCTTTGACGACGGCCGTTTCAACGTCGTGCTGCTGCAGCATGTGGCGATGAACATCTCCGACCGGGCGCGGCTCTACCGCGAGATCCGGCGCGTGCTGAAGTCGGGCGGCAGGTTGGCGACGTTCGATGTCGTGTTGAACAGTTACGAGCCGCACTATCCGCTCCCTTGGGCGCGAACGCCGGCAACGAGCTTTCTGCTAGCCGCTGCTGCGACGCGCGAGGCGATAGAATCGGTCGGTTTCCGCACGCTGGCATGGCAAGACGATACCGAAGCTGCCAATACCTGGTTCGCCCTGGCGCGTGCGTCTGGGCCGCCACCTTCGCCAAATCTCGGCGTAGTGATGGGGTCTGACTTCGCTCAGCTTGCGGCCAACCTGGGACGAAATCTCATGGAAGGTCGACTCGGCATCCTGACCGCGGTGTTCGAGGTCGCCCCAATGAACGGCCGATAGGAGATCAAATGTCCCCGGAGCCCCTCTTTCAGATACATCTCGTTCTAGGCCATGTCGCGTTGATGCCGAACGAACGCTTCGTCTATGCCTGGAAAGGCGGACATGGGGGAAACGCGGGTTACGGCTCGCGCCTGGACACCGTCGTCACTTGAATCCTGTCCCGGGTCGAGAACGCAACGCGCGTTCGCCTCGTTCACTCCGGCTCCGTGCTCCCCAAGAACGCCACCGCTTTCAAGAT
>Ga0206796_1082_pt1 | contig 21622 bp, 17 predicted proteins | sample Alteio_BWOrgCont_68_FD_152895 | JGI IMG/M metagenome (GOLD analysis project Ga0206796, IMG submission 152895) | Enriched cells from forest soil in Barre Woods Harvard Forest LTER site, Petersham, Massachusetts, United States -... | ecosystem: Environmental > Terrestrial > Soil > Temperate forest >...
ATCCCGATCAAGAGTTATATAGATATTTGTCGTGGGAATCTACCATTGTTACAGTCGGAAGGAGAAATGGTTACGATACTATGAAGAATTGGCGGACAAAATCATATATACCTTATCTAAGGTCGATTCCGTGTGTTTTTCAAAAGTTCCGCTTGCTTCAGCGCAATCTTATCCCGCCATTGTTCGGGAAATACCGAAAGATCGGCGGGTAGTTGGTCAAAGGGCACCGAGAGCCATCCCTGCGAAGTTAGAAGGCGCAGGCCGTGTCCCTCAATTGCCGCGCGTACCTGGTCATAGTGTTTGCCCTTCGTGGTCGTAAAACTGACGAGCTTCATGCCGAACGGGGCGTCTGGGCTGGACGAGTGTTTGGCAAGCATGGGCGAGCGCCAATCGGCCGGGAATACGGAAAGATCTTCGGGTAGTTCTCCGAAAGGAACCGTGATCCATCCATCCGGTGTCAGGATGTGGAGTCCATCTTCCGTTAGGGATGCTCTTACCTGGTCATATTTCTTTCCCTGTCTGGTCGCGAAACTCACCAAGGCGGTGTGGGTCGGCGTATTTGCGGCGGACTGACGCTTTTGCATGATCGTCTGCCGCAAATCCGGCGGGAAGGACGAAAGATCGGTCGGTAATTGCCCAAAGGGTATCGTGACCCGGCCATCCGAAGTCAGAACCAGGAGCCCCGCGTCTTCCACGGACCAGCGGACATGGTCATAGGATTTGCCCAACGTGGTGGTGAAACTCAGCAGGTTGATTTGGGCTGTCGTGGTGGAGAGGTCCGCACGTTTCTTGGCAATCTGTCCCCGAAGTTCCTCGGGGAAGGCGGAGAGATCATCCGGGAGTTGCTCAAGCGGCAGGGTCACCCAGCCCTGCGGAGTCGAGGTGCGCAATCCTGTATCTTCGAGAAACACGCGGGCATGGTCATATTGCTTGCCATCCTTGGTGACGAAAGTCGCGGTATCTGGATGATAGCGCAGGGCTTCGGATAAGCTTGAGATGTAGAGCTCATAGGTTGAGTTCCCATAGAGTTGCCTCGCGGACGTCAGCAGCTTGTTCATATCCGCCATCTGGTTATGAGTCCAGTCCCACGCGGCGTGGCAGTAATAGTAAGATGGGTGCCCGTCCGCTTGACTGAGTGCGCTGAGCTCCCTGATTGAAGCAGCCTCGTGCCCGCCAAGCAGATCGCAAAGAAACACCTTGTAGATGGCCAGATCGCCGAGACCCGCATCTCCCTCCAGCGCGACGAAACGGGGCCGGGCATTGTCGTAGGCTTTCTGGAGGAATTTGATCTCGGCCAGCTTATATTTGTAGGCGATATCGGGACTGATCTTGTCGGCTGTCGTGTAGTCCCGTTCGGCCTTGTCCCAGAGCTTTTCCTCGATGTAGATGGAACCCCGCAGCTCGTAAGCCGACGCGGTATGCGGATCGAGTTGGATGGCAAGACAGGCCTCGCGGATGGCCTGATCCAAATCGCCATCGGCGAGATGCCCGGAAGATTTGCTTAACAGGTCCCGGGTCGCATCCGCCACGCTCGGAGATGACTGGGCCGTGGAGTTCGTCGCCGGTTCCTGTGCCGGGCAGGGGCAGGGCCAGAAGAGAGCTATGGCCAGGATTGTGCCCCCAAGGCGCACCTGACGGAAGTTGATAGCCGGGGCAGGAATGGTCATCGGTGTAGAAGCGCCTCCCACTTTCGGACCGATTCCTCACGGACCTCGCGCGTGGCCTTCGGTTCGATGGCTTGCCCGGACGATCCCCGCTCGAAAAGATGCTCGAGCCACGCCGCTATGGGTTCGACGTCGGGCATGGTAAAAACGCCATGACGACCTTCCCTTTTTAATCTTTGGGCGGTTTTTCCTCCGGTGTCGCCGATCCATAGGATTACTTTTCCGGACAGCTCGGCGAGCATGAGTTTGCTCGGCAGGAGAAGCCCCTTCATTTCAGCCTTGCGGGTGACGACGAGAACATCGGATTGAAAAAGCGATTCCCCGAGCAACTCCTGGGAGGCGGGCGGCCGCCACTGAACCCGCCGGAGATCCAGCAGGGCCGCAGCTCTGCGGCTGGAAGAAAACTGGGCCCCCTGTCCTTGAAGAATCAGCTCCGCGGCGATCCGCCGATCCTCCAGCCGCTTCTGAATTTGAAGCAGCACCTCGATTTCGTGAGCCCGCCCGAAGTTTCCGGAATAAAGCCATCGTTTCGCCGGCTTTTGGTCTTTCTCGAACGTGGGCCAGGCAACTTCCGGCGGAAAAGGCTCCATCACCGACGAATCGACTCCATAGACGTCTTGAACATACTCGCGCATATCCTCATCCAGGGTGACGACCCGATCTGCTCTCCGATAGGCGCGGCGCATTAGAAGAGCCAGAAAACGGGTGAGAACGCCGCTCTGCAACTCGCCCAATTGCACTCCCACATCGGGATAGAGATCCATGGCCCAGTGAAAATGTTTGGCGCGATGGATTTTCGCCACCACTCCCGCGGTAACCGCCAGGCAGGCGGGCGAGGTCAATGAAATGACGGCGTCCACCTTCCGGCACCAAAGACTCCGCCAAAGGAGAATTAAGTGAGAGCGCGCTTCGTGGACGATGCGCCCGACGCCTCGACGGGGCTTCCCGTAAGAGGCATCGGAGTCGAGGAAAACAACCTCGTGTCCATGCTCCTGAAGTCCTGTACCAAGGTCAGAGAGAATACGGCCCGTCGGTGCGCCCGACGCGCGTCCATATTGATTAAGGAGAAGAAGCCTCATCGGTGATCCCCGGGAAAAGGGCGGCCATTCTACAGGGAGACCACTCGCAGACAGGAGCGAAAACGGCGTCGTCACAAGAATGTGACAATCAATCACTATCGGCTCATCCAGCCTTGGTGATATAAGGTTGGGGCCTCGGAGGGGTGGGGAGTGGTTCATTGTGTTCATTTTATATTGAACAAAATGAATCGGGCGTTAGGCTTTCGGCATGGTTGCGAACCCTGCACGCAAGTTGGAACCCGAATCTCCCGTCCCGAACCTCGAGTTAATCGAGATCGAGGCCATCAATCTTTTTGTCCAGTTTTCACGCGCCTTGGGCCAGCCCCGTTCCTACGCGGAAATCTACGGGCTGCTCTTCGTTTCTCATGAGCCGCTGTCGATGGATGCCCTGATTGAACGGCTCGCGTTGAGCAAGGGTTCCGCCAGCCAGGGCCTGAAATATCTGGAAGAGCTTGGCGCGGTCCGGACGGTTTATCTGGCCGGCGAACGACGTCTTCATTATGAAGCTGTGGCCGAGTTGCGCAATCTGGCCGGACGCTTTCTGAGCCAGCAAATTTTAACTCATTTCAAGGATAGCAGCGCCCGCCTGGATCGTCTGGCGGCGCAGGCGCAAAAGCTTTCAGTCGAGCGGCGAAAACATGTCGGTGCGCGCGTCAAGTTGCTTCGCAGTTGGGAGCGGAACGGCCGGCGGGTGGTGCCCTTCGTCCTAAAAATGCTTGGCGCTGGAACTTAAATGACAGGATCGAATTGAGGAAAGGGAAACTTTGCCTCAGCAGAAAACGAGCGAAGTGGTATTGAAGGTTTTTCGTGAAACATCACGAAAAGGCCAAGGGCGGCAGCTTGCCCATATATTCTCGTGAGCGTTACCAAAAGAATAGCGTTTGGCGCGGCCGCAAGCTGGTTCAGCCGGGGCGTGACGATTGTCCTGGGGCTGGTCTTGATGCCGGTTTTGTTTCACCACCTGGCGAAGGAAGAACTTGGTGTGTGGCTGCTCCTAGCCCAGACATCGGCGGTGATTTTCATTCTTGATTTCGGTCTGGGTGCAACGCTCACCCGGCGCATTGCCATGGCCAAGGGAAAAAGCGGGAGCGATCCCGAGACGCCCTTGAATGAGGAGACGCGCCGAGAAATCGCGGACTTGGTCGAATCGGGACGACGAGTTTATCAGGGGCTGGCCGTGGGAACATTTGTCGTGTCGAGCCTGTCCGGCTTTATCTATCTGCAACGGTTGCATCTGACCACCGTGAGCCTGCCCGTCGTATGGACTGCGTGGGGTATTCTCTGCTTGAGTCAGGCATTTGGGGTTTGGGCAGAGGTGTGGAATTGTCTGCTCTTCGGGGTAGGCTATGTCGGTTGGGACGCTGTGCTGGGGTCATTCATTTACACGGTTACGCTGCTATTCCAAATCGTCACACTTTACCTCGGCGGCGGGTTGGTTGCCTTGGCCACGGTCGCCGCCATCGGGTTGTTTGCCCAGAGATACCTGCTGTTGGGCTTTGCGCGGAGTCGTCGCCCCGAGCTTTTTAAGATTAAGGGAATTTTTAATGGTCCCGTCATGTATAGCATGATTTCTCCCTCCCTTCACGCATGGGGCACCACGCTCGGGATCACCATGGTGATGAATTCGGACCAGTTTTTTATCGCCAGCTTGAGCGGGGCTGCGCAAATTCCGGCCTATCGGGCGGCTTACCTTGTGCTCTACAATCTCTACCTGCTGGCCTTGACCACGGCGGGTGTGTCCACCGTTTTTATCAGTCACCTTTGGCAAGCCGGCAAAATTGCTGAAGTGCATCGGGTTGTCGTACGAAACCTCCGTTTGGGTTTGGGCATCATGGCCGCAGGCGGCGCCTGCATTTTGGTTCTTGGCCCGCGATTGTTTGACGTGTGGCTGGGGAAGGGCAATTTCATCGGACTTCCGATTCTCGTTATCTTCTTTGTACTTCTCATCCTGGAAACCCAATCCAGTGTTGTTACGCTGGGGTCCCGAGCCACGGAGGACGAAGCCTTTGCTCCTTGGGCGCTGGGCGCGGGCGGATTGAAATTGACCTTGTCGATATTTTTGGGCGTCCATTTTGGGTTGCTGGGTATTGCTTGCTCGACGCTTGTCGCCCAACTCGCCACGAACGATTGGTATATGGTTTTTCGGGGCCTTAAGCGATTGCAGATCAGCTTCGAGAGTCACGTGGTCGACGTCATCCTGCCCGTGGCGGGATTATTTGTCGCGGTGACGATTGCGGTTTGGCTCCCTATTAATGGAAATCTGTTCGCCACGGAGTGGGAGGCGGTTCTCGCCGGTTCATCCATAGCTGGAGTCCTTCTTGCTGCGTTCATGTGGTTCTTTGTCATGGAACCAAGTCATAGGCAGCGATTCTCAACCTGGCGTCAACTGGCGCGTCAATAGGTACGGATTGGTATTACACGGCGGCGTGTCCGTATAAAAAATGGATTTATCGAATTTCAAACGCATCGTTCGCGACTGCCACGCGGAACGGAACGAGTATGTTAGGACCCGCGACTGGGCGTTGCGTCTCTATGATCGCCTGTTGAATCGTTGGCTATGGGCGCCTCTGCCGTTTCGAAAAAAGATTTGCGATATTTATAAAAAAGGCGTTCCAAAACCCTTCACCTTGCGATTGGGCAGCAGCGATTGGCAACTGTTGAACGAAATCTTTCTGCGGGGAGAATACGAGGCGTTGCTTAAATGCGATCTCGGAAAACCCCGGTGGATCGTCGATTTAGGAAGCAATATAGGTCTTACCCTGAGACTTTGGCGGCAGCATTATCCGGAGGCACGCATTTTAGCGGTTGAGCCCGACCCGGATAATGTGCGCATCCTCCGAATGAATGTTCCAGAGTCGGGGGGCGAGAAAGTTATTGTGGTGGAGGCATGCGTTCTCGGGCATGCGCGCCCGGTTCAACTCCAGCAGGGAGCCGGTGAATGGGCCTATTCAGTCAAGGACATGGCTGCGGCCGCATCGGGTTCACCGTGTCGAATAACGGCTTTAACCATGCCAGAACTGCTGCAACGGCATTGTTCAGATGCCGTGATCGATTTATTGAAGTGCGACATCGAGGGCACCGAATCCGAATTATTCCGCAATTGTGGATCATGGATGCATAAAATGCGCTTTGGAATGGTTGAACTGCATGGCGACTATCGGGTCAAAAATCTTGAAAAGGACTTGATGGAATCCGGAATTCCCATCGAGATATTATGGAGTGAAGAGAGGAGCGATTTGAGTCTTGTTCTTTTCCGAACGCTGAGCGTTGCCTCCCCGTAAGTCTCTTCCGTCCCTCCGATTTTGTGCAAGGCAGGTTGGCGTGAGGATGAAATAAAATATGTCACTGCAAGCTTCCATTGTCATCACTACGCGAAATCGTCGGGATGATCTCAAAAAGGCGATTGTTTCCGCTCTCGCACAAAAACTTGCCGGAGGCGTGGAAACTATCGTTATTGACGATGGGTCAACCGATGGGACGGCGCAAATGGTTCGCGCCGAATTTCCTCAGGTGGCGTTGCACCGGTTCGAAGAGTCAAAAGGATTGGTTGTCAGGCGTAATGAGGGAGCCCGACTGGCCCAGGGTGAAATTATTTTTTCGATTGATGACGACGCATTATTTACCTCACCGCATACGGTGGAGCAAACCGTAAACGAGTTTGATTGTTCCCATGTGGGATCTGTGGCCATCCCATACATGGAACCGAATAAGTCGTCCATGACGCTCCAACAAGCGCCGCCTGGAAAAATCACATTCATCAAGGACACTTTTATCGGCACCGCACATGCGGTGCGGAAAGACGTTTTCCTTCGCTTGGGTGGATATCGGGAGTTTCTTGTGCATCAAGGTGAGGAAATGGATTTTTGCATTCGTATGCTGACGGCGGGCTACGTCGTGCGACTGGGACGGGCAGACGTTATTCATCATTTGGAATCACCGCGGCGCGATTATGGGCGCATGGATTTTTATGGAAGGAGAAACGACATTCTCTTTGTCTGGCACAACGTTCCTTGGCCTTATTTTCCGTTCCATTTGGCAGGCGCAACCCTGAATGGACTTATCTCCATTACGCGAACCGGACGTCCGGCGAACATGCTGCGGGGTATGGCCAGTGGATATGTTGAATGCATTCGGCGGTGGTCTGAAAGGCACCCTGTGTCATCGGCAGTCTACGCCCTCAATCGTTTGCTGAAAAAAAAAGGGCCGCTCCCACTGCATCAAATCGAATCGCAGCTGGCCGAGCTGAAGAAAAGCTGATGCGTTCTTACAACAAAATATTTCCTCATTCACTAGACACTCAAGCAAAAAAATAAGCCATGGCCGCCGAATTACTTAAATTGTTCCTCCCCAACCACCCTGTGCCTACACGCATTTGGCGCGGTCCTTTTCGCGGCGCACGGATCGTCATGAATCCGCGCGATTCCTTGCGGAAAGTAGTGGGACTTTATGAGCACGAGTTAAATCCCTGGCTTGAACAAGCGCTCCGCCGTACCGATCGTGTGCTGGATGTGGGGGCCAACGATGGCTATTTTACCTTTGGCTGCGCTGCGGCATTCCGGAGATTGAGGAAAAGCGGTGAAATTATCGGTTTTGAACCCCAGGAGCAACACATGCTGAAGTTGCGAGGAAGCATCGCGGCGCAGAGTGGTTCGGATATTCGTTTTGAGATTGTCCACGCTCTCGTTGGGCGGGAAGTGGGCGAAGGCATGACGTCGCTTGATGCGATTCCCGTTTCAGATCGCCGGCACACCCTGGTGAAAATTGATGTTGAGGGCGCGGAGGTGGAGGTGGTCGAAGGCGCCCGCTCGTGGATGCACGCGTCGAACCTCTTCGTCATTGAGGTCCATGCGGAAAAATTCCTGCCGGAATTAAAACAAATTTTCGCGGAGCGCGGTCACCGGCTTCGGCAGATCGATCAGCGGCCGCTGGCGTTGCTGGGACGGGAACAACGCGACAAGGACAACTGGTGGCTCGTGTCCGATCTAAAAGCGGATGAAAAGGTCATGGCCAAATGACAGAACAATACGTCTGCGCTTTCCGTGGGCGCCGCGATTCCTATCAAGTACCTCTGGCGTTAACTGAAGTCGGGCAGCTTGATATGTTTATTACCGATATTTATGCCGGGCCGTTGGTGCGTTTATCGACGCGGTTTGTCCCGGCATCGGTCCGCACGATCTTAAACTCCCGATACGATCCCGGTATTCCGACGAACCGGGTGCGGTGTCTCTGGGGCACGACGACGCTTGAACATTTACGGCACCGTTTGGGTTACGCGCGGATGGATACTTTTAATAAACTGGATCGTCATTTCGCATGGGCGGCAGCGCGGCGCGCGCAACAAACGCGGGCTCATTTGTTCCTCTATAGCTCGTACGCGTGGGAGGCATTCACCAGATGCTACACGCACACGCCGCACAAAGTGCTTTTTCAATACCATCCTCATCCCGCACTTGAGCGGCGTCTGCTGAAGGAGGACTCCGCGCGGTATTCCGACGACGGAGAATTCAACTTGGGCACACAGCCCGGAGCAGAGGTTGAGGCGTATTGGCAACGCGAGAATGATGCCTGGAAACATGCGGATTTGATTTTTTGCGCGAGTACATTTACGAAAAGATCCCTGCTCGAAGTGGGAGCTGACGAAAAAAAGATTTATGTTGTGCCCTATGGCATGGAAGCGCCTCCGGTTTTAAAAAATCAACCATCCGACGAGACATTCAAAGTTTTATTTATTGGCACGGGTTTGCAGCGCAAGGGCCTGCACCATCTGTTGCTTGCTTGGCAAAGGGCATCGCTGCCGGCGTCAAGCAAGCTCACACTCGTCTGTCGAATGATTGACCCGGCAATCGAGCGTTTGGCGGCCACTATACCCCGTGTCGAGCTAATCCGGGGTGTGGAAGGAGCAAAAATGAAGCATTTATATTCCACAAGTTCACTCTTTGTCATGCCGTCGCTGGTGGAAGGGTTCGGGCAGGTCTATCTGGAGGCTTTGGCTCACGGTTGCCCTGTACTGGGGACATCGAATACCGGTTTGCCAGATCTCGGGGGCGAGCCGGATGGTATTTTTCTTGTGTCGCCGGGGCATATAGAAGAACTATCCGAACAACTTGAGAGGCTTTCACGACTTCTCTCGCCGGGGTCCGAAATTCGCCGTGCCGCACATGCATGCGCAGGCCGATTTACCTGGCAGGCCTTTCGAACGAGGCTGTGCCAGAAGTTGGGGAATTCGTTTTCATCCATTCAAGCAGCCATTTAAACTTCAGGTTAATGCCTCTATTCCAATTTTTTCCTCTGCCATTCTGGCTGGTCCTGGTGGCAATAGCTGTTTTTGCCGTCAGGTCATGGCGTCAGTCAGAATCTTCATTGCGTCTGCCCATGCTCATGGTGCTTCTTACCGCAACCGTTTGGTATGTTGGCGACGTTCTTTATAATGATTACACCGAGTATCTCGTCGAAATTGACGAAGCATCCCTGTGGTATGCCTGGTGGGAAGTTCTAACCTTCATTTGTGCTTTTGGAATTTTTACCCCCATGGTTCATCGTGCTTTCAATCGCAAATATCTCGGGCGGCCGAGCAACCTTCTTTATCTTGTCCGGCATGGTGGCTTAAAAGCGGAGGGCTTCCAGACGCCGATTGACTCGGCCTGCCTGATTTTGGCCCTCCTTTGGATTGGGCTCATGGTCGTGGCGTTGGTGCGGACGGACTTCGATTTTAAAGGTCTTTTCATGCCCTATCTTGGCTTAAAAGCTGATCCATGGGGTCGAGGAAGGATTGGTTCCGGGTTTGATTCGCTGATCGCTCTCGCAAGTTACACAATGATTGGGCTTACCTCGTTGTTTGGAGTTCTTGTGGCAGTGGCCATGCGCCCTGCGACGCGTCTTATCGCGATAATCATCTGCCTGCTTACGCTTCCGACTTACATCTTCGATCGAACGCGTAGCGTTATGTTGGTGACCTTTCTACCCGGCTTCCTGACCTGGGTGTTTATGAGGGTTCGAGGAGGCATTTTTGTTAAAGCGGTCATCCTGCTCATCGGCTTTGTGGTTGTGGAGGGCTGGTTGAAATTCGTGATCGAAAATCGGACGGATACCAAGATTGCTGCCGTTTTTCAGCAGGGGGGCAGTTTTCAGAATAATGATCCAGCAGGCGGAAAGCATCTCGGCCTTAACATGTTTGAGGAGCTCGGATTTATTAACTCATTAATTGCCGATGGAAGCTATCGTCCGAATTGGGGGGAACGCTATTTTGCGGAACTTGTGAATCCCATACCCCGTGCGCTTTGGTCTGGTAAACCGTTGGTCGGAATCGATTATGCCATAGCACGTGGACAAGGGTTTGATAACGCGGACGATAATGAGGCGGGCGTGGGAGCGTCGATTTCCACGGGGATGATCGGTCAAGGCGTCGTCAATTTTGGAGGGATATTAGGGCCGTTGGCTGCCGCGCTGCTCATGGCTTTATGGGTGGCAATTCTCGCTCGTCAGGATCTTCTCGCGACAGAGGTATGGCGACTCTTTCTTTATATCCTTGGATTGATCCTCACCTTTAATATGGGGCGGGACATCACGTTGCTGGTGATCTACCCCTTTTGTATTGGCTACTTGTTGCTTCTTCTTTGGCAGGGCTGGCAAGCTGTGACCCAGCAGCGTCTTGCTCCAAGCCGGGCGGTTGGAGCCGTCAACCAGGCGTCTCCTTCCAGGAATCCCGAAGTTATTCTGAATGGAACGCGGCGTAATCGCAGAATCCGTTCTACTTTTCTCAAAAAAAAGCGACGAAAATGATTCTCTGCAAGTTTTGGAGGGTCGCTTGTTTTAAGGCGAGTTTCTTCGAAATATCAATTGTGGCTCTATCCATCCGTAGAGAATGGAGCCATATATAAAATGAAAATTCTTTGTATTATCCAATGCACCAATCTGGGTGGAATGGAGCAGTACATGCTGCTTGTGCTTCAGGAGTTCCGTAAAATGAACATCGAGGTGGAAGTGGTCTCGCTGAATCCGTTGGGGGACTTGGCTGGTTTGCTCGATAAAGAAGGAATTCCCGCTCGCGGCATTAATTATCGCGGAGCAGGGGGCTGGGGTAGTATTGGGGAGCTTCGTCGCCTGCTGAAAACGATCCAGGCGGATGGAATGCTGATGATAGGACATAATCTGATGGCTTCCATTGCCATCGGCAACCGATGGAAGCAACATCGCTCGCTTTCAATCCATTACCACCACAAAGGGGTCAAGCCCTTATGGCAATGGCGTTTGATTTACGCGATAGCCGCTCTCCAGTTTCGGGCCGTCGTTTTTGTTTCCGATTTTATCATGAGGGAGGCCTTGGAGATCGCCCCCTTCTTAAGCTTTCGTGCACGCATGGTCGGAAGCCTCGTTCACGTTAACGAGCGTGGATCTGAAGAGGCACGGGTTTCGGTCCGCAAGCGGCTTGGTTTGCCGGCCAATGCCAGGATCGTAGGCAATGCCGGCTGGCTGATCGAACGGAAACGATGGGACGTTTTTCTCGACGTTGCTGCCAGGGTCCTTCGCACCGAACCACAAACAATCTTCCTTATTGCCGGAGACGGCCCTGAATCCACCATGCTTAAGCAAAAGGCGGAGTCGCTCGGCATCGCAAAAAATGTGGTCTGGCTGGGATGGCAGAAAAGCCTGATCGATTTTCATCAGGCAGTTGACATTCTTCTTTTTAACTCGGATTGGGATGCTCAGGCGCGCACACCCCTGGATGCGATGTCCTATGGCATCCCGGTGGTGGCGTCCATCCTCCAGGGGGGCACCAAAGAGGTCATTCAGGATGAATCTGTTGGAATACTTATCGAAACGCATGACCTTGAAGCGCTGGCTCGATGTGTGGTTCGTTTTCTCCGCGAGCCGGAGTTTGCCGCGAAAGTCGGTGCTCAAGGCCGCCGTCGTATTCAGGAGTATGGTGATCCGCAGCAACACGCTTTGCGGATGTTGGAGTCAATGGGATTAAACTCTTAGAACCCGTTCTCGCTGGGCGTTAGCTACAGAATGGCGGGTTAGATTGGAAAAAATGCCTCTAATTTTAATAATTTTGTTTCTGTCGATATTGTTGCCCTGCAGAGCAACTTTGACCCTTGTTCAGAGAGAGACTTTTCAGGGCATTGGTACTTTAACCAGCGCCAATCCCGGCAATAATTTTAACTCTGTAACAGGCAGCTTGTATAAGAGACCCGTAGGGCCACGCGTTACTGGAGACACTTCAGTTAATTCCGAAGGTTGGAGTGCCGATGTACATAACGCCACTGCTTATAACGTATGGCAAATTGCAGGTGGCAGGCCGGCCAACCCGACCACAACCTTTAACGGAATGGCGTGCGGATGGTTTTTCCTCGGTAATCTTACGACGGATGGCGCAAACGGAAGAGAGACGGATTTTCTTACATGCAAGGACCCCAGTAACAATGCGCTCTTCACTTCGGTCGCGATGGGTAATACATTCGGATTGTACCAAGATATTAATTATGGCCTCGATTCTCCTGTTGTAGCAACTCCTCTGAATGGGTGGATCTTTTTAGCGGTGGCTTGGGTATATGCGCCAAGCTCCTACGACACGGTGGTCTATAGGAGTTATTACATGCTGCCCGGAGGAAGTCTCACGCAGCTTGGAAGCGATTCTACGCAGAATGGCTATTACGATGGGATTAACGTAACGATGGGACAAATGCCGAATGCAAGTCAGATTCATGTCCAAATGCGCTATGGCTGCCCCAGTCTTTACCACATCGCGACCTTCTCCGACGTCGCCGTGCCCGGTGATCTATTGGCGCCACCGACCTCGGGCAAGAGTTGGTATCTCAATCCGGTCACAGGAAATGACGGAAACGATGGCACTAGCCCGAGTACTGCCTGGCAAACGATCTCGAAGCTTCAAACGGAAACGAGTAACCTTGGCATGATTCCTTCCAATGGAACCGGCCCGGTAAATACTTCGGGCAGTAGTCCAGGTGACACTCTTTATATTGACTGCTCGGGAGGCAGCTTACTGATAGGCAGCTCGGCGCTAACCATCGATACCGCGGGATTGACGATCAAAGAGACGCAGATTTCTGGAACGTACGGTGGAACTCCCATAACGGGTGGTTATGGACTTGATCCGATGAAAACAATGCCTAATAGCGAATGGGCGGCAGTTTCCGGTACGACTAATACATATTCGACAACGGATGGAGGGGCAGCGGACTTGACATCTATTGTTGTCTTCGAAGACGGTAAATATCTCAATCATCCTACGGGAAGCAGTTTATCCGCCGTGAAATCCTCGTTGGACTCCACGCCTGGCAGCTTTTGGACAGACGGTACTACAGTCTATCTCCACACCTTTGAGGGCGGTAATCCTGCTGCTGGAGCGCACGTTTTCCGTCGGACTCGTTATCGTGATGGTAACGGAGATTCTGTTGTATTAATTCAGGCTCCGAATATTTGGTGGGACGGGTTTGTCTGTGCAGGTACGACTTTAGCTGATGAAACGACGAATGATCCTGTCGGAGCATATTGTTTTCAATGGAATAGCGGTGCGGGTGGAACTAATTTGTTAAGCAACTTTAATGTCAACAATTACGCCAAACACGGCGTAGGAAGGTCTACGGGTGGATCAAATATGATATGCACCCGGCAGAATGGCGTTTATGGGCAGGCTTCGCCCTACGTTGGTTTTGGCCAGGCGAGCGCCGATGTCGATTATTCCGGCGATTCAACCAGTGTAAACAATCAGGGAATTTTCATCAATTGCGGCGAAACGGTGAACAGGGGAGTTATCGGTTCCTCCGCTGGAACCGTTGATGGTTACGACATTCTTGCTTACATTACTCACGCTAGTAGCGTGATGATGTCGAATCTTTCATTTGCGAACTGCTCGTTTGTTGGACCTTTAGTCGACGAGGGATCGGCCGCACAAATTACATGCTCAAACACGACCTGCTATAGCACTTCGTTTGGTTCCCCAGCAACATTTGACCGGTGCAAGACAACCAGCGGCGTCCTGGCCACCACTGGGTCACCCTGCATCATTACAAATAGCATCATGCATGTGACCGGATTTACGACTGCCTACTCGGGCAGCTTGGGCCTCAATGCCACCATTCTCGGCTGTGTTTTCGATCTGACGGGAAACTCCGGTAGCCTTTTTAAAGGCGTATATACGAGGGGCTCTTCGGGAAGCAGCTTGACCGTAAGGGATTGTTTGTTTTTGGGGCCAACGGCCACCGCGTTTCAATACGCTCTAACCTACGGCTATTCTTCATCCGACTCCCTCGTCTTGGATAACAACATCTATACGCCGCTTACCGGAGGTGCCGTTTATGGTGCGGGCAATTATACGAGTAGTGGGGGCTCGACAACGCCACAAGTTTCTTTCTCAAATTGGCAATCATCGGGTTTTGAGAGCGGGAGTCTCGTTACTGACACCCCCAATGTTAACAACGCTACATATAAACCCAACAGCGGAAGTCCTTGCATAACATCGGGCGTTAACATCGGTCCTTTGGATGATTATACGAGTCAGATATATACGGTCAGACAGACAGTTGGAGCAATTGAGGTGCCGGACTCGAGTCAGTTGAATCTTTTCTTCGGATCGAGCAGTAGCCCGGGAGTAACTGCCAACGGCTACACTGCATCTGGTCAGGTTCTAAATGTCAGCCTTAATTTCGTGCCAACGTTGGGTGCTGTTCTTACCGTCATCGATAATACCGGCTCGAGCTTAATTAATGGAACGTTCACTAACCTGTCTAATGGCGGGAAAATTAGCCTTGCTTACGAGGGCGTTGTTTATGTATTTACGGCCGACTATGCGGGTGGCGATGGCAACGATTTGACCTTGACTTATGTTAATGGGGCCGCGGCTTCCGATACTCCGACCATGCCTCTTTTGGCTTTGCTGATATTAGCTGGTTTGCTGGTGGCCACGGCATCCACTTTATTGCCTAAGCCAAAGATTAGTGTGAACAGGTCCTAGGTGTGGAGTGTCAACAGGTCGTCAGTCAATGACCACAGAGGGTATTCTCTTTCCTCGGGCCTCGGCCCAGCCTAGATCGACTCGCATCAAGCCCTAATTGCACCCATGATTCAAGTTGCCGGCATTCTGACCAACCTCGTGCCTTATCATCACGCACGATGGCAGGCCTTTGCTCAAATGGCGCAAGCCTCATGTGTGATCGTGGAATTGACGAACAAAGACGAGTTTTCCGTTTTGGAAATTTCTCAAGTTGAGATCCCGCGTTATGAGAGGATCACACTTTTTCCACAACTGGTTGCATCTCATTTATCCCCTTCGGACATCTGCCAGCGTATTTACCACACGCTAGATCAACAACGCCCTGCCTGTGTCTGCCTGAATGGTTACGCTTCGTCCTTGGCGCTGGGCGCGTTGTACTGGTGCCTCCGCAACCGGGTGCCTGCGGTTATGATGTCCGAGAGCACGGTTTGGGATGAGCTGCGAAAGCCATGGAAAGAGTGGCTTAAATCTCGGATTATCCGTCTCTGCTCGAGCGCCCTGGTGGGGGGCGCGCCTCATGCCGGCTATCTGGCTTTGCTCGGAATGCCCCGCGAGCGAATTTCCCTCGGCTATGATGCCATTGATAATGACTATTTCGACCTCGGCTCGAAAAGGACAAGAGGCCGGGAATTTGAGATCAGAAAAAAGCACGGCTTGCCGGAAAAATATTTCCTGGCCTGCGCCCGGTTTACGCCAAAGAAAAATCTACCTCGTCTCGTCGAAGCCTACGCGCAATATCGAAAGATGGCGGCCTCCTCTGATTTATCCACTTCAGGCGTTGTTCCGTGGGACTTGGTCATCATGGGGGACGGAGATGGAAGAGGTGCGCTCTTGACGCTTTGCTCGAAGCTCGGCCTGGAGAAAAATGTTCATCTGGTCGGTGCGAAGTCTTACGACGAACTGCCGATCTATTACAGTATGGCGTCGGCCTTTATTCACGCCAGCACAACGGAACAATGGGGACTTGTGGTCAACGAGGCGATGGCGAGCGGCTTGCCTGTTCTGGTGTCCAATCGGTGTGGGTGCGCGCGGGATCTGGTGCAGGACGGCGTCAACGGTTTCACTTTTGACCCTTATAACACGGAAGACATGACGCAAAAGATGCTCCAACTCACAACTTCAAGCGCTCAATTGTTGGCCTTTGGAAAGGCGAGCCGGGAGATTATTGCGAAGTGGTCGCTCCAGAGATTTGCGGACGGTTTGTCGCAAGCCGTTGAAGTTGCCTTGTCGGCGCCACCTCCTCGTTCAACCTGGTTCAATCGGCTTCTCGTTTGGGTTTTAGGGCACCGGTGAAAACATTGTGCGTAATGGACTCGGTTTCTCGCGCCAATGGCGGAGTTTTTGAGGCGGAAAGAAGGTTGCAGCAAACCCTCCATCTGCAAACGGGGTTGAGCGTTCAAGTTGTCGGATTGCGGGATTCCTGCACAGAATCCGATCTGTCGGCCTGGTCTCCGTTAGTTCCGAAGACATTGAAAGTAAGGGGGCCGCGATCCTTCGGCTTTGCGCCAGGGTTCACCGATACTCTCCTCCGAGCCCAGGCAGACCTCGCTTATTGTGCCGGGCTTTGGAAATACCCTTCCGCAGCTGCGCTTCACTGGGCCCGCCGGTCGGGCAACCCCATGATGGTGGCTCCCCACGGAATGCTGGAGTCTTGGGCTTTAGCGAACTCAGGCGCCAAAAAGCGGATCGCCGGATGGCTTTTCCAAAATGCACAACTTACGAAAGCCTCCTGTCTCCGCGCATTATGCCCCGCTGAGGCAGCATCCATGCGTGCTTACGGCCTGAAAAATCCAATCTGCATTATCCCCAATGGCATTGATCTGCCGACGCGTATCGCCGGCGGTAGTCACGACGCACCCCATGTTGCCTTTTCCTCGGGCCGCAAAGTGCTTCTTTATCTGGGACGGCTCCATCCCAAGAAAGGATTGGCTAATCTCATCGCGGCCTGGAGCCGCACGCACGGAATTCAGGGCAAGGAATGGGTGCTCGCCATCGCCGGATGGGACCAGGGTGGTCACGAAGTCGAATTGAAACAGCAGGCCACAGAACTAGGAATTCGCTGGAAAGACGCGACATCTCAAGGGTCCGGAGACAACTCGATTTTTTTTGTTGGCCCGCAATTTGGAGAGGCCAAGGCCGAGATCTATTCCCGATGCGACGGATTCATTCTGCCTTCCTTGTGTGAAGGTTTGCCCATGGTGGTTTTGGAGGCTTGGGCTTATGGAAAGCCCGTGCTCATGACGTCGGAATGTAATTTGCCCGAAGGATTTGCCGCCCACGCCGCGCTGCGCATGGATCCGACGGTCGAGAGTATAGCGGAAGGATTGAGGCAACTTTTTGCGATGTCGCGTGCGGACTTGCAGACGATGGGACGGCAGGGACGCGCCCTGGTGGAGAATCACTTTGTCTGGCAAAAGCTCGCTGTCCAAATGGCATCCGTCTATGAGTGGATGCTCGGCGGAGGGCCAAAACCGGACTGTGTTGAGAGCGTATGAAAAGTTCCATTGTAAAAACGCCCTCTCCCGAGTATCGAACTAAAAAGCTGGTTCCATCCAAACTGACCCGTTTCCATCATATCTTTTGGCGCGTGGTTCTCACCTTGTTTTTTTGCGCCATTACCCTGGGAACAGTCGCCTTTTTGTTTCCACAGCAATTCCTGACGGTGGATAGCGGCGACACGAAAGCAGACGAACTGATCGTGTTGGGCGGTGGGGACGGCCGGGCCGAACGGGCGGCGGAATTGTTCAAGCAAGGCGCAGCGCCGGGAATCCTGGTTACCGGATACGGCGATTGCGAATCGAACGTAGAGTTGTTGGAGAAGAACGGCGTGCCGGCGTCAGCCATCACGCTGGAACCCAAGGCGCTCACCACGCTGGAAAACGCGGAGTTCTCCATTCCCCTGCTGCGCAAAATGGGTGCGCATCGCGTGATTCTCGTGACCTCATGGTTTCACTCACGAAGAGCGTTGGCGTGCTTCGAGCATTTTGCGCCGGACATCAAGTTTTATTCGCGTCCGTCCTACATCGATTATCAACCGAAGAAATTAAATCGGGAAGGTTTCAGCGAGCATGTGAACATCGAGTACGCCAAGTTGGTGGAGTACTGGATATTGCACGGGGTCTGGCCGCTCTTAAAGTTTTGAAGTCACCGGCGAAACAGCTCCGTGCGCGCATCGCTTTCCTTGATCAGCGAACCAACCGTCAGTTCGATGCCCGTTTTCCGTCCCAAAAGCTCCATGAGCACCTCGACTCGTTTCCGGCCCGGCATGACACGCGAAACGATGGCGCGAAGACCGCGCAAACTCCCATCGACACAATGGACGGCATCGCCGGGCGAGAATTCCTGGGAAAGGGTATGCAATTCGGTCGTTCCTACAGTCTCTCGCAGTTCGTGGATCGTGCTTTCGGAAATCACCGGCCAGTTTTCACCAAAATGAACGATGTCGCGTACGCCGCGGGCGCATTGCACCTGCCTTAAGCGAAGATCCCAGTCAAACCTGGCAAAAAGATAACCGGGAAACAGAGCTTCCGTCACCCAGACCAGCGCCTGCCGGGTCGAGCGCTTGAAGCGAATCCGGGGAAGAAATACTTCGACCTGATCCATTTTACGAAGATGCGCGGCGGCAAAGTGCTCGTGCTTTGGCTGTGTGCGAAGGCAAAACCATCCCGCGGATTTGTTCTCAGTCGCAACTCTCCGAGCCGTCGGGATGTATTCCAATACTAGTGACATGGCGTGGACATTTTTCCTGTTGAATGAAGGACTAATTTATAATTAAGCCAGACCATTGTGACGTTTGTATGGCGATCTCACGTCGGACATATGACAATAGATTAAAGTCTTGTTATTTGTCATTTGAATCGCCAATACGCAATGCTGCAATTGGAGAAAACATGCGTCCACATAGACAAAGCAATTGATATATGAGACCGTGTAAATTAAGATTCGTATTCGTTTGCATCTTTATAGGTGCTCTGATGAGTATGACCGACAAAGCTAAAGCCCAGGGAATCGAGCGTGAGTCACAGTCGGGGGAAAGCGCCGCCGAGCAATTGCGACAATCTGGTGTCAATCAGCCGTATAATTTGCGACTAGGTCCCATCACTCTCCGCGCCGAGGCCGATATCAACACCAGTTTCAACGATAACATCAACCTGGCGAAAACGGGGGGGATCTCGGATATCCTGATAACGCCCTCCGCGGTGATCCATGCCCGCTGGAACGTCACCGACCTCAATAGCCTTAACCTAAATATAGGGATCGGCTATCAGATGTATCTCTTGCATTCGCAGTACAATAGCCTGCTTCTTTCCCCGGACTCCGAGGCCCAGTTCAACTTCTTTGTAGGCGACGTTGCCATCAACTTGCATGACAGCTTTTCTTATCAGGAAGATCCCACTCAGGTTGGTCAATTAAGTAATACCGTCCGGCTTTCCCGCTGGCAGAATGACGCCGGGATTGGAGCGACTTGGGATCTGAACGATATTGTGCTTTCGCTGGATTACGACCACGCGAACCTGTGGGTTACTCAAAGCGTGTATGACTATCTCACGAACCAGAGCGATACGATAGCGCCCAAGATTACGGTCAAGATCAATAGGACCATCGATACCGGGATCAGCGCTTCATTTTCGGACGTGAGATATGAGCAAAACTTTCAAAATGATTATACGACGTTTTCGCTTGGGCCTTTCGTGACCGCTAAAATCTCCGACAACCTCTCAGTGAACGGACAGGGCGGGGGCTATTTTTCAAATTATTCGAAAGGGGGGCTCAACGGTGACAGCGAGAATATCAGTTCTTACTACGCCAGCGGAGGAGTCAACCACAGAATTAATGCTGCCTTTAGTGAATCCCTGACGGCGGGCAGGGAATTCCTTCCGGGACTTACTTCAAATTTCACGGAACGCATCTACGCCAATTATACCGATGCATGGCAGGCCACATCCTTTATTTATGTGGCCGCAAGTCTATGGTGGGAAAACCTGAATGATTCGGAAGCTTCCTTTCGCGAAACGTCGAATCGCTATGGATGCGGTTTGAACGTTAACGATAGTTTGACGGAGCACGCCACCGTCAGCTTGGGTTATCAGTATATACTCAAGGATGCGGATCCGAGCGTCTTGAGTTACGATCAAAACCTAGTCACCGCCGGATTCCGCTATCAATTCTGAACCAATCTGAATATGAGAGAAATCCGTGTTATCAGCATTGCCGGCATGTGGAGCGTGCTGACCGCCTTTTGTTACGGGCAGATGTCGACCTTTCCGACTCCGCCGCCGCTGGCGCCATCCGTCGACCGCGTATCGTCCGTGGCCACGAATAGCCCGTCCAGCACCGCTGTCCCACCGGACGCCGCCGCTCCCGGTCAATCCGCCACTAAAGATTCCAATGCGCCGTCATCGCCGAGCGCCACAAATTCCACCAACGCGCCTTTCGCCACGCCTATAACCGCGGCAACGCTGAGTTCCATGGCCGCGCTGGATGACAAGGTTTCTCTGGAGGCGGGTGACAGCATCAGCTTCCGTGTGATTGAAGATCGGGACCAGGCTGTTCCCCGCGTAGTTACCGATACGGGCGAAGTCGATTTTCCCTATATAGGACGAGTCAAGGTGGAGGGAAAAACCTGCCACCAGGTTGCGGTGGAAGTGAAACGGCTTTTGGAAGTTGATTACTACAAACGCGCCACGGTCATTGTCGGCCTCGACCTCATCATCGGCCAGGACAAGGCGAAGGCTCGCGATATGGCCTGGGTTGTCGGCCAGGTGCGAGAGGTGGGACCGCAGGAACTCTCGAAGGTCCAGCCGATGACGGTCAGTCAGCTTATCATGCGGGCAGGCGGGTTCGGTGACTTCGCGGATCAGCGAAAAGTGAAAGTTATTCACCGGGGATCTCACGTTCCCGACTCGGCCGGCGGCGGGCCTCCCGACCTGAGTAACTCCAAAGATTCTCAAATTATCGACGTCAAATCCGTATTTGATGGAAAGTCCACCGTCGATCCTGTCGTGAAATCCGGCGACTACATCATCGTACCCAAACAATGGGTTAATTTTTAGCCCACAAGTATGGCCGATCCATCTGATTTTTCCCATCTTGATGCCCTTGCGCCTGATCGTGCGGGCGGTCGCGCGGTCGATCAAGGCTACCGCTGGAGGTATTGGGCGCGCCGTTACTGGTGGATTGCCGCCTTGACCATCATGATTGGCTTGGTCGTCATGGACTATCTCTGCCTTTGCGGCACTCCTGATTACGTTTCCCATTCCCGGATGATGGTAAGCGGCCGCGTTTCGCTTCCCCAAGGCGAGGTTTATAACGGAGGCGTGGAATTGGCGAATTTTTACGGCACGCAGGTGGCGCTGATGAAGTCGCAACAGACCGTCAGCCAGGCGGTCGATCGCATGTCCGCGATGCATCCCGAGGTCACCGTGGATCAGGATGCGGAAGTGGATGCCGGCTTGGAGCTAAGGACGTCGATTTTTGATCTCAAGGTTACTTCGACCAACTCCGATTACGCCAAATTGCTCCTCGATTCGATCATGGATACGTACCTCTCCAGCAAGCGGGAATGGAAGAACCAGACCACCGACGAGGCCGTGGCCGCCATCACCGAGGAGATATCTCATCTGGACGCCGAAATACGCACCGACGAGCAGCAATTGTTGGACTTTCAGAAGACGAATAACGTCGTTTTTTATCGAAGAGCAAAGCGCAGCGCCGCCACTTACCTGGTCGGATTGAACGGCGAACTCGCCCGGTTGACCAAGGAGCACGATCTCCTTTCGCTGGAAAGCAAGGATCCGATTACGAGCGCGGGGGATAGCCACGGTCTGGCCACAGCCGGAAAAAGTACGGACACCGATCCAGTGGTC
>Ga0206796_1083_pt1 | contig 21609 bp, 31 predicted proteins | sample Alteio_BWOrgCont_68_FD_152895 | JGI IMG/M metagenome (GOLD analysis project Ga0206796, IMG submission 152895) | Enriched cells from forest soil in Barre Woods Harvard Forest LTER site, Petersham, Massachusetts, United States -... | ecosystem: Environmental > Terrestrial > Soil > Temperate forest >...
CGGAAGGAGCCGGACGTGGCGAAGAACTCCGACGTCGAGACATTCTGCGCTCTGCGCCTGTTCATCGACTCATGGCGCTGGGATGGGGTGCCGTGGTATCTGCGCTCCGGCAAGTACCTGCCGAACACCGCGACCGAAATCCTGGTGGAGTTGAAGCGGCCTCCGCAGGCGCTGTTTGCCGATGAGGCAACAACCGCCGGCCGGGCAAATTACCTGCGCTTCCGTGTCTCTCCCAACTCCGCCGTCGCCAAGCTTGCGGGTCAGGATTTTATCGGAGAGCAGCGAGAGCTTTATCTGTCGGAAGAACAGCCGGGAATAGCGACTCCATACGAAAGGCTTTTGGGCGACGCCATGAACGGCGACGGGGCGCTCTTTGCCCGCGAGGACGCGGTTGAAGCCGCATGGGAGGTGGTCGATCGGGTGCTCAAGAACCATCCCCCGGTTCGCCCCTATAAACGCGGCACATGGGGGCCGAAGGAAGCCAACGCAATGATCGCCGCAGACGGCGGTTGGCATAACCCCATCGCCTGAGGCATCTTCCGAGGGAGAACCTTCCGCGAGCTTGTCTATGCGCGCCTCCATCGCGCGCCTTCATCGCGCGCATCCATCCCGCACCTCCATCCACTCCGGCAATATCGATTTCAACCATGTCGGGTGAGCATTGTAGCTCAGCAATTCCCACTCGGCTTTGGAAGAATAAATATGAAGCAGAGTGAGGTTTCTCCTCTTCCTGATGACTCCCACACTCAGCGAGTCCGTCTGGCTTGCGTACCTTCCGGTCGTCGGCGTTGTGTAAGAACCAAGCGCGGGAGTTCTCAGTCGGATCTCTCGCCGCGCGGTCTTCTTCACGCATATCCAATCGTCCAGATGGAGCCGCGCAGCGATCACGCAGGCAACTTATAGCGGCTCTCAAATTGGTGTAGGGGAAACCAATGCTGCACGGTGGCTTTCCTCAGGAAGAAGCCACTCGCTTACGGTTTGAGATTCCACGTGAATTGGAGAGCCACTCTGATTCGAACCCCTCAAGCCGCTCGAAGATGTCCTGAGTGTCGACCGGTTTCGGGAAATTGATTGGAGCGCACCAAATGCCACTTACCACTGTCATCGTCACAATTGTCGCGATCGGTCTTCTGATGTGGCTTGTGAACCGGTTCATTCCCATGCAGGGACAGATCAAATCGATCCTCAACGGTCTGGTAGTCATCGTTTTGGTCTTGTGGATTGCGAATCTTTACGGCTTATTCAGCCACCTTTCCCAGTTCCGCGTCGGACGATGATCAATCGCTCGGCGCGAGCGGCAAAGACCCCACCCGTCAACGCAAGACAAGCACCATGCAACATGGCAGTGTCAAGCCCAAAGGAAATCTCGTGAGACGCAAGCTTTTGTCAGCAGCCGGAATCGCCATCGGTTTGAGCGCGTTCGCTCAGGCCCACTCGCAAGCGACGATGGTCGTCGAATCCACAGGTCCATCGGCCAAATTCCGGGTAGTGGTGATCAGCCGCACGGTCCAGGCGGTCAACTACCGGCACCGCAGCGGCGCAACGGATATAGACTTTGCCGGGACCGCATTACTCCCGTCGGCCGATGGAAAAGCCAAGGTGCGCAGCAAACGCGGCACCATGGAAGTCGAAGCGGAGTTTGGGAATCTGCAAAACCCCACCACCTTCGGCGGCGAATATCTCACCTACGTGCTGTGGGCAATTTCACCCGAAGGCCGGCCCGTGAACCTTGGCGAAGTGCTGGTGGGCGGAAACGATCGCAGCAAATTGACCGCAACCACCGATCTGCAGGCCTTCGCACTGGTGGTTACCGCGGAACCTTACTACGCCGTGCGGCAGCCCAGCAACGTGGTCGTGCTCGAGAACGTGGTTCGCAAAGACACCAAGGGAACCACCGAGGAAGTGGACGCCAAGTATGAACTGATGGAGCGCGGAGGCTATCTTCCTACCGGCTACAAGTTCGACCCCGTGGTGTTGAGCGCCAACCTGCCGTTGGAGTTCTACGAGGCGCGCAATGCGCTGCGCATCGCGCAATCGGAAGGTGCTGAGAGCTATGCAGGCGACAGCTATCGGCACGCCGAGCAACTGATGAAGACCGCGGATGACGATGCTTCCGACAAGCACATCGACAAGAAGCCGCTGATTGCCGTCTCCCGCGAGGCGGTGCAGACGGCGGAAGATGCGCGAGAGATCGCGGTGAAAAAGATCGATGAGGAGTTCCGCGCCAGCGAGCGCCAGGCATCGAGCGACGCGCAGGCGAAATCTCAAGCCGACGCCGACGCCGCAACCCGCCTGAAGGAACAGGCTCAATCGGATGCGGCCAAGGCACAAGCCGATGCCGCCAAGGCGCAGGCGGAGCAGGCGGCTGATCAGACAGCGTCAGCGGCGGCAATCGCCGCGGCCCAGGCCGATGCCGAGAAATCCCGGTTGGCCGCGGACCAGGCGCAGCAGGGCGAGCACGAAGCAAACGCCGACAAGGCGGCCATGCGCGCTCAACTGTCCATTCAGTTGAACAAGATTCTTGAGACCCGCGACAGCGCGCGCGGCCTGATCGTCAGCATGTCCGATGTATTGTTCGACACCGGAATGTATTCGTTGAAGCCGGGTGCGCGGGAGAAGCTGGCCAAGGTTGCCGGAATCCTGATCGCATATCCGGGACTCCTGATCCAGGTTGGCGGATATACCGACAACGTGGGCGGCGACGATATGAATCAGACGCTGTCTGAAAACCGTGCCGGTGCGGTGCGCGATTACCTGGTGCAACAGGGCGTGGTCACAAATTCAGTGTCCGCAAAGGGATTTGGCAACACTTTGCCGGTAGCCTCGAACGATAACGCCGCTGGCCGCCAGGAAAACCGCAGGGTTGAACTGGTCGTTTCCGGCGATGCAATCGGCGTCCCAGTCGACGCAACAACGGGAAGCTTGAACTAGAACAGGCACCTGAGTGCTGCGGTCCCGAAAGGGGCCGCAGCAGTTCGCAATTGATGCAGCCCATATCGGACATGCCGGATCGAGAGCTACTAAGAGTGTATGGTTGAGAAAGGAGTTTATACTTTCTCGTTCTCGCCTTTAGCTTCTCAACCTTCGCTCCAGACGAGCACCGTTCAAGCAAGCAACCGAACGACTGGAGCGGCAATGAGCCTCATCAAAAAAATCGACGTCGAAAAGCATTTTGCTGCCAAGCGAGCTGCGAGGCTGGCTGTGGCTCGGATGTCGACGGTCGTGTCCTCCGGCGCCAAAGCGAATGCGCCGGATCTTGTAAGAGATGTTTCCCTGGACCATCCTCCCTCGAGAGCGCCTGTTACTTCGATTGCCGTTGCCGCAGAATCTGCCGGAAACCAAGCGTACACCGACCCGGGAAGCCGTCAGTCGTGAAGCAGCACACGGTATTCCTGCGTGAGGGATGCATTCTGCCGGATCGATTCATTCTGCACCGGCAGCCGTTTTGCGAAGGCTGGGCAGAGGCGATCGGGACCGTGGTAACAGAGCTCGATGCCGGTATCCGCGACGCGGGGTGGCACTTCATGTGGATAGAGAGTTCCCATTCGTCCCGGGCCCTGGGCAGAACACCGGAGTCTGCCATCCGCGGGGCATTGGTTCACGCCCTCGGAGCGATGAATGGCCGTTTCAACGCCGCCGAACTGGGCTCGCTCAAGATCACATCCTGTCTGGGCTTCAAGATGGCAAAAGTAACGCTCCTTGCTCGACACATTCAGGAGCAGACTTCACTCGACCGCGCCGAGGAAAGACGGCTCCAACAGCTTCCAGCCCACTAGACAAGTGGCTTACATCCGCTCGAAGCAGGCTTCGAATCCTGCAGGGAACCTGGCCCATGAATCTGTTCAAAGACGCCCTGCACCGCGTCGATACCAGCGAAAGCAGGACAGGATGCATCTCACTAAGAGGACTCATCGTGAAGAACCTGCCGCAAAGCGGTGCGAGCGAAGAATGCAAATCACGTCGCGCCCGGAATCGTGCGGCGCATTCTTCCCAAACTGGGGTAATCCCAAGCAATTGCCGAGCCAGGTCTGAATGAGCGTCTTTCCCGCGAAACCGGTTCAACTTCTCGCCCTGCGCAAGCATTCCCTCGTCGTGCCGCACTGGCTCACGCATCTGGGGGCGCTGGGGCTCTTTTCGGTTGCGGTCTTCGATTCATCGGTCATCCCTCTGCCCCTGCCGGGCAGCACCGACCTGCTGCTGCTGTGGCTGGTGGCGCATCGCGGAGATCCTTGGCTGATGGTTCCCTGTGCCGTTGCCGGCAGCATTCTGGGTGGATACACAACTTGGCAAATTGGCCGCAAAGGCGGTGAAGCGGCACTGCGGCGCTATGTCCCGGCGCGTCTTCTTCGCCGCGTTGTCTCATGGGTCGAGCATCATCCGATTCTCTCAGTCTTTCTTCCGGCCGTGCTTCCCCCGCCCATTCCGCTGTCCCCGTTTGTGCTCTCGTCCGGCGCCCTCGGTGTCTCTCGCGGCCGTTTCCTGCTGGTGTTTGGCGCGGCACGAACCTTGAGATATTCCTTCGTTGCATGGCTTGGCGTGACTTATGGACCGCACATCGTCCGCATTTGGTCTGGAGCCCTCCAAAAATGGTCCGCCCCGCTGCTTTGGGTGTTCGCCGGACTGCTGGTGGTCGGCCTCTGCCTGGGGATACGGAAGCTTCGCAGCCAGCGCAAATCGGGCACAGTCGCAAAACGCGCATCGAACCCCAAAACGGCTCTCGGGGACTGAACCGCCCGGCCGCTTTCCTATACTGATCGTGTTTTCCGCATCGCCGTCCTGTGGGGTCGTTCAATGTGCCGAATCGGAAGCAAAAAGCGGCGGCCGGGCAGTATATGCCCGGCCGTGAGGGGGTTCAAAGACGATCCTACCGCTTTGGTGGTCTCTGCTGAGGCTGGCGGGACTGCAAAGACTGCTGTTGGGCTGAGTGCCTTTCCGCTAACTGCTGAGTCTGTTGCTGGTGTTTCTGCTCCAGTTTCTGGTTGTTGGCGTTCGCCTTCTGCTGGTGTTCCGCTTCCTGCTTCTGCTGCAGATTCTGCCGCTCCTGGGTCTGCTTTGCGATCAACTTATCCTGGTTCTGTTCGTACTTCCTGTCGGCCTTCGCATTTCCTGAGTTGGCCGGTGCAGGACGGGCAATCGGTGTAAGGTCGTTGGGATGGACCGCGGCGTGTGCCCCGTTTGCCTCGGCGCCGGATCCGCTTTTAGGCGCCTCGGCGGATTCTTTCCCGGCTGGCGCGTGTTCGCCAGGCTCTCCCGGTCTTGAAGTGGCTGCGATCGGCGGGTTTCCGTGGTTCGCAGACGCCCGCAACTCCGGATTGGCGCGCGCCGTCTGCACATGTTCAGTTTGCGCGGCGACGGCCGGAACGTGTCTCTCATGCGCAGCGGCCTCCTGCTCGGAGTTTGCGTGCGCCTCGATCCCGCCTTTCCCGCCGTTGTAGCTGACGCGGTTCTCCGTGACGTTCTCGATCCTGGTGTTGTAGACGTTGTGAATAATTGTGATATTCACGTTGCTCACGGAACGGTTATAGAAGAAGTGTCCGTGGTCCCAGCGACCGCCGCCATACCCCTCGCCGAAATAGCCGAAGCCGTAGTTGATCCCGCCATAAAACCCGATGTGCTCGCCCCAGTAGCCTTCATTGAAGAAAAAGCCGCCGCCGCGCCAGCCCCAATAGCCCGGTGTCCAGAGAAAGCCCACCTCCGGCGCCTGTATCCACGTGCCGGGCACCCAGTAGTAATCGGAGACTTCGTCGTTATAGGCCCAGTAGCCCGGAGTCCACAAATAACCGTCTCCGGGGCAGATCGGCTGCTCGTAGACGGGCAGCGCCGGCGGGCCGATCGCGATCGATATTCCAAACTGCCCAAACGAGACGGCCGGTAGGGCCAACACCAAAAACGCCAGCAAAATCCGAATCATTCGCATGTGAGTCCTCTTGCCAAAGCATCCTTCGAATGCCCGTCCCCTATATGCCAATCCGATGTGCCAATCCGATGTGCCAATCCGATACGCCGATCCGATTTGCCAATCGGGTGTGCCAGTTGAATGTGCCAATCCGGGCTGCGGGGTTTGAAGGTCGACGCGTGACGCGTCTTGGCAAGAGTTCCACGAATGCGCTGCCGTGTCTGTGCACAAGTGCTCGCAATTTGCGGAATCGGCGGGATCGGCCGCTATCGCGTTTTTCCAGCTGGTGACGAGCTCAACGCGAGACGGGAATTGACAAGCACTTCAGCGGAGACGGGGGAGCTTCACGAGATAAATATTGACGCAGATATAAGCAGGGCGCAGGAGGGAATACAGCGAGATAGAAAATCGTATGGTGGAGCTGAGCGGGATCGAACCGCTGGCCTCCTCGTTGCGAACGAGGCGCTCTCCCAGCTGAGCTACAGCCCCACGCGATTGACTTATTTATCTTACCAGCATTTCCGGCATTCCGAAATTCGCCGGACGCGAGTTGCTGGGTGGGAAGTTGGTGCCCCACCCAGCGGCCCGCCTCAGTCTTTGCGCCAATCACGCCGGCTCTTTGGTACCCCCGGTAGGCGCCTCAACCCCACCGCAGCGCGTGTACAAATTCTGGCGGAACTTCCCGCGCTCCTCGGGCGTCATGCCCTCCCAGCGGTCGCGTAATGCCCGCCGGGTTTTGCCCCGGTCTGAACCGCGCCCGCCGATGCTTCCGAACAGAATCCGGCACAGAACCAGAAGTCCGAGAGCCTGCCAGAAGCTGATCTGCCGCCATCCGAACAGCGTAGGAAGCAGCCAATTCCACAAATGCATCACCAATTCGCCGAAAAGCGCGACGAAGAGCGCAATCGCCAGCGGGGCCACAAAAAAGATCCACTTGTTTCTCTTCACCCACGTGTTTTCCATGTTGCCTTCCTCACTTCCCCATAAACTCGTCATGAATGCTCTGCAACCGCTCGCGCAGATGAAGCACCGCGTAGCGCTTGCGCGAGAGCAGCGTGTTTACATTGACGCCGCTCTCTGCCGACAACTCTCTAAAGCTGCGCCCCTCCAGTTCATGGGCCACGAACACCTCTCGCTGCTCGGCCGGCAGTTCGCCGAGCGCAACTTCCAACTCATCGAGAAGCAGGTTGCGCATGTAGAGCGCCTCCGGGCCGGCATCGGGAGACGGCAACAGATCTTCTATCTCCAGCAGCTCGCCGTCTTCGTCCTCCTGCGCAGCATCGGCAAAGGGCTGCGGCTTCTTCTTGCGGAAAAGGTCCGTGATTCGATTGCGCGCAACCCTGAACAGCCAGCCGGTCACATAGTCGATCGGCTTCAGCAGCCGGTGGGCTTCCACCAGTTCGTAGAAGACCTCCTGGAGAAGATCTTCCACGTCCTCTTCATTTGGCACCCGTCTGCGGATGAAGTTTCGCAGCCGGGGTCTTTCTTCCGCGATGACTTCGGAGATTTGGCGGTCTTGCTCGATCATCGAAATCACGCTCATGGCTCATCCATCTATTTCCCTAGACGGATGGCGGCCACAAATATTGTAGAGACCGTAATTCGAGCCGGGGTTGAAAGGTATCAAGCAGTTCTCTCACCTGTTCGCGATCTGGACATTCGATCGTTCCGGGTGGTCGGCAAGGCGCCGGAGGAGAAACGAAGGACCTAAGCCGGATGAATCCAGCGCGGGTCAGACTCCACCGTTCTTCGAAAGGAGTCAAAGGCGCGCTGTTCCGTAATGTAGCCATCTATCCACTTGTGACACCTTGGAAAGTGTCCTTGCCGGCGTTCGTGCCCTCACCCTTCTGCCTAAGATGATGGCAATGCAGATGAGGAGCTCCACTATGCGCGTGATTCCGCGATCGATCTTCCATTTGGTCCTTTGTATTTTGTTAGCGGCTCAATCGGTTGGGGGGCGGGCTCCAGCCGCGCCGTCAGCTCCTGGTCACGAACCGATCCAGATCGAGCGCGGAAGCAGGCTGACGCTTGGGCTTGCCGAACCGGTCTCGTCGGCTACCGCAAAGAAAGGCCAGATCGTCCGCCTGAAATTGCGCGAGCCCTGGGTCGTTGAAGGCCACACTATTTTGCCGGCGGGAACTCCGGCTGTGGGCACCGTGGGGAGCGTGCAGCGCGCCGTCCCAGGGAAAAAGAACGGACACGTAGTCATTACCGCGGGCTCGGTTCAACCGCCCTCGGGCCGAAGCTTGCCCTTGGACCTCGAGATGCCGGACCGGCAAGACTGCGACGGTGCTACGGCAGGGTGCATAGCGGCCTATACCGTCTTTTTTATTGTGGAATCGCCATTCTTGCTCATCGAGTTACCGATCGCACTGGCCCATCCGCATGAGTTGCGAAAGGCATTCCGCACGGAGCCCGCAGCAGGTGTGGACAGCAATCTGCCGGCTGGATGCGAGATCTTTGCGTTCACGAAGCACAAGATCGTGCTGCCCATGATCGATGGACCGGCTGAACCACCCACTCACCCATCCACTGAATTGTCTGGTAGTGGCGTTGATCCGACGGCCCACGGGCTACAACGCTTCGAGATCAGTACCGGCGGTTGTCGCAGATAGTGCGAACGCGGGCAGGGATGGCGCCGAAGGCGCGGCTGCCGCACCTCTGGTGCCTAGAGCTGGTTCATGTTCTGCAGGAACTCGGCGTTGTTGCGGACTTTCTCCAGGCGGCTGATCAAAAGCTCCATGGCTTCAACTGGAGACAGCGGATTGAGCACCTTGCGCAAGACCCAGATGCGCTGCAGATCGTCCTTCGGAATGAGCAGCTCTTCCTTGCGCGTGCCCGAGCGCTGGATGTCGATGGCCGGGAAGACGCGCTTGTCGACCAGCTTGCGGTCGAGGATGATTTCCATGTTGCCCGTGCCCTTGAACTCCTCGAAGATCACTTCGTCCATGCGCGAGCCGGTGTCGACGAGCGCGGTGGCGATGATGGTAAGCGAGCCGCCCTCTTCAATGTTGCGCGCCGCGCCGAAGAAGCGCTTGGGGCGCTGAAGCGCGTTCGAATCCACGCCGCCCGAGAGCACCTTGCCCGACGGAGGCACGATCGTGTTGTAGGCCCGAGCAAGGCGCGTGATTGAGTCCAGCAGGATGACCACGTCGCGCTTGTGCTCGACAAGGCGCTTCGCCTTCTCGATCACCATCTCCGCCACCTGCACGTGGCGCGCGGCGGGCTCGTCGAAGGTGGAGCTGATCACTTCGCCCTTCACCGAGCGCTGCATGTCGGTCACTTCTTCGGGCCGCTCGTCGATCAGCAGGACGATCAGCACCACCTCAGGGTGGTTGGTGGAGATAGAGTTGGCGAGCGACTGCAGCAGCATGGTCTTTCCGGTGCGGGGCGGCGCGACGATCAGCCCGCGCTGGCCCTTGCCAACAGGCGTCAGCAGGTCCATCACCCGGCCGCTTGTGGCTTCCCGCACTGTCTCAAGCTTGATGCGTTCCTGAGGATAAAGCGGGGTCAGGTTGTCGAAGAGAATCTTGTTGCGCGTTTCTTCGGGAGACTCGAAGTTGATGGCCTCGATCTTGACCAGCGCAAAATACTTCTCGCCCTCATGCGGAGGGCGCACGTTGCCGCTGATCGAGTCGCCGGTCTTCAGGTCGAACTTGCGAATCTGCGAGGGCGAGACGTAAATATCGTCGGGTCCGGGAAGGTAGTTGTAGTCGGGCGAGCGCAGAAAGCCGTAGCCGTCGGGCAAAATCTCCAGCACGCCTTCGGCAAATATATGGCCTTCTTTTTCGCTCTGTGCCTGAAGGATCTTGAAGATCAGATCCTGTTTACGGAGGCCGCTGGCGCCGGGAATTTCCAGCGTGCGCGCGATACGGCTCAACTCCGTGATGTTTTTTTCCTTTAGCTCTGCGATAGTCATGTTCACCTGCAATAAGGCGGGATGTGCGAGGGAATCCGGGAGGGGGGAGTGACTCCGGAAGAGAACCAGGCGGGTATTCAGTGATGGACCGGCGCCGGCCGGCGCTTCATGCATCTGCCGGCTTCAATTTTCAAGCACCGGGTAAGGGAGGCTAGATTCGACGAAAAGCAGCTTTGGAACCGATTACCTGTTCGACGGTGAGGCGGGAAAAGCGATCAAGCGGCGCGACGCCGCTCGATCGGTTGAACTGCAGGGGCCGCGATCGGTGCCGCGGTCCCGGGATTGGTGGTATGGAAGCGGACCAAAACTTCGTTGGTCGTGTCCTGCAGCCGTGTGTTCGGCTTGTGCAGCTTCCGCGTTGCTTTGCTAGCCAGTTGACAAAGCTGGTAGCGGTTTTCTACATGGGAAAGTGCCCCAAAAACGAGATCGGAACGCATCACAATTTCTCCTTTAATCTTTGCTGCCCGGCGGGAACTACTTGGCTCCCCCAGTGCAGCAGGCATCCACTTGACGCAGTGGCCGCCGGAATCCTGCTTCCAACATTTAGACGCACGGTCAAGGCGTCTAGTTCAAAAATCTTGACGCACAATCGCACAAAGCGATACGGTCCATTGCCCCGCAGGAAGCCGATTTGCAGCTTTGGGAATCTACGCACCCGGCTTTTCCCGCTCCGGCGCAATAAAACGCACTCGGGCATCAACGGATGAGCCTCAGCTCAATATGATGCGGGAAACGACAGAAGGGACGCGCAAGACGCTAATAATTGCAATCTGCCCTTATGGATGGCAAACCTCAATGTATACCGAGATGCGGCGCTGGTCAACTCTTTTTTCGCGGTTTTTTGAGAGCCCGCCAGACAGCGGGCCGGCCTCCCCTGCTCGCCGGGTAAATTATTGATACTTTATGGTTTATATCGAAGAATCGCACAAGAAAGCCGGCCATCCAAAGGCACCGCACCCAGTTGGATCGGACCCCTCGCCGCCAGATTGAACCCCGAATGAACCATCGTGGTCACCGGTTGCGCGGGCTCCTCCTCACCGCCGCCCATCCGGACACGACCGGGGCGCGGTGGAGAATCGAGTGGTGCAGCGGTTGACAGGATTACTCCATATCAAACCGTGTTTCATAAACCCGCTTTGTAGCAGGAAACGACTTCAGTCGTGCCGGAAAAGGGCCACAGAAGCAAGGGCTTTAGCTGGTGGGGGGCAGCTTCGTGCCCGAGAAGCCATTTAAGAAACGCGCTCTAAGCGTCGACTCAGAGATCGAAGGTTTGGCCTATAACTTTAGTTTAATTAGAGCTCGGTATGAGCAGACTCCGAGAGTCCAAAAGTAACCATGCTATTGATGAGAGAGATAATCACCCCTCCCGGTTAAAACTGAAACGCCTAAGTGCCATCTTCCGGGTCCTACGCCCAATAACTGCGATCAAGCGTGCGATATTGAATCGCCTCCGCGAGATGGGAAACGGCAAGATGCTCCGCAGAGTCGAGATCGGCAATGGTGCGCGCAACCTTGAGAATGCGGTCGTGGGCGCGCGCGGTCAGCCCTTGCTGCTGCATGGCACGCTCCAGCAGGCGTTCGGCGTCCGCGCTCAGCTCGCAATGCGCGCGAATCTGCCGCGTGGTCATCTGCGCGTTCGCGTAGATCTTGTCGCCCGCTTTGCGGAATCGCTCGCGCTGCCGGTCGCGTGCTTGAAGCACGCGTGCACGAATCTCGGCCGAGCCCTCTGCGGCCGCGCCCCCGCGCAGCTCTTTATATTGCACCGCCGGAACTTCAATGTGAATGTCGATCCGGTCGAGCAGCGGCCCGGAGATTTTCGCCACGTAGCGCTGGATCATCGGCGGCGTGCACATGCATTCACGCGATTTGTCGTTGAAGTAGCCGCAGGGACACTGTTGCGTTGCCTTTTTGCCATTTTGAACTTCGAGCTCTCAAGCGCAAGCCCTCAAATTATCCCAAGCAAATCAGTAGTTTAGGTGATCAAATTCGCGCGCGCCGTCTGGACCTCAAGCTCCTCCAAAAGCAAGTTGCCGACCAGATTGGCGTTCACGAGATGACGATTACCGGTTGGGAAGGCAACGCAACCACTCCCGAGGTCCGTTACATGCCGGCTATCATCCAGTTCCTGGGGTACAACCCGTTGCCCCTGGCGAACTCCCTTACTGAACGACTTGCCTCCGCGCGTAGAAGGCTCGGCCTGTCGCAGCGGAAGATGGCTGGAAGGTTGGGGGTCGATCCGGCCACACTGATAGGTTGGGAAGCCGGGCGACATCAGCCCACCGGCAAGAGCTTGGATTTGATTGCGAGGGCTCTTCAGATTCCGTAACGGCGGCGAGTTGGGCGCGGCCATCCGGTCAGCCGTCTTTCTTTTCAATTCGAAGTCCAAAATGAACGAAATCCAAGAGGTCATGTCAGTGGATGGTACGCAGGGGCGGGGAGGCGCAACAGTTTCGCGGGCAGGGCTGAAGGCTAACTGGACAGAACCAAAGGTCGAATGCGGGGATAGGTACATGCGACCAAAGTAACTTGCGCGTCTGCAGAGCTGGGGGTAGGTTGGTCTCACTCCGGATTTGCCGATTGTTTAACTTGACAGGCTGCCGCTGACCCGGCAGCCTGTCCTGCGTTTGGAGGAGGGTCAACACTCTCCTTAACGGAATCCTGCGGAGAACTCCTCTTCGGACCCCGAGACTCCAAACTGCACCGCTTCGGCACTTTTCTGAATGCTCGGTTGAGAGTCTCGTGCGCTTATGTAGCGCTCAACATAAGCGCACTTATGTTGCGACCGAGATTATGTTGCGTTGGGAGTATTTCGTTCGCCAATTTGGGTCGGAAGGGCGAATGTACGCGACATAATCAATCTTTGATGAAGAGTGTGACATAGCGAGAAACTCTACAAGGCGGTGGGGTTTGCCTGAGGTTTACTTATAGCCCGCAGCACTGAACGCGAACGCCCCTCCGTAACCAGTAACGGCAGGTACCGTTCGCGTTCTGGTGCATAGGGACCGTTGCTGTGCCAGTTGATGTGAGCGCGGTAAGACAGAATCTGTTCGAACATGGTGGATCCCATCTCTAAGAAGTTGATCCGCCAAGTATCTTCCCGCTGGTTATGTTGCGCCAAGAATGCCTCCGGTCAGCAAAGACAGGCGGGGAAACCCTCTACACTAAATAAACGCAAACGCAACATAAATGTGCTTATGTTGAGCGCTACATAAGCGCACGTGACTTTCAATCGGGTGTCTCGGAATGTGCCTGAGAAAATCGAACGCTAGACGTGAGTCGTGAGCGGCGTACAATTCTTTTGCAATGAGAGCAAAAGCCGAAACCCCAGGGAGAGCGGTGCCCATTGTCTACGTGGTGGATGACGAAAAGGTCATCTCACAGACGTTGGCCATGATCCTGAACGCATCTGGCTTCCGAGCTGTGTCTTTTACCGACCCGGCAGATGCTCTTCGATCGGCGGAAACCATCATACCCGATCTTTTGATTTCCGATGTTGTCATGCCGGAGATGAATGGAATTGAGCTGGCCATCCGTTTCAGGTCCGCGCATCCGGGGTGCAAAGTTCTGCTCTTTTCTGGACAGGGGGGGACAGTGGACCTTCTGGAGTCCGCAAAGCGACAAGGACACGATTTCCATATACTCACGAAGCCGGTACATCCGAAAGACCTCTTGGCGGCGATTGCGAAGCTATAAATCAGCGCCGGGACGCGTGGACCTTTTCCCATAGCCAGATATAGAACCGGCTTCCGCACCCGCGACAACGTACCGGACGCCTCAACACAATCAATTGGATCAGGTCGGCAAACCTGAATCGGTGAGAGGGGCGCACCACGGTTGAGTCGCAGGACGGACACCGAAACTTGGGACGGCTGTTCACACGGGACAGTTTAGAACACTCGTGACGAGAACAAACGGGCGTACAGTACACTGTTCGGCATGGACATCCTTGCTTTGATCGACGCTGAGATTTCCCAACTGCAACAAGCCCGCGCACTGATTGCCGGAGCCGGCAAACGCGGCCCTGGGCGACCAGCAAAGTCTGTCGCGGTTCCGACTACCAAGGCCAAAAAGAAGCGCAACCTGAGTCCCGAGGGCAGAGCGCGGATCGCGGAGGCAGTTCGGAGGCGCTGGGCTGCGCAGAAGAAGGTTGCGAAATAGGCTTTCGCAATGTCCCGATGGGCCGCCTGTGGCGTGTCCGGTGCGCTCCGGTGCCCCGATCCCACGGCGTAAAAGGATTTTGGAGGTCATTCCCGTCATCCCTGATAGGGTGGGTTTATGGGCTGCGTTTTGGTGGTGACATCCAATGAATACAAAGGCCGATTCGTTGGATTCAATATGTGCGGATTGCAGCGAAATCCAGATCATCTTGACGCGCCGGAAATCCCGGTACCGGGCACGGGCTATTCATTATTCAGTGAAGAGCAGGGAGCCTCATTCTTCTCTGAATCAGACGCTCTCAGAGTGCGAGGTCGGCTTAAGAAACTGGGCGTGGTCACGGAGCAGGCCCATCGCAGCACATCAGAATGATGTACCTCTTTCCGATCTAGGACGGCATCCCGCAATCAGTGGTTTATTGAATCCCCCAGCTCTATCGCATCCGGGCCCCGCAAAAGAGGCTTGACCGCGAATCGGATCGGGAACCTGCCTCAGACATCCCGAAGGCGGATCAAGACACCTCAACGACAACGGGCTTGGCGGAAAATCGGTCAGAAGTTTGAAATGAGGGCGAGCAGACCAAACTACCTGGCGTTGTTTGATGATGACAACCGCAGGGGAGAATTGCGTCAGCGGGCGACTTGTCTGCGTGACGGTGATCCTTCCCAGTTCTCACATAGGTAGTCGAATCCATTTGACACGAAATGGCGCGGGGAGTAGGTTCATTTCAACTTGGAAATGCTGTATTGTTTCTGTTGACGGGCTGCCGATCATTCGGCGGCCTGTCCTGCGTTTGCCCGGTCTATCCAGGCGCGTGCATTTTTGCCGGTTTGCGAGAGAACAGCAGGTAAACGTGCGATTGGTTCCCACGGGAAACGCGAGAGAGCAATCCGTTGACTTGGCACATTTATGTTGCGTTTGCGTTTATTTAGTGTAGAGGGTTTCCCCGCCTGTCTTTGCTGACCGGAGGCATTCTTGGCGCAACATAACCAGCGGGAAGATACTTGGCGGATCAACTTCTTAGAGAGGGGATCCACCATGTTCGAACAGATTCTGTCTTACCGCGCTCACATCAACGTAAGCGTCCCGAGTCCCCCTCTGGCATGACTGCTGGTTTGAGGACGACGATGTCGTCATGGGTGATGAGCGGGAGTTAGGTGCTCCACGGTCGGTTCGCCGATGGCGAACGGTGTCTGAGAAGCGGCGGATCGCGGAGCTGACCTTGGAGCCGGGTGCGAGCGTGGCTCTTGTGGCACGGGCACATGGTGTGAACGCGAACCAGGTATTCAAGTGGCGCCGTGCGCTAACACGGGGCGAACTGAGCGAGACTGCTACGCCATCGACATCGCTTCTTCCGGTTGTGGTGGCCTCTCCCAGTGAGGCCGCCTGCTGTGCAGGCGAGGGTGATGCCCAGGAACGGTCGGCGCCAAGTGGCTCGATCCACATCGAGTTTCCTGGAAGGGCCATGATCAGTGTGGAGCGCGGTGCTGATCCGTCACTGCTGAGATCGATCCTTGAGAGTTTGCGCAATTGATCGATCTTCGCACAGGAACGAAGATCTGGCTGGCAGCCGGCGTGACCGACCTGCGTCGTGGATTCGATGGCCTGAGCGCGAAGGTGCAGACCGTGCTCAACGAGCAACCGTTTTCCGGACATGTCTTCGTTTTTCGAGGGCGTAGAGGTGACATCGTCAAGCTTTTATGGTGGGACGGAGATGGTTTGTGCCTGTTTGCCAAGCGTCTAGAGCGTGGCCGCTAATGTTGTGCACAACATTAGCGCCCGCGCTCGAGGCGCTTCGAGAAGAGGCAAAGACCGTCGCCATCAAACCATAAACACTTAACGATGTCACCTCGGCGTCCGCGAAAAACAAACACGTGACCAGAGTATGGCTGCTGTTCGAGAACCGTCTGTACTTGTGCACTAAGACCATGGAAGTCGGGTAAGAGAGCGCCATTGCTGACGCTCCCTCCCCTAAGAACCGGACATGAAAGTTTCCCTTCATCCGGCTCAAGCCATGTGTAAGCCCTCTGGAGTGGAGAGCCGGTCATCATCAACAGTTTGTCGCACTTTCGAACCTTTTGCCCTTTGTGCAAAATACGAACGCCACTGGGGATCGTACGGGTTGGCTTCCCCTTTGATCTTTAGGTGTCGTTGTATGGGTGTGCTCCCAGCGTAGAGCAGCCGTTTCCAAGAGGGCTGTCCTACTGGGGCCGTGACAGTGCGCGCCGCAAACCTCCACATCCGTTCGCCGATGGCGTGATAGTACCGATTCTTCACCCATACAGCGTTCTTCCGCGGATGTCTGCGATAACTCCACCACCACAGCTTGCGCCATATCTCAAAGTCCATGCGCGCGAACGCACGTTTAGCAACGCAGTGCCGATGATAGTTTGCCCATCCCCGTATGACGGGGTTGAGCTGAACGATCAGATTTTCCTGCGTCGCCGATTTATTCTTCTCGATGATTCCCCGGATTTTTGTCAGAGCCGCCTGAACGTTCTTCTGGGCAGGCGTGATCAACAATTTCCTTCCATACTTGCGTATGTTCTGGCCGAGAAAATCAAACCCCTTCTGGATGTGGGTCACGTGAGTTTTTTCCGCTGAGAGTTCCAGACCCCGCTCGCGCAGGAACTGTTCCACCAGTGGTAGAACTTCGTTGACCAACTGAGCTTGGCTGCGACCGGTGATGATAAAGTCATCGGCGTAGCGCACCAGATGTACTTTGGAGTAGATCTGTCGCCCCTTTTCCTTACGGGACGGGAACGTCCTCTTCAGGAGGGACTCCAGACCATCCAGAGTCCAGTTCGCCAACGCGGGTGAGATGATTCCTCCTTGAGGCGTCCCCTCCTCGGTGGCAAACAAGGTAGATTTTTCGAGGAATCCGCATCGCAACCACTTCTCAAGGATGACTACGTCCATAGGAACATGGGTAAGAAGCCATCGATGACTGATGTGGTCAAAACAGCCTTTTATATCTCCTTCAAGAATCCACTCCGGCGCATCGCTTTTCGACAGAAATTTGAAACACTGTTCGATGGCGTCTGCGGTAGAGCGGCCTTTCCGGAAACCATAGGAATTGGGGTCCGCACAGGTTTCGGCGACTGGTTCCAGGGCCATCAGATATAACGCCTGCATGGCTCTGTCTTTCATCACGGGAATCGAGAGCGGCCTCAACTTGCCGTTGGATTTCGGAATATACACCCGCCGTAACGGCAGCGGACGATATCCCCGGCGCTGTAGCGAGGCGATCGCTTTGAGTTTGGACTGCGGCGTAGACCAAATTACATGGTCCACGCCCGAGGTTCGCTTACCCTTGTTTTCTGTCACTCGTTTTACGGCAAGAGCCTTACCGCTAAACGAGCAGGTGAGCAACCGTTGCAAGCATCGAACCTTGCCCCAGCGGCTCTCCCGAGATGCCTTGACGATACGCGCCTGCAGCCGAGCTACCCGCTGTTCACATTGTTTCCAGTCAATCTGGTCCCAGTGCGCTACGGCGGCTGAGGATGCACACGCGACGTTTTCCGCGTTCATTTGCGATTTCCTCATACGATGGTTCTGCCTGCTTTCTCGTCCTTCATGACCTGCTGGAAGTCTGCCTGCTTACCGCAGAGAAGTTGCCGCTTCCTATCCGTCCCATTACAGAACGGCTTTTGCTTTTTCCAGCATCCTCTCCCCGCAAACCTGTCGGCGACTCTTGCGAGGCGCTTTCCCCGATTTTCCGGGGAGGCCAGCGGGGTTTTCATGTTCTGATTCAGCGACAAGAATGATTTAGCCCCCGCCTTCACACCGGCAGTCTGGATGTCCGTGTGACCTGTTGCGGTTATCAGGTCAACCGACTGCTTTACCTTTTGGCTTCAGCCTGTCAGCGTCTTTGGCTGGTCCATGCTAACGATGCCTGCGGCGGTTCACATATGTTGGGCGTGTCATCCAGCCTAACCCTCTGACCACTTTGACGCTGGCAGTCAAGGAGATTCCCTCACGGCAATCTCCACCGCTTACGCGGAGGATATTGTCTCGGCAGCTTCCGACCCGACCGTTACCAATCACGCCGGTGCCGATAGACTACTGCGGACGGAACCGCAGGTTCAGTTCATGATGAATCCATGTTGAACAATCGTTGAATCAGCTTCATGTCACACACCGCGGCGCATGTCTGTCACTCCGGCCGCAAGCCAGATCCTGGTTCCGATCGGCAGTTCGATCACTTGCAGAGGCTCTCAAGAATCACTCGCAGCAACGCCGAATCGGCGTTGTGCTCTACGCTGATCAAGGCACGCCCGGGGATCTCGATGTGAATCGCGCCGTCTGCTTGCTTCAAGTTCTCAACTTGTTCAACAACGGCGCTCTGCTCATCAAGCCCGTCGAGCCGCTCCTGCTGCACGAAAACCGGCAACAAACATGGAGTGCCTGAATCCGGAACGACGAGACCGCCCTGACGATATGACCGCCGCCACTGAAATACCTGGTGTGAGTTCACACCTTCGGCCTGCGCAACACGCGCTACGCTCGCACCAGGCGCAAAAGTCAACTCGACGATGCGCCGCTTGTCTGCAACCGACCGTCGCACCCGAGCCCTTGCCTCTCCCATGACCTCAGACTCGCTCGACTTGCGGCGCTCAGTCCAGTGGGGATGACTGGACGCTTACTCTGCGCGTCACCACCTGAGGCAAGAGCCGGATGCGGGAAATCCGCCTGTCCGGATCTGTGCGGGGGGTACGGAGAAATCCGTATCCCTACCGCGACCTGCCTAAAACCGATGCCGTAGGCAGCGCGGGCTTCACGATGCCGAGCCAACGGGGAGCGACGGACCCCCTCGTTACGTTGCCGTGTGAATTGTGGGCCTCGCACGCAGGAGCCACAGAGAAGCGATTGTAGGCACGATAATTCCGGCGAGGAGACCATCGACCGAAAAAAGATCTCTAAAGACTAGAGAAAATGGCGCGAGACTTCGATGAGCAGCTACGAAACTGTTAGCCCCAACAAGAAGGACCATTGCGACGCCCAACGCAAGTTTTGCTTTTCCTGGCGGCTGCGAAAATCCTTTAAACGATGCTGATATCGACAGGCCCAGGAATAAACATCCAATGAAGTCATATGTATTCACGGCAAGCACCGTGTGGAATATTGCAAATATTCGAATGACTCCCATCCCTACGTATACCAAACCAAGTAGTGCAGCTAGAATATGCGCCGGAATGCTCCAGATTCGATAGCTGAAGCTCGGCAGTTTAGCGTCCTTTAGCACCCAACCGTATCCCAAAAGCATTGCAATCGCGATCAGACTCCAGGCGCTACTGAAGCGCCCTTTGAAACCGAGGGCACGTTCAGCAGATTCATAACCTTGATCAGCGGCTTTCCGGTACCAGTAGTAAGCTTGCGTTGGATCCCTTCCAACTCCGCGACCATGGTCGTAAACGAATCCGAGATCGTACTCCGCCCGCGCCAAGCCTTGATCAGCGGCACGATGGTACCAACTGTAGGCTTGCGCCTGATCCTGCTGCACGCCACGGCCATAGTAGTACATTGAGCCTATGCTGCTTTGTGCATCTGCTTCGCCGTGATCGGCTGCTTCCCGATACCAGTGAAGAGCTTCGGCATAGTCCTGCTGTACCCCATGTCCAAGTTCATACATCGCACCGATGGCGTATTGGGCTCGCGTATTTCCTTGTTCTGCCGATTTGCTGTACAGGCGAAGAGCCTCGCTGTAATCCTGTGGCACGCCAAGTCCGTGGTCATATAAGCTTCCCAATTTTTCTTCAGCAATCGGGTCGCCATTTTGAGCCTTGAGTTTATATGTTTCCACGTCCTTAGTCAGCGATCTGGACGCCCTCACTTTGTTTGTCTGCCAAACGATCGCGCCAGCGCAAATCGCGATAATGACGATGCCAGACGCCGCATATTTCCACGAGAACTTCATCTCTTCCGTCACCATTCTCGACCGCGATTGCGGTTCAGGGTAATGCTCTGGACACACTGTATCACTCTGGGTCCGGCGTGTCGAAGTACTCGCACTTGCTCGATGGCTTCGAATTGGGGTCCAGCGACTCAGCGAAGTCTTCATACCAGCACGCGATTACTTCACCTGCTGCCAAGAGTCCTAATGCTTTGACTATGACTAATTTGCCCTGCGGACTCGCCAGATATGCGGGAAGCGCAAACTGAGTGTAGAACGCAATTTTGAAGGAAATATCGCTGATTATGCCCGCATACTCTGCTAGTGCTCCACCCACCCCACTTTGCGGCTTCGTCATGGTAGCCAACCCAGTCGGATCAAAACCATTGATCGGATCGCCACCGGCATAAAGATACTTATGCAACGATTTGGGATCGGTGAATTTTCCGTTCTCTGGGTCTCTGCCCATGAACCTACCGGTGGCGGGATTGTAGTATCTGGCGCGGAGGTAGTAGAGGCCGAGGTCCGCGTCGTATTGTTCGCCGCGATAGAGGTAGTTGTTCGGTGTTGTCCCAACTTTCGTGAACGAATTCCCGAAGGCGTCGTACTCGTAGCTGTCCGTGACCTGGCCGGCGGAGTTAGTGAGTTGGCGCACGCTGCCGCCGCCGTCGTACTGGTAGTAGCTCAACACGTTGCCGGCGATTTGAACCTGGCTGATGCGCTGCAGGCCGTAGGTATACGTGCGCGTGACGGCTGCCGACCCGATGAGGCCGGTCAACTCATCCAACACCTGCGGGTAGCCGATGGGGTTGAGATCCTCGACCAGGTACTGCGTGGTGGTGGTGACGCCGGCGGTGGTGACCGCCTTTGAGACGCGGTTGCCGAAGGCGTCGCGGGCGAGTGCGCAGAAGAAAAGGACGAGGATCAATCCAAGACGTGTGCCGCGCCGGGTTGTGCGCCAATAGGTCATCGCGCATTCATGTTATCCCAGGTGCCCAAATGCGAGGCACATGGGCCACCCAGCTTTAGTGGTGATGCTCACTTTTCATCCCCGGCACCCGGGCCACCCGCCGATGCCGAAGGCAGCGCGCTCGTCGGCTGATGGGCTGGGAACGGAAGACGGAGGCCCCAGACGCAAGCCAGCCGCCCCGAAGGACGGCTGGCGCTATTGGGAACGCATCGATGGGCTTCCTGGGCTCCCATGTCTGAAAATCCAGACATGGGCCACCCAGACTTATGGGTTATTCGGACCTGGGCCTCCCGCCGTTCAGACTGCAATCAGACTTCACCCTTGGGACCGGGGACACTTGCCCAGTTTCTTAGGCTCCGAACAAAACTAAGAGTGCAAGCTATACAGACTGCTGCGAATCCGACAGAGTACAAATACTCATGTTCAATCAAGCATCTGACGGACGTAAAGCCGAGCCGAGTGAGAAACATGACTAAGACCGCCAATGCCAATTTGCGCGCGGAGTCAACCCAAAGGATCGGTGCTACAAGAGCGAGAATTTCGAGCAGATCAATAGCTTGTGCAGCCGATACCTGAAGAATAGAGGAGCGCATCAAATGGCGGCTCACTAGGGCGATTGCGATTAAGATGAGGATCGCAATGCGAAGTAAGTCGTACCTCGTGGGTCGAAATTGCCGCCAGATCGTTCGTGAAAGGTCCCTCTTCATTCCGCACCTCCGCCTGCAAAGAGAAGAGCAAACTCTTTCTGAGCCGCGAGGTATCCGGGATAGGCACAG
>Ga0206796_1085_pt1 | contig 21399 bp, 27 predicted proteins | sample Alteio_BWOrgCont_68_FD_152895 | JGI IMG/M metagenome (GOLD analysis project Ga0206796, IMG submission 152895) | Enriched cells from forest soil in Barre Woods Harvard Forest LTER site, Petersham, Massachusetts, United States -... | ecosystem: Environmental > Terrestrial > Soil > Temperate forest >...
TTGTGACTTGTGAAGGCCACCCAAATTGAGCGTCTAAGTGGAGGGCGACACAATGATTACAGGCATTATCGTTTTTGGCGGGGCAGCCGGTGCGCTTCTCGCATTTCGTCACTTCAAGGTATTTGTTCTCGTGCCGGTAAGCATGTTGGCCGCGATCGGTGTCATTTTGTACAGTCGCGTGACCGGGGAGGACTTTCGCGCAACCGTAATCGATTTTATCGTGAGCGTGTTGTCTCTCCAGATTGGCTATTTGGTTGGCGGCATTGCTGGCGGATTTTTTATGAAGGCGAAGCCACCCAAAGTGTCGGAACTGCTTCGTGTTGTGCGAACATCGATTGGGCAAGAACTCCGAGCGGTATTTGAATTGCCCCGAGATTTGCCGCCACAAATGGTAGCGGTTTTGGCTCGACTGGATGACGGCTACTGGGCGCCGGATCACCTTTAACCCGGTGCAAAGCGGCGGACATTGATACTCACGCTCAATCGTCCCGGCTGGCTGAATTTGGCGGCCGCGGAATGTCGGTCAATATCTGACGCGGCACGCTTGGCAATTTGGCGATGTTCACCGCGATAAGAAATGCCTCGTCGCGCGACAGCCGCCCCAACCGTCCACCGCCATGTCCGTTATTGGGTGCGTAGCTGCCGCGCCGGCGAGTATTGCGGATTTGTGCGAAGCAGAGTTGCAGCCAATAAAAGGCGCGACGCCGCCATCCCGGCGATAATGCCAGCTCACGAATCAGCTACAATAGTTCCATGAACTGGGACTGGGATTGGATTCCATACGCTGGGGCCGCCGTAACGGCTACAATTGTTGCCGCGGGGTTTTCGTTGCTCGGTTGGTGGTTTGGCGGATGAGCAATGCGATGGAATTCGCCGCTTTCGGGGGCTCAAGTGACTAAAGGCGAAAGATCCTTCGAAGAAATGCTGGCCTACCGAATAGCTCTTCTCAAGATAGACAGTGCGTTTGAAGCGTGCAGTCAGTTTGGAAACGCTAACAAACAAGCGTTTTACGAGGAGATAAAGAACCGGCTATGTCAACACAATGCAAATGGTCTTGCCGAAGTACGTGCTACCGCCGACAAACCGCCATCTAGATTTAGCGATCGCTGTTTTGAGTTGGCAGACATGGCCCCGACCGACGAAATTCGGCGTTTTCTGCTCAGTGTAGTTGAATTTTGCGATGCAAATCCGGATATAGAGGACGCGCAGTCGTCCATAATCAATGCGGCCTAACCTAATGGGCGCGGCGCGGATCATTTATCCTACCGAGCGCGAATTAACGTTTCCCTCCTGAGGGTTTTTCTGTTTCGTCCCGCCGCTCGCCGCAGCCGCCGCTAATTTGCGAGCTGAGTGTCGCCATTCTCCAAGTTCTCAGCTCACAGGCGGGATTATGTGCCCCTCCAAGCCGGTCCCGCCCACCCTAGGGCTGGATTCGGTGTCGAAGCTCTATCTTTTGTTAATCGCGTTTGGTGCGTTGATAACGCTAGCGTGGATTACCGTAATTGTCTGGGCTGCACCGTGGCAGCGCTGCCGGGACGAGGTCATCGCCTGCGATGCCAACGGACTCGCCGTATTCGATCTGATCCGGCGCCATCGCAACCATGGCAGCGCCATCCTGTGCGCGTTCGACCTGCTCGAGATCGACGGCGAGGATCTGCGAAGGGCGCCAATCGAGCAGCGCAAGCATCGGTTGGCCCGGCTGCTGCGCAGCCCGGACCACGGCTGGGTCCTGAACGAGCATTTCAGCGGCGATGGCGCCGTCATCTTCAAGCAAGCCTGCAAGCTCGGCTGCGAAGGCATCGTCTCGAAGCGGCTCGGCTCCGCTTACCGCTCCGGTCGCAGTCAGCACTTCACGACGGTCCTCGCAGATCGCCGCGTATCCCGAATTAAACAATCGGAAAGCAAGCACGCCAACAAAAGTAGTTAGTGCGACAAGTTTTACGAGAGATTCATTACACTGGCTTATGATTGAATCGACGATCCGGCTTGACCTCCTTCGAAGCGGCTTTGCCGGCCCGCCAATTCAAATTTGATTCGTTAGGTGCCGCTAGAAAATGCTCACTGCGATAGCGCGCCGTCGTGTCAAAGCATTCTCAGGTGCAACGTCGCTTTTCTCAATGAGGATCTAGCAAATGAAGGCACTCGAATGCGACGAAGATATTCAGCTAGGTAAGATTGACGATCTGAGACTGACCCCAGATCGAAGAGGCTTGTCACGCAGGAAGATCCTGAAAAGCGGCCGAACATTTTGGCCTAATGGCGATTCATCCGAGTGCGTTGTTTATAATCTTTCCGATACAGGCGCCCGTCTGGACACTCACAGCCCCGTGCCTAACGTGTTCGACCTGGTCGTAGATGGCGATCCTTGGCGCCGATCGTGCGTCGTGATTTGGCGCAAGGAAAATCGAATTGGCGTGAAGTTTCATGCGCCATCGCGCCAAGATCCAACAAGCGCGATGCACTCGCCTGCTCGGTTCATGCAATTTGTCGAAGAGTGCCGGACCCTGGCTCAGCGAGCCGACCCTTCGCATCGCGAGTTGCTACTTGAAATGGCAGATGCATGGGCCGTGGTTGTCCGACGACTCCGTAAGAACGCTCCCTAAACCAGCGCTTGTGCCATCGCAATGATTGGTAGTCCCGTTGCATTTCACCATCTATTAACGACCACTTATTCTTTCTGTCAATTAACCGCGGCCATTCAATTAGTTCATAAGCAATTTATGCGATGCAGGAATCATGCAGGCGCTTTTCAAGTTTATCGATCCACGCAGCAGATTTGCTCGCATTCTTTTGGCGTCGATCTTATTCGGCATGAGCGCATGGGCATTTGCTCCATACCTTAAATACCGTATTGCTCCATCAGCGTTCATCAACGCCGAGCTGTTACGGGTGACAGCGCCCATTGCGGGCCGGCTGACGCAGGATCTTCCGCGGAAGGGTGAGTTTGTTGCGCAGCCCGAGAAGGTCACTCTGATCGATTCGATAGCACCAGATCGAAGGCACCTACTCGACATCGAACGGCAGTATTCCGCTTCAAAGGAAAACGCTGAGCTCGCGCGTAAGCAGTTGGACGAGATCGCAGCGATCGATGTCGAGCTCGACGCGCGGATCGGGGCGTATCGCGACGGCATGATCGGCCGGCTTAGCCACGCGGTCGAAGAGGCTGAGGCGGAAAGAAATGGATGCTTAGCCGAAATACGTCAGCGAATTGACGTCGGTTCGCGGATGAAGGCGCTTGTCGAAGCCGGCACCGCATCCCAGATTCGAACGGCCGAGGCCCTTGCAATCCAAGAGGCCACGTCGACGCGATGCCACATGGCAGAGGCGCGCGTACAGCGTCTCGAGGTCGAATTAAGAGCGGCCCAAGATGGAGTTTATCTCAGCGACGGCGCCAGTGACGTCCCCTATTCGCAACAGCAGCGCGATCATCTCATTTTGCGTCGCCAGGATCTACAAACCCTGTTACTGCAAGAAACGCGGCGGATATCGCAACTTACCGACGAACTTGCCGAAGAGCGAAATCGAATGGCGCGTGTCGACCATTATGATCTGACCTTGCCGCCGTCCCATGTCATTTGGTCCGTGGCGGCGAGCCCAGGGTCGGCGGTCATAGAGGGTCAGACTCTGCTCGATCTTGCAGATTGCGGGCGCCGATTTGTCGCCGTCGAGTTGCCTGCGCGGGACTTTGAACAGATCAAGGCGGGGGACCGGGCGGCAGTGCGATTAATTGGCAGTAATGATTGGACCAAGGGCAAAGTTCGCCAGGTACGTGGATCAGCAGCTCGCGCGGATGATAGATTGCTTGCCGCGCAAGTCCCAACTCCCAACGCCGGCAACATAACCGTCGAGGTCTCCTTAGAGCGCGATATGACGCCGGCGGACGGCAACGGTTTCTGCGACATCGGCCGTATGGCTGAAGTACGATTCGACCGTTCGATTTTTGGTCTCGGCCAGGCATTCAGTTTATTTTGGCAACGGTTTGACGTTGGCAAGCAGCCGACACCCCAGTCGGTCGCGAGTAAATAACTTGCGCCCGGACGATCTTCCCCTTCAACAACTGGTCGCGCCGTTCCTCTTTGTCATTGGCGGAATTTATGTTCTCGCGCCGATCTTGCCGATGAGGCAATCGTGGGCGCGCGGCGTCATTTTCGCTGCCGTCTGGTTAATCGTCGCTCGATATATCAGCTGGAGGGTGTTTACAACGGTGTTGCCAGCGCGCGGCGCCTGGTTCGAGGTAGGGTGGGTTTGGTTTTGCTTTGCCGTAGAAATATTGGCACTGTTCGATGCTTTCCTTCTTTATCTCACCTTCCTGCGCACCAGTGATCGCCGCGCCGAGGCCGACGGGCACGAGGCGCGGCTGCGTGCGCTGTCGCCCAATCAGCTTCCTTCAGTCGACGTTTACATTCCCACATATAACGAGCCCTTTGATGTTCTGGAAAAGACCATTACCGGCGCGCTCTGTCTCGACTATCCGAACGCCCGCTTATGGGTACTGGACGATGGTCGCCGGCCCTGGCTCAAAGCCTTCTGCGAAGGAAAGGGAATCGGCTACCTCACTCGGCCCGACAATGCCCACGCCAAAGCCGGAAACATCAACCACGCTCTAACAAAGACCGACGGTGAATTCGTTGCCATCTTCGACGCTGACTTCGTGCCGCAACGCAACTTTTTAATGCGAACACTGGGCTTCTTCGTCGACCCTCGGATCGGGATCGTTCAGGTTCCACACGTTTTTTATAACCACGATCCGATGCAGGCCAATTTGGCGCTGCGCAAATCGATGCCGGACGATCAACGCTTCTTCTTCGAAGGAATTATGCCAAGTCGAGATGCTTGGAACGCGGCCTTTTGCTGCGGCTCAAACTCCGTGACTCGCCGCGCGGCATTACGTTGCATAGGCGACGCGTTGCCAATCACGTCGATCACGGAAGATATGCTGCTGAGCCTGGTCCTTTTGCGCAACGGCTATATCACCAGATATCTCTGTGAGCGGCTCGCCTATGGCCTGGCTCCTGAAACTTTGCGTGCGTACTTCATTCAACGTCAGCGATGGGCGCGCGGTGCTATGCAAATTCTATTTCAAGCGGCCGGGCCGTTCGGGCGAAATCTGACATTAATGCAGCGGCTGCTATTTCTGCCAACGCATTGGTTGTCGCAAAGCCTCATGCTTTTGATCGTTATCGTCGCTCCAATCCTGTTTATGTGGACAGACGTACGACCACTGGTGAATGTGACCGCTGAGGCAATCATCTACTACCTACTGCCCATGGTACTGGCGGTCGTTGGCGGGATTGTGGCCTATGCGCCGCGGCAATACTTTCCAATCGCCGCGCAGGTGCTGGGCGTGTTTCAGAGTTTCAAGATACTTCCCACAGCATTGGCGACCCTAATCAAGCCGCATGGCCACGTATTCACAGTCACGCCAAAAGGTGCGGCTGCCTACGGTTCCAACGAACGCGGCATATTCTGGATCGCTGCCATTTTGATGACGCTTACGACCGGTGGGCTGCTGATCAACGCCACGCCCGAATGGCGCATCGTAAGTCAAGCTGGGTTGATTCCTATTGTCGCGCTGTGGTCTGGCATCAATGTTGTGGTGCTGCTGCTCGTCTGCATGATGTCACTTCAAGTACCGATACGGCGCGCTGAAGAACGGTTTGATCTCGACGAACCGGTTTCGATTTTTTCCGCCAACGGAACACTGTCTACCGGCAGAACCAAGGATGTGTCACTCTCAGGCATAGGCATCAGGGTCGACACGACTAGGGCACTGGCAGCAAACGTGGGAGAACAGGTTCGCGTGTTCTTGCCTGAGGTCGGGTTTTTGCAGGGGGTGGTCACGCGAAAGTCAGGTGAATTTCTCGGTGTTCATCTCAATCTGCAGCAGTCGATCGAACGCGATTTGTTGATCCGTAAATTGTTCACCTCTGCCGTCACAAATACGTCTGTCGATATCTCCGTCGCGGGGGCAACTGGCATGCTATTGAAGAGTATTTGGTCCGCGCCTACTACAACCGCGCAGATGACGCCTGAAGCAGTGCAAGTCATCGAGAAGCTGCCAGCCGAAAGCTTAGTTATTCAACCGAGCGAATTGGTTACTCGACGATTGGAAGAGATTGTTGCAGCTCGCAGGGACATGGCTGCGTGATCCGGAGTTACCGCTCAGGACAAGGTGAGCCAATTCAGAACTTGGAGCCGATCTTTGGATCGTCGAGAAGCCGGTCGGGTAAGAACGCGATCGAATAACAAAGCAGCACCTTGTTGCGGTGCAAAATGTCGCTCATGGCCCGTTTCGACCTTTCCCCTGTTCGGTCGTTATTGGGGTAATAGCCGACTTTGTCGGATGGGGTCGAAAAGGAAGCGAAAGACCCAAAGCGAACATGGGCTCTGATCAACATTCGCAGTCGATTGCGAGCCCATTTCAATCGCCGCCGCGTCGCGAGCCAATAGAAAGCGCGAGAAGGAAGAGGCTGTCAGCTGAGCCAGCCTCGAAACGAATGAAGCCCCGACCTGAAGGTCAAGGGGCTTCATCGTACTAACTGACATCGCCGGGGAGGGAAGACCCAGCAATCTCAAACATAACTCAGGGCTTTAAATTCGGTATTAACGCCACGTCGGTTAGCGGGTTAATTCGAATTAGGAATGTGAGGCGGCGCTCAGCCGCCGGATTTCTCAGCAGCGAATGTCTGCTGTCACTCTATTCCGGACGCGCGTGGCTGTGATGCGCGGCAGGGGCCGCCTGCAGGGTTGTGAAAACCAGGAGCTTCTCGTGTATTTGTGACGGTAGGCAGCAAGGCAGTGGCGTTCTGATTAATCGCAGAAGACGACGTGCGGCCATTCCATTCGCGGCCCAGGACGGTGCCCGGCCGCACATCCGAGATACGCCGAACCAAGCGCACGGCTTGCTGTCCTGCCTTCTCGAGAGACTCCGAACGATCAAGTAGGTGCTTGCTCTCGGCATCTAGGTCACCGAACCGGTTCGCCTGGAGCCGATAAGCCAGGAGCGAAATAGGAGATGCCGGGGCAGGTGAGGGGGAGGCTGTTGCCCTACAATCGATTTTTTTCTGGTCCGGCAGCGCAGAACCGATCCTTACGCGCGGCATCGAATTTAGGTTGGCCGCCGCTTTGATTGGCGAGATGAAGGTCCGCCCCCCGTATCCCTGCGGCGATGACGATGACGGCGCTGGAACCAAGTGGTGAGCGTTTCGGATTCAGCTATTCGCACCAGGGGAGCCGTACTATCTATGACCCTTTTCGCGCGATGGTACGGTCAGATTTTTTCCTTGGCCTCGGGGTCTTTCACAACGATTTGCCAAAGAAATTGCAAAAAAATCGGCCGCTATATCGACGCAGCGGCCTTTAGACCTTGGTCTGTGCCTCTGCTGTGGCCGAGAAGCCACGCCCTTCCGCAATCGTATTTGATAAACAGATTAAGCGAACGGTCGCCACAAAAAAGAACCCCAAGCAGTCTACACACTTGGGGCGTGGGAGTTTGCTGCCTCACTTTAGGCATCTGGGCTGGTCGTCGGGGGATGGGGATGCCCGCAAACACAACAACATTTTCCAAAATGTCATTGATGCCAACATTAAAAAGGCTCGGAAGAGCTATGATTTCTACCGACCAGAGCGAAGCTAAGTGCTGTTACGAGCATGCCCAACAGTGTGCGGAATGGGCGAGTCAAGAGCATGATATTGAACCGAGAAATGCTTTCCTAAGCCTTGAAGCGAAATGGCAAAGCTTGGCGCAAAATGTCGGGCGTGACTCTATCGCAAGAGACGCATTCCTGCGTCTAGACGCGATGTGGCAGGAACTTGCCGCGAGACGATCCGGCGAGTCACAATCTGCTCTATTTGACATTATGAATATAAAAAGACGGCATGCAGTGCAGGCCCGATCTCAAAGCCGGACTGCGAGGAGCCGGACGCCGGACGCGTCGCGCTGGGCCATGATCCGAAAGCCGTCGGCGCTTTGGCCGACGTGGGAAGGCAAGGCCAATAAAGCCGACAAGACGGCTCTTACACTCACGCAACACATGCCAGATAGATAGTTGGCGATGAAAGGCGCCGCCGTCGCTCGACCCAGGCTGCGATGCTCGCCCCGCGACATTGAGTTTGTTTCGTGAAACCCCAGGAAATGAACGAGCCCCAAGCGGCCTGCGGGGCGATTGGGGCTTTACTTTAAGGCAGCCTAGTTGGGTCTGGCACGGAGCATCAGCGGCCCACGCACACTTGGCTTGAGGCCTCTTTTTTTGCTTGCTCAGCCGGTTTAATGTGGCGTCCGATCCGTCGGTCCGATGCAGCGAGCGGAACACCTTTGTGCGTCGGTTTACAGATGGTCAGCAAACCAGCCTCTGACTTGGCCCCGTCTTGATCTCCGGGGCTTTTTGTTTGCCGGGCTGCGATGTTCGTCCGCACAAATCTCCGCGTAGCCCAGCCGATGGCCACAAGCGCGATCATTGCGATAAGAAAGATTCCCAGTTCCAGCTTGTCCACCATGCTCCATCTCCGTCGCCCCGGCATGGGTGTGGCATCAAGTTGTGTCCGGTAACTCGGGTAGCTTAGCAACGCGCGGCCATTGACACTCGCGCTCAATCGTCGCGGCCGGCCGAATTTGGCGGCCTCGGAATGTCCTTCAATATCTGCCGCGGCAAGCCTGGCAGCTTGGCAATGTTCACCGCGATAAGGAATGCCTCGTCGCGCGATAGCCGTCGCCGCTCAGCGAGACGTTAGGATGCGCGGCGCTGGTTATGCGCCGCCACCGGCACTCTTTCTGCCATGACGCTGCCGCTTCCGCATTTGGTGCACCGAAGTCGCTTAACGAAGCTGGCGATCGGTGCGTCGGGTTTTAGCCCGGAGCGCTTAAGCGCGGCAGCATCGAGCGTGCTGCGATGCCGGCAACGCATGCAACGCACGGAAATGGATGTGCTCACAGCGTGCGCCATTTTGACCAATCGGAACGACTACGCCACAACATGATGATCAGCCGCTCGCGCTACCCTGCCTTCCGTCGCGTTGCCGTCCGCGCCGCTGGCTTTGTGGCTTCCTTACTCTTCTTGCCTGCTATAGACAGCAGCATCTCGCGTTGGCCTTCGATTCGCTTCTTGCCTTTCTTGGCTTGCGATCGACCAGTCTTTTGCTGTCCGCCGGAGCGATCCCCTTTCACGCTCTGTCGCAGTGCGTCCATGAGGTTCACAACATTCGAGGGTGCGCGCTGCGCCGGGCGCTCGATCTTTTCGCCCTTCTGCTTCTTGCGGATCAGCTCCTTGAGCGCGTCCTCATACTGATCCTCAAACTTATCTGGCTCGAATGTCCCCTTTTTCGTTTCGACGATGTGGATAGCAAGGTCGAGCATATCTTTCGGAACTTTCTCGTTCTCAATATCGTCGAAGTATTCATTTTGGTCGCGCACCTCGTATGGATATCGGAGTGTGATGCCCATTAGTCCTTTGTCACGAGCCTCAAGAGCGATGATGTGTTCCCGCGACGTGAACACCACTTTGCCCAACGCAACCATCCCCTCTTTTCGGATCGCCTCGCGGATCACCGCGAACGCCTGCTGGCCGACCTCACCATCAGGAATGATGTAATACGGGTCGCGCATATAGATTTCGTCGATCTCCGATTTTGGCACGAACTCATCGATCTCGATCGTGCGCTTGCTCTCGATCGCGACAGCTTCGAGCTCGTCGGGATCCAACTCGATGTATTCGCCTTTATTGACCTCGAAGCCTTTGATGATGTCAGCTTGTTCGACTTCGTCGCCGGTTTCGGCATCGACCTTGCGATACCGAATACGGTTGCCGGTTTCCTTATTGAGCTGATGGAAGCTAATCTTCTCGCGTTCGCTGGTCGCCGGATATAGCGCGATCGGGCAGGAGACGAGAGAGAGCTTCAAATAGCCTTTCCAGTAGGCACGCGGGGCCATGGAACACTCCTATACGCAACACAAAACGACTGCCAATAAAGATAGATCGCTTCCGGCGGGTATTCGAGTGTACAAGCCGGGAACGCTTTTTGGGATTAGCCGGATTTTTTGAAGTCCAGCGGCTGGGCTGTCGTATGCCCGGTCCAGGCCATGCGCGGATCACCAATCGCATAATCAAACACAAGGATACCGCACAGCATCGCGGCCGTGACTGCTGCAAGCCAAATCACCATTCGCGGCGAAGGCTCAGGTATGAGCTTCTTAGTCGCCATTGAGAAACTCCATGTGGCCTGATTAATTGAACGCTCGGCATCGTGGCGGAGTTCCAGCCTGTGGGCTTCAACGAGCGCAAAATGGAGGACTGCCGCCGGCAGGAGGCCGAGAAGGAAGCGTCTGCGCGCCGCGCCACCGAGAAGCAGATCCTTGAGGACGCCGAGCACCTGATCGCCATTTGGAACGAGCGCCAGGCCAAGCGAATGCCGATGCTGTTCTCGCCGACGATCGGCGCTGCCATCACCGCCGGCTATTGGTTCCTACGGGCGCGATGCCCGGCCTGCCGCACCACCGGCGACGTCGACCTGCGGACGCTCGACTGGCACCGCGGGGCGGCTGTCACGGCCCTTATGCCCGCGGGGTCGTGCCGATTCTGCCTGCCGACAGCGATCAGTTCGCAAAAGACAGTGGCCGGTGGGCAGCGCTCGCGGCAATTATCCAGTCCAAAATGATTATATCGGCGCGTTCAAATCCATGGGGCAAACTCCCCGCAGACGGATGAACTGACACCGCAACCAAAATCGGAGAATCCGCGACCATGGCGGCTATTACCGCGAGGTTAGCGGTGGGATGGTCAGCGATATCCTTTGGATGATTCATGGCTGCGCCCGGTTGCATGCAGATACTCAAGCGCAGTCCTTCGTTGAAGGGCGTGATCCACGGCACAAATGTGCGTTTTTCGCGGTCGATACCTAGTTTTCCCGATCGACAACGGGGCTCGTTCATGCTTTGTACTATGCCTGAATCGGGCAGCAAATGGGTATCGGACAGAGCCTTTTGAGCGACAACCGGTCATCCATGACCGCGCCATACCTTGCCAAGCTCAATGCCGAACAGCGCCGCGCTGTTGAACACGGTGCCGGCGCGCTTGATGAAACGCCTCCGCTGCTCATCATCGCAGGTGCCGGGTCGGGCAAGACCAACACCCTCGCCAACCGGGTTGCGCATCTGATCGTCTCTGGCGCGGACCCGCGTCGCATGATGCTCCTTACCTTCTCACGGCGTGCCGCCGCCGAAATGCAGCGTCGGGTCGAGCACATCACCGCACAAGTGTTTGGCGCAACGGGAGGATCTATGGCGGGTGCGCTTAGCTGGTCTGGAACATTTCACGCCGTGGGCGCGCGGCTTCTTCGCGAGTACGCGCTCGATGTCGGCCTCGCCAGCAATTTCACAATTCACGATCGTGGAGACTCCGCCGATCTCATGAACCTTGTCCGCCACGATCTTGGCTTGTCGAAAACCAAAAAGCGCTTCCCGATGAAAGGCACCTGCCTTTCGATCTACTCTCGCGTGGTCAACGCTGAAGCCCCGATTGGCGAGGTGATCGGCAGCTTCTTTCCATGGTGCGCGGAATGGGAAGGGGAGCTTCAAAAGCTATTTGGCGCCTATGTGGAAGCAAAGCAGAAGCAGAACGTCCTGGACTACGATGACCTGCTGCTCTACTGGGCACAAATAATGGTGGAGGGCGCGATCGCACAAGATATCTCTGCGCGATTCGATCATGTGCTGGTCGACGAATATCAGGACACCAACCGCCTTCAGGCTTCTATCCTGCTTGCTCTGAAACCGAACGGACGCGGTTTGACCGTCGTCGGCGACGACGCGCAATCGATCTATTCTTTTCGCGCTGCAACGGTTCGCAACATCCTCGATTTTCCGGGACACTTCAGTCCAAAAGCCGAAATCATCACTCTGGAGCGCAACTATCGTTCGACCCAGCCTATTCTTGCGGCGGCCAATGCCGTCATCGATCTTGCGTCCGAGAGGTTTACGAAAAATCTGTGGTCTGACCGCGCCTCGGCGGAGCGGCCTCACCTCGTCAATGTGGCTGATGATGTTGCGCAGGCCGATTACGTAGTCGAGCGTATTTTGGAGAATCGCGAAGCCGGCAATACGCTAAAATCTCAAGCCGTTCTATTCCGCGCCTCGCATCACAGTGCGAGTCTTGAAGTCGAACTCACGCGTCGCAACATTCCGTTCGTGAAATTTGGCGGGCTCAAATTCCTCGAGGCTGCTCACATCAAGGACGTTCTGGCCGTCCTGCGTTGGGCGCAGAACCTTCGTGACCGCGTCGCAGGGTTCCGCGTCGCGCAACTCTTACCGGGTATCGGCCCGAGTTCGGCAGCGCGTCTTCTCGATCGCACGTCGGATGGCACCGATCCGATGCAAATGCTCTGTACCTTTGAGCCTCCAGCAGCCGCGGCCGAACACTGGCCCGATTTTGAAGCAACGATTGGGATGTTGCGACGAAACGCGGTGGGCTGGCCGTCGGAGCTTGATCTGGTCCATCGCTGGTATGTGCCGCATCTAGAGCGCATCCACGAAGACTCGGCACTTCGCGAGGCCGACTTGCTTCAGCTTGCGCAGATCGCCTCGACATATCCGAGCCGGGAACGGTTCCTGACCGAACTTACGCTTGATCCTCCGAGTGCCACGAGCGACCAGGCAGGTACACCGCTTCTTGACGAGGACTACCTGATCCTTTCCACAATCCATTCCGCCAAGGGGCAGGAGTGGAAATCAGTTTTCCTTCTCAACACCGTTGATGGCTGCCTGCCCTCCGACCTTGCTACCGGCTCGACTCCGGAAATCGAGGAGGAACGGCGCCTACTGTATGTCGCCATGACGAGGGCCAAGGACCAACTTCACCTGATGGTGCCGCAGCGCTTCTTTACGCACGGACAGCGCAACACAGGCGACCGGCACGTCTACGCTCAGCGCACCCGCTTTATTCCCAGTCCGATGCTAGAGCATTTCGACACCCGTTCGTGGCCACCGCCGAAGTCGGACGGCGGTGCCGGCGATAGACGCACTCGCGATCCAGTGGATGTGCGTGCCAAGATGCGCCGTATGTGGGGATAGTGGACAGGCGGTTTATCCCCAACGCCACCTTAGGCGACGATCCGGCCATACGAGCAATATGGATAGAGCCGCCTGCGGCTCACATGTGGTCCGCGTCGGCTGCCGTCAAGTCCTGATACGCCTGCGGCAGTAATCGCGCGAGCAGCCCCCCACGCTCGCTGCCCATTTGTCTTCGGCGATCAGGTCCTGGCGGATCTCTATCGCAATATGGTGCACGCCACATCGCTCGCCGTGCACCGGAATGGTGTAATCCGATGCGTCGGTCACGCTGTAAGGCTCGTTGTCGCCGATCACGAGCCCCTTTTCACGATTCAGCAGCGCCATGAGGATATGTGCAAAACGTGGGTCGCGATTGTAGAGCACACCAGCGTGCCAAGGGCCGCGCCACGCCCTTGAAGACCGGCGTGAAGCTGTGCATCGCGATTAGCGCCACTGGCCGACCGGATTGGCGCCTCCGTTCAAGCTCGGTCTCGATTCGATCATGGTAGGGCCGAAAGATCTCTCTCTCGCGCGCCGCCTTTGGGCCTTCGCTCAGACCAATGTTCCCAGGCACTGGAGTAAGCTCGCTGATTTCCGGGATCGATGTCTCAGATCCCGGCACGCGGTTGCAGTCAATGACCAGGCGCGAGTAATTCTGCTGCACCAGAGTGGCGTCGAGCTTGTCCGAGAGAAGGCGGCCGATCGCGGCGATGCCGATATCCCAGGCGATGTGACGCTCGAGTTCAGCCTCCGGAATACCGAGCCGACCGAGCGCGCGCGGCACAAAATTGCCAGCGTGATCGGCAACGATGAGGAAGGGCGATCGGCCGTTTTCGTTGTGCACCGTGACCGGCGCCGGTTCGTCGGCCGCCAACAGCTTGTCCGGCGTCTCGTTCATTGGTGCTTAAAGCCGTGGCATCAAATCTTGTACGCACCGATACTGGCGCGAAAAATGCATATTATTGTTGCATAGAGGACTGCAACGGAACTCTTTCGTCCGTTTATTCTTAGCAGAGATCCGACGCGCTTTTGCTTTCACGGACCCAGAGAATTTCGATGAAAATTCGTGCTGGTTACGAGATTTCCTATGATTGCCCACAGCCAACGCCCATGATCCTACAGTTGAGTGTTCATCCATCCCGCATTTCCGATCTGCTTACCTGGGATCGCGTGCGGCTCGATCCTCCTATCCCTGCCAATACCTACCACGATGTTTTCGGCAATTTCTGCCATGTGATCCGTGCTCCCGCGGGTCGGCTGACTATGTCCACGGACTTCTTGGTGCAAGATAAGGGTGAGCCGGACGCAGTAGACCCTCAGGCGGAGCAACACGCACTAGAAGACCTGCCGGTGGACACGCTCGTCTTTCTCCTCGGCAGCCGATACTGCGAGACCGACCGCTTCACCGATATCGCATGGTCCCGTTTCGGTAATCTACCCAGAGGATGGCCGTTAGTTCAGGCGATCTGCGACTACGTTCACGATCGAATTAAGTTCGGTTATGAACATGCGAGCCCGACAAAAACGGCCTGGGATGCTCATTCCGAGCAGCGCGGCGTGTGCCGCGATTTTGCCCACCTCGCGATTACACTGTGCCGCTGCATGAACGTCCCAGCGCGTTACTGCACCGGCTATCTGGGCGACATAGGCGTGCCGATTGACCCCGCACCGATGGATTTCAGCGCCTGGTTCGAAGTCTATCTCGGCGACCGTTGGTACACCTTCGATGCCCGCCATAACCACCCGCGCATCGGCCGCATCTTGATGGCGCGCGGACGCGACGCCACGGACGTCGCAATCCTGACCTCGTTCGGCCCCTGCACGCTGACAGGCTTCAAGGTGATGACCGACGAAGTCGTTACGACATGATAAGGCAGGCGCAGAGGCGTCGCACGACACGCGATCGATGCCCAAGTGTCCAAAAGACGCCGAGCGCCTAATCGGCGACTGGAGCGAACGGCAGGCCCGGCGGATGCCCTTGCTGTTCGCACCGTTGATTGGCGCCGCGTTGGCGGACCGATACGGTTTCCTGCCGCTCATGCCGCCAAAATGCACTGTTCGCCGAGCTCGTGCGGCTATCACCAGTGAGCGAGAGTCGCGTGGAGTACGGGCGCCGAGTTCTGGGCGATTAGGAAGCGTCACGTCACCGAGGACCTCGCACCGGCGCCGTTACACCGTAACGGTCGCCGCTGTTACGCCGTTACGCTCGCCGTGTCGTGTTGGAAGTCGCGCCCCGTCCAGGGCGATCCGGATGTGCCGGTCGATGAATCGGGCCTCGAGTGCCTGGCTCGGATAGACGATCACCAAATCCGGCTATACCTTTAAAGCTACGCGACTTTTCCCGTTCGCCAATGTTCGACGGAGGTGATGTGCTCGCCGGTCTGGGCGAGCCTGTCGGCGGCCTCGGGCTTTTCGGGCATTGGTCGCGTTCCAAAAACATTTCAGGAGGGGATTCAGAGGGTTGGAGACTTGCCCTCGACGCAGATTGCGAAGCCCAGTCGGCGCCTGTGACCGCGCTCGACGCGGATCACCCGATCCAACGAAAATTACGATGACCACTTTGCGGTCACCTGGCTTAGCCGGGGGGTGCCAATTCCCGACACGATTGCGAACCCCTTCCTGAAGATGGGGGGCAAATCGGTAACCGGGGCTATCCGCGCTGTAATCAACGGGCTTGGCGTTGTTCCAAAAAGATTTGAGGCTTTGTTTTTGCCAATTCGGGTCGTTTCAGAGCCTCGGCAGGCCGGGGAGCGAATCCGGACAAAAAGCGTTACGACGTCACTCTCCCACGAGCGCCATGCGTTACGACGTAACTCTGTCACCAGATCCAAGCGTTACATCGTCACTCTCGGATGAGTCTCTTTCGTTACGACGTAACTCCATGTCGAACTAACCGCCGTTAGGTGTTCTGTAGGGCGTCGGCAATGAGGTCACCTACCGCGATCGCGATTTCGTCGCTATCACCGCGGTGTTCCGGCTTGAGGTAGGACTTCTTAATTAAGGCATCGATGTACACAGAGGCTAGGCGGATGCGGATTGACAACAATCCATAACGGCGCCGCCGGCGGTATTCACGCATGCGTTCGGCGCCAGGGGAGGGCGAGCGGGTCACCTGCGCCGCCTCCCGGCCTTGTTGGCGATTTCCACTAGGAGTGACACGACCTCACCCCCGCGGAATCGTCTTGGTCCAGCCCGTCAGCCACAGCATGTCGGCTGGCCCGTCGGAGAGACCCTTTTGTGCCCAGTGCCGCGACGTCCAATCGTCGACGGTAAGAAGTCGTGCCGCACCTACCTGGGTGAGACCAAGGTGGGCGCGCACACCGCGGTACTGTGCTGGGGTCATCATGGCCTCCAACGTAAGGAACGGCACTCAAAACTACATGAACATATCGCCATAAGTACCTCCAGTAATAATACATATTGCGTCGAAGGCACACCTTTCCTTTCCGACGCCCTCCCCCTCCCCGCGAGGCGAGGGAGCACGGTGTTTGGCGAACGATTTCCAACCGCTTTATCCGGGCATCCCTTACGGGGACCAGTCGCCTCCCCAGGATGGCGAGCCATCCTTACGGGGGTCGTTTCGCCTCGGTATATCCATCGCCTATCGTTGTCAGCGACGGGGGCCGGAACCTTGAGCATGGGGCTTCATCGTCCATTCCGCTCAAGCAAGAGCCGCAGTGTTGCCGGTGTCCTATAGGTGAGAACCGGCTTTCTCGCCGGGGATAGAGCGCACCCGGCACGCTGCGATCGCTCATTGGAAATGTCCACCGGCTAGTCGGCGAACAATGCGGCGGGGCAGGATCGGGACGAGACCGCCGCATATGCGCGCGGTCGTCCGTCCGAAAGTCGTCACAGTTGGCGGGACCTCCGAGCGCCAACTGCCGGTGCTCGCGGCCGGACGATCACGGATCGTCTCAGCGCGCGAGCGCCGTGTTCAGGGCCTCCTTGTTGTTCGAGCCGATGGCGATCGGAATGGCGCGTGCTTCAGGGCCGCTCTGCAACGTGCCTACGTGCCTTCCGGCGATGGTGGTGTGGACGTGATGCTGGCCTTCGCGCTGCACGACGCCATCGTCGCTGTTTACGACGGCCAAGATCGCGACGACAGCGTCGTGCAGCGCGACGCCTCCAACCTGATCTGGGCTATCGTAAACGGCGCCAGTAGCTGACTGGACGAATGTGTGCTGGCTACGGTATTTTGGGATTGTTCGTTGCAGAAGACTCTTTTGGATCTCCACCCCGGTGGCCGTCCCCACGGCGCCGGGGCTTCCATTTGTAGGATTGGGCGGCGGTCTATGCTTCCGCCATATCGTCGTTCCGACTTCAGGTCGCATGTGAGCGGATTTCGGCGGCGAAATAGTCGGAACAGCCGCTGATTTCACGTAGGAAATTGATGGCCTGTCACGCCGAAGGTCGCGGGTTCGAGTCCCGTCGCTCCCGCCAGTCCATCCACATATACAAAGACTTAGCGGGAATCGTAGAGCGCCGATTGAAGGCCGCTGCGCGCTTTATGACGGTGCTCGCGGCGCAATTCGGGCGGCCGCGGAGTCGGTTCTGCGCTCACACCGGTTCGATAATCTTTTCGGTCTTGGCCCGAAAATGGTAGCGCGGGATGGCGTCGAGATCGGTGCCGGTGATGCGGATTACCCAGGCCTTTTGCGGGTGCGCCGTGGATTTGATGAGGCCGGACGAATAGGCCTGGGTTTGGCCCGGGCCGAGCGCGTATCGCCTGGCATTTTCCAGCACAGCGTGCGCCTTCGCGACCGCTTCCGCGGCCGATTGCTTGCCGCCGGCAAGATGATCGTCGAGCAGCGCCAGCGCCTCGGCCTCGCGCTCGCAGATTTCCTACAGCGGATTGTCGACCATCGGCAACCCTTTCAGTTATTCAATCTTCAAAAGCTCCGCGATCATTTCACCACCTAAGCCGCTCTCCTGACGGCTCAATGATGTCGGCGCGATACGAGGACAATACGGGACCACCCTTGCAGACGGCACGAAGGTTTCGGACATGGAGGACGCCGCGAGGTGGCGAAAGCGTCGACACTGGCGGCCGAAACCGGCGGGGCATATGTCAGAGGAGCAGCCGGGCAAATTAAGCAAATAATCGTGAGCCGCCGCAGGCTGTGCAGACACGGTGACACACAAAGCTTATATGAAAAAGTAGCTAACCCGATCCCCGTGTCCCCCGACAGATACCCGACCGGGTTAGCATCTTCCGCGGCCGGCTCTTTCCCCAGAGTCGGCCGCACCTAGTTTGCGGCGCCAACGGCACCGCGCTTCATTTTTCGCTGGCTTGGCAATTCCCCGATAGTCCCACGACGTCTGCCAGGGTGTTGTGTGATCGTGGCTTTTGCAAGGAACCGCCTTATCCGTGCACTAAAACGGTGGGCACCAATGCGGGATGTGTGCTGCCTCGACGGGGTGTGAAATTACTCTATTTTCCGCCAAACGATTGGGACTACTTTAATTCAAGCAGTCCCGTCGCTCCCGCCATATCGTCCATCATATCAATAGCTTGGCGTGGCACTGCGGCTGCCTCTTGGCGGTCATTTGAGCATTACCCAGGCCGGCTGCAACAGCGGATAGGCGAAGAGGCCGATCACTGCCGTGGCGGCGATCAGCAGCGCATTGTGAATCTTCCAGCGGAACAGGACCGCGAGCGAAACGACGCCGATCAGGGCGGTCAGCCAGTCGCCGATGGCGATACGGCCGAGCAGGATGCAGGCGCCTAGAATGGTCCCGATCGCCGCCGCATAGGCGCCCCGGACAAAGCCTTGGACATTCGGGTTCGACCCGTAGCGCGCCAGCAGCGGGGCGACGACGAGGACGAGGATGAACGAGGGGAAGAAAATTCCGACGGTGGCGACGACCGAGCCCCAAAAGCCGGCCACCAGGTAGCCGACGAAAGTCGCGGTGATCACCACCGGGCCCGGACTGATCATGCCGACGGCCACCGCGATCAGGAATTGGCGCTGGTCGAGCCAGCCGTATTGCGCAACGACGCCTTGCTCGAGAAACGGCACGATGACGAGCCCGCTGCCGAACGTCAGCGAGCCCGCCTTGAGGAAGAACAGCAGGAGCTTGCCCAAGGTCGAGCCGGACGCTGCGGGCGCCACCAGCGGCAGCGCCGCCGGCAGCGCGAGCGACAGACTGGCCGGCGGCGGGCGGCGAAACAGATTGCCGTAATAGAGGATGCCGACGAGGCCCGCACCGATAAACAAAAGCGCGACTTCCGCCTGCAGGATCACGGTAACGACAAGACACGCGGCCGCAATCGCCCATTGCAGCTTGTCTTCCATGCCGAGCTTGGCGAGCCGATAGCAGGAGTGCAGGATCAGCGCGATCACTGCCGGGCTTACGCCATAGAAAATCGCGGTGACGGGTTTGAGATCGCCAAGCCGGACATACAGCGCGCCCAGTGCGGCGACGATCAAAAAGTTCGGCAGGATGAACGCCCAGCCGCCGATCCAGGCGCCCCAAAAACCGCCGCGCAGATAGCCGATGTAGATCCCGACTTGGATCGCGAGCGGGCCGGGCATCGACTGGCAAATGGCGATGGCCTCGCGCATCTGCTCCTTGGTCAGCCAGCCGCGATCGGCGACGACTTCGCGTTCCATCTGACCGACGAGCGCAACGGGGCCGCCGAAGCCCAGCACGCCGAGGCGGAGGAAGTAGAACAACAATTCCGTCAGTCGGCCGCGTTTTGTTGCAGCTGTGTCGGTCACGAAAGCTCTCCGGTCTAGCGTCGGGCCGCACACGGCGGCCCAACGCTGGTGCGATATTTCAAAGTGCGTTTTTGACGTTTGCCATTTCATCCAAGGCGGTGCGCAGCGTCTTGGCAAGCTTGATAGCGTCGTCGTTGGCCCAGAAATGCATGAAGAACAGCCGTGGCTGTTCGTCGAGCATGTGGCTGTGCAGCGCGGTGACCTCGATGCCGCCGGCTCGCAAGGCCTTGATGACCGGATTGACCTCGCTTGCGATCATGACGAAATCGCCCGTGATCGCGGCATTGCCGCTGCCGGTTGGCTGGAAACCGATCGCGGTCGCCACGCCCAACGGGCCGACCGGCGCCAGCGCCATGCCGGCTTCGGTGACAGGGTCGCGACGTGGCACGGCAAATTGATAGACGCCGCCATTGGGCTGGCCTTTGGCGCCGACGATCTGGTCGAGTTGCGCGGTATCGAGATCGATTGCCGGCGGCGCGGACGCCGGTGCAGGCGCGGTCAGCGGCGTCTTGCTTTCCGCAAGCGCCGCGCGGATCGCGGTCGCCATTTTGACCGGATCGCCGTGGCCGCCGACATGCATGTAGAAGGTCGCCGGGCTGCCGCGCAGCAGATGATTGTGGACCGCGGTGATGTCGAGACCGCTCTCGATCAGCTTGGTCATCACGGGCTTGATCTCAGTATCCAACAGCACGAGATCGCCCATCGCCATCACTTCGCCACCCATGGTTTTGAACGCCACCCAGCCGCCGAGCGCGAGCGCGGGTTTGATGGTGACGCCGTCGAGCGTCACGGTGAGGTCGGTGCGCGGAAACCCGTAACGGTGGACATCACCAGCAACAACCGCCGGCTTGCGGCCAAATGCCTCGTCGACCTTTTGCCAATCGATGTCCTGGGCACAGGCGCCAGCCGCCGCCGACGCCGCCAAGGCGCCTCCAAGCAAGAATGTGGATAATACACGCATTACGTTCTCCTTGTTGTAAGGGCTTATTGCCCTGTAACCGCCCCTCAATTCGTCTGCCGCTGCTCAGGTCCTTGCACCAGGCAAGACAAGAGCAACGTCAGCGCGGCATTATTTTTTTCACGTGGCCTTCCGCATCGAATTGTTTGAGATAGGCCCAAAGGTCATCGACCTCCTTGTCGTTCTTGATGCCGGTGAAAATCATTTTGGTATCGGGGATCTTGGCTTTGGGGTCTTTGATGTATTCCTTGAAACTGGCCTCGTTCCAGACGATGCCGGAGTTCTTGTTGGCATCGGAGTAGCTGAAGTCCGCAACGGTCCCTGCCTTGCGCCCGTCGAGCCCATTGAGTTCGGGTCCGATCTTGTTGGTGGCGCCTTCGCCTATCGAATGGCAAATTGAGCACTTCTTGAATGAATTCTCCCCGGCGGCGACGTCTTGTGCGCAGGCGGCACCGGTCGAGACGATAAGCGCGGCGGCAAGGACGATCACAATTTTCATCACGGGACTCCATAAATAAGTTTCTTCGTAGTTGCGGATATCGCCTCTTCGCTATTTCTTCTGGCAGGTCTTCATGCACCGGTCATATTCCGTCTTGCAGGTCGGCCCGGCATAGTTCGACATGCACCGTCGCTGCTGGTCGCTGCATTCCTTGCAACTCCCCTGCGCCCAGCCGACACCC
>Ga0206796_1086_pt1 | contig 21141 bp, 19 predicted proteins | sample Alteio_BWOrgCont_68_FD_152895 | JGI IMG/M metagenome (GOLD analysis project Ga0206796, IMG submission 152895) | Enriched cells from forest soil in Barre Woods Harvard Forest LTER site, Petersham, Massachusetts, United States -... | ecosystem: Environmental > Terrestrial > Soil > Temperate forest >...
CATCAGCGAAGAGGATCGGCTAGGCGGGACGTCATCGAATTGCTCCAGCCGCTTGACCGTCTGAACGCCCAACCTTGACCGTACGGCAAGCACCTCCGCGCTCCAACGAAGCGCGGCTCGAGCAGATCGAATTTGAAGGCCCGTGATCATTGACACGTTTATCAGAAGGTACGAATAGTACCGTTATATGATCGAATCGTCCGCATTCGCTCCGAAACTCGGTACTCACAGCCAGGATACCACGCCCTACGCGTTGGCTTGGCGTCAAGCTATGCAACGGCTCGATGGGGCGTATTCAGAGCATACGCTTCGAAGCTATCGATCGGACTTCGGGATTTTCGAGGCCTGGTGTCTGCGCACCGGTTCGCCGGCGCTGCCGTCCTTACCGGAGGCCGTCGCGGACTTCATCGCGGCCGACGCACTTACGTCCGCCTCCTCGACCCTCAAACGGAGGTTGTCCGCCATCCGGAAAGTTCATCGGCTGTTCCGGCTGCCAAGCCCAGTGGATGATGAGGATGTGGCCATCGCCCTTCGGCGGGCGCTCAGGTCAAAGCGCCGCCGCCCGCAGCAGGCGCTGGGACTCACCGCGCCTATGCGGGATCAGCTGATCGCTGCATGCCCCGACACGCTCATCGGACTCCGCGATCGGGCGATGATCTCGGTCGGCTACGACACCCTTTGCCGCCGGTCCGAGTTGGTGAATCTACTGGTGGAGGATTTGACGCGACTTTCCGGCGGCGGAGCGAAGATTATGGTACGGCGCGCGAAGAATGATCCTTTCGGGGACGGCCGCTGGGCTCATCTCTCAACCAGGGCAATGCTGCGACTAGATCAATGGCTCCGAGCTGCCGGGCTAGGGGATGGACCAATGTTCCGCGGATTGAATTGCGGGCATGTCCAGCCTGGCGGCTTGCAATCCCTCGTGGTCAATCGCACGCTCAAAGCGGCTGCGGCGCGCGCGGGCCTACCGTCCGCCACGCTAAAAAGGCTATCCGGACATTCCATGCGGGTGGGCGCGGCCCAGGACCTTATGGCGGCTGGGCGAGGCCTACTGGAAATTATGAGCGCGGGAGGATGGACATCCGTCAATGTGGTTGGAAGTTATGTGCGGGAGGCGGATGTCAACATCTGGTCCGATAACACGGATCAACCCAACACTCGCGGCCGCGACCCAACATGGGCCGTGATTCCTCGCCCTTGGTCGCGAGGTCACAGCGGCCAGGATGAGCGTTTGCCGAGAGAGTGGGATTGTGATCGATGAAGCGCTTCGTTTAGGTGCTGACCTCCTTGAGGTGCCGCAATTCTGAGGGAGAGAGAGCGCGAGGCTTTACGAAGGGAGGGGAGATTACTAACGGCCCACAATTTGATGGACAGCATGTGGGCAGTGACTGCGATGGCCGCAATAGTCTTCCATGAGTGTAACATTTTGATCCTTGACGAAACCTTCGCACTGTCGCCCATGAAGGCTTTTCTATTTCATAATTGGCTTTGAGTCCGAGGCGCCGATAATATTTTGTTCTTAGTGGTTACTTGATTGAAAGACCGTGGCACAACGCAGGCCGACGGAAGCTTCACCTGGGCCGATTAACCGATCGACTGACTTAGTTACCCGTGGATCGCTCTGCTATGTGCCGAGAAAGTGACCGCGACCGCGTCTCATCGAAGCTGTTCATTGACAATCTGGGCGTCCGCTTCACAGTGGCAAGTGCAAGGTGCACGAAGAATGGGAGAATCTGGTGAATACCGGCGCTGTATCCCGCACGTCCGCTGAGACAGAGCAGGAAGTCCAACGTGCCTACTACGCCCGAACAGCCAGCCGGTACGACGAGATGCATGTCCACGAAGGTGGGGAGCACTACTTTGCGCTTGGTCTTTTGCGCATCGCAGCCGATATGCTCAATGTTCAATCGGTGTTGGACATCGGTTCCGGGACGGGCCGCGCGCTTCTTATGCTAAAAAAATGGCGGCCTGAAGTGCGGATCGTCGGAATAGAGCCATCGGCCGAGTTACGTACAATCGGCTATCAGAATGGCCTGTCCGAAGAAGAACTGGTCGATGGCGATGCCAGGGCTCTTTCTTATGAGGATGGATCGTTCGATCTAGTCACCGAATTTGGTGCGCTCCATCATATTCCAGGCCCAGGGCGAGCCGTCGCCGAAATGCTCCGTGTGGCTCGATTTGGCATTTTCATTTCCGATAGCAATAATTTCGGCCAGGGCAGCCGTCCCGTAAGATTGGCGAAACAACTTTTGCGCTCGGTAGGTCTCTGGCCAGCCTTTGACTGGCTCAAGACCGGCGGCAAGGGATACACGATCAGCGAAGGCGATGGCCTTGCCTATTCCTACTCTGTCTACAGCGATTGGCGGCAGATTCGCAGCGCTTGCCAATCGGTGCATGTCTTGAATACCCAAGATGGTGGTACCAATCCTTACCGTTCGGCAAGCCACGTAGCACTGCTAGGTCTCAAGGATCGGCGAATTTGATTTCGCGCTCCGGGGCATATTGTTGATCAATGGCATAGCTCTCTTGCAAACGAGTTTTTGGGACCTCAGAAACGGCACAAAGCTGTTTGTTGCAGCCGCCAGCGCGCTTCCTCGACGGGTCTTGCCAAAGAAACTGACGGGCGGGCGATATCCCATGGCGACGCGCCATAGAAGACGCCGTCAAGCCTGGGCGCGGGGCGACCAACCCAGGAAGTCACGCCGTCCTCTCGGCGAACGCTTCACCAAGGCCGCGGTCTGAGCCTGTTCAGTCGCCTCACATCTTCCAACCGAACAATGAGGTGGCGACCATTCCGATAAAATCGATCTCCCGGTGCAGTCCCGCTGGCCCGTCACGCATCAGAAGCCGCACAAAGCCGCCCGGACCCGAAAGTAGCGGGGCCACGCTATCACCCTGATCAATCCCACTCCCTAAATCCGGTGGATCGCCGCGCGGGTCAGACAAAGTTACCGTGTCGCGGCGAGGTGGGATGGGTCCGTCCATCTTGTCCGAAACCCGGCCGCCCGAAGCGCGATCGTCAATTCCGTGGGTCCCATTCGCCTACCGCGCTTTGCCAGCGTTAGGAAGTGAACCTCAACAAAGACCGCCCGAAGCATTTCGTTCTTGAGAATCTGCTTGAGACCAGCAATGACCTCAGGCTCTAAACCTTCAACGTCAAGTTTTATAACAGATGGCGGCATATGTAAATAGCAATCCCCCCTTCGTACTTGAACAGTTACCTTCCTGGCAGCGAAAGTCGCGGACGCCTTACTCAGTCCATCTACTGCGCTGACGCCATGTGGCTCGATAAAAAAATCCGCATCCCCTTCGCTGTCAGAAAGAGCAACATTTTCGACCCGGACATTGGCGAATCTGGATACGTTTTTCCTTAATATTTCAACACTCTGTGGGGAAGGTTCAAAGGCAACAACTTGCCCCTGAGGGCCAACGGCTTCCGCAAACTTGACCGTATAAACCCCGACGTGAGCCCCGATATCCCATATGGTATCTCCCAACCTGATGGCGCTCAACAAAGAGGAATCGAAGGCTTCTTCATACTTCTTATTAAATGCCCAGCGATACAATCGCACCATCGGTCGAAGCACCCCCATCCTTTGACCAACAGATCGTACATGTATTGCCCAACTCTTTGAGTAATCCATCCGGATGCGCCCTTATTGAGAAGTTAGAATTTACAGCGTCAGATTTAACTCGACACTCCCCTAACGAACTAAGGTGAAGACGGGCATTAAAGCCATTCTGAACGACCATTTTCCAAATGGACAAGCGATCAGCGCGCTAGAGAGGCAAAGGTAAGCCGGCCATCATTCATCGCACACCCCCTTTTTTGAATTTTCGTGGCGGCTCCAGTGCATTGAGCGATCGACCGTTTCCATGCCTCGAATTGACACACCGCCGTGTCAATTTCGGCATTGTGGTTCTAAGCCGCTTGACTCGCCGACGATGCCGGTCGGGGAGATTTGCAGCAGCCCTGCCAGTCTGGTCGGCGACATTGTCGAAATTATATCGGGCTTTTCGCCGCAGGATTGCACAACGAGGAGGGCGCGCTCACTCCTTGCGGCGCGCGTTATTTCTACGTCCAATCCCGAAAAGCTCCCGTTCACAAAAGAGTGCCTGCGCAACATCGACACAAAGGATGAGCGCCATATCATCGGTGGGGCGTTAAAAACACCAATACCAGTACTAGCCACATCCTCCGCGCCATTATTTATAAATTCGCTTCCAACAATAAGAGCGTCGTCATTGTTATGTAGTTTCATCGCCCCATACTTATTTCCAATAAAACTTGAATTAATCCACGCATTTTGGTTGTCCTGTCGTCCGGCATTCAGTTCAACTCCAACGCCATTATTGATAAATCTATTCTCATAAAATACTACCTTATCCACGTAATTAAGGTGACCGTCATCCCCACTCGTAACAGCGCGATGTAGCACTTGCCTAAACCCTACCCCGTTATTTACAAATGACACGTTATCTAGAAAATCGTTATCCATCCCCTCTATTTGATCAATTTTGAAGCCTGACTCCGACATACCCTCTATTATGACATCAGACATATAGATCTCTTGAAGCACAAACACGGGCGCATCAGCCCCAGCTGCCGCGTCTATGCCGTTCCGCCCCCCTTTGAGGGCGAGATTCGCTAACGTAAAGCCATCGATCGACGGGCCCTTGGGATTAGATGGAAGCGGGATAATCATATCGATGTCGCCAAGAGCGACCAACGTGGTCAATCCTGAGCCACTTCCAATGATCCCTTGACGCCCCCGCAAAGTGAGTGAATGGCCGATAAAAAATGTTCCGGGAGCCAAATAGACAATGCCATCCGGAGCTTGGTCTATCTCAGCTTGCAATGCATCAGCGTCATCAATATTACCGTCAATGGCTTGGCGAACCGATCTGGCTAGATCCGACGCATTTGATCCTTGGTAGTCCGCCTTTGAAGAGATCAAAGGTGACAGGAACGTCGACTTACTTCTTAAAAGATCCAGAATCTGAGCTCGTTCCGTCCTGGAGATAGCGCTCCAATTGGAAAGTTTGCCGTTCTCAGTGAGGGCGCTGGTAGCAGAATGGGCTTCAATCCGCGTCACGCCTGCAATTCGTGTTGGGTCAGAAGGCGAATATTTGACATGAAGATTGCGGCTGAAGGGAAATATCCAAGATAACAATGATCCCCCCCCTATATGTATAGCGTTAAGACTTTTCGCTGTCCACGGAGAACCATTTTCACGACTCGGTGCTCCATACGCATCTCCGAAAATATTGATCAAAACATTCTCATTAGCATGGGAGCTAAAAAATGGCGTTTTATATGGGCTTGCTGTTCCGAAACCAGCTCCAAGTATTGTCACTCGCTTTGATTTCTGCACATCAATAAGCGGGGCCCAGGCTCCATCGCGAAAAAGGAGATTCCACGACTCTGCACCAATCCCAGCAAACGTTAGATCGTCTTGCGCGACCAACCGTGTAGCAGTCCCCGCTGGAGTTTGAAAAGAGTACCATGCAAAGACGTTTCCCTCAGATCGTTCGCCCGCATTTCCGATTAATGAAATTGCTGGAAAGCTGCCATGCGAATGGCAGCCAATAAAGACGTTCTGCTGAATGTACCCTGACCCATGATCATCAAATGAAAGACGTCCCAAGATTCGGATAAAGGTATTGCGTCGCACGCGCGCCCCGTCACCGTAGATATCTGCCGATATGTCTATGAGTAAATTTCCAACTGATACACCGCTACCTTTTTGAAATGTAATACTTTTAGTGGATATGCCGGATATCGTTGTATTTTTTGAACCTGCAATTAACAATATTGGCGGAATCACGGTTCCATGAAGGCCGTATACTGCCTCGTTAGAATTCAATACGAGCATATTCGTTCGACTATTTCTAATACTATACGTGGCGCGAGCTAGTCGAACCTTGCCATAGCGATTCAAGCACGCCTGCAAATCACCAGATGGCAGGCAAAGCGGCAATGCGAGCGGATAACCTTTCAAAATTGGGGCAGCATGGGCTGAAAAGCTGGGTAGCTCAAAACAAAATAGAGTCAATGCCCCAATAAGGAGCCTTATACGTCTCCGGCACGTCATTTCATTCCTCTCGCTTTGCTTTGTAGGTTTTTTAAGTTCATAAGCATCTGCCGAAAAGTGTAGCCGGGAATTAGCTTGCCCTAGTGGGTGATCAATCCCAACGTAACAGCAGTTTGGTCGTGCGCCGACCTTGGTCCATTGGTATGTCACCACACAGACGGATAGCACACCTGACCGGGACGAAGCCCTTGGCGACTTTGAGCCCCAAATGAATTACCCGTTTGCTCCAGTGCACTATGGGAGCCTTCGGCCGAAATGGTCTTGCCCCGCTTCACGTAAGCTTAGCGCGCACTGACCAGCTTGCGAAGCCGGGCGTTCTCGTCCTGAAGCTGCTTCAGCCGCCGCATGTCCGGCGGCAACATCCCATCGCGCTTCTTCTTCCAGTTGAAATGGGTCGCGTGGCTGATCCTGGCACTGCGGCAGATGTCCGCGACCGGGACGCCGTCTGCACTCTGCCTTAGGATCATCATGGTCTCCCGGCGGGATGAAGGCGCGCCCCCACCCCGGGGCTTTCCAAGGCTGCGGGCGAGCCCCGCTTCGAGCGGGGGGCCGTCGGGCCCGCTACAGCAATCTCACCGCGGCCGGCAAATTGGGTTTCCTGTATTGGGCAACAAGGCAGTGCGCGCGCCCGATAGCCCGATCCGCCAACCACATCGGCAAAGAAAGCAGCGACAGCAGGCTGCGTGCGGCAACGTTGCTGTTAATGACAGCAATTGTGCCCCGGAAGCTGTTTTTCGAACCCACCGCTGGTTCCGGTTGGGCCGCCACGGACGACGCCAAGCGTCGCGATCGAAACCGGTTACGAAGCGCCTGGAGCAACACCACCGCCGGCTCCCACAGATTCTCGTCCGTGCGAACGCTGAAGGCAAATCCACTCGGGGTAAGCGCCCGGAGGGAGTCTGGCGTCATCATTGTTACGTGGTCCACGGGGGCGAGCATGGACCATACCGATCCGGAGATGGCGGCGAGCGTCGAACCAGCGTTGGGCGTCAAAACGAGGATGACACCGTTCGGCTTTAACACCTGGGCAACGTCGATCATAAACTCGGCTGGATCGAAAATATGTTCAATGACGTGGCTAAGGACCACAAGATCAAAACTCGCGGGATCAAATTTAGATTTGTCGAAATAGGCCGTCGTAATTGGGAGCCCAAACACTTGCCTACCGATATAGCTGTGGCTTTCACTTGGCTCCACTCCGTATACGTCAAATCCAAGCTCTCTTCCGGCCAATAAATATCCACCCATACCACACCCGATATCTAACAAGCGAAGGGGTGGAGAACTAATACCCCTAGCGGGCAGCTTTAAGGAAACAGATTCTAATTCTGCGCGTCGTTTATCGACCGATAAATATAGGCGAAGAATCTTCTCATCATGATTTTCTAGAAGGCCGCCCGGATCGTAACTTGCCCCCAAATTCCGGTATTCTTCCTCCGTAAGTATTTTATTAATAGATCCACACTGGGAACACACACCATAAGCCATTTGCCCTCGATGGAAATGTCGCGCGAATGAACTTCCGCAGACCCGACACTGTTCGCTGTCGCTCACCAACGTTAATCCCCATTTTTCGACAGCTGCAGGCCTGTAATTTTCGCCATCAGTGCCAATTTTTCCTGAGTAGTATCGACTAGGCAAATAGCACGCTCCAACTCGAGCACTTTAGCGTCGACCAGGAAGCGATACCAAAGTCCTTGAAGCCCGTGGTAGATCGCCCCCTCCTTCCCATCGAGGAAGCCAAGTTGTATAATGTAGCGATAGAGAAAATAAAGGACCGGGCCCACTCCAAAGGGCAGCCGGTTGTAAACCCTTTCCTTGATATTCCGCTTGCGGGCGGCTTGGCCCGAGGCCTTGGGCCCAAGGCCGGCGTCCCGCGGGAACAGGTCGTACCGCTGGTTCAACACGTCGACGGCCTCACGCATTGCGTATTTGTTATGTTTGTCGATGAAGTGGCCCAGGTCGCCGAGGTTGACGTCGGCGAAACCGCCCTCAATTGTAACGGACCGGCCGTGGATGAGCACCATATGCTCGTCCATCCACCGATCCTCGACCCGCGCCGCCCCGCGCCGCCAGACGCGCAGCAGTTCGAGGGGATATCGACCGCCGTGGCGAATCCATCGGCCCATGAAGACGTGCTTTCGACGCAAAACCACGCCGGTAACGTCAGGGGGCAGTTTGGGCAGCCGCGCCTGCAGGGCGGCGACAAGGTCCGGTTCGATTACCTCGTCCGCGTCCAAACGCATCACCCAGCCGGCAGTAATGGGCGCGTTGTCCAGCGCCCATTGGAATTGCTTGGCTTGGTTGATGAACGGATTCTGCAGGACCACCACCCCTGCTGCACGCGCGAGATCGACGGTCTCGTCAGTTGAGAACGAGTCGATGACGAAGACCTGGCTTGCAAGGGACCCAACCGCGTCGACGGCGCGATCGAGGTGATGGGCTTCGTTATAGGTGAGAATAAGGACAGCAAGCATCGTTAGAACTCGATATGCTCAGTGGAACGGGCCGCCATACGGGAAACCCACTCGGACAATTCAAAACGAGGTGGACTGGCCGCTAAGATGCAATTGGCCTGGATGTGCTGACGATTGAACATTGAAGCGAGCACCACGCCATCGATATTTTTAGCCAAAGCGTAGCTCAGCAGTAGCTCGCCCGTGGTGGCCCCGCCCCTCAGTGACGGCGTCTGTCGCTGGAGCTTCGAGAGGCGCTCGATGTTGCCAGATCCAAAAATGCCATGAGTTATCAGAAACGGTTTAGCTCGCCCGGCCAGACCAATCGTGAGACGGCCTATCGCATCGTCAAAGGGGCTGTCTGCGAACTGGGCTATCGTGTAGGGACCGGCGCCCTTAAACGCAGCCAAGGCGCTGCTGGTCGAGCCGGCGATGCATATCGATCGAGTGTAGCCATTGGCGAGTACACGTTCGAGAGCGGCACGGATAAACGGGTCAGCGCACTCTTCCGGCGTAGGTTCGTGAAGCGCCAAGACGTCCACGTGATCGGTTTGGAGGTCCTGCAAACTGCGGACAACCGACTGCTCGATCATCGCCGGCGTGATCGGCAATCGAACGCCCGGCTGGCGAATCCTCGCCATGGCGGCGCGAAACTGGGGCATGGCGCTCACCAATGGCCTGAGGAGGGTTCGGGCAAGGGCTTTTTGGGGCCCGATGGTCGGCCGCCCAATGCCCACCTTGGTGCAGATGACAACTTGATCGCGGCGACCCCGGAGAAATTTGCCAAGGAGAGCCTCAGCCCGGCCATCGCCGTACGGCGGGGCCACATCGTACCAAGTGATTCCGCCCTCGAAAGCAGCCGCCAGGGCGCGTTCACCATCAATTTGAGATATGCGGGAGCCGAGCGAAGCGCAGCCGAACCCCAGGGCCGAGACATGACGTTCGATCGGCGCGCAATAGACTGTTCTCATGTCGCGGCGGCCTTCTGATCCGGAGCGATGCGCGCTGCCAGGGCATGAGCGACGCGCAGGGCGAGGGCTACGGCCGGGAATGTGGGATTGGCCTGTCCCGATGACGGGAACACCCCCGTGGAGACCACGTAAAGATTGCTGATCCCATGGACTCTGCAGTCCGGACCGACGACGCTGGTGTCCGGAGAGCTGCCCATCCGGACGAGCCCTATCTGATGGAAACCATCGCTGGCTTGGGCCAAGACCGACGCGAGCCGCTCCTTTGCTGGCATCCGGTATTCCAACCTGCCGAGGCCCGCCTCGCGCAAGGACCTGTCGAGGAGCTCATGGTTGCGCAGGACCGAGCGGGCGTCGGCGTCGGAATACTGAAGGTCGATGTTCAGCCGAGGTCGGCCCAGGGTATCACAATCGTCTGATAACCAGACTCGGGAGTCCGGATTCGGAAGGTGCTCCCCGTGATAGTGCAAAGCATAGCGGCCGGAAGCGTTACGGATCAGAAACCCGGGTAGGCGAGGGCGCTTGAAATATCGCCCCATCAACAGTCGGCCCAGATTCCACACGGTAGCGATGGGCGACCGCAGCACATTTGCCAGGTGCGCTGTCCAGGCGAAAGAACGGCCCCCAACGTGGCTCCTGCGGACGCCTTCGGAAACCAATAGACGTCCGATCACCGGCAGAGTGAGGGCCGCCCAAACGAGGGAGAGGAGGCCGCTTCGGTGATCCGGATCCTGAAACGGCGGATTGTCGATCCATAGCGAGGCGTTGAGCAGCCCCTCGGATACCTGGTGGGCCGCATCGATTGCGAATCTTCGACGCGCATAGGCTGGGCCGTCCAGGAAGAAGTCATGAGCGTCGACATCGGAGGGATCGTCAAGGACTAGGTCCGCAATCTTTCCGGAAATGTGTCCCATGTAGTGCCGACCCAAAGGTCCGTCGGCACCACCGAACGCATCCGGATGTGCCTGCTGCGCAGCCAGAAGTAATCGAGCCGATTCAAGCCCGCCGCAAGTTAATACGCAACAGACGGGCGCTAGGGAGCGGGTCGCCGTGTCGCCGACAACCATCAGTCGCACGACGGCTGACGAGTCCGGGCCGAGCTCCAGAGAGGACACGGACGCGCCAAGAACGACGGTGATGAGAGTCGAGGCAGCCAATTCTTTTCGATGGGCTTCGCCCATGTCTATATGCGGAGCCCACCGTTCAAGTGCCTCAAAAGTCGCCCCGTTTAGGCGCGACCAGCGCGCCAAGGGCGCCCTGAACTTGGCCGGCCCACAACCGAAGAACTCAGCCGCGGCGGGATACCATCGAGAGAGTTCGGCGTGCTGGATTGGCCAAGCGGCGTTTGGCGCTTGAACGCGGTCAAGAAAGTCAATGTCGTCATATGGAACGCATCGTCCGCCCCACCAACGGGACGTTCCTCCAAAGCCGGTGCGAACGGAAACCTCTACGGGCGCATGGCGTCGTTCATCGACGATGCGCGCCGTCGGCGGTCCGCGCGCAGGAGTCCGGTCGCTTTCGTCTCCAGCTTCCAGAAGCAAGACCGAGAGCCCCGCCGCCTCACAACTCAGCGCGAGGGCGATCCCCACGGGACCCGCGCCGACGATGCATACGCCCGCGTCAGGGAAAGTCGTCTGTTCCGTAAAGCGAGTCAGCAAGGTCGGCTACGAAGCTGCAGGGACGGGTCCCGTCCGCAGAACCCGCTTCTTCAGCGGCCGCGCTGGGTTGCCCGCATAGACTGTCCAGGGCTCAAGATCGCCGAACGCCACCCCGCGAGCGCCTAAAACACTGCCCTCACCCATCGTCACACCCGGCCCGACGAACGCTTCTGCCGCCACCCACGCGCGCTCGCCGATTTTGATAGAGCCGGCGCACAGCTGGAAATTCGGGTCCTCAATGTCGTGAGTGCCTGCACACAGGTGCGCGCCCTGGGACACCAATGCGTAGGCTCCCAGTTCAATGGGCCCCATTGAATATACCAGCGCCCGCGGGCCGATGAAAGCATACGGCGCCATGCGCAGATTGGCTGGATACCATATGCGCGCTGAGCTGTAGATACCGGCAGTCGCTGATACCTTTGCTCCGAACAGTCGCAGCAGCACCCGCCGCCACGGGTGAAATATCGGGGGGGTCCAGGCCGCTAGAATTAGCCAAACGAGGCTCCACAAGACGCGGTAACCGCGATGGCGAACCGAGAAGCTGGCCCCGGTTTCTATGGTATTGCGGCTGGCGGCGTCCAGAATGTCGTTCAAAGGTACGACTCAATCATGCGAAGCAGGGCTGGGCCGGTCTTGTTAACGTTGAACTTTTCCTCAAAGAGGCCCCGGGCGGCCTGGCCCATGGCCGCGCGCCGGACGTCGCCGGTCGAAAGCCACCGCCGGAGCAGCGAAACAGTCCCCGAGAGCGTATCCGGCTCCACATAGCCAGCCTCCGCAACCTTAATTTCCCGCCAAATGTTGACTTTGTCGCTGATCAGAACAGGCGTTTCGCAAGCTAGAGCCTCCGCCACCGCAATGCCGAAGTTCTCCTGGTGGGACGGCAGGACGAAGGCCTGAGCCGCGCGGAAGGCCCCCCATTTCGCGTCGGCATAAAGAGGACCCGTCCAGTGGATGCGAGCCTCGATCCCGAGGCGCTTGGCCTGCGCCTTTAGCCGCGGTAGCAGCCCAGTCTGGTCTGGTCCCGCCATAACCAAATCCAATTCCGGCGCGTCCGCCGCCACCTGTGCGAAGGCGCTGAGTAATAGATCGCACCCCTTCTTGTCGTGAAGTCGGCCGAGGAACAGCAGAAACGGCCGCCCCAAGAGCGCGGGGGTCGCCGCGTCAAAGGCATCAGCGTGAGCGGCCGCAGCGGGCGGCACGTCGGCGGCCCCATATCCAACCACAATCTCGCGATAGCTGTGGCCGAAGAACTCCCCGCGGGCCAAGAGTCTCTCTTCCTCGCAGGTGAACAATACTGCGCGAGCATTTGCCAAAAGCCTGCCCTCGCCTACCAGCCAGAACATCTGCTTGATCGCATGCTTGAACGGGTGTGTTCGGCGGAACCAAGGATCCATCATCCCATGGGTGAACACGAAGTAGGGAACGCCCGAATTTGGGAGGACGCGCGATGCACCAAAGGACGAATAGTTCCAAAGCCCGTTAACGATGACGGCGTCGTACTCGGCAACATGGGCTTTCAACCACCTCACGTACGCCGGTGTATATCCATAGCGTCGGGGCCACCATGCTCGTGTTTGCTTCTGCCGAGCTCCCAAGGCATGAACCTTGATTGGAAAATCATCGAGGTAGGGCGCGGCCGGATGGTCGAGCGTCACGATCTGCCGCACACCATCGCCAAGGGACGCCTCGTTTTGCCTCAGCACACCCTCGATCGGCCCTCCTGATGCCGGATCAACTGAACCAATGACATGTAACACCTTCAAGAGCGCGCCATCAATTAAATCGGTTTTTTAGGATCAACCAGCAAAGACCTGTTGGATACGCTAATCGGGGTCGATGAACAAATGACCACTTGAAGGCGCTCTGTATGCTCGATATTTGGTCTCGCCAGCACCATCACAGGGCGTTCGAGACGCACTAGCTCCCTGATGGGCGCCGGAATTGTTTGTCTGCGCCTCACGCTTTAATCGCCGCCGCCGCCCGACAAAGGGCGACACGAGCCTCATGGAGTGCAGGCAAATTGATAGGCTCTAACGGCAAACAGGAAACACCCGGCTACCGCCCGGGCCGGATTTCTGCCGCGATTTGGAGGGGTGCGGGGTCGAATGTCTACGGCCAATTCGTCACTCTAGCAGTTCAATTCGGCTCATTGCCCTTCCTTATCCGGTTCTGGGGCACTGAGACATACGGCTTATGGATCGCTCTTGCGGCCGTGCCGGCCTACCTCTCAATCAGCGATTTTGGCTTTGGCCTCGCGGCGGCAACCGACATGTCTATCGCAATCGCTCGCGGGGATGAAGCGGCCGCCCGCCGCACGTTTCAAAGCACCGTGCTTCTGCTTCTAGGTATCTCGGGCATTTTGTTCGGCTTGGGAATGACCTTAGTTTTTCTCATCCCTGACGGACTTTTTCCTCACAGTTTGCTGACGACTCCCACAGAGAGCCGCGCCGCGCTGGCGTTTTTGGGATCCTCCGCCCTTTTGGCACTGAATTACAGCTTAGTCGGAGGGGTGCTACGCGCCCAAGGGCGTTACGCGACGGGCATTATGCTGGGGGAAACAACAAGATTACTTGAATCCATCGCTGTCCTGATTGCCGCCGGCTTGGGGCTGGGAATCGCCGGTGCCGCCGCCGCCGGCTTCTGTACGCGTGTGGTAGGGTTCGCCGCGGGCGTCACCCTGGTCCAGCTCAGGGTTCGGTGGGCCCGCATCGGATTCGGGGCCGCATCCAAGGGCGAAATTCTGCGCCTTTGGAGGCCGGCCGTCGCGGTAATGGTGATACCGCTTGGGTTCGCGATAAATTTACAGGGGCCCACACTGCTGGTGGCATCGATCTTGGGCTTCCAAGCCGTGGCCATCTTCACAGCGGCCCGAACAATCGCGCGAGTCGTATACCAAGTTGTCGGCATCATAAATCACGCAGTCATGCCTGAGGTCTCCCGTGCTCTGGGTCGAAATGACCGTGACGAACTAAAGTTGCTTCTGGACTTGAATTTTCGCTACTCAATGCTCGGTGCTGGGGTCTGTGGTTTTGTGTTGGCCCTGATCGGCCCAGCTTTCGCCCAGTTCTGGAGCCATGGTCGCCTCGCGCCACCTACTGTCCTGGTCGTTGTACTTGTACTTTCCGCTTCGCTCCAAAGCCAATGGAACTCTTCCGCAAATATGCTATTAGCTGTCAATCAGCAATCAAAATATGCTTATTGGTTTGTAGCGTCTGCCCTAGGTGGAGTAGCGACATCTATTCCGCTGACTCATTTATTTGGCTTAACCGGTGCCGGCATTAGTACAATTTTCCCCGAAATGCTGATGCTTATCATCGTGATTCCGAAAGTTCGTAGCTTATTAGTAGATCGCTAGCATTGCTTCATTAACTATTAATATCTGACTTTCATCTAGAAATGAATACCTTTAGATAACGAGCAACGAAGTTGATTGGCCATTGCGGTCCGGCGTGCCTTCGGCAAAACTTCCACCATTCGACGAGTGGAACTCCCTTCGGGTCAAAAAATACCTTTTGAAAATTTACGAAGTTGAATTTTAATCGGCCTCCTGAATAAACCTGCACATTCCTCGATTGGAAGCCCACCGCGGAGTCGCATTCGACTATCTTATAGCCGGCGCGCCCAGCTCGAAGGCCGTAGTCTATATCTCCGAGCGAGTGCCTGAAGTCGGCTGAGTTGACCCCTACGTCCTCGAACACTGACGCAGGAAACAGGACACAATTGCCGTTGAAGGTGTCACAATACAAGGTGTCCGGACCAGGCCGCTTCCATCTTAACCGCGACACCCCTTTTTCGTGGACGTAACCGCCATAGCTAATCTCTCCCGTTTCAGGGTCAAGAGTCTTCCCTACAACAATTGTCTTCGGATCTATACCGATAGCTCGGCGATAGGTCGCCATTAACTCCGCAATCGCTTCAGGCGTGACTTCTAAATCGTCGTTCAGCCAAAGATAAAAATCTGGACTGCACCCCCGAGCTTCTAGCCAAGCTCGCCGCATGCCGTGGTTCCAGTACAGACTTCCGCCACCCTGAATGATATTGATGTTGAGATTTAATGCCGCCACCGCGTTACCGGTGCCATCTGTACTTCCATCATCAACGAGAAAAATATTTATATTAAAATTCTTAGATGCTGCTTTCAGAGCTGCGATCGCCTTCACGGTCACCTCACGGCGATTATGGCTCGTCAAAAGCGCAGCAATTTTAATATTTCTAACCACTCTTTATCTTCCAATCCTTGGCCTGGCGTCGAGAGGGGCCCGGCACAAGCGCTGCCTCCAAATTACTGTGAAATGCTACCGGATTTAACGATCGGCGATTGGTGCTCTAGTCGCGCGTGAATCTCTAAGACCTGCCGCACATATTCCGTCCAATTGAAAGAGCGCGCAGCTCCCATAGCGGCGTTTCTGCCGAGCTCAGCGGCCAAGCTCCTGCTGTCGTAAAGCTTCTGGATGACCTCTGCGATCCGCGACGGCGAACGGGGCGGGACCACGAAACCGTTGACACCGTCGATGATAGCATCGGCGGACCCGTTGTTCGATGTCACGACGACGGGGACGCCGACACATAAGGCCTCGATTGGTGATTGCGAGTAACCGTCCTCAATTGAGGGAAGCACAAACATCGACGCGGATGCAAGAAGAGGTCTGAGCTGGTCGTTTGGGATTCGGTCAATGTGCCGAAATGTACCTTCGAACCCACGCCAAATGCGCGCGCTAAATTCTGTCGCCGGGCCCACGATAACTAGCTCGGCATTTCGCAGTCTGAGCTGGCTCCACGCCTCGAGCAGATAGCGATGACCTTTCCTAGGCGTGATTGCACCCACCGACACCACCCTAAAAACCTCCCGGTCGACGTCCTGCTCACCCCTCGCGTAAAATCGGGAAAGGTCGCCACCGGGGCGAACGACATGGATGCGGTCGACAGGGAATTTGTTGTCGATAAAGCTTTGCTGGACGAATCCGCTGTCAACCAGCAACCGGTCGCAGGTATCGATCTCGACGAGGCGCCGCTCGGAAACCCTGAACGCGGGCGGCGGAATTCCTAGCAAATAGTGCTCTTCATTCAGGAGCGAAGCAAATGTGGCGGGATGGGAATTGACGGGGTGTCCCAGAGTGGCCGTGCCCCGGCGCTTTGCGTGTGTGAGAACACGGTCTGCAATCTGCCCGATTACGGCCTCGACGGAGTGACAGTCATTCCATTTCGCAATGACGGCTGCCTGCCACAAGTCTCCCAACGTGACCATAAGATCGTTCTCTCGATTTGACCGCAAAATCCGCAATCCCGCATGAAGTGCGTACTCTTTGAACCAAATATTGTCGCTTTGATCCCGACGGATCCCGAGTGATTTGGCATTTGTTCCAAGGCGATGAGAAAAATAATACTTATTTAGGGCACCTGCTCGCGCGTACTCGCGGATATATTGTGGATATCTAAAAGTTCCGTTTACACATATATTTATATTCACGGCCTTATCTGCCCGTGAATGCCGCCGCGCGCGTTGCTATGACTTTCCGGGTGGGCGCAATTAGCAAATGCCATCGTAATGCCGACCGTCAGCCAGCAAAAGCTGAGCATTTGATTTTGCCCGACGACCTGCGCGGTGAGTAAGAGGTAGCCCGAGAAGCCAAACAACGTAAGGGCAGCCGGATCTCTGGCACGGCGATTTGCGTGAAACGCCTTAAGGGCCAGGAGAGCGCTAAGACCTACGCGGAATGCAATAAATAATATCCCAGCAAAGGGGCCCAACTCTTGCACGATTCTTGGCCACTCGTATTCACCAAGCGTCCAGTCACCAGCCGTACCGCCGCTACTGATGAAAGCGCCAGCATTGCTTCCCGCGCCAATGCCGTGGCCGAAGGGCGGCGCACTGGAGATTGATTGCCCAACCTGGGTGAACATGCTCAATCCACGAGCCAACGTCGAGCCCTCGGCATGTTCAGCTTGGACCTGGCGCGACGACATCGCCGAAAATGAAGTTGGGAAAATCACAATAAACGTGAAAAAGAAAACTGCTGAAAGCAGGACTACGAAAATGATTCTGGATAGACCTTGAGTAGGCCGCCCACCACTGAGCGAAGCTAATAAATATGCCAATACAACGAGAATGGCCCCCCCAAAAAATGTGCGCGCTCCGCTAAGGGCCCCCATCACCGTAACAGCGACCGTCGCGGACACGAGTAGGGCCATCCCAATTTTATAGACCGACCGCTTCTCCCACGCGATAAGAACAAATGCGACCATCATTGACGCATACGTCGACTGGCCCAATACAAAAGTGAACGGCCCATACGGACGAACAATCCCGTCCGCAACAAGAAATATTCCTCGAGTACCGTCGATCAGGCCCTTATTAATAGGCGATCCAACGGGCGAGAAAAACTGGCCCGCTACCAGCACGGCGACTGGTAGGGAGCACATTAAACTCAATTTCACAAATCTCCCCAGCGCGAACTCGTCAAACACCTCCGCAATGATAAACGCGAGAGGCACGTAAGCTATATAACTGCGAAGTCCGAGCATGAATACAAGCGCCGGCGTTAATATCAACGTTGCCTGCACTGCTGTTAGCAAGATAAATAGTAACGCTGCCGCCCCCCACGCGACAGCCCAGTTCGGCATTTTTGATCGCGGCACCCTTGCATACTCAATATAAATCCATAGGAGAATCGGATCGCGAATGAAAAGCAGCGGCTGCTGAATTCCGTTCAGAAGCCATTTTCTAAAAACGCCCTCAGTTAAGAGCAACAGAAAGAAAATCGCGACGAGCTTTTGAATTTTTCTATAACGCAAATTCACCAAAGTGGAGCCGCTATAGCGCCGAAGCCGCACAGGCTGATTTCTAGCGCTCTGCGCTATCGAACGCGTAGACATGAACAACATTCCTCCAGATCCCATCTATCAACGCATCGTAGAGCGGCGGTATCGTTTGACGGCACCTCGGGGCGACCACGATCCTGGCCTTAACCTCAACCTTAACCTTAACCTTAACCTTAATTTTAACCTTGACCTTGACCTTGACCTCGACCTCGACCTCGACTCTGAATACACTGCTCAATCATTTTTGTAAGGGCTGCTTCGAAAGAATTGCAATAATTGCCTTGCGCACTTCGGGCGTTCGGCGTTCAAATGGCAAGTACAGCAAAATTGCGGCTGATATCGCCACGGCGAACATCGCCGCCATCTCGCCAAAGCTCCACCATGATAGGTTCTGCCGTGCATTGCCGAGGCAAGTTGCGCTCAAAAACGCAAGGATTGGGAAATGGGACAGATATAGGGTGTACGATGGCGCGGCCAACGCACGGGAAATATGACGTCCCGCTACATTTGGTGGCCGGGCTGTCGTGCTTAGGACGACCCAGCCAGCGACGATTACGGCGAGAAACAGGTCCGTAATGGTTTGAGGTACACGTCGAGTGAGTGGCAACGATAGGACGGCGACGCTACAAATGCCTAGCGTCAGGAAGTGGCCTAGGTTCGGTTGAAACTCCGCCCGCGTAGCTCGCTCGTATGTGATCAGGGCACCATAGCCAAGGAGCCAAGCCGGCCACAACGTCAAGATAGAGGAACCGCTTACTTGTCCTGCCACCAAGACCAATGCCGTAAGAGCCAATAGTATCGCCGAGCCGCTCCTGCCGCTGCCTAATGCGCAGATCAAAATTGGAAACGCGACGTAATACCAAGCTTCGTTCGCCAGGCTCCAAAGCGGGCCATTCGACCCAAAAACGGGCACGAAGATCGTTTGAAGGAAGAGCAAATTCCCCGCCAGTGTCGCGGCGTTCAATGCAATGGGCGCGCCCAGCGGGCCGCTGTGAAATTGGGCCTCCGTGCCCCTGTAGAATGGGGCATGGGTGAAATGAATCGCGCTCGCGTCTAGCACAAACGTCAGCAGCAAGCATGGAAGAAGGGGGGTCCAAAGTCTCGATAATCTTTCTATGATATAGTCAGACCACGCCCAACGACTCTCGCCTCGTCGTTGCATTATGGAGCGGGAAATCAAAAACCCGCTCAGGACAAAAAAAACAATTACGGCTTCGTGCCCATAAGCAGTAGGAATATATACAAGGTAATCAAATATCCCCTTTGAGCTATTACCAAAATCTACGAGCACAAAATTCCTACAGTGGCTAGCTAAAACGAGCAATGCGGCGATGCCGCGCATTAAGTCAAGCCAGCTAAAATCGGCGCGCGTTAAGCGCGGATCATTTCCCAAGAAGCACCCGATCAGTGTCCATGACGGACCTCAGCGAGATTGTCTGCTTTGAGTGAGACGTCGACATAGGGCGATATTTTTAAATCCGACACGATCATTTAGGAGGCCTACGCCGGCTTGGGTCGGACTTTTTAAGAATGACGCGCAGGTGGTCCTCGAGGCCAGGACTTAGTGGAGTTGATCCGTCGAATCCTCCGAGGGCTTGAAGAAAATGATACCCGCGCGGGGATAACTCATATGCCAAGCGCTTGAGGCGACCGGTGGCCTTTGGAACGGTTAGCAACCCTTTATGATATTTATTCTCGATTGAAATGATTTCGAATCCGTAGTCTTCGGCGGCCCGGGCTATGGAGCGGGGGCTCCAGCAAATATGATGCTCGAACAAGGTCATATAATACCAGTTTTGTGTCCGTCGGACAGCTGACGCATCGCCGGTCTCGATGACGACCAGGCCGCCCGGCTTAACCAGTTTAGCTATGTTTTTGAGGGCCGACTTCGGGTCGTATAGGTGCTCGAAAATGTCGAAGGCCGTGACGACGTCGTATGGATATTCACTCCATATCAAGTTTGGGCTGTCAAGAAATCCCGTGATGAATTCTCCATTGGCGGAAACATTTAGTCGCTCGAAATGAAGTATATCTAACGCAGATCGCCGCTGTGCGTACGGCGCCATGGCGTTTAGGAACTCTCCACCAGCAGCGCCTATGTCGATGACTGAAAATTCCCCTCGGACCTCACTTCTTATCTTTTCTATTTCAGCGGCGTGGTCATAATTTGAGGCCCAAAGGGAAGCTTGTGTTGCGGCCGTCAGCTTAGATAGAAGGCCTTTACCGGGTATAATCGTCTTATATACCAAGCTACATTCACCACACTGGACAAGACCGGTCCCAATGGGAACGGGAATTCTCGAATTACCAAAATTATAGAACCTCGCCGCTAATTTGGCTTCGGATGCGATAGCTTTTGAATCACAATAGGGGCAAGCTGTGATCGATAACCACTGCGTTTTTTCTGCGAAACTAAGGCTAGTCGCATGATCCATTTTTCACCCAGCGGGCCCGGGTAGGGCAATACAATATGGCACCTAAATTAAAACTTGACTACGGCGGCGAATATTGCGCCTTGCTCAAGACCTACCATCGAAGCCGCGCGCCATGCTGCCGAGAGAAGCATCTGGCGGGTCTATTTTGAAGGCATGGCGTCATAGACACTCTTTCATTGACGGGCCGGGGAGCGACCCTGAAGCAGAAACCATCGGTAGGTTTGAGCAAGTCCATCCCGGAGCTCGATCCGGGGCACCCACCCGAGGCTGCGAAGTCGCGTGGCGCTCATCAGCTTACGGGGCGTCCCGTCCGGTTTGGCACTGTCGAAAACGAGCTCGCCCTCAAAGCCGACCACCTCGGCCACGGTCCGCGCGACCTCAGCAATCGTCTGGTCTTCGCCAGAGCCCACATTGATGTGCTCCGCTTCCGAGTAGGTCTCCATCAGAAAGACTAAGGCGTCGGCGCAGTCGTCCACATGCAAAAACTCGCGCATGGGAGCGCCAGAACCCCAGACCACCATCTCGCGCGCTCCGGAAACCTTTGCCTCGTGGGCCTTACGCATCAGGGCCGGTAGGACGTGGCTCGTCTGGAGATCGAAATTGTCGCCCGGCCCATAAAGGTTGGTCGGCATAGCGCTGATGAAATCGCAGCCGTGCTGTTTGCGATAGGCCTGAGCCATCTTGATACCAGCGATCTTGGAGATCGCGTA
>Ga0206796_1087_pt1 | contig 21045 bp, 15 predicted proteins | sample Alteio_BWOrgCont_68_FD_152895 | JGI IMG/M metagenome (GOLD analysis project Ga0206796, IMG submission 152895) | Enriched cells from forest soil in Barre Woods Harvard Forest LTER site, Petersham, Massachusetts, United States -... | ecosystem: Environmental > Terrestrial > Soil > Temperate forest >...
GGTGATTGGCGGCGGCGGAAACGGCGTGGTGGCGGGCAACGGAAACGCTGGAACGATGACCGAGATCGAGGACGATCAATCAAGTACTCTTGCCTACGCGAACCCGGGCCTCGGCGGTAAATATCTTGAAGCAGGCGGGGGCGGTACGGGAGGCTCCAACGCGGGCAACAACGCTCTCTTTGCTCAGGCGGGAGCGAACGGCTCGGTTTCAGGGGTCGTTCCAACCGGAGCTGCTTTTGTTCCGCCCGGAACCGTGAACTGCGATGTCCCCACCGAGGTGAAGAACTGGAAGCCGTTGTATCCGCCGGGCCCCTCCGGTCCCGCCGGTCCCAGATTCCCCTGAGAGCCCTTTGGACCCTGGGGACCTTGACCGCCTTGCGGTCCGGTCGCTCCGGTTGCTCCCGCAGGTCCTGTCGCTCCGGCCGGGCCCTGCGGCCCCACCGGTCCCACGGCCCCAGTGGTTCCCTTGGGTCCCGTGGCTCCAGTAGTTCCCATGGCCCCGGTCGCGCCTTTTGCTCCCGTGAGCCCTGTCTCGCCCCTAAGCCCCCTGGGACCCTCGATACCCGCGGGGCCGGCAGGACCCTTGACGTTCCAGCTAACGGACTTTTCTCCGGACTTGCAATCGCCCGCCGCAGCCACAATGCGGGCGTCGCCGGTGGATGTGTTGTAGCAGGCCACGATCACAGTGGTCGTGGTCGCGGACATTGCCGCCGTTCCCGCCAGCAACGAGGACACCAGGGCAACAAAACGGCTCAGGGAAGACATCGAAAACCTCCTTGGGGTTGGACAAGCGCAGATTAGGGGTGAAAGTCCCCCGCTTTGAGGGGTGGAAATGCGCAGTCTGGCCAACGCGAGACCGTGAAGCTGCAAAAGATGAGGCGTTAAGTACGGAATAGGGAAGGACCGCGAAATCCCTATACGGCCACAACGAATAATTCGGTTAACTATGAATCTCGAACCCGGATAGATGGTCGGATCGCGAAAGTTTTCTGAAGCTCGATCAGAGTGTCTCAGGAAGGCGGAAAATGCAAGTCATTTCTTAAAGGAAGTAAGTACTTTACGCATTTCCGCTGACGTGCTTACATTGGACCCGTGCATTGATATTGGTGACCTTGCTTCGCGGCTTCGATCTCTGCGGGATCAGCGGAAAGGCAAACCGGCTTACAGCAGGTCATACAGTGAATCTGCACCATCCCATCGGACGAAGGCGTTTCCCTGAACGCATCTTCCTCTGACGCGCCCGGCTTAACGGCTTTAATCCCTTGGAAGAAGATGGCATATTGCTCGTCGGTAAGAGAGGCATCCCGCACGATCTTCTTGAGAGTCTGTCTCTTGACTTCAGAGTGGTTGGGAATCGAGAGGAATACCTGAGGATGATGAGTATGGGTCAGAACGATGTGATTACCTGCCGAACGAACCACCCACCCAAGGTCCTCGAACACCTCTTTGTGCCGAATTCCGCTTGCCAACGGCAGACTTGAGAGCGCCATCCTCACCTGTTACGCGTATTCTAGCTCCGATTGAGGCTGACTAATTTTCAATCGGCGCTGAGACGAAATTCCCCGCAAGTCGCGATTGAGCGGCCCGATCGTAAGACGCTTGAGGGCGTCAGCGTACATGACCGACAAACACGCTCCGATGGCGTCTTTGATGTTTGCCTCGGCTTCTTCACGGGTCGAACCTTGTGAAACGCACCCGGCAATCTCCAGGCATTCAGCCACAAAGTACTCTTCGTCGCCGTCGTCGCAGATATGCCGGAAGACCAGATTGACTTCCACGTCAGGCAATTTTTCGCCGCGAATCACGGAGTCGGAGATGTCGCCACAAAGCGTCATAAGTCACTCACATTTCAAGGTCCGAACGCCCGCACATTCCGGTCCATTCAAAGCCTCTTTCCAATTAAGCGCCTCAAATAGGTCGAACGGGCATTCCGCTTTCAGTCGCGGGCGTCCCACGCGTGGGTCAGACGCGCCGTCCTACGCGTAAATGCAGCCCAGGAATGGACTGCACCCGCCTGGAATGGGACGGGAGTGCACAAACGCATCCTATTTAAATCTAGCACGACTGTGGAAACGGAGGAAAACTTAGTAATCCAACTCTTGAACGACTATCGAATGCGTCAAGATGGCCATCCATTCGTCACGAACCATTTGCGGAAGCCGGACTGGTGGGCCATTACATCCTGGCGCAACGGATCAGTACCGCAGCCCCAGCTTCATGGGAAACTCGTCTTCGTCCTCCTCAAGGCCAGGCAGACTGCTGTTTTCTCTCACCTTGCGGCGATGGCTGGCACTTAGGAGCAGGTGCGTCGCGGCAATGGCCCCGGCGGCGAAGGCGAAATGCCAGGCGCGGGCCTCGATCCAAGGCTCTGTCGCTACGGGAAGCCACGCGATGAGAGGAAAAAAGGTGTAGTACTTCAATACGCTCAGCGCCAGGTTGGAGTGGCCGCGCGGGGGCTCCCCGGCAAATGCGGTCACCATGACGTTGAGAAAAAAGATGTCGGTGAGGAGCAGGCAGATTCCGCCGGCAACCAGCATTTGCGCCGCAATTGCCGGCCTGGTGAGGAGCTCCGGCGGAGCAATGGCGTGGACTGCGTCGAGGGCTACCAGCGTCACGGCTCCGGCCGCCAGCAGCACCCAGACCTTGGCCCCCAGCAACTGCTCCATGGCTGCCTGGAAGTGCGCCGGCCTGCCATGCACGATGCGAAATGCCCAGTTCCCACGCTGATTGCCGGGTGAGACAAAAGCCATACGCAGCCCGGTGATGGTCCAGAAAGCCACGATCCCGGCGGCCGAACGCACTCCGTCGGTGGAGATCGCGAAATGGACATGGTTGCGCTCGACAGTGAAGCGCAGGATGCTGGCCACCACCACCGACAGGCCGACTCCCCCGTAAAGAACCAGGTAAATGCGATAGCGCGGAACCCTGAGGATGGTCTGGCTGATGAAATGGAAGACCGCGCGCTGCACCGGCGCCCGCAGCAGCGTGGCATGGAGCAGGCGGCCCAGCGGCGCGCCCAGACGGCTCCGAGTGGATTGCTTGCCGGGGCCCAGGACAAGTTGGCGCTCCCTGCGCACATATGCGATCGGATAAGTGAGCACCGCCAGCAGCGCCGCAAGCATTGTGGCCGAGCATCCAATTTGCGCCAGCCTGGCGTAGATGGGCGCCGCGGATGGCCCTTCGAGCAGGCGCTGGTAGATGCCCAGAAACCAGAACGGCGGAAAACAGAGCGCGGACGCGCCGCCCGATTGGAGCACTACGGGGATCACGGCGGAAAAAACTGGAAAGAGCAGAAGAAAAACCAGCAGCACTGCGATGGCAAGACCCTGCAGCGCGAGGGAGAATCTGCGAAACAGCTTCTCGCCGAACACCGAGAGCAGCACGCCTTGAAGCGCGAGCACGAACAGGGCGGCGAACAACCCGCTCAATGCCACGGCCGCCAGATGTCCGGCAAGGAGCCGCGGCAGGTTCGGCGGATCGAAGACGGCGGGCAAGACCAGTGGCGCAAGGATATTGGTGTCAAACAGGAAGGCCGCGATGAAGATGGCGATGGCCGCTACCCGGGCCAGGAACAGCCGGCTTTCGCGAATGGGCAATGTCTTCAGGACAAAGACATCGAGCAAATCGGGAAAGAACATATCCCACTCGAAGACGGTAGCGATTGCCATGGAGACGAAGGCATAGAGCACAAAGAAGAAATGATGATTGACCTGCACCCAGTAAGGCGGCGAGGTCACCTTTAAGGCACGACCCGGCGGCCAGGCGATGAAGGGGTGGTAGACGGGATAGAGATACAACGCGACCACGAATCCGGGAAGTCCGGCCGCGAACGCGATCTGCACCATACGGGTCTTCGCGTCGCCGTCCGGCGAGGCGGTTTCGTGGTTGAAGAACCGCTCCAGGAAATGCCGGTAGAGGTGCGCGAACTGGCTGCGCTCTGGCAGGCGCACGGGGCCCAGCGCCGCCTGAGCGTTCAAGGGGAGAATCTCGGGCTCGGACATCATGAAGAGACGCTGGAAGCCATCACCCATGGGCAATTTGCATCACCTCCACAATCTGCGCCGCAATGGTTCTCGTCTCCCGCTGCTGCACCAGTTGCGCAAAGGCGCTTTCCAGATCTGGCAGGCTCATCAGCTTCTTCAACTCGGCGGGTGGCGCATCGGCCAGAATGCGGCCCTTCGCAATGACGATGACGCGGCTGCAAACCTGCTCCACGGTCTCCAGCACGTGCGAGATGTAGAGCACCGCCTTGCCCTGCGCGGCCAGCATTTGCAAGAGGTCCTTGAACAAGCGCGACGAGATCACGTCGAGCCCCGAAAGCGGCTCATCGAAGATCAGCAGCTTGGGATCGTGCAGCAGCGCCGCGGCAATCAGTACGCGCTGGCGCATTCCTTTGGAGTAAGAAGAAATCGGCGAGTGCTGCCACGATTCGAGCTCCAGCAGCTTCAGCAGGCCGGTCGCCTTGGCTTCGATGAGCGCTTCGCCCAGTCCCGGCAGCCGGCCAACTAGTTGCAGGTATTCCAGGCCCGAGAGATAGGTGTAGAGATGCGCCTCCTCGGGAACGTAGCCGATCGACGCGCGGAACTCGATCATGTCGTCGCGAATATCGCGGCCCTCAAACAATACATGTCCATCGTTGGGCCGCATCATGCCGGTGATGATCTTTACCGTAGTCGATTTGCCCGCTCCGTTCGGGCCCAGAAAACCGACCACCTCGCCGGGCGCAACTTTGAAGCTCACGTCTTCGATAGCGGGAATGCCGCGATAGCTTCGGTAGAGATGTTGTAATTCAAGCATCGGGAAGCGCTCAACGTCAGGGCCGGGGCCGGGAACCGGCATACCCTATGTAGCAATCGGCATACACCCTTGTCAAGCAGAATACTACATAGGTTACAATGCCGCCATGGCTCCGGACGCCAAGCTCTCGCATACGGCGGCGATGATCCTGCAAGCCATCGACGCCCGCTACATCTACGGATTCAGCATCATGGAGATGACCGGCCTGCCCAGCGGGACGGTGTATCCGGCCATGCGCCGCCTGGAGCGCGATGCGCTGATTCGCTCGCACTGGGAGCGGCAATCGATTGCCGATGCGGAACAACGGCCGGCGAGAAAATATTACCGCCTGACAGCTGCCGGCAGGGCGACCCTCGATGCCTCGCGCAAGCGCTATCCGCTGCTCGAAAGACTCATTCCGTCATTTGTTCAATCCGGGGAGGCGAAGCCGGTATGACGCCTCGATTCGGATGGGCATTCCACGCCTTTCATAGCGCTCTGCTTCGCGCGGCATCGCTGCTGGCGCCGGCGCGCGGCCGCGCGGAGTGGCGAAGGGAGTGGCAATCCGAGCTTTGGCATGTGCGGCGCACCTGCACGCCCGCGGGCGCGACCTCATGGCCGGCAGAGCGCGAAATCACGGCGTTCTGCCTGGGAGCGTTTCAAGACGCGCTCTGCCTAAGAAGCCAGTCGTCGCGCAGTGAAGCGCCGCGCGCGTGGTTTCGCGGCTCGCCCGCGCAGTGCATTCTTTGCATGGCAGCGGCGCTGGCCGCCGGCTTTGTGGTTGCGCTTCTGCTGCCGGCCGTGCGCGCACAAAAGGACCAGGTGCGCTTTCGGATCAATCCCGGCCTGATCCTGATTCAGGATGCGCGGTCGCATGATTATTCTCAGGCCACGATTTCCATGCGGAGGTTCAACGCATGGAAGGCGCGGCGGCAGCGGTACTTCGACGCCTTCGCTTATTACCGCGTCGCCCAAGAAGCTGTCTCCACGGGAGCCGAGGCCGAAACCAGATGGTCGGTGGCTCATGCCAGCGCGAACTTCTTTTCGCTGCTCGGCCTGCCCCTGAAATTTGCCGGGACCGGCGCCGAAGACGGGAGCGACCTTCCATCTCTGGTCCTGAGTTGCGAGGCATACGTGCGGCAGTTTGGCGCCAATCCGCAAAACCTCTTGAGCGTGGTGCGCATCGGGCGGCAAACGGCGAGAATTGCGGGCGTGGCGCCATGCGGCGCGTGGAAGCTGCCCGGAAAGGTGGATGCGTGGCTCCTGGAGCCGGATGCCGAGATCGGTTCCCGGGCAATCGGATACGTGGTTGCACACCTGACTCCGCTGGGGCAGTCGGAGATGACCGTGGAGCGCATGGCGATTACGGCCAATAACTCCGATAACTCAGACGACGATCTTTGGGGTTTTTCCATCGAAGGCCGCACGCGAGGCCCATGGGATATGTATCTTTTCGCGGTGTTTCTGGCCTTTCTCTCGCTTCCCGCCGTGACCTCGGTGTCGATGGCCGAATCGAGCTTCAGTTCGCATCAGCCTTCTTGGCAGGCAAGACTTTGCCGCGCCGGCTTTCTCGCCACCAAGGTTGGTCTGCTGTTGCCCATCGCATACTTCCTGCCCCTCGACCTCGCGTATTGGCACACGCCAAGCTATTCGGTCGCGGCGGAATATGTGCAGCTGATTGCCACATTTTCCCTCTGCCTGTTCGGCCTCCGATGGGTGCTGCTTGACCAGCGCCGCCGCTGCCCGGTCTGCCTGCGGCGCGTTTCCAACCCGGCGCAGGTGGGCGACGCATCCAGAACGTTTCTGGCCTGGAATGGAACGGAGATGATCTGCCTCGGCGGGCACACGTTGCTGCATGTTCCAGGCCTGCCCACAAGCTGGTTCAGCACCCAGCGCTGGCTCTATCTCGATAACTCGTGGGATTTCCTCTTCGCCGGCCCAAGCGAAAGTTAGAGAAACTCTGTTTGAGATTGGCGTTGTTGCTCAGCCGGGGACTTGCTTTGAAAGGGCATGGCTTCAGCCGTGCCGCACACGCGCAAAATCAACGCGCGCTTTAGCCCCTGAGGGATTGCCGGCATCCCTCGAATGTCTTTATCAAAGAATCCATAGAGAACGATCCGAACAAGTCCCCTATTTCGCAGCGGAGATTCCCGGCTGAATCCACGAGAAAAGGATGTCGCTCAGTTGCGGGAAGATGGTGGCTAAGAGTCCCAGCGCCGGTCCGGCGCCAAAGCCCAGCAGCTTCAACCAGAACTCCCCTCCCAGTTCGCCCGGAGTCGTATTGGTCACCAGGCTGATAATCGGGTCGCGATGCACCTGCGCGTAGACGAACACAATCGCCGCGCCAAGCGCCACGAACAGCAGCGCCATGGCGGCGCTCACCGCCGGCCGCGGATCGAAGGGGTAGCTGGCCATGGCGACAGTCGCCGCAATGAAAAGCCACAGACTGCTCATGGCCAGGGAGCGCATTCGCCCCAGGATATTCTGAACGAATCCAAGATAGACATAACAAACCAGCTGCTCGGCGTAGCGGATGTGCGGCTCGAGCCGTGCAACCTCGGTCAATCCGGTATTGTCCTTCGCTTGAATGCCGGCCTCATCTTTCGAAGATGCACAGTCGGGATGAGGTCCGTCCTCATCTCCCCACGCAGGCACAAGCACCTTGGCCAGGAGCACGCCCGCAGTCCTCGCCAGGCAAGTCTGGAATTCTTTGAGCAAATGCTGGTCAAAGGCGTTGGAATCGTTCCAGTACTTCGAGTACCATTCGGCAAAGTTCTTCCGCGCTGCCTTAAGCTTCGCAAGGGCGTCGAATACGTCCGGGAAGAAATTCGGTTCATCGATGAAAAATGTCGATTTCGACTTGAGTGCCTCCAACGAATTCTGCAAATGGGTCGCGCACTCCGCTTCCCGGGTGAGCAGCATGTAGCGCATCTCCAGCACATTGCCGCTGATGTTCCACACCGACCCCCATGAAACGCCGGGGAAAGCCGCCATGCTGCGACGCAGGCGCATGCGGTAGAGAAGTGTCAAAAGCCGGCGAAGAAGCAGCCAGACCCTCACCAGCCGCCACGCATTGGCCAGCATCGCGCTCACGCAAATGTCCATCGACACGCAGATCAGGATGGAGTAGCGCCATGCGCCGAGGCTGCGGATGGGCACGCCGCCGGCGATGAAGAAGGCCAGTGGGACCAGGATCAAGAGGAGCGAAACGCCAACCCATAGCGTCGCACCGGCGAGCGGCTTGCAATGCTCCTCAAGGCTCCTGGCTGCGCATTTGTGGCTGAACATCCGCATCCATTTTCGTGCCGGTCCATCCAGTTTGAGCGAGGCCGCAGGCGGAAGCACGGGATGGTCCGGCCCGAAGAAGGCCAGCCCTTGCAGCGAATACCAGAACCACAAGTAAATTCCTACCGCCGGCGCCAGCAGCGGAATCAACGGCGAAACACCGCTGGTAAGGCTCATATTGCGCCAATAGGTGGGAATCCGATTGGCGGAAGTCAACCCAGCTTCGGTGCAGAGATAGAGCAGGAAGTAGAAGCCCACAGTGCCCGCCGCGAAAGCCAGCAGCGGCCGCCAGAGGAATCGCCTCTTGCGCCTCAATGCTTCCTGAAAATCATCGAACCGTCGTGACGCGGTTCGCCGGGCCGTTCGGGCCGGCGCCATCTTATGCTTTGCCGCGGCTTCGGCAGATTTGTTGAGCGAAGCCTCTTCGCCGCCCCGTTTCGCGGCTGCGTCGCTGGTTTCATCGCATCTCAATTCGCATTGCTTCCAGATGTTGACTGCCAGCGAAAGTCCCACGATGCACCAGAGGAGGGGGAGCAAACTTAGCCAGATCCACGGGTGAGTCAGCGGCGCCCCATCGGGCGACATCGCGCCGTATCCCCATCCAAGCACCGTCGCCGTCGAAGAGAGCGCCAGGCTTCCGATTACCAGAAGGGTGCGATGGGTCTTGCAATTGTCGCCGACACTCACAAAGTAGGCGCGATGGCTGGGCTTGGTCATCACCGAGGGAAGCAGGCAACAGGCAAAGTGAAAGATCGCCCAGACAAACACCATCGTAACTGCGATCTTCATGCTGAGGGGCACGCCGGGCCAATCGGGCCATTTGGGGTCCGTGCTGTCGCCGTACGCGGTCCTGGCCGCAAACGGCATCAGAACTCGCCACAGGCTCACCGTCGCACTGGAAAGTTCCCCAAGAAAGCGGCGGGCACGTTCACCAATCGAAGGCTTTGTTTCCCTTGTTCCTGGGCGAAGAGAATTATCGTTCAAGGCTGCGACCGGCCAGAAGTCGTTGCGGCCCAGAACGGAGAGCCAGACTGGCGGAGGTTCGATCAGGTCCTTTCCAGATGCTTGCTGCCTGATCCAGAAAGGTGTTGCATAGTCGGGAATCCGGAAACTGGGGTCTGCCGAAACCGGCAAGAAGTGAGGCTGGCTCGAGCTCAATTTGAGATCCGGCGAGGGGAGATGCAGCAGATACCGCGCCGCGACATAAGTTCCCTCCGCTCCATCCTGGGGAAAGACACGATGCGCATGGGAGTACGGATCGTCCTTCGCCCTGGTCCAATGCGGTTCCCACGGCAACAGCGGATAAGTGCTGAGCGTCATGATCCCGCTCAACCTGGCTGCTCCGCTCTCCCGGCGCAGCAGCAGGTCGGCGCCCATGATCACGATGCGCCCTTGCGGATAGGTGAGCCGCAAGTAGTGGCTCAGAAAAAGTTCATCGAGCGGGTTGCTGCAGCGCAACATGATGTATTGCGATTTGTGAATGCGCAATTGGCTCACGATCTGCTGCAACACCGCTTCCTGCGAAAGTGCCGTCTGGTCGCCGCTATAGTTGCGGATGGTGTCGTGCTGCCGCCCTTGCGGATCGGCAATATCCGCCGTGAGAGTGCGCCTTCCAGTGTCCGGCGAGGCCTGCTCAGCCGGCTGATTGAAGATCGATTGCTGCTGATACGCGGTTCTCAGCGCGGAGATGTCGCGGGGATAGAAGAGTTTGGCAGGCCATTCGTTGGGCACCTCGCAAGATTGATCGACAATGCCCTGCTTGTCGTGCGGCAGATCGTTTCCAAATGCCGTCTCGTCCTCCGAAACGATTGCCAGCCGGTCCAGGTTGAACCCTGAGCGGTGAAGAAAGCGGCAATACAGATCGAGCGCACGGTCGTCGCTCTGCTGAAAGCTCCACAGATGAGTAGAGAACGATCCCTCAGTCGAATTGGCAAACCAGTCGACCAGGGTTCTGCTGGTTACGCTGCCGCTATAGATGGTGACATCCGGTTTGTCTTGAACCTTCGCCTTCTCCCGCAGATCGAGGAGCGTGTTTGCCAGCGAGGGCAGCGAACCGGAGAAGCTGGGCCCCAGAATCCGATCGGGGAATTTGTAAAGAGGCTGTTCCGCTCCCTGTTCCGCTTCTTGGTCGACTTCAAGCGCCTTGATCCAGGCCGCCGCATTCTGGAACTGGATACGGTGAATGCCCTGCGTAGGCTCCTCGCCAACGATGAAGACAACCAGCCCGCATTCGTAAGGCTGCGATGGCTTGGGTTCGTTTTCGCCGGAGACCTCAGCCACCTCGCTCTTGCAGGGATTCTTATCGGTCTCGTCCTTGCCGGGATTCCTGCGGAAGAGAAGAACGCCGGGCTGATCCTCCCTTGCCTGTTTTCGGTCGTCGGCTTTGTCCTGGTCCTGGATGAGCGCAAATGTGTCCTCTTCCGTCTCCCAGGGCAGCCACGAAGAATCGTAGATATAGTGCTCATCGGTGGCGCCCTGCTGGATGGCCTCCATCAGGCGGTCGAAGCTGAGCGGGAAATGCGTATGCAGCGGATCGGGAAGGGTGGCGATGACGAAGCGCAGATTTTGCGCCTTGTCACGAAGCTTTTTGCCCTTAACCTGGTCCTGCGGTGGACGCGTCGGGAGACCGTAACAGGATGGCGGCGCCGCAATGGAGTCGCTTTCTCCATTGAGCAGAAATGCCTGCAGGTGCTCCTCGATATCGACGCAAGGGCCCTGCGCAAACAGATCGGCCGACGATGGCGGCTTGGTAACCGATTGACCGGAAAACTTGGCGGGTCCGCTGGTTTCGCCAGGCGGCCTCGCGCCGAAGTGTGAAGAGATGCCGATGGCCGCCGCAAGGGCCACAGCGACCGCCGCGCCCCAGCCCAATCCCTGTCTCATCTCGCGCTCCTTCGAAGGTCACGTGAAGAACAAAGGTCAAGAGTTGCCACACCCAGAAGGTCGAAAAAACTGCGAATAAGATCGAGAAGATATTGCGCACCGGGAGGATGCTGTAGCCGCAGGCAAACGCGGGGTGTAAAGTGCGCTCAATTGTGATCCAGCGTCAAAATGCTGTCAAGCGGACTGATCCGCACGAAACCATCGGCTCGCCAGCCGTCTTACGCTAATCGGAGTTTCCCAGGCTGGGAAGAGATTGAGCAACGCTTTCTAACAGGGCATGCCGGCCCGGGAAACCCTGACCGAGCAAGGTTTGGTTGTCCAGCCGGGCACCTGCCTTGTATCAGGGCACGACTTCAGTCGTGCCGAAAACGCAGCAAAATAGGCGAGGGCCATAGCCCCTGCGTCCGCGTTGACCCCTTGATCGGCGCTTCCCGCGGGTCGGCCGCTCGAACCATGAAGCTGGCCGCCCAGATACGCGCTTCCCTCATCATCGTGTTTCAAAAGCCGGTTTCGTGTCAGGCGGACTTCAATCGCGCCGCATTTTTGCGCAAAACCAGCAGGGCTTCAGCAACTGAAGCTCTCGCGACTCCAGCCAAATGCCTCGTTCAGCGATCCACTAAAACCGCATCCTCACGCCAAGCTGGATTTGCCGCTCGCGGTAGAAATCAGTGGCGTTGATGTTGAGCGGCTGGCCGAAAGCGGGCGTCGTGAGGCCGGTGGTCGCGCTGGTTTTGAGCCCGGTGAGGAAGTTGAGCGTGGGCGGTGTGCCCGCCGCCCCGAGCTCGGTCGGCGGGCTGCCGGACTCGATGGAATAGCCGGTGGTTTCAAGTTCGGTGACGTTCTGGTGGTTGAAGAGATTGAAGCTCTCGGCCAGCAGTTCCAACTGACGCATCTGCCCCAGGTCGAAGCTCTTGCCGAGTCGCAGATCGGCCTTCCAAGTGGCCGGGTAGCGGAACGTGTTGCGTCCAACGCCGTAAACGAGGTTGTCGCCGCCGGAGCCGTTCATTCCTGGCCCCAGGCCCGCGATGAGCGCGCCCGAGGAAGTGAACTCCTCGGGGATGGCGCCCGCGGTGCGCATGCTGTAGGGCAGGCCGCTGCCGTAGCGGCCGATTCCCGAGAGCATCCAGCCATTGGCGGCCTGCGCGGCCCAGTTGCGCGATCCATCTGCAGTGCGGGCATGGAGCTTCCAAGGCGGCTCGAGCACCGCCATGATCGCGGCCGAGTGGCGCACGTCGAGGTTGCTCGTTCCGTATTCGAGATTGAAGCCGGCGGGGTCGAAGATGTCGCTGCCTGCCGCCAAAGTGGTCTCGTTGGGATTCCAGTCCATAGCGTGCGCGTAGGTGTAATGCGCGTGCAGGCTGAGGCCGCGCCGTCCGTAGCGGTCGATGCGCAGCAGGGCTGCCTCATAGGTGGAGTTGGCCCGATCGGTGATGGCGGTGATCTGCTGATACTTCGAGTTGGGCCGCTGAGCTGTGCCCGCGAGCGTCGGAAACGAAGCGTAAAAGGGGACCGTGATCTGCGGGGTCTTGATGGGGCCGCGGCCGAGATTGCCACATTGGCCGTTGTCCGGGCCAGTGGGGGTCTGGTCGCAGACGTTGTAAGTGATCGTGCCGGTCACGGCGGGACCGATGTTGGTATCGATGGAGATTGGCAGGCGCCGGCCCAGGCTGGCCAGCGCGCTTGCGGTCACACGCACTCCGCCCGGCAGCGTCTCTTCGATCGCCGTCACTCCCTGGTGGACTTCCGGGTTACGAAAGCCAGGCGCGAATTCGACCGCCCCCGGCTTGACCTCGTTGAGCGGCTCGCCTTGAAACACATAAGGGAACGGCGGCGCTCCGCCTGGATAATTCGGCAGATCGTCAGTGGGGCGCATGAAGAAGCTGAGATCTCCGTTCGGTGAGCCGGTTTGCGTCAGCGCGGTTTCGACGGTGGCGTTCTCGGTGCGGGCATAATACATGCCGTAGCCAACGCGCAGAACCGGCCAGCGGCTCTCCGCGGTGCCGAAGGCCAGGCTGGCTCGCGGACCCCAGTTATTACCCAGGCTGGGCAGCTTCGCCGTCAGCGGAATATCCGGATTGATGAGCGCCGGAATGGCCGGCGGCAACTGCTCGCGCTCCCAGCGCAGGCCGAGCGACAGAACGATAAGTTTGGCCGGCTGCCACTGGCTGGTTACAAAGCCGGCCCAGTCGTTGGTGCTCAGCTTCCACGCGTTCGGCCCCATCGTTTGCGTGTAGGAGGAGTAGCAGGGCAGATTGCCGAGACCGCGCAGATTTCCCACCGTGTCGCGCCACACTTTGCCCGTCTGGTCGCAAGCATGCTGGTTATCGGGGTCAAGCTCGTTGCGGATTCCATACTTGCCGAATGCCAACGCGTCGGAAACAAAATTCTCCACCGTCGAGTAGTTGTAGGTGCCTGTCTGATTGCGCAGCAGGTTGGTCGCATCGGAGTTGTGCAGGAGCGAGAAGCCCGCCTTGATGAGCAGGCCGCCATGCACCCAGTCCAGCGACTGCTGGAGTTGAGAGACGCGTTCGTCGGGATAGCTGCCCGCTCCAAAGCGCGCCGGATTGCCGATGGTGAACCCATAGCGCGAATCCACCACGATCTGCGGAAGCTGTCCCCAAGCGTTCGCGTTCAGGAATCCCTGCTCGAACTCGGACGGCGTCTCCGGCCGGGTGCTCAAGACATCGCGCCCCAGCGAGCCCTGCATCACCGCCAGCAGGTTCGGCGTCAGAAACGCCTCCCATCGCGCCAGCGCCCAATCCTCCGTGGCGTGACTGGTGCCGAAGCTGTGATTGCCGTATGTCTCTGAAACGCGCGTGAGACCGCCGCCGGGCGAGTTCCACAGCGCGCCAATTCCTTCCAGCGCAAAGTGGTGCCGCTCCGTAGCTTGCCAATCGATGCGCCCAAAGCCGACACTCTGCGCGGCGGTGCGCGGAGCCGGGCCAAGCAGCCCGGCCAGGGTTTCAAGCATTGTTGAGTACGCTCCCAGCCCCTCGACCAGGGGATTGGGGCAGTACGGCACTGGCTGACCAGGCTCCGTCAGCTCCAGCCGTGCGCAGAGCACCTGCATCTGGTCGTTCGAGGGCTGCGCGAAAAACAGGTCTGGATGCCTCACCATCGCGAGCCCAGGGTCGTTGCGCCGGAAGCCGTCGAGGGCGCCGAACCAGAACAGCTTGTCGCGCTTGATATAGCCGCCCACGCCCGCGCCGAAAGTCAGCTCGCGGTCCGGAGGGGTGTAGGCGAGCGGCGTAAACACCGGCGTGGTCAGCTCGGTGGCCGGCGCGGTCTGCTGCACCCATTGCGTGAAAGGATTCTGCGCGCCCCACGAATTCTGCCGGTCGAAGAAGAATCCCTGTCCGTGCAGCTCGTTGGTCCCGCGCCGGCTCTCCACGTTCATCGCACCCGCAGCGGCGCGTTCCGATTCAGCCTCCGCATTGCCCGCCGCAATCTGCACCTCGTGGATCGCAGTCTGGCTCATGGCCGGCGAGGCCACTCCGGCACCGCGGCCCTGCGCCCACGCCGATCCGACTTCGCTCTGGCCCGTTCCTGCCGCAGCGGGAGCGCCCGTCCCACCAAACGCCAGCGTGCGCGAGGCCCCGTCCAGGGTGACCTCAGCCGCAGACTGGCCCGCGCCCCGCAACGCGGCACGCGCCTCGCCGCCGGCCTGGTTTGAAGCCGCTGGCGTATCGAGAACGAAATCCTGCCAATGACGGCCGGTAAGCGGAAGCTGCTGCAACTGCTCGGCCGGCAGCGTGGTGCTCACCACCTGCGCCGCGGGCTCCATGTCGTGCCTCGTCGCCTGGATAGCCGGCCGCTTCGGCAGCTCCAGCTCAATGGCCGCCTGCACGCGCGCCTCGTGCCCGGCTGCGACCACGATCCCCTCCACGCGCCCGCGGCCAAGCTTCGGGCTGTCGGCCTCCAGCGTGTACTCGCCCGCGTCCAGTCCGGCGAACCGGTAGGCGCCATTCTTTGTTGTGGTGGTCTGCAACTGCGCGCCGGTGGACTGGTTGTGGACCGTCACCGTAGCGCCGGCGAGCGGCGTCGAATAGGAATCTGTCAGCTTGCCGGTGAGCGATCCGGACCCTGAACCGGCCCCTGTTTGCGCCACGCCGGCCATGGCCACCATGCCCAACAGGACCAGCCCCAGCGGCCAAATCCATCTACACATCACTGCTGCCATCGAGAGCCTCTCTCGCGGCAGACCGTGGGAAAATCGTGTCTAAACTTATCGCCGGCTCGCGTTCTTGGCGAACACGGTCTGGGCAGAATCGCCCTGTTTACCCAAAGGAAGTGTTGCCAGCGATTCTATCTCTGCTTTCTCGTCCGGTAAACTGAAAAGAAGTGAAGGACAGTGATCAGTTGTCAGTGATCAGTAGTCAGTTCCCGCAGACGATCGCGCTCCCGCCCCTTGAGGTGGGTTCTGGCCGCCTGAAAACTGATCTCTGTTCTCTGTTCCCTGATCCCTGATCCCTGATCCCTGTCTTCCAATGTTCATCGACGAAGCCAAAATTCGTATCAAGGCCGGCGACGGCGGCAACGGCTGCATGGCCTTTCGCCGCGAGAAGTTCGTGCCCCGTGGCGGACCCTCGGGCGGCGACGGCGGACGCGGCGGTGACGTGGTGATGCAATCCTCGCAGCGCCACAACACGCTCATCCACTTCCGCTACAACCCCGAGCACAAGGCGCAGCGCGGCGAGCACGGCATGGGTTCCAATTGCACCGGGCTCGACGGCCGTTCCATCGTCCTTCAGGTTCCCGTCGGCACAGCGCTCTACGACCAGGAGACCGGCGAGCTGGTGCACGACTTCCAGCAGCCCGACGAGCGTCTCGTAATCGCCAAGGGCGGGCGCGGCGGACGCGGCAACCAGCACTTCGCCACCAGCACCCACCAGGCGCCCCGCGAGCACGAGCTGGGCCGCGCCGGCGAAGAGCGTGCTTATCGGCTGGAATTGAAGCTGCTCGCCGACGTCGGCCTCGTTGGCCTGCCCAACGCCGGCAAATCCACGCTCATTTCGCGCATCTCCGCCGCGCGGCCCAAAATCGCGGACTATCCATTCACCACCCTCGAACCCAACCTCGGCGTGGTCACCGTAGGGGAAGAGCCCAACCTCGAATCGTTTGTGGTTGCAGACATGCCGGGCCTCATCGAAGGCGCGCATCTGGGCTCGGGTTTAGGCATCCAGTTCCTGCGCCACATCGAGCGCACGCGCCTGCTCGTTCATCTGGTCGACGTTTCGGACGCCTCAGGCCGCCCCGACCCGGTCGCCGACTTCAAGACCATCAATGAGGAACTGGCAAGCTTCTCGAACGGCGCCGGCGAGCACCCGCTGGCCAATAAGGAAATGATCGTAGTAGCCACCAAGATCGACGCCGCCAACCCCGAAAAACTCAAGAAGCTCGCATCCCACGTAAAGCGCCGCAAGTTAGAGTTTCATTCGGTCTCGGCCGTCACAGGCCAGGGGATCGAGGATCTGAAGTGGGCGCTGGCCAAGCGGCTGCGGGTGGACGAAATAGAGAAATGAGCAATTGAGCCATGAACGGGAGCAGATCGTCCAAAACACGACTTACGCCTCAATCCCATTGAACCCCAATTGTCGCGCCGCATTCAGCAATTGCACATCTCCACAGATGAAAGCACGGTTCCTTGGCCGCCCAAGGCACCACCTCCATGCGGCAGCGAGTTGAAAGGCGTCTGCAGCCTTCAGCGGAAACCGACTGACGAACTGTTCGGCACGATCACGCAACTCGTCGCTCGGCTCAACTTCCTGCCAGTCGCGGCGCAATCGATCGAGAACTACCTGAGCTTGCACTTGGCCGTTCGGAGTCAATTGGCCGACTCGAGCCAAACGAGCGAATGCACCCTGCATCTCGACTGGCGCACCCCACCAAACCACCTTCGGATACTTCGCGTCCAACGCTTCGGCTCTCGGGGTCGCCATTTGCAGGAGACAGAGCGGGACCAATGAACTTGAATCCCAGAAGGCCTGCTCCATCAATATTCGCCTCTCACCCAGTCGAGCGCTTCCTTCATGGCTTCATCTGAAACCGTTGGCCTGGGCAGTTTCCAGAACGCTTCGTGATCCATCTTTTCCAGAGCCGGCCTCAACTGCCCAGTGGCGATCAGATAGGCCTCCTCAGCGGCGTAGTCTCCCTCTGGAGGCAAGGGCAGGGTGAAGGGCACGATGCGAGCCACTGGCCGATTCCGGTCCCGCACCACAATCTCCTCGCCGTTCTTCACATAGCGAAGATAGGCACTCAGCTGATTCTTCAAAGTGCCGATATTGACGGTTCTCATAGCGTAACTTTACTCCAACTTAGCTAACTTAGCCAAATCGAGCTCAGTCTCTACACCATCGCCCGTTCCTTCACGGTCAGGTACTGGTTCAGCACCGTCGACGTCAGCGCCTCGGGAGTCAGGTCCATGGTGAGCGCTCCCTGCTCGTGCAGCCGCGCCAGCAGCAACTCCCTCCGGCCGGCCATCTCCTGCGCTGCTGCGGACAGGAACATCTGGTCGATGTTCTTCGGGCGCTTGGCGGCGATCTCGTCCACCTCCGGCTGCGCCATGGCCACGAACAGCAGCACATGACGGCGCAGCAGTTGCAGCGCGCCGTCGATCACCTCAGGCCGCATGGCCGTCTCCGCCAGGTCAGTAACCCAAAGGATGAGCGACCGCCGCGGCTGCAGCCGATTCAACGTGGCCGTGGCGCGCAAATGATCCGCCTCGCCGGCCTCGGCGCGCACCTGGGCTAGTTGCTCGATGAGTTGCCGCAGGTGCGCCGCGCCGCGGCCGGGGAGCAGCCGCTGCTGAATCCCCTGCCCATAGGCCAGCAAACCCACCCGGTCTCCGGAGTAAAGCGCCAGTTGCGCCAGGGCCACCGCTGTCGTGCAAGCGTGATCCAGCTTCGAGTGCACCCTCCTGATCGGTGCCGCACCAGCCCCGCCGGCGAGCGAGCTTGACCCGCCTAAAAGCGCACCGGACCGCGGCGCCGTAATCGCAACGCGAGACCGCATCAGCCGCCCGCAATCCAGCACCAGCCAAACCGGCTGGCTGCGCTCGGTCTGGTACTGGCGCGTGATCAGGTCGCCTCGTCTCGCCGTTGCGGTCCAGCAGATGTCGCGCAGGTCGTCGCCTTCGCGATATTCGCGCAAGCTCTCGAAGTCGCGCCCCAACCCGCGCTGCTGCGCCTTCCTGAGCTGCAAATCGATCTGCCGGCTGCGCGCCAGGAAAATCTGCTGCTCTTCTCCTGTCCGCAGCGCCGGATAAACCCGCACCGTCTGCGTCAGCGGCGCCTTGGCCCAGCGCTCGAACAGTCCCAGCCCCGACCGGTAGCGCACGTAAAGCCAGCCTGTCTCCCAGTCGCCCCGCTCCTTCGGCTCCACGCGATAACGGACCTTCGCCGGTACGCGGGGAAACGCGGTCAGCCGGATCGTGGCCGGCTCCTCGACCAGCGCTGGCGGCAGGTCGTCCACCAGCCGGCACTCCACGATGACGCCGCCCAAATTTTCGAGGCTGAGCTGGATCTCGGTCTCGGAGTCAAGCGCCGGAGCATTTGACCACGACCGCTCCGCAACGAATTGGCTCGCCTTCGGCAGCCGCAAGCCATCGAGCGCCGCGGCCAGCAACACCAGCCCGTCCCACGCCAGCATGGTGAAGGCCAGCTTCCCATCCCAAAAACCAGGAATGAGCAGCGCGAAGCCAACCACCAGCAGCGCAACGGTCCGCGTCGTCAGCCCAAACCCCCAGCGGCTGCGTCGCTCGCAGGCCGCGCGCACCGGCTCGGGATGGAGAGAAGGTGAAATCACGCTAGGATGTCTGAGTCGGTCAGGCGCACGATCGTCCGCGGGTCAAGGGATTCAAGGTCTATCGCCTCGAAACCGACGTCCGCTTGAAACCGCATAACGTCCAAAGCTTCAGCGTTCAAACTGTCGGTGTTCGCGTTAATGATTTCCATATCGCGACTGTTGATCAGTTCCCTCTCTTCGTCAGTCATGGCTTGTCAGTCATGGCGCCACCATGCTTCCATAGGGGTTCGTCACTGCCGCGGCACCGGAACGCCCGCGATCACATCCGCGAGCACTCGGTCGGCGTCGAATCCTTCCAGTTCCGCCTCCGGCTTCAGCATCACGCGATGCCGCAGCACCGGGACGACAGCCCGCTTTACATCGTCGGGCACCAGGTAGTCGCGCCCGTCGAACGCCGCCGCTGCCTGCGCAACCAGCATGATGCTCAGCGCCGCGCGCGGACTCGCGCCGAGCAGCAGCGTGGGCCACTCCCGCGTTCGGCGCGCCAGCGACAGAATGTAGCCGTAAAGCTCCGGCTCGATGCGGATGGCACGCACTTCGGCCCGTGCCGCGGCCAGCAGCCCCTCCGGAATCGGCTTGATCGCCGCATCCTCAAGCAGCCCGGCGCCCGAGCCCGCGTGGTGCCGATGCAGAATCTCAAGCTCGTCCTGTTCCGACGGATACGCCACGCGAATCTTGAGCAGAAACCGATCCAGTTGCGCCTCCGGAAGCGGATAGGTGCCTTCGAAATCGACCGGATTCTGCGTGGCGAAAACCGTAAACCACGCCGGGAGTTGCCGCCGTGTGCCATCGCTCGTCACCTGCCGCTCTTCCATGCATTCCAGCAGCGCCGCCTGCGTCCGCGGAGGCATGCGGTTGATCTCATCCACCAGCAGCAGGTCAGTAAACACCGGGCCGGCATGGAACGTAAACGAATCCGTCCCCGGCCGCAGAATGGTGGTGCCCAGAATGTCGGCGGGCATCAGGTCCGGCGTGGCCTGCACACGCTGGAAGCCAAGCCCCAGCAGCCTTCCCAGCGCCTTCACCATCAGCGTCTTGGCAATCCCCGGCACGCCTTCCAGCAGCGCATGGCCCTGGCACAGGACGGCGATCATAACCTCCTCGATCGCCTCTCTTTGCCCGGAAATTACCCGCCCCAGCTCCCCGCGCGCATGCGCCATCAACTCGCTGGTGGCGCGCAGACCGTGCGCCTTGTCCGCGGCGTTTGCGCCGTCGCTCGCCGGCTCTGCATTCGCGATCCCGTCCTGCTCCGGTTCCTGGCTCATCAGGCCCTTTCCAAATCAACCCTGGTTTATCAACCCCTGTCTATCAACCCTGGTTTATCAACCCCTGTTTATCAACCCCGGTTTCGAGACAGCGCCTTGAACTCAATTCTTCGCAGCCGCTGCCCGGCCAGCGTCGCCATCGCGGCAAGCTGTTCCTGGTAGCGATGAAGGGTCTGCACCAGTTTAAGCGCCTGGCGCGAACTTACCGTCTCGCCCCACGCCGCATCTTCGCAGGCGGCCAAGTCTGCCTCAAGTTCTGCGTCGATCCCCGGGAACCGCCTGCGGATCACGACCGCAAGCTCGGCCGCGCCCAGCTTCTGGCTGCGCAGCCCGCACAAACGAACGCTATATCGCCGGAACCGCTCCCATGCCACCGCAATTGCCGCCGAAGCTGCTCCGGCATTCTTGTAAAGCGACCCCAGCGCCTCAAGAAACTCGATCGGCGTGGCGCGCGCCGGAGGCGGAAGATCGCGCACCGGTCCACTCCTGCGGCTGAAGCTCAGCACCACCAGCAATCCCACCACTGACAGCCCGATCCATAGCATCGTAAGCGACGGCCCGCCCGCGTAGCTCCACTCCGAACGCACCTCCCCGTGCAGCGACTCGTCCCAGTAGAACTTGTGACCCTCGCGCGGCCCCAGCGAGTTCAGGAAGAGGTCGAGATTGTGCGCCCGCGCAATTGATCCGTTTTCAAGCGGCGTCGACGCCGCCCACCAAACGATGTGGCCCTTCTGCCAGTCGTACTCCACCACCGCCGGCTGTCCGGCGCAACTGTATTGCACGCGATAGGCCGGATTCCCCATCGACCAGCCTGCCTCCGGAACCATCCACGCTTCGCCGGAGCCGGAGAGCGAGTCGATCCCTTCTGCATCCAGCTTGCACGCCGCAAACCGCAGTTCCTGTGTCGCTTCGCTCGCTTCCTCCGGCAAAATGAATCCGCCCAGGCGCCCGGTTGAGAGCACCCGCCCGCCGCGCTCCACGATCTCCCGCACCGCCTTGATGTCGGACGCTTCGCGTGTAAACGGCTCGGCAA
>Ga0206796_1088_pt1 | contig 21039 bp, 16 predicted proteins | sample Alteio_BWOrgCont_68_FD_152895 | JGI IMG/M metagenome (GOLD analysis project Ga0206796, IMG submission 152895) | Enriched cells from forest soil in Barre Woods Harvard Forest LTER site, Petersham, Massachusetts, United States -... | ecosystem: Environmental > Terrestrial > Soil > Temperate forest >...
GCAGAAGCGATTTTGGCCGCGGAGTACCAAACAGCATTTGCCAAGTTTACGAACGATTTGCAGAGTCTTAAAGACAGGTTAGGGGAAATAGTTCGCGCAAAAAGCAGCATTCTTGCCCAGTTCGAAAGTTCTGCGCAATCACACCTGACTGCCATTGCGCGAGATCAAGGAAACCTAGGCCTTCTCGATACTGCAAATCTTTCGGAAGACGATGACTACGCGAGCGATAGGAGAGGGCTCTTGATGCGATGCCGCAGCCGGGATGAAGTGAAGGCATGCATTGGTAACTCAGATAAGCCTGCGGTTCTCCCAGAAACCTTAGTCCGCGGGCTGTTTCCTGTTGTGGAAGAGTTTGTTGATCAGAAGGTCTTTACGGGCAGCTTCGTTGATGACACGTTTTACGAAAGACTCTCTCAGGCGAAAATCAATTTGCAGCTCAGAGATACGTTTGAGCAGCCCCGCCGGGAATCGTATTTGTTTGTGAATGGGGATAATCAACTGCAGCAGACGCTGAAGAATGCAATAGCAACGGCGCCGGGGGGATTTCAGAGCCCACAAGTTCAACCAGGCGTGAACCCGGGGACAGCAACATTCGTTCGAATGTTGGCAGAATTCAAATTGAAAGATCTGGTCGAAGTCAGAGAAATGGGAAGTGCATACGATGCAAAATCGAAGACTCCCGACTCCATCTACCTCGACCTGCCGACCCACTATCGTTCACAAATCCGGGAAGACACTAATGAAAATCTCGGTCCGGAGCTGTTCTTCTTCGGTTGCACGCTCCTTGGCATCATGGAAGTTGGACAAAACTACTTCCTTAAAGGCAGACGTCTACTCCATCGAGACGAACCAGATGCGGTGGCCAGGCGCAAAGCTGCGTACGAGATGGTCAAAGATCTCACTATCCGCAATGAGATAGAAAGCGCCAGAACAAATCTGATCTTGGGTCTAAACGGAAACGAAGCCTTTGTTCCGCATGTCCGAAAGACATTGGGAACTTTGTCACCCGCAGGAACAGACGAATATTAGAAGTTGCTAAGGACGGAGCGCGAGGCTGTTGAGAAATACCTGGCGACGCTTCCAGTCCAAAGCCAAGGAGCATGACGTGTCCGTTGATGCTGAACAGAATCAGCCAGCATTTGACCTTAGACCGTCAGTAGTGATTTTTCTCGGTCAGGATACGCATCCTATCGAGGAAAAGTATGTTCCATTCTTAGGTTCGGCGGAGCCATTGCAGAGGATTCTGAAACTATCTGCGAGCGATCCAGTCGAGGCTTGGGATGAAGATCTTTCCGGGGCGATGGACCTCTTTACAGCAGCTAACTTTGAGGCGCTAGCTCGGCATGGAATGCCAATCCAAGACGTTATCAGGAGCGTTCCAGTCTTAATCGTTGTCCGAGAGGATGGCGTGAACCGCTTCAAGGACTTGGTGGGCATCATTGTGAGAGCTGCGGCAAGCTCTGGCCTGTCGAAAAAGCTGGAATTCATCACTCTGATTGCCGTGAATGACCCGGATAGCATAGATAAACAGGCTGCTTACTTTCACGACGCAACTGCCTCAGTAGAACATCGCGGAGTTCGACTTCAGAATGGAGTTCTTGCTATTTGCGATAGATGGCGTGGTGGACCTATTGGAAGCCACACCAAGATCGAGCTGGCGTTGGCGCGCGTGTGCGCGCTCCTGACTTTGAGTCAGTATGATCTGGGCGACAAACGTCTCGGCCATTTCAGGAATGGCATTTGCGGGGGCCAGACGTTCATCCTCGGGGTTTCTGCATACGGCTCCGGAGACTTGAAGGTCTTCGCACAGCGTATCTACTTATCGATCATCCGGGATGCTCTGCAAAACCTCCTAGGGAAAGAACAGGAGTCAATTGTCGGTGGACTTACTGACGCAGCCTATTCCGAGATTCTAAGCACAGTGAGAGATCAAATTGGGGGCTCAGCAGTCGACGCGGAAACCCCTGAATGGGCCAATCGAAAAAGGCGATACGAATCCGAAATCATCCCGAAGCTTCTCGATGCTGTTTGTTCAAGGGTTCGTCGTGAAGAGGAAATTATCGTTACCCTGGAAGGTTTATCTGCACGAATTCGCCGTGGCGAGCCATCTTCCACAGTGATGGCGCACGCCCTCTACATCGGCTTTCCATTAGCTGCGCATCGGAACTGGATGATTGGTATCGGTTTTGTCGCTTTCTTGGTGCTCTTTGTACTGGTAATTGCAGCCCGGAAAAGATGGTCAACAAGTGATCGGGGCACTGGCAAGTTCCCAGCAGATTTGGGATCATTCCTACCTTCGCGACACGAACCCATACCCACTGATCCAATCCTGGCTGACGTACTCTTGGATCTGATAAGCGAGATGCGGGCGAAATTGACTCATCAAACGGCTTTCGAACCCGGAGATTCGAGCGGAAATCGGACCGAACATCTTCTGCTGGGGGAACAGCTCCTTGACCTGACGAAGATCGATTCCACTATACCGCGAAACGTCGGAATCAAAGAGCTCCGTGGAGGCCCGAGGCGAATGCTGTTATTGGCTCTGGAGTCAGGCAAATGGAGGACCCCGGAGGAATGTAAGGAACTACTGCGTGTACAGACCGACGCTCTCGATGCGATTCAGTGCTGCCTTCGGGACGAGTTTCTGAAATGGGTGTGGGAAAGCGAGCAGCCCAGGCTTGAAGATCAGCGGTTGGTTGAACAGGTACTCTATTCACCTCCGCTTTCGGATCGGGCAACAGTTTACAGTTTCTGCTTCGCACCACGCGATTGGGACATCGGGAGGGCACCGATCACTTTCGACCGATGTCTACTGAATGGCTCCATCCATTTTATGTATCTGGTGAACAAATGATATTGGTCGACACAATCTCAGATCTGCGGCGTGCCCGGAACCTCTCTTTGGGTATGAAAGAGAATACTGCGCTCGAAGAACCGATACGTTTCCCTTTGACCTCTTCCATCTTGCGCTTCAGTCTGGATTTCGAGACGGCAAAACAAAAGAAGTGTCTGCATGCATTTGACCTTCAACAGAGGCTTGCATTCGTTCGTCGGATGCCGAGTTCAATGTTCAATGGCGGAAGGAGTGCGGCGGGACTTCTGATTCTTTGTGGACTGTTGGTTACGCTATGGAATCTTCAGCGGGCAGTCGGCCCCTTGGGAGACGCATTTCACCAACTGTCGGTTCAGCAGGAGGCACCACTATCCGGATCGAGCGGGGCGCAGCAACCGGATGACGCGCAGCGCTCAATAAGCCAGATTCAGAACACGATGTCACGTGTCGCGTCCTCCGCGCATCGGGGTTTCTTTTGGAGTTTCTGCTTTATCTCTTGCGCCGTATTGATCGGAGCAGCTTGCCTATGGGGCCAGAGTCACGCATCGACAACGGTGATTCGTTTCTCGGTTCTAGCTGAATCGAAGTATCGAGAAGATCTTCCCGAGCAACTCTCAATTGCGGATGCCGCGACGACATTTAGGGAAGCGGCGAATGCTTTGGGGGGCCTAACGAGATCATTCAACGATGTCGTCATTGCACTGAATGCTCTCCGCGCATTTTCCGACACCATGGACGAGACCAGAGACATGCTTCGAAAATCCCTCGAAGCAATTCCTGTTCGGATCCAAGAATCAATGGGCCTAGTGACGAAGGACATGGTGCGAAACCTAGAATCCGCCATGAAGGAGCAGGCGGATGCAATCCACCGCATTCTGGTCATTTATGGTGAGCAGGAATTCAGAATTGGAGAAATCCGACAGCAAGTTGCTGCAATTCACACCTTGTCGGAGAAGATTGCTCAATCCGCTGCGCCTCTTGAAACCGTTCCCACTCATTTGGCTGCGATCAACAATGCCTTGCGACAGCATTCTTCCGCGACCTATAAGCTCGAAGCGACGGCTAAGCTGATCGAAACCGCTATTCACGAAATCCCCTCCGAACAGTTGTTGGAGTCAGCCCACGCGCTGTCGGATTCCGCTTCCCAACTGCGTATATCTCATTCAGAGGTACTTCAAGAATCAAAGACTCTCGTTGGGCGGTCTGCAGGTCTGGAGGATACCGCAAGAGAGCTGCGGGAGAGATTCGAGTCTCTGGAGCAGGTCGCAAAGGACACGCTACGAAAGCTCGAGCAGGCCACGGTTGAAGGTTCCGATGATCGTAAGCGACTTGGGGATCAAGTGACTGAAATGATGAGCAAGGCGGTCGATGAAATCGCCAGCGTGGTGGGCGATCACGGCCATGACTTGCTCTTCTCGAAAGTCTCGGGTTTCGATGCGAAGCTTGAGAACTTCCTCAGCCGCCTGCGAATAACGCGCGCTCAGGCGGATTCCGGAACTTCTGACGCGACGTTCTATCAATCTTCGGCCGCAGTGTTCAAGGCAGCGGCTGAAGAGCGGCCGATATCGAGTGCCGCAATCAGCGAAGAAGCGATCCATATGGTTCACGAGCCTCCGGATGTAGTGGGCGCGAGCACAAATACGAGCGCCGAAAACGGTCTGCCTAGCGCGCCGGATATTGAGCCACGCGGGTGAGAAGATATGTTTGCTGAAAACGACGATGACATAAGCGTTTGGCCGGGCTACGTTGACTTTATGTCGACCTTCATATTTATCTTGCTGATTTTCGTAGGAGCTCTTCTGTACATACTTTCAGGGGACATAGGAGATCGGGCATTTCGCAGTTCAATTGTTAGAACTCAATCTGAGTTGAAAAAGGCGGGAGTCAACAACTGGGTGGTAGGACGAAAGCTCTTCATATCTCTGAAAGGCTTGGTCCAGTTTGACTCGGGGTGCCCTGACCCTGGGAAGACAGCCTGCAGAAACAATGACTCGCTCTCCCCGGAGAACCAGGAGCATCTCAGAACGGTGGCCAAGATTATTGCCGACAACCCTGGTTGGAACAGAATTGTCATCGAAGGACGGGCCGATTCTACGCCATACACTGCATTAGGAAAAATTGATGGGACTAGTGAGTTCAAGAATTTTGAGCTCTCTTCCCGAAGAGCGATGCAGGTCCTTAAGTTTTTTCATGATTGTCCGTAATGTGACAAAAGCTATGACGTCGTCGCTGTCCGTCCGAAACTGGCTCTATCTGGACTTGGTAGCAAATCGGGTTCGGAGCAAGCGGGGCAGGGCAACAAGGATGAAAGACGGGTCGATGTTGTTTTGGACTATTCCGAGGGTTTGCAATGAGTGCGTTTCGTCAAGCTGTTCTGAGATTTGCTCGGAATTATCCCGCAAACGTTCTTCTGCGAACGTGGCCAATTACGGAGCTAATCATTGCAATGAGGGGCGCTGAGGTCAGAGCATCGGCTGAAGGGCTGCTGCATGGAATCGCCTTGATTCGTAATGACCTTCCCCAAGATCCTTATGCGCGAGTGACAAGAAAAGCGATTTCTATGTGCCTGTCTCGACTGGAGCGGCTCGAACGCGAGATACGTGCAGTTTTAAGGCCTAATATGCCGATCCCTCTCGAGCGAATCGATAAGCTCCGGGAAGAGCTGGCGAACGAAAAAGAGGAGGTTGTGAGACTTCAGGATCAGAACTCTCAGTGGAGTATGAGGGTTTCTGGCCTTAGGCAAAGAAGACGAGATTTGGCGAGCCAGGTCGGCAGGTGGTCACCTGCCTGGCAGAGATTGATTTTACCGACCTTCTCCGCAGTTGATTCGATCTTGGGTTCCACCCCCCGTTCGGTTGCCCCCGATCAGGAATTTGACCGAGCTGAACAAAGACTAAACCGCGTCGAAAATGAATTGAAACATGTGACGCGAGTCGCAAGATGGCACGCAGCTGGGCCACGGATCCTCGAAAGGGTAGAAGCGGTCCACGCAGATCAACTCGCCACCGATTCGCGGGCTTTTCTCCGAACAATGCAAGCTGCCGGGATCTCGTTCAATCAAGGTGACTACACTGCGGCGTCGCAGCACTATCTTGCAGCATTCGGTCTTGCGACAACACTACGGACGGCGGAACGATTACAGAGGGAGAGAGGACGATCAGACGCGAAACTATGGTTAGCTGTTCTTGGGGATGATAAGCAGGCTGCCACCTTGTCTCATGAGTTAACTACAGTTCTTGAGGAAGCAGACGGCAATTTCATTCCGAAGTGGAAGGAGATTCACGACCGCATCAAGACATTTGCCCTCAGGCGGGCAATCGAGGCTGGAAATCGCAATCAACGTTTTATCGCGAGGGGAATTTCCAAGGCACAAATCGTTCATTGGGACGAGACGCTGAAGTTGGGAGAGATTACTCAATTTGCGGAAACCGTTGTTCGTCACTTATAAGGTAACTTCTCCGCAAGACCCGGAGCAAAATGAAAGTGATGAGCAAGTGCCCCCCCGATTGCCCCACCATAAAGCTGGCTGGTTACTGTTCACTTAAAAAGTGATCCAACCATGTCTTCTGCTTAACGCTTCAGTATTCAGGATCGGCCAAGCGATCGGCCAAGAGTCTGGAAGTGTCGTTGCAAATAATTGATAATATGTGACTTGATAGCAAGAAATATCGGCCAGAATTCGGTCTGGGCCAAGAATCGCAACACCGCAAATTACCCAATTGAACATCGGCCAATTGATCGGCCAAACTGTTCCGATAATCCAACTATTTATTTTAGAATGAATAGAATCGGAAGTCACAACTTCGGCCATTTGTTGTCGTAAGTTCGAGGTGATTGCCATGGTAGCCATTGAAACCGTCGATCGAATCGAGCCCGCGCTGCTAGAAGACGCACCGACAGATATCACGGACGTAGTGGCGGAACTCTCCGCTAAAGCAGCCACCCTTGGCTCAGCGCTGCATCCCCGGACCGCCTCCAACCTCGCGGATCTCGTGCGCATCATGAACACCTACTACAGCAATCTGATCGAAGGCCACCACACCCGTCCACGCGACATCGAACGGGCGCTTTCCGGTGAACTTGACCAAGATAAGAAGCGTCGCGATCTTCAGCTCGAAGCCAGAGCTCACGTGCGCGTTCAGGCCGAGGTAGACAGATTGTTTGCGGACGGGAGACTGCCCGACCCAACTTCGTCGGATTTCATTCTCTACCTCCATCGAGAGTTCTATCGTGACGCTCCGGAGTCCATGTTATGGATCACGGGCGCGGGTCGGGAATTCCTAATGAAACCAGGGAAATGGCGGTCGCTGCCAGAACATGATGTTGCCGTGGGCCAGCATCTGCCGCCATCGAGCAATCGCGTTCCTGATTTCATGAGGCACTTTGAGGTGCGTTATCGTCAGCAAAGACAGGGCAAGGGATCTCGTATCCTCGCTCTTCCAGCAGCGCATCATAGGCTGAACTACATTCATCCGTTTTCCGACGGTAACGGCCGCGTGAGCAGACTCATGAGTCATGCGATGGCGCACACGGCCGGAATTGGCGCTCACGGTCTCTGGTCGGTTTCTCGTGGTTTGGCGCGCGGGCTTAAAAGTCGCAGTGAGTACAAGCAGATGATGGATTATGCCGACACACCGCGCCAGAACGATCTGGACGGACGCGGTAATCTTTCTTTACGTGCATTAAAGGAATTTACACTGTGGTTTTTGAATGTGTCTCTTGACCAGGTCACTTTCATGACCGGCCTTTTCGAAATTGAAGCACTGGCGGGTCGATTCAAAAAGTATGTTGCGCAGAGCAAAACTCTTAAGTCCGAATCCTCTAGGCTTCTTGAAGAGGCGCTTATACGAGGGGAATACGACCGCGGTGAAACAGAGCGCATTACCGGATTGCCGGAACGCACAGCGCGCCGCGTCCTGAACGATGTTGTGGCCGAGGGATTGCTCGCCTCAGCAACGCCGAAGGGGCCGGTCTCGCTCCGATTCCCGACTGATTCACTGGAGATACTTTTCCCCCGGCTTTATGTGCAGGCGTAATGCCGCGCCATTCCCGGCCAGCGATCCTTGCCAAAGGAACCACGGACATCATTGACAAATGCTGTGTGGCACACCTGACCCTTCCCAAAACAAACCATAAGCATCAAGGCTGATATGAGGACCAGTGACCTGCCTGCTCGTTGATGCATACCGGATGACGTTGAGACCGTTACGCATTTCTCGCATATTCACGACCGAGAGATTCGCCAGACTGTGTCTGGCGAATTCTTGCGACGGTGTCGAAAGAATCTTGGTTACGCCAGTGCAACACGTTGTAAATCAATGAAGTACGGTCTATTTCTTCTTTCTCAAGATGCGTCAAAATCATTCAATAATGGAACTATTCAAAATCATTCAATAATGGAACTATATTGACATGGCGGGAGGCTCGGGATCCGCCAAAGGAAGTTTTGCAAATGAGGTCATCAGCGACATCGGGTAGCCTCGTACCAATCGCCCGACCTTCGTTTCGAGGACCCTGGCCGACTCGCCGTGACAGATCAGTATCGGTGTGATTGCTGATCGACACAATTGGACCTCCAGTTTCCTCTTCGGAAGTTGAGAAGTCCAAGTGATATGGCGGATCCACTTCAAGGTCAAGACCGCCTGTGGGCCAGATTGCCCGCCATTTGGCCCGGTCCATGTCGATTTTCAAAGAGCCCTCTCTTGAAACCTATGACGGACCTCTGCAATATGCGGATGATCAGGGCATACTCAATGGAAACAACATTCTGCATGCTAAACTCTTGTCGGAATCGAGAAAGTTCAGATGGCCTGTGCAAAGCCTCCTAACCCAGATCGGATCACGCCACCGAGTCCTCTTGGACATCCGATGGTCCATCCCGTTCTCGCAGCCCTCCGCGACACCGAAGACCGCATTCGATTGAATCCTCCAGGCGTATCTGCAGATAATTCCATTCGGCGGACCGAACGCCTTCTGCAGAGCGCGATTTCATCAGGGATAAGCAAAGCGGATCAAGAGAGGTTCGAAGGCAGACTCCACAACCTCAAGAACCTTGCCCAGAGTCGGATGCGCGACAATGTGGGCGGGGCAGCTCCAATGCGCCGCGTTGGCGAAAAGGTCGCGAGCGTTGGCTGGGTGATGAATGCATTCTCAGAGGATTCTGCAAAGAGAAACGCACCCAGGGTCATACGCGCATTAGAGAATCGCGATCATTGGCAGTCAAAGGAGTACCGGGAGCTCCTGATTCGCATGATAGAGGGAAACGCACGGATCCCTCAGGAATATAGGGAACAACTGCCCCATGATGTCGCCAAGATCCTACGAATCTGCCCAAACGGTGCGGGCATCGTCAAAGCGATGACACTGAGAGGCCAACGGACCGCGCTTGCTTCACCCGGTAAGCTCGGCAGCAATGCGAACAGTGCTATCGGAAGTGCCTACGAATTGATGGGAACCGCCGCACTCATTGGAAAGGTCTCCACACCCGTCAATAGCGGACCAAAGCTCATAATTGATCCTGCCCAGGATGAGATCTTTTTCGGGAACAAATCAAATATCAACAGGCAGGTCGATAAACTTGGTCTGATCACGATGCCAACGAGAAAAACGATTGAGAGCGACGTCATGATCCAGCGCAGCACGCTCACGAGCTTTCGAGAGATCGGCATTGACTTCAAGCACGGAGGAGAAGCCAGACCGAGATATGCGAGCGAAGATCTTAGAAATCAAGTTGACAACGTCGTGTGGGCGCTTCGGTGTGGTCAGCTTGACGAGTACCATTTCGTGACTAACTCCACTTTCGGCAGCTCATTTCGAGAGGTCATTGACGCTGCAAACAGAGAACTTGGCCACAGCGCGATCGGCTGTCATGAGTATGTGACTTCCAATCATCCTGGTTTGTTGTGATTTGAGAATTTGGGAAAACCCAATCCGTTGTTCTCCGATTTGTTGGAGGAAATTTGAGGCGGTGATTCGTACTGGTTTTGAAGTGCAAAGAGTTGCGGTAAACCGACCCTCTTTAAGATCGAGGTCTTCGAATGAGGTTGGAGCACGATGCTAAATGTGTTTCTGAATGAGCGTGGACTGCAAATGCCCAAGGGACTCATGGAGATTTATTCTTCTCCGGAGGTTCGGAGCCTCGAAGGCCTAATTTACTGGCCCAACCGACCCGATTCAAATCTAAATAGCCTTGCCTGGGCACTTCGGCAACTGCGTGATGCGACAACACCGCCGCCAGACAACTACCTTCCATTGCTTCCCGTTGACGACTTATCAATAGCATGCCTTCCCTGTTCTCCACTGGGTGTTCCATACGATGACTACGGCGTTGCAAGGTGGCACCTCGGAATGATCGATGAGAAATTCCAGGATAGCCTGCTGGCTACCGACGTTGGTCAATATGTTCGTTCCGTTGCGGAGGAGTTGCGAGCGAGGACTTTCGGCCTCAAGCGCGTCGGAGCCATAGCAAATCGCTATTACGCTGACTATGTTGAAAAAGGCATACGCCCTCGCGGGAGCGTGCTGCGACCGGTGCAACTTGCCTGTCAGAATGTGATCATCGTTCTGGCCGCTTTGCGGCACGATGCGGGGTTTGACGGGCTTCGTGTTTCGATATACCTAACCTGTGAGGCACCCCATGTTGCCACCCACGAGGCAAATCGTGCCATGGCTGCATTGATCCTTTGTGATGCATTTCAAAATGGTGGAACGATGGAAATTCGCTTTGGCGAGCGCGGCAGAGAGAACCCAGTACCACCAGCTCTGCGACGCTTTGGGCGCTCAATAGGCAAATCCCTCGGGATGGAGGATTCCTGTTGCATAACCCCACTAGAGGCGAGAGATCTTTTCTTGGCCGTGACTCCAATGCCCGACGAATTACGAGATCGGTGCGACGATCTCTTTGATCGCGGCGTAATAAGCCCTGAAAGGCTTTGCTTTACACTCATGTCTTCGATTTGGAGCGCAATCGAGCTTGACTACATTGCCGCAACTTCCCCAAGGATTGAGAGCATTCTACGTGGTGGAGCTCCGCCGGATTTGCGACGCAACCGAGTAGCTGAACTCGAGACATGTCGCGCTGCGATGATGCTTGGTATGCTTCAGCGCCATATTGACAATTCAGACACTGCGGCTCAGTCAGACCGTGGAGTCCGGGTCTTCGAAGATAGCGTCGCAAGCGCGTCGTGGCGCATTCGTGGGGATGTTGGAGCCGCTGCGATCGCTGGAGCTCCGGAAGGATTGGTTCCATGGGCTTCTCAAGACAGAGAGGCTGCGCTGCTAAGTGAGGATGGCTATCTAATCACCGTACCTCGAGGCCTGCCGACCCCAAGCGACCATCAGCTTGTCCTCGATATTCAGTCGGAGCACCCCGAAGCAGTCGTTGCTCTTCTGGTCCCTGCCGATATGGTCGACACTGTGCCAAAGGAAATTCCGCTTATGGTGTGCCCAGATCGCATTGCTGCGCTTGACACTGATATTGAGCGTCGACTCGATTCGCTGCGCGTGGGGCGACTATGACAATAGAACGCTCAGCATTCGTTTTGATCCCAGATAGTTTGGCGCCGCCACTTCTGCAACTCGAAAGTCGTGCCATTGCAGCACTTCATCGTGCGGAGAAGCTGCCTCCTGGTGATCGAACGGAGGCGATACGCTTCGAGTCCATCCATGCAGTCATTGATCAAGTTGCAACCGCTGCAATGGCCAATGGTGAGCCGACTGTATTCTCATCCTCGGCGGTTGAAAACAACCTTCGAGGCACGTCCGTGCTTCATGGAGAGCTACTCGATCGCAGAACCATACCCGAGAAAGTGGCAGATTGGATGGCTGCCGGCAAAGTAGTCGTCGAACTTCGAATACCGCACAGCCCAGGCGCAACTGAAGTGGGGGGTGATCCTGGTCACGGTCCTCCTCCACCAGCAAAGCGCTGGATTAGCTCAGGTGGAGACTCTGCTGCAGCGGCGCGGGAGCGATTTGAGTTCCTTCTTGCTGAAGCGCTCAGCAATCCGCAAGGGGATGAGGGCACAATTCGCCCAAGCGACGTGTCAAATAAGGTACTGACAGAGTGCTTGCGTCGGAATGTTGAAGCACATGATGGGGAGCAACGCGTTGACATTCGCGTTACTTATCGAGACGGGTCTGAAGGGGCGAGATTCCCATTGCGCGCTCTGCAGATGTATAACGCTAAGCCGACTGGATGGCGTGTCCTTCGATTCACGCTCATGTCAGTACGACATGTTGACATGGATTTAGTCGTTGACGGCGCATGGCTACGCAATTCGAGGGTTAGTCGGCCGCGGCCGGCGGGGCTGACGGACGGGATTGTCTTCGATACTTCGTTAAGGCAACTGCAATGTTTGGACGCTTCCGTGCCGACCCTGATCTGCATGTATCAGACTGGCCTCGAGCCAGCGATTGTCGGCTTCTATCGTGCGGTTGTTCATCACCTGATCGAGTGCTCTGCCCGATCTTTTGTACCAGCGAGATTGTTAGTGTAGCGCAGCGGACGAGTTAGTAATTCCGCCGCCGTCGGGGGTGTGGAGAAGTGGGAAGCGCGTAGCGGTTTCCACTTCTCCATGCCCCATGCTCTTTGCCAGCCAGGCCTCCGGCGCCGGTGGCCTGTAGCCCAGCGAGGAGTGCGGCCTGACGGTGTTGTAGTGGACCCGCCACCGCTCCGCGAGCACCCTGATTTCTTTCATCGAGTAGAAGATCTCGCCGTTCAGGAACTCGTCCCTGAGTTTCGAGTTGAAGCTCTCGCAGTAGCCGTTCTCCCACGGAGAGCCGGGCTCGAGGTACAGCGTCTTCGCTCCGGTCCCGGCCAGCCATTTGCGCAGGTCCCGGGCCACGAACTCCGGCCCGTTGTCGGAACGGATGTGTTCCGGCACTCCCTTCCACACCATCACGTCGGCCAGCGCCTCGATCACCCTGGCGCTGGACCAGCGCCGTTCCGCACGCACCAACAGGCTCTCCCGCGTGTGCTCGTCGATCAGGTTCAGCATCCGCACCGTCCTTCCGTCATGTGTCCTGGCGCTCACGAAGTCGTAGCTCCACACATGATTCGGCCGCTCCGGGCGCAGCCGTACGCACGATCCATCGTTCAACCACAGCCGCCCGCGCGGCTTCTGCTTCTGCGGAACCTTCAGCCCTTCACGACGCCAGATGCGCTCCACCCGGTCCTTGCCGATCTGCCAGCCGTCCCGCTTCAGCAGCGCCGTGATCCGGCGGTAGCCGTAGCGTCCGTACTGGCTGGCCAGTTCCACGATGGCCCGGGTGAGAGCATCCTCGTCTTCGCGCTGTGTCTGCTGGTAGCGTTGCGTGCCGCGTGGCTGGTTCACCAGCCGGCACGCCCGCCGTTCGCTCATGCCCTGTTCCTGGGCATGGTCCGCCGCACAGCGCCGTCGCTCTGGGCTTAGAAGTTTCCCGAAGCGATGTCCTTCAGCACCAGCTTCTCCAGGCTCAGCTCGCTGACCAGCCGCTTCAGCTTCGTGTTCTCCTGCTCCAGCTCTTTGAGCCGCCGCGCCTGGTCCACCTGCAGCCCGCCGTACTCTTTGCGCCAGCGGTAGTACGTCTGCTCCGTGATCTCGGCCTCTTTACAGGCCACCGCGGTTGTCTTCCCGTTCGCTACCGCCACTTCAATCTGCCGCAGCAGGTTCACCACCTGTTCAGGTGTGTGCTTCTTCCCTCGTGCCATCTCCGCTCCTTTTAAGACCAGTTTCTATCATCACAACTGGTACAAAAAAGACCGGGCACTCCAAGGATCATTGGCAAGTCCTTCGCTATGAACGCTACCATGTTGGGGCTTCCATCATCTTCGACGAGCCCGAGAGCAAGACACTCGGCAACCCCCGGGAAGAGTCCTGTCCAGCGGCTGAATGCCGGATCGTGCTCCACTGATTTACAGGTTTTTCTTACTTGCCCGCAATGCGAGCAAATCTCTGCCAAGCAACCGGGCAAATGAATTTGGCCGGGAACGACTCCACATCCCGGGCAATTCACCAGTTCATGAATTTGAATCTGGACGGTTCTGACTTCTCGCTTCGGCAATCGGCGCTTAGCCATAATCTCCTTCCTGCTTGATTCGCACTACCGCTGCCGCCAGCGGCCATACAAGTTCTCGCATAGCATAAGTCAGCTATATAGGTCACTCCCGCCAATTCGTTTCTTCGCAAAGTCCCACGGGACTCTCTCTTGTTCAAGTCGCACTCGGTTGCCCCATCGGTTTGTGCGCAGTCCTTGATAGAGCTCTTGTTCGTCTTCGGTTAGTCCACCGAGCGACTCCACCACGCACTGCTCGGGTTCCTCCACCCAAAGCTCACTGAATTCCAAGAGCGTGCCTCGGTCCATTAGCATTGATCTCATTAGAGGCAGGAATGTTCGCGCCTTCGCGAGGATGGACAATCCGTGAGTGTCGATGTCCCCCCAGTAGATGCATTCGGCACTATGAACCCATGGAATCGAGCTAATGATGTCCACACCGTAACCAAGTCCCATAATCAATGCCGATTCGGGAAGCTCGCCAAATGACAGGCTTGTCTGGATGTTCTCAACAACGAACAGACGTCGCACCGGCAACTCAAGGCTGGCAAGTTGCTCGACGGGTGCCGCAATGTCGCACAGCCCCCCTACCTTCGATCGGAGAAGAGGATCAAGGATTCGGATACGAACAGGCTTTGGCAGCATACGCAACCCAAAGACATCACGGCCAGGCTGGGACGTTTGAGGGCAAATACATGTAACTAGGTCCGCGAGGATGCCTTTATGATGCTCAATCCATTTGGTGTGGATGCCGTGCAGCGGAATTTGACGAGGATAGAGGCCAGAATCGCGATTGTCGATCAACCAGCTTACGAAAGAAGTGAGTCGAGCAAAATCGGTATTACTATATGCGGCGAGCTCCTGATAGTGGCACGCGATTGCTTCTGTAGTACAAGGCCAGCAGTTCAGTATCGACTGGGCTCGTTCGAGGACACGTCGCCAATTCGACTCTTCGCCGATACACCTCGCCACATCATCCGAGGTGTCGAGAATCAGACGAATCGGCAGGCGCTGAGAACCTAGCCTGCTCCATTTGCGATCCACCCATTCGATGCGTCCTGGTCCGGACCAACCTTGCCATGCCGAGGCCCACGCGCGGACGTGTTCGATATGCTGAAATGCGGTCGCTTCGGACGGGATATCAAGATTGAATGTCAAAGGCCAGTAATCACAGAGGTGTTGGCTTCCATCAGCAGCTTGCAAAAACCATTCGCGGCGATTTGCTTGGAATCGGCGCCTAAGGACCGCCTGGATCTCATCTGGCGTTTTCATAGGACAAGTCCTTTTCTTTCTCTTTAGGGAATTTCAGCTTCTTCGTTTCCCGGTCATATGTGATGTTCAGAACTCCAGAAGTCTGTCGGTCAGAAATGTCAACAAGACAGGCTCCGCCGACGAAAGGCTCAATGGTCATCACCTTCTGAAATGGGGTTGCAAAGAGTACCTGAAAACCAAAATTCTTAAAGATACCGATTGAAGTTGCAGTAAACTCGGCGTCTTGCTTGCCAAAAGCCTCGTCCAAGACGACCGGTGCGTAGATAGGGGTTCCCTCGAGGTTTGCCCCCAACTGATAGCAGAGAGCAGCGGCAAGACAAGTGGTGGCAAACTTCTGGCGCTGGCCGCCAGACTTCCCGGAACCACTGCGATGAACCTCAACTTCGTGCCCGTTCTCATCAATTTCACGACCCACGAATTCAATATGGAGTCGTACATCTAGTACGTTTTCACGCCAGTGCCGGTCCTCAAGTTCTTGACTGGCAAGACGCGCGACGATTTTGTCGCGAAGAACCTTAAAGCGTTCCTCTGCCAGACTCCGATCAATGGTGCCATCCTCCGTGAGTGAATTCTCCAGAACCTTTTGAATGTTCTGTCTGAATTCTCGGACGTCTTCGCTCAGCTTGTCCGTCATCTGAATTCTGAGGTAAGTTGTTTGTTCCGGCGTTCGGTTGAACGGTACCTTGGCTAGGTTTTCGTTGACATAGTCCATTCTGTCTCGAATTTCTTTGCGGCCATCCCGCAGGTACGTCGACAAAGCGGCTAGGTGTTGGTGGCTCTGTCGCTGGAGAAGGTCGAAGAAACGCTCCTCGTAAGCGGGCAAATTGTCTGCCTCCAGCCTCGTCAGTTTGGCGAAGAAATCGCCGGCGCTGGCCATATTCGGCTGCACCCCTTCGGCTTCGATCACCCATCTGTGGAGGAAGCTGGCGAAGATCTTCTCAATTTCCTTTTCTAAGGAAGCTAGCCGCTGGCTGATTTCCTCAATCTCCCGGCTTAGCCGGTTTTGAGCGGCACTATGCGTAGGATCGAGAGTTGTCAGAGTGAGTACTGGCCGGATCGCGGTATAGCGCGCTTCCAGAACCCCCAGAAGATCGTGGGGGATTTCGACAAGGTTGAGGCCTTCCAGTTGCTCTTGGTGCTCCAACCACTGCCTTTCACGCTCTGCGAAATTCGTTTTGGCCTCCACCACGGCCCTATCAGCCTCGTCGAAGCGCTTCTTCTGGCTCGCGATTTGTTCGGCAAGCAGACGAAGATTGACATTGCCTTCGCGCGCTTCACTAAGGAGCTTGACCAGGGTGGCAACTCTCTCAGACAGGGAATGAGCATCGATCTCTTCCCAAGAAGTGTTGATAATACTCTCGCAGGATCGGAACCGTGTGAACTTCTGCTCTTCAGCGATCTTATTGTTGCGTGCTTCTTGTTGGGCTTGCGCAATTTCGCCTGCCAGTCTTTGCGCCTCCTTCTCCCAGACAGCGAGTTTTTCGCGTGAATCGAAACCCAAAACCCAATTACGCCGGTCATCAATCGAGCGACGGTCATCTTTCTCGTGCATTGAGCGGCTGTGCTTGACCTGTCCCTCGCGAGTGACCGCCTTCTCCGTATTTCTCAAATCGGCGGCAGAATTGACACACATGTAGTCAAACCGCTGTCGCAACTCAGCACGGAGCCAATCCCCATGAGGACTGTCTTTGAAGTTCAGCTTCTGAAATAGGGACTGCAGACCGACATACTTTCCACCGGATACTTCAACCCGATGAGTCCTGTAGTAGACGAGTCGCTGCCCAAGGTTGGTTCTGTTGACGTAATTCGCCAAGTCTGCGTAGTGCCGGTCGTCTGTCAGTATCGATAGCGCAAAATTGCGGAGTACACGCTCTGCCGCCCCGGTCCACGCAGCCTCTTCAGGTTTTACCTCTATTAATTCGCCAACGAAGGGGAGTGCCTCTTCACTGACTCCAATGGCCGCTGCAATTTTGGCGCGCAGGCCAATCATGTATTCCGGGATGTTTGAGGTGTTGCGCCGCAGAACTTCCACTTCTTTCCGTGCACGTGCGAAGGCTTCCGTATGAGTTGCTTCTCTGGTATAGATTTCATGGCTTTGCTGACGTAACGCCTCGGTGGTTGACGGATAGGCCTCGCTCTCCTGACGTGCATCCTGCAGCACTCGCCCGTATCCGATTGGATCGTCCGCCAATTCCCAGCCAAGTTTAGTGCAAGCCGCTTCAACCTGGTGTTTTCGACGAAGCCTATCAACAATCTGCCGCTCGATCGACTGCTTTTCGCTCTCCCAACGCTCGATGCTGTCCCCGCCGGCCGCTCGGTGCTTCTCCTCCAGGTCGAGCAAGAGAGACAATTCGTTAGCTCTTATGCCTTCCCTCCGACTTACTTCTCCAGCGAGTCCCGCTGCTTTTGCCTCAATTCCAGATAACTCCTGCTTAAGAAGTTCCGCGCGGCGGTGGTTCCGATATGCCTCAAAATGTTCTCGAACTTGGCCTAGAGCATTTCTGTCAACAAAGCCGGCCTCCCTTTGACTGAAGAGTTCACGCGCCGGAGAGAGGATGGCAATCTGGTCTCGCGCGGTAACAACCTCTTGGTGTGCGCTGTTGAGTTCGGTGAACTCTTCGACAAGATTTTTGGCGACCTCGAAGGTTTTCGGGGGTTCAAGCATGAACGTACGCAGGAACGTGTTCAGATCGCCCAGGTTTTTCGCCGACTGCGTACGATGCAGAAGTCTCAGAGCCGCTTCGTTTTCGATGCCAAGAAGCCGGCAGAACCTCTCGCAATATTGTGAGAATTCCCTCCGGATGTATGCATCAGGGAAAACAGTCTTCAACTGCGCAATGTCAAAGTTAGATTGGCCGAAATCGGAAAGGCTGCGCAAGTCGAACGGCCTCTCGAAAATCAAGAAGCAGCGCTTCACATCTTCATTGGCAGTGCTGGGGCCTTGAATCCAAAACAACTGGACGAGAGTAACCGTTCGCCCCGCCTGATTAAAGAGAACCAGAGCTAAGGCTGACCAGGTTGTCTCGCGCCGAAGGCACTGAGTTTTGAACTCGCCTGATTCGTTTTGCTGTTCACTCCATGCTCCGCGCACGTAGCTCAAAACGTTTCGATCTCGAGACCCAGCCTCCGATTCACGAGCGGCAGCATTAAAGTCGACCCACTTCGGAGGAATCAAGATTGCCGAAATCGCATCCAGGATCGTGGATTTCCCGGATCCCGAATTTCCAACGAACAGAAATCCCTCCGGCGCGATTGGTATATCGTGCAGGTCGGAAAACGTGCCCCAGTTGAAGACCTGAAGGTGCGAGATCCGGAATTGCTCTGGTGGAAACAGACTACGTTGGTCTCTGGTCACGGCCTACCCTTCTTCGCTATCATCCTCGTCTTCCTTCAAGTCGGTCGGGACAGTTTCGCCGTCGGCCATTTGCCGGTACCGCTCACTCATCGACTCGATCACTTCGGCAGAAAAGAGCAATTTCAACGTTGGCGAGATTTCAAATCTATCTTCGGTTTCGCGTACCCCTTGGAGGATGCTACGGAGAACCATCTTTTTGATCGAGGCCCGAATCCGCTTCGCGAATCCTGATCGATCAGTGTTTTCAGCGCGTTCAAAAACGGAGAGGTCATCTAGGACCTCCTGTTCGGAAACAACTGCCCGCTCGCCACGGGAGTCAGCCTGAGTCAGGCGCTGACGAAGATTTAGAAGAAGAATTGAGTCTACAAACGTGAGCTTAATGTTACGAAGAAGTTTTGGCGTGTCGAGGTCTTCGGTGTCGGCTTGACGAGTGTAGGCGACCTCCAGATCGCGATCCATGATCAAGTCTAGGAATAAGTCCGCCAGACGTGAACGGATGATTGCTTCATCGCGAAGCAAGATAGGCCAGAGCCTCCCATGGCGCCTCACATCGAGTGACGGCCCCGAGAGTAGCTGGACCAGCACGCGCCGCGAATCGAGAGGTAGATATCCTGTGTCCCCGTTGTAGAGGCTTTGACCAACCCCTTGGGTCAAAGTTGGCACCGTCACCGTCTCAATTTGCTTATCGCTTACCGCGCTTGCGGGACTAGTTGTCGAGGTCATGCAGCCTCTCTCTTACGAAGTAGTAAATTGGAATACGAGCTGTTCTCTGCACCCCATCCTCGCCGACCCACTCGACAGGTTCTTCAAATGTGGAGAGACCTACCGCTGGCTTGTCTATCTTGGTCGGGGATTTTAATCCGAATGCAGTTTCCTTCCTCCTTGCCAAAACCAGCAATCCGACGACTGAGCCGAGCCCCTGCGTGGCCGGGTGCTTCTGGAGTATTTGGCCGATCGATGCCTGCGCTTGCTCATGAAGGACCGAGCGGATGTTATCTCGCAATTCACCAAAATTGATCTCCGACTGGTTGATCATCTTTTTCAGGTTCTCAAGGTCGCATAGGAGAGGATTACCGTCGTACATACTCTCCCCGGGAGTATGGAGGTCGGGTTGAAACAGTGTCTTGCACTGTGAATGAGATCGGATCAGGCTGCTCGTCAAGGTGAGAGTCGTGAAATCGTCTGTGAGCTTGACTCTCTCTTTAACGTCAAGTGCCACCCTGTTTGTTTCTTTGAGCAGGGAGGTGATCCGGCGATGTTCGAGGTACTGGCGGCTCTGCACAAATTGCCGAAGGTTCGTGGAAAAGGTCCGAGAGCTTTCCTGAACGACAGCGCTCTCATTGAGAAGGGTGCGAGTGAGGCGCAGTAGAGTGCGTTTGCTTTTCGGATAGGCACCCTGAAAGAATTCTCGGCTGACCACCCCTTCGATAGCCTGATCAAGCGTGGCGGACTGTTCCTGGTCCGTTAATAAGCGCCAAAAAGCGTCGAATGAACGCCCTGCAGGGCTGTCGAGAATCAAATCAACTCCCTCGAATAGGGCCGACAGTATCTCCCCTCGCCTCCCCTCGCTATCGAGCAACTTCTCTCGGATGTCACGGTTCAGCTCTCCAAATCGATCCCGTACACGGCGGAAATCTCCGGTGAGCCCCTCGACGAGGGATATGATCTCGTTCACCCGCTCGGTCGCTAATTCGTTTGAGAGAACACGCATTTGACCGCGCTGGATCAAGCGAATCTGTTTGTCGATGCGCACTTTCTCTGTTTCGAGTGCTTCTGTGCGTCGCGTTGTGTCCGTGTCGGTCTCTTCCGCTAGACGCACAAGAGCGTCAATAACAAGTGAAAGACGACTCTCGGTCGCCGCCGAGTGAGGTTGAACCATTCCGGATACGAAACGGATGGCATCAATGGTCGAAGCCGAAAGCTCGAACTGTTCCTCGAGAGCGCCCACTGGAAAGCTGCGTTCAATATATCCTTCCGCAAGCCAATGAGAAGCATATATGCGAGATGAGAGGGGAACATCATGATTTTGATCGCGCAGATTGTCGAGTTCATGGTCAAGTCGCTCATAAAATACAGAAGCGGGGAGTGTCCGATCGGAATCGAAAAGTAACGCCTGCAGGAGGCCAATCACGACAGGGCCCTTGTCGGCCGCAAGCAAGCGCCAGAGCGGTCCGGATCTCATCTTTCGATATGCCGCTATTACTCGATCTGGCTTCATGGTCTTGCTCTAAATCGGTTGACAATCACTATCCTTCTTCTCTCGCTGCTCAACCGGGAAGCACCTGCCACCTGGCACACTTTTTCCCGAGATCTGAGGTAGTTCCTTTGGCCTAATACGCCGCACTGTAGTTGACCGCACATCCAGGTTATGCCTGCCAAAGTTGCTCTGCGAGGCGAATATTCCCCGGCAATCCGAGTGACACCTTCGGCTAAATGTCCGAGTATTCCTAATCGCCTGGCGCGGAGGTAAAATCCGTTATGATCCGATGTTAGATACTTGACAGTGTACTCCGAGTCCGCCATGCCCACACGATGTCGCCTAGTTTGC